>UMGZ01028795.1_pt1 | contig 18973 bp, 15 predicted proteins | sample 1965421 | NCBI WGS metagenome assembly UMGZ01 (sample SAMEA4836087, study PRJEB28245) | human gut metagenome | biome: gut microbiome; material: fecal sample | place: Denmark | collected 2008
AATTGTTTTAAATTTAGTTATTAAATCCTGACTATTAATTTTTATGCTACCATCCCAACCATCTTCCGTTTTTTCTTTTTCATATTTAAGATTTTTATTAAACAACCTTTCTATTTTAGATTTTGCAATACTAATCTCTGTTATAATCGGCTTTGAATAAATATTCTCCTTCTCTGTATTTAAATATAAATTATAATTCCGAAGAAGAACTTGCAATTCATTTACTATCAAATCTTTATGAATACAGGTATTGTAAAAGATAAAATAATCATCAACATATCTATAAATTTCATAATCACACTTATGTTTTAACCCTTTAATATTTAAAGCTTTTAATAGTTGATTATCCACATCTTGCAATATAATTTCAGCAAATATTCTTGAAAATTCTGGTCCAATTACTATACCATTCGTCTCTTGATAGTTTAGATTCTCCATTAATCTATCAAATTTTCCAGCAAATGATGACCCGACCTCGTTAATCTTTGATTTAACAAAAGACTTTCCATATATAGCCCACGCAAGAGAATGCGTATATACACTATCAAAGCACTTTGAAATATCAAGTTTAAGCAAATTATTATATTTCTTCTCACATCTATGAAAGAGGTATGATTCATAAAACTTATGAATATTACTATAATTTTTATAAACAAAAAAAGATTTCAACTTTTCATATTCATTATCAAATTGTTCTATTCCAATTTCTTCATCACTTAGCACATCACTATGCAATTTATCTTTGTAAAATACATACTTAGACAGTCGAGTTGGTCTTCTTATAGAAAATTCACTTTTTCCACAACAATAGAGAATAAAGTTACTATATGTATCATAAAAATTCACCATTTGTAATTGATTAAAAGGATGAATAAGGGTCAACTCTCTGTATCTGTTCTCTTTATGTTTAATTCTATACTGAAATGGTATTTTTACATTATTTTTATCATCTTTTTTATAATTAATACAAACACACTTCTCTTTAATACCTGTCGCTGAGTTACAAATACTAGATATAGCATCTGTTTTCTGTGGAGAGAACAATAACAATATAATTTTATCCACGACCTGACTGCTATCGTTCCAGACTATTTTATCATCAACCAATCTAACATTATATTTAACAAGAAAATTATAAAAAAAACGATTAGAAAAAATTACAGGAAGCTCATACGGTAAGACATCCGACAATATAACTCTTTCTTTTTTCATATCTAATCTAAGTCTAGTCATTGTATTTCCATATAGCAGTTATACGTTCTAATAGTGCTGTATTATATTGTATGAATACTTTTTTATTAAAGCCATCTACAAACTTATAGTTTTTTAAACTTTTCCTAAAAGACGAAGAGCGAAGTTTATCACGATACAGACTAAAATATTTGTCTAGCTCACGAAGTACATCTAAATTCGTAAGAAATCTGTTAGAATAATATATACCAACAAAAACACTCCCCTTATTATTAAATAATTTTGTATTGCCCATAAGAAATTCCGCACGTCTGATTAAATCATACCTTGCTTTACGCTTATTTTTAGCTTTGATATAATGAGTAAATGAGGCTTCTATCCTTTTTTTATATTTATCAATTTTCTTCGATGATAAACCGACTGTGAATTTTTTATTACTATCATAAGAAAACTTATACCCTAAATACTCAAGATCCAAATCTGTCCTGCCCTCGTTAATATTTAAATAAAAATCTTTCGTTTTAATACCATCATCACTTAATTCTAAGCCAAGCTCTCTGGCTTCTTTTCGCAAGAATTCTATTATTTCTTTGCTTTTTCCATCCTCTTCAGCAGAAAGAACCATTACAATATCATCAATATATCTACCGTAAAAAATAACATCTTTATAATCTTTAACTCTGGAATCAAAATCTTTCATAAATAATTCAGCTAAATAAGCACTTATGCCAATTCCTCTAGGCAACCCAGAAGATGTTCCTGACAACGCGTTATATTGCTTAATCATATCTTTTATAATTCTCTTTGAAATAAAGCTAAGTAACCTATTATTATCAATCTTTTTTATAAGCAATTCTTGAGATACATTTTCATAAAACCCCTTAACATCTGTCTTTATTACATATTTAGGCAGATGGTCATCTATAGAGGCAATTAGCTGAGACACCAATATATTCCTAGAACTTTGTTTAACATTAAATAATTTTTTTAGATTCGACTGTATCTGCTTAGATATAAAAAAATTCGAAAGTTTATTATCTAAAAAATAAGTTGGCTTTCCTCTAACATCACACCCTTTTTTTATAACAAAATCTAATTTTCCTTTAGTTACATCATTACTAATTGCTTCAAGAATTGAAGTCAATTCATTCTCTTTCTTCCTTTTTAGTTCCAATAATTCTTCTTTCGCTTTTTCTTTTTTATTTTCATCTTTTCTATCAACATTCTTAATTTCAACACATTTAGACTTTATATCAGCTGTCAAGTCTTTCACTTTTGCCAGCTCACTATAATCGGCACACAGATTTGTACCCTTTCTATTTTCAACATCATAAATTTTTCTAAAATTTTCAGCAGAAAATGATTGGTCCAACATATTACTCTCTCTATTAAACAATACAATTTATCATATGATAATATAAATAAATTATAATGACAAATAATAAATCAGCAATCAACAGTTGTATCACAAAAGTCCACAAACTTCCTTACTGGTGAACAGGCATCATTTCTAGATATGCTTTAAACATCAAAACCCAATTTCTTTTAAAAATTGGCTTGGTTTGCAACGAATATATGCTCCATTAGATTGGAATTTATCAATAGAAAACAAATAAAGGTTTTGTTTGGCTCTTGTCATTGCAACATAAAATAACCGCCTGTTAGCTTCTCCTTTGCCACTAAAGTATTCTATAAAATATGGGATTAACACGTTATCAAATTCTAATCCCTTTGACGCATGACATGTCATAACACAAATATCATCTTTACCAATCTGGGATTTCGTATTTTCGTCAATCACAAATACTTTAAATCCTTTCTCTTTTAGAAAATTTGCCACAATATTACTCAAATCATTGGTGTAACAAAGCACTGCCGAATTCCCCTTAGCTGTTTTAAGAATTCGACTAATTTTTCTCAACTGCTCTATGTCGTCATTGCTATGCTTGCAGCTAACAATTCCGTTTTCTTTTCTATGTACTTTGAGAACCTTCGGCAACCTATTATCATTATTACTTATCAAATCATTAGCTACTATTCCAATTTTTCGCCCAAAACGATAATTAATTGTCAGATTTTTAATTGTTACATTTTTAAAATGTTTCTCAATATTTATTGAGTAAGTCATTTTAGCCCCTCTCCAATGATAAATCATCTGGTCAGGATCTCCAACAAATAAAAATTTACCCTTTTTGCCTACAAGCAATTTTAACAATTCTATCTGGTTTTCATTGCAGTCTTGATATTCATCAACAATAATATATTTATAAGCATTTCGTAACTTTCTTAATTCTGGAAGATTATTTCGCAAATATTCAATCATCTTATTTAGCAAAAAATCGAACTCCCATAAATTAGCAGTATCAAGTTTATTATAAAAGGCTGTAAACCATTTATAATTTTCGTTCTTTTTTGTATTATACGAAGCCATCCTCCCCACCTTAATAACCTCGTCACATAGTTCGCTCGGGGTCAGTTCGCAGTTTTTATTCCGTATAATTGCCTTTGCTAACCTACTAAAATCAGCAGACAAAGCTTGCCGTCTGCCATCAAGGAACCCTCGTTTTGCCATATAAGCATAGGCCATTGAATGGAAAGTACTAACTTTCAATTTAGGAGAAATCTCCTTACCCAACTCTTTTCTAAGTCTTTTTTTCATCATTGAAGAGGTTCGCTTAGTAAAAGTTAAGATTCTAATTTCATGTGGCGGTATATGTTTATTCACAACTAAATTAACCACAAACGCAACTATCGTATGTGTTTTGCCTGTTCCGGGACCTGCATTAACGAATATCCTATTATGCTTAGAAAAGGCTATACTTTTCTGCTCTTTATTAAGATTGTTAAGAATACTATGCATCTTCACTCTCCTCAATAGAGGCTTTAAGCTCACTCTTTATAGCACGCCATACTTCAATCCCCTTTCCTCCTGCAATAGACCAATCATAAATTTTACATAATTTATATCGGGTATATAATTCATATAAGGACTTCATTGTCGGTTTAACTTTTATTTGCTCAACTGTACCTTTTTCTTTATTCGGAATGCTGGCATAAGCCGGGAACGGAGCATGCCAGATGTATTCAACAGTTTTTTGTAGCGGATATTTCTTTATATATAAAGGAATACCCTTGTTTCCATCCATACAAACAAGACGGGATATCTCCTCACGCCATTTGCGACTAATAGGATTTAACAGCAAAAAATGACAATGTACCGACCTTAAATAGCCTCCATCCAACGACTTTTTCTCATTTCGATACATCGCAAATGTAACATTTCCTATATAATCAAGGCCAGTCAGTATTTTTTTAAACTTCCGCTTTGCCTTATTAACTTTAAATTTGCCTTTTTTGCTCCCAAAATCAAACTCATCATCTATTAGAGTAGCAGAAAATACCCGTACATCACTTTTACACAAGGTCAATTCACAAAATCTCTGGCAAAATATATCTGCAAACACTTTTAATGAGTAAGGATTCATCATATTTAGGTCATTATTATCAGGATGAATAAAATCCATTTTCTCTAACAAATTATCCTTACTGTATCGAGTAATTGACCGACACAACAAATCATACTGTTCTGACATTATCTGTTCCAATGTTTTCTTACTTTCTTTCATAAATTCACCTCATTTCATACGTATGTTATTTTTGTTATACAAACCCGTACCGCTAATTGCGTTAAAAAAACTCCTTCGTTACATCAGTCCAGAAAATCTTTGATTGCTTTTATTAAAGTATTGCAGTTTCGTTTTATATCCTCCAAACTCACACGCGTTTGACTATCCACCTTATTAGACAGATTAGAATCCATATCGGCAAAACTGCTGTCTTTATTCATTCGATTATTGGCAAGTTTATCAATTCCGTACTTTTTCAAATATGCATATGTCTCACTGAGTGGAATATTTTTGCTATCAAGAGTCCTTACAATACGAGGAGCATTGTATAAATACCTCTTGAATAATGATGTTTTTTGAAATTCGCTCGGAATATTTGAACAAAGAGTTTTATGAATAGAAAGCTCAATATTGTCATCATTCCATCTTATTCCGCGCTCTTGCACAATTCTCTTGATTTTGTTTTCACGTTTTTTATCTTTTTTGACTTTGTGACACAAGGCTCTAAGATTACAAATGGCTCTATATTTATCTGTAGTAGTAAGATATGCCGTCATGGCAAACGTCATAACATCCGAACAAGCACATCTAAAAGCCTTAACAACAGATACATTATTATAATCATTAATTTTTATGTACATAATTTTACTCCCTTTTAGGTAATTGTTTTTGTTCTATGGCATAAAGAATTTGAAAAAACTTAAAAAATCTTTCTACTGCCTCATTTAGCTCCTCTTCTGAAAGAGGAGCTTCATACCAGCTCTGAATGATTTCAGTTATGTCCTTTTCTTTTTCCATAACCAAATTTTTTCAGAAAAAAATCAAAACCGCATTATGACTGACACTATTATGTAAATTCGCATACAAATAATGCTTATATGCAGACAAATATTGCCTTGAATCATATGGTTAGCTCAATTATAATTGAGTTAACCAGAGGAATTTATAATGAAGGCAGTAATATTGGCTCGTGTTTCGAGCAAAGAACAAGAAGAAGGACATTCGTTAGATGCCCAAATAAATCGTTTGCAAGAATATTGCAGACGAAAAGATCTTAATGTAATTAATACTTTTACAATAGTGGAAAGTTCTGTTATCGGTTCTCGCAAAGCTTTTAACCAAATGCTGGATTTCTGCAAGAAGCAAAAACAAACCATTGCTCTCGTTGCCGATGCTGTTGACCGTGTCCAACGTTCATTCAAAGACAGTATTGCTTTGCAAGAACTCATTAATAAAAAAGTTATTGAACTTCATTTTTATCGTGAAGGAATGATAATCAATACAGAATCAAAATCATCCGACATAATGCGGTGGGATTTTTCAGTAATGGCTGCAAAATCGTATGTTTTACAATTATCTGAAAATGTCAAAAGAAGTTTTGACTTTAAAATAAAAAATGGAGAATACACAGGAGAAGCTCCTATTGGTTATAAAAATTCCCGCAACGAAAAAGGAAAAGCCGACATAACGATAGATGAAGAAAGAGGTTATTTAATCTCCCGAATCTTTGAAAAATATAGTGAAGGTCTCTATTCACTGAAAGAAATATCAAATTTTGCTAACCGATGGGGATTAACCAGTAAACGAAATAATCTGCCAATGACCACAAATACAATCCACAGAATCATAAATAATCCTTTTTACTGCGGAATTATGCTATCAAAAGGGAAAAAATACCCTCATATACATCCAAAACTTATTAGCCCGGAACTATTTAACAAATGTCAAAATATTTTGCATGGAAGAAGTATGGAGGAGTATAGACAGTTTAAAAGCGGAACCAAGCCTTTTGTATTCAAAGGCTTAATCAAATGTGGTATTTGCGGAACAACCATTTCGTCTGACATGAAAATTAAACCAAGCGGCAAATCTTATACTTACCTGTTTTGTTCTCATCGTAAAGGAAATTGCCAAAATAAAGCAATTAACGAAGAAAAGGCCTTAGAACAGATTCGTAATGTTTTAAAGAACTTTTATGTACCAAGAGAAACTTTTAATTATATCAAGAAAGACCTTGAGAATGTTGCTAATTCAGAAAATGAATTTCACACTCAACAACTCTCTATGCTCCGAACAAGATACGATAAAGTCCAATTAAAGATAAAAAAGTTAAGAGATTTACTGTTAGATGAAAAAATTTCACCTGAAGATTTCAATGAAATGAGTGCCGATTTGAAGTCAGAACAGTTCGAACTTGAGAATAAAATGAAAAATCATACCAAAGCTGATGAAAAGTTCTCAATCGCAATGTCCACAATCGTTTCACTAGCATCAAACGCCTATAATCTCTTTATGAGTTCGAACATTGACGAGAAAAGGGAATTGATAAATTTGATTTTTTCGAACTTGAAATTAATAAACGGAGAACTGCAGTTTTCTTTGCGTTCTCCGTTTGATAAGCTTGTAAATTTAGCTTCTTATAACATCTGGGGCGAACGATGGGGCTCGAACCCACGACAACCGGTACCACAAACCGGGGCTCTACCAACTGAGCTACGTTCGCCATTGCTCTCGTGTTTTACAAACAATATAACAGAAAGTCAAGCTAAAAATTAACCCTATTCATTATTTATAAAAATTCTTTTTCAGGCTAGAAAATTAACAAATTATTTGCTTTTTCGAGCTAATAATGAGGACAGGAATATCTCTGCAGAAAAGCTGTGAAAAATGTTTAAATTAAAAAAATTGTCATTAGCACAATCTTTTATCGGTGCACTTATCTGTTTCGGAGCCGCTTTGAACTCCGCCGGCACGGCTTGTGCCGCCACCTCGTCAATCATCATAGACGCCGAAAACGGCGAAATTTTATCCTCCAAAGCGCCGGACACCCTGCGCTATCCCGCATCTCTCACCAAGGTAATGACGCTATACATCACCTTTGACGCACTGAACAAAGGCATCATCAAAATGAATGACGACCTGAAAGTCAGCCGTCACGCGGCCAATATGGCGCCGTCACGCCTCGGACTGCGCCCGGGCCAGAAAATTAAAGTAAAAACCTGCATTGAAGCCTTAATTGTCAAATCGGCCAACGACTGTGCTTCCGTTCTGGCGGAAAACCTCGGTTATACCGAAGCCAACTTTGCCAAAACCATGACCAAGGTCGCTCACGAACTCGGCATGAAGAACACCACTTTCAAAAATGCCAACGGCCTGCCGAACAAGGCGCAAAAAACCACGGCTCGCGACATGGCTCTTCTGGCTGCCGCCATGTATCATCATTTTCCGCAGTATTACAAACTTTTCTCTCTGAAAAAATTCACTTACAACGGCAAAACGATTTACACACATAACAACATTCTGAAAACTTTTGCCGGTGCGGACGGAATGAAAACCGGCTTCACCAATGCTGCCGGATATAACATCATCACCTCCGCCCAGCGCGACGGCAAACGCGTCATCGCCGTAACGATGGGGCATAACTCCGCCAAGGAACGCGACCGCCACGTCGCCCGGATGATGGACAAAGGGCTGAAACGTCTGGCATTAAATGACAAGTTCCAGAATACCAACATGTACGCCAGCCTGGACGAGAAAAAGCTGGAAACCGCCGAAGAAACCAAAGTAGCCGATAACGGTGAAACTTCTTGGGATATCTCGTCTCGCGAAACTGCCGAAAACGTAAAAAAACTGGAAAAAGACAACCGACAGGAAACTCCCGACCAATGGGGAATCCAAATCGGGGCTTTTTCCAACTATGCCAAAGCCCGCAGCTACGCGCTGAAAATTAAGAAAGCCGCCCGTAAACTGGCCGATAAAGAAATAGATATCGAACCGGTCGCCAACGGTTCGGCCGTCATCTATCGCTCCAAAATCATCGGCTTTGCCAAATCAGATGCGGATAAAGCTTGCAAAAACTTGAAAAAGAAGAACAAGTCTTGTATCGTAGTTGCCGTAAGAACCGACAACCAACTTGTTTTAGCTAACAGTCAATACTAATGGATAATTCAAAAAAAGCACATATAATCGTTGTCAGCAACGAAAAAGGCGGAACCGGAAAATCGACGATTTCCATGCATCTGGCCATCAAACTGCTTCAGGAAGGTTTTTCCGTTGCCACGATTGATATGGACGGACGACAGGGAACCCTCTCCAGATATATCGAAAACCGCCAGAACTTCTGCGAAAAAAACAAATTGGCTTTGCCGATTCCCGTTCATTACAAGTTTGAACCGCAGGAAAATTATTCGCTGATTCCCGCCGACCGCGGCCGGGTTGACCATGAAATCGGCAAATTGATGACGTCTTATGACGCCATCATCATTGATACGCCGGGCAATAAAAACTATCTTTTCGAAGAAGCTCACAAATTTGCCGACACCCTGATTACACCGATATCCGACAGCCTGATAGATCTTAACGTATTGTCGGAAATCGATTTTGACAGCGGTAAAGCCGGCAAGCCCGGACACTATGCCAATTATATCTGGGACGTCAAAAAATACCTGGCCTCGCAAGGCAAAGCTTACCTCAACTGGATTGTTGTCGGCAACAAAATTTCGGCACTGAATTCCCGTAACAAGAATCTGTTTTTCGAATATCTTGAAAAGCTGTCAAAACTGTATGGTTTTCGCGTCTGCCCGGGCTTTAAAGACCGTGTCATCTACAAGGAACTTTTTCTGGAAGGCCTCACGGTTCTGGATATGCAGACGGACGAATTAAAGCGCCGCATGAGCGTCTCGCACATTGCCGCCAAACGCGAAATCAGGGCTTTGGCCGAATTTATCTGTCCGGAATAACCAATGAAAGAACTGGCTCTTTTAATGTTTTTTGTCGGCTGCGGTTATGCGCTGGCAAAATTAATCGAACGTTTCTCTCCTGCCGACGGCCGGCGGATATTTTTTGCCATTCCTTCTCAGGCCTCTTTCAATGTTCTTTGGGGATTTGTTTTTTACCTCGGCTTTGCCGCACTCGTCATCCACCACCACCATTGGCTCCGCCTGCTTTTCGCTCTGACGGCTGTTTGCCTTTTGGGAATTATCCTGTATCGCCGGGAACTGTTCCGCTCCGTCAGTGCCCCGGAGGGACGAAAATTTACCGGTCGCCTGGAAAAAGCCCTCCTCCGCCAGCAGCAGGAAGACCGGCGTCTTAACCGAAGCTATTCCCGCACCGAAGCTTTGTCGGTTCTCGGTCTACCCGCCGCCACGTCTGCCGACAGCCCGTTGCCGGCACAAAGAATGAAAATGCTGGATACACTCAACCAAACCGCAAACCTGCCTTACCTCGGCGACCTGCTGCCGCAGCTTCAAACCGCCCTTCCCCTGAAATAACGGTTATTAATAACTATGTTTAGGCTTGAGTTTACCTGCGAAGGTGCTAAACTCCGGTTATAAATTTTATGTCAGACAACAAAGGATGAGCGATGATTAAAACAATTTCGACCACGCCCTATAACGACCAGAAAATGGGAACGGCCGGCCTGCGGAAAAAATCCCGGGTCGCCATGCAGCCGAATTATGTTGAAAACTTTATGCAAAGCATTTTCAACACCATCGGCAAACTGGATGACAAAACATTTTTGGTCGGCGGCGACGGACGCTTTTACAATGACGTTGCTATTCAAAAAATCATCAAAATGGCCGCGGCCAACGGCGTCAAAAAGCTGGTTATCGGCCAAAACGGTTTTATTTCCACCCCCGCCGGCTCTCATGTCATTTTAAAAAACAAACTTGACGGCGGTTTTGTTCTCTCTGCGTCACACAACCCCGGCGGCCCGGACGGCGACTTCGGCATCAAATATTCCAACCAAACCGGCGGACAGGTTCCCAGCTCGGTAACCGATAAGATTTATGAAAACACCAAATCAATCCGCGAATATAAAATCTGCGACATTGCCGATATCGACCTCTCACGGCTCGGACGACAGAATGTCTGCGGTATGGAAATTGAAATTATCGACCCCGTCGTTGACTATGTGAATATGATGCAGGAAATTTTTGATTTTCCGGCCATCAAAAAGCTTTTTGCCAACGGTTTCACCATGTGCTTTGATGCCATGAACGCCGTCACCGGCCCTTATGCCGTTCGCATTTTTGAAGAATTGCTCGGTGCCCGAAAAGGCAGTGTCGTTCATGCTCGCCCGCTTCCCGATTTCGGCGGCCTGCACCCTGATCCCAATCTTGTTTACGCCAAAGAACTGGTTGACCTGATGTTCTCCGATGAAGCGCCTGATTTCGGCGGTGCCAACGACGGTGACGGCGACCGCAATATGATTTTGGGCAAAAAGTTTTTCGTAACTCCGTCAGACAGCCTGGCCATTCTGACCGACAACTATAATCTGATTCCCGCTTACAAAAACGGTATTTACGGCGTCGCCAAATCTGCCGCCACCTCAACGGCCGTCAGCCGTGTCGCCAAAGCGCATGACATCGGCTATTACGAGGTGCCTACCGGCTGGAAATACTTCGTCAATTTGATGGATTCCCGCCGTATCACTTTCTGCGGTGAGGAAAGCTTTGGCACCGGCTCGGCGCATATCCGCGAAAAAGACGGCATCTGGGCCATACTTTTCTGGCTGAACATCATTGCCGCCACCGGCAAATCGGTCGAAGAAATTACCGTCGAACATTGGAAAAAATACGGCCGCAGTTACTATATGCGTTTTGACTTTGAAGGGCTGGACACCGCCGTGGCCGACAAACTTATGGCCGACCTTGAAGCCAAACTGCCGACGCTCAACGGCAAAGTTTACAACGGCTACACTGTCTCCGAAGCTGCACCCTTCGTCTATAACGACCCGGTGGATCATTCTTCCACCCAAAACGGCCTGATTGTCAAATTTGCCGACGGTTCCCGTATTGTGTACCGCCTGTCCGGAACCGGCTCCAGCGGTGCCACCCTGCGCGTTTACCTTGAAAAATACGAGCAAAACAAGCTTGACGAAGACCCGCAGAAAATGCTGCAGCCGATTTTGGAAATTGCCATGGACATTGCCGAAATCACATCTCGTACCGGAAAACAGCATGCCGATGTCATCACCTAGAAAACTGACATCCGCTTTATTGCTGGCGGCGCTTGTCTTTCCGATAAGCGCTCATGCCGGTTTATACGGCTTTGATGAAGCACATCCCTATACTCCGGAAGAAAAGCTGCTGAGCATCGACGTACCGCCGCACTCGATAAAAAATTATCGTGACCTGCTGCGCGAAAACATTATAGCTCTTTCAAACTATGCCAAAGCCAACCGGCCGGATTTCCAGATAATGGTCCATGAGGGGCAGGATCTGCTCACCCGCAGCCTGTGGGAATATCACTTGGACGGCTACCTGAAAGCGCGCAACAACGGTGAAGACGTGTCCGACCCGTCTTTTTTGCTGAATTTGAAACAGACCTCACCCGAATTCGAACCTTTGGTCGGCGGAAGATCAGCCGAATATCTCAAATCAATTGACGCCGTTGTCGTCAACAATCATTTTTGCCAAAAGCTTCCGCTTAATCCGGTCATTGTTCAAAACGGAATAAAAGCTTTTTCTGTTGACCTTTGTCCTGACGGCCGCGCGTTCGACCGGGCGATAAGCGCCTCGTTGAAAGAGAAAATTCCCTTTTACGGCTTTCTTCGCAGCGACAAAGCTTTCCGCAAAATTGCCGCTCAGCCGATTATCAAAGAAAATGCCGAAAACATCTTTGACCTGAAATCGGCCCAAAATATCTCATTCCTGCTTAAAGACGACCTCTATGCCGATAAAAATGATTTCATTGAAGCCGTCCGAGCTTCCAATTATGACGTTGTCGTCATTGAACCTTATTTTCGGCAGCGCCAGCCTTTTACGCCGGAAGAAATCAATGCAATGAAATACAAAAAAAACGGCACCCGCCGGCAGCTGCTGGCCCGTTTCAGCGTTACCGAAGCCAAAGACACCGATTATTATTGGAACAACAGTTGGAAAATCGGCTCTCCCGACTGGCTGGTCCGCGCCTCTTTCGTTGAACCGCGCGGAGTAATAACCCGTTATTGGAACAATGAGTGGAAAAACTATATGTCCCGTTATTTTCAGGGAGTTATCAAATCCGGCTACGACGGCGCTTTTCTTACCGGATTGGAAAACCACCGCTACTTTGAAAACTTAACCCCGCTTGAATAGGATCCGCCCATGAATGAAGTTGAAGTCCTGGATATTTCCCGCGAAGCGATTTTCACGCTGGTAAAAGTGGTCACGCCGGTTTTGCTGGTTGCGCTGTTTATCGGCCTGATCGTCGGCATTTTTCAGGCTCTGACGCAAATTCAGGAAATGACGCTGGCTTTCGTTCCCAAAATTCTCGGTGTGTTTGTCACCATCATCTTGCTTTTCCCTTTCATGCTGAATCAGATGCAAATGCTGACTGACACCCTGTTTGACAAGATAATCAACGGCGGTTGACAATGGCTCAGCTTCTTAATCAGGAAATCTTCAAATTCATTCTCGTCTTTCTGCGCATCGGCTCGGCAATTATGTTAATGCCGGGTTTTTCAGCCTCTTATGTCAATATGCGCCAGCGCCTGTCGATTGCCCTTGCCGTCAGTGTCGTATTGGTTCCGTTCCTGAATGATCAGCTGCCGCCTCAACCTTCCGACCTACCGGACGCAATAAAAATGTATTTGTTTGAAATCACTTACGGCGTTTTCTTCGGGTTGGCCATGCAGATTTTATTCTCTGCTCTGAGTCTTTGCGGCAACTTTATCGGCCAGGCCATCGGCTTTTCCAACGCTCAGATTTTCGATCCCGCCTTCCAAACCCAAAGCATCGTAATTGAAACCTTCCTGAGCGTTTTGGCCCTGACCGTCATTTTCATTACCGATATACACCACCTGATGCTCAGCGCCGTAATTGACAGTTACCGTCTGTTTCCGGTCGCCTCTTCCCTGCCGGTCGGCGATTTCTCCGACTACATGAGCCAAACTCTGAACCAAAGTTTTATCATGGGCTTCAAAATCGGCTCGCCGTTCATTGCCTTCTCGCTTGTTTTTTATGTCGGCATGGGACTGGTTTCACGCCTGATGCCGCAGTTAAACATTTTCTTTTTGTCCCTCCCGCTGCAAATTTATCTGGGACTGGGACTGCTGTTCATCACCACTCCGATCATGATCCTCTGGTTTATCAAATACTATGAAGAGGGTCTGTTGCGGTTTGTACGTTAAAAAGGAGGAATCATGGTTGCCGAAGACGACGACGAAGCCTCCAAAACGGAAGAACCGTCGGAACGAAAAATATCCAAGGCCAAAGAGGAAGGCGATGTTGCCCTCTCTCAAGACGCCAAAAGTTTTCTGATGCTGCTGGGCATGCTCTTCGTCGTCTGGCTTTTACTGCCGATTCTGATGAAATGGTTCTATCAGCTCTCTCTCCCTTTCATTGAAAATCCGGAGTCCATTCCCACCGATGCCCGGCACATCCGCCTGCTGCTGATTCATGTAGTGCTCGGGTTATTTAAAATTCTTGCAATTCCCTTTGCCGTTTTCATGCTGCTCGGCGTTTTCGCCAGCATCGCCCAGACCGGATTTGTTTTTGCCCCCAAAAAACTGGAACCCGACTGGAACAAACTTAACATTTTTGCCGCCCTGCCCAAATTCATCAATATGAAAAAAATCGTCGAAAGTTTAAAAGGCATCGTTAAAATCACCGTCATTGCGTTCATCTCGATTCTCGTCATCCGTCCTTATCTCGACAAAGCCAACCTGATGCCCACCATGGAAACGACGGCGATTTTAGCTTTTATTCATAAAGTTGTGGTATTATTGATTTTTACCGTGGTTATTGCCGTTCTGGTTATTGCCGTTGCCGACTTTGCCTACCAGAAATATACGCATTTGAAAAAACTGCGCATGACCAAGCAGGAAGTCAAAGACGAATATAAACAAATGGAAGGTGATCCGCTGGTTAAATCGCGCATCCGCCAGATTCGTATGGAACGCGCGCGCCACCGTATGATGGATGCCGTTCCCCGCGCCGATGTGGTAATTGTCAACCCGACGCATTATGCTGTTGCGCTGGAATATAAAATGGATAAAATGGATGCGCCGGTGGTTGTTGCCAAAGGTTTGGACAACATCGCCCTGAAAATCCGCGAAATTGCGGAAGAAAACGAAGTCCCGGTGGTTGAAAACCCGCCTTTGGCCCGTGCTTTGTTTGCTTCCGTTGAAATTGACCAGATGATTCCGTCTGAACACTTTAAAGCCGTTGCCGAGGTTATTGGATATGTTATGCAGCTTAAGAACCCCCAGACCCGATAAATTGCTCCAAAAGCGGTTGATTTGGCTGGCCTATGCCCTTATCGGGCTGACCGTTGCGCTGGTTTTGTTTTTGATGTATCCGGAATATCGGCTTCTGCTGGTGTTTACTTTTATTCTCACCACCGTCTGCTGCCTGCTGCAAACGATTAAAACCATTACCGCCGCCGAAGAAGCCATTACATACGGCGGATTCGCCAATGAAATCATCCGCAACGACGATGAAATCATCCGCATTGACAACCCCGACGGCGAACCGGTACTGCAAAACGAAGCGGCGGAAGAAATGTTTCACGGAGAAGCCCTGCTCGCCTATCTGGAAAAACATCTCTCGGCACAGGATGCCAACCGCACGGCCTTTCATCGACTGAAAGCCGCCTGTGCAGACCTGACGCGGGAAAAAGTAACGCTGGCTCTCAATCAGCGTCACGATGACGCTAAAATATTTGCCTCCGAAGAATGGTTTACCATCAGCGTCAAACCGCTTTACCTCAAAAAAACCGACATTTTCGAAGGCCGCTTTTCTGTCAAAGCCATCAAAAAATCCCCCTCCCTGCTCTGGCGTATAGAAGACATTACCGCCCGCAAGAATATGGAACAGGTTTTTCAGGAAGAACGCAAATCCCTGCACGACTTTTTGGATTACCTTCCCGTCGGGCTCTATACTTGCAACGAAGATTACCGCATCGAATATTGCAATCATGCCTTTGCCAACTCTCTGGGATATGACCGGGAAGAAATCACCGGCGAAAATCTCTGGCGTTTTCTGAGCCCCCACAGCGAACTGCCGGCCAAACAGCCTCTTTGGCGCGGTAACCTTTACCTCATCGGCGCCGACAATGAAAGCAAGGAATACTTTGTGGCGCAGGAAAGCTTCCGCGACGATAAAAACATCAAATTCCGCGGCGCCACGGTCAAAGACATCCCCTCCGACCGTGATCTGAAACAAAATCTGGAGCACTCGCTGGACGAAATCAGCTGGCTGTTTAATTTTGCCCCTGTCGGCATAGCCTTTGTCTCGCCGGAAGGAGAAATAAAAGACTGCAACGCTGCCGTTGAAAAATTCCTTGACCGCAGCAAGCTGCAAATCATCAACCACCGCATTTTTGACTATATCAGGGCGGAAGACGTCGAAATCCTGAAACGGGAAATTCGTGCCGTCAACGGCACTTCCCAGCTTTCCAAAGCGCTGGACGTTCACATAACTCTGGATAAAATCGAACGCATTGCCACCGTTTACCTCAGCCCGATGCAGAAGCTGCATTCCACCCACCCGGAACAAATCGACGGCATTGTCATTTACCTGATTGATGCCACTCAGCAGAAAAACCTTGAAATGCAATTTGCCCAGGCTCAAAAAATGCAGGCTATGGGACAGCTGGCCGGCGGCGTTGCCCACGACTTCAACAACCTTTTGACCGCAATGATCGGCTTCTGCGATCTGCTGTTGCAGCGGCACGGCGTCGGCGACCCCTCGTTTACCGATTTAATCCAAATCAAACAAAATGCCAACCGTGCGGCCGGACTGGTGCGTCAGCTGCTGGCCTTTTCACGCAAACAGCCGCTGAAACCGAAACTGATTGACGTAACCGAAAATTTTGTTGAACTCAGCCATATGCTCAAACGCATTCTCGGCGAGCAGATTACCCTCAAATTCTGCCATGGCAGCGATTTGGGCTTTATCAGGGTTGACCCCGTCCAATTTTCACAGGTTATCATTAATCTGGCCGTTAATGCCAAAGACGCCATTAACGGCAACGGCACACTCACGATTGCCACCCGTGTTGAAACGCTGGCTGCGCCTTACCAATTCGGCACCGACACCATAAAACCCGGCGAATTCGTCGTAATCGACGTCACCGATACCGGCTGCGGCATTCCTAAAGAAAATCTGAGCCGGATTTTTGAACCTTTCTTCTCCACCAAACAAAACATCGTCGGCTCCGGCACCGGCCTCGGCCTTGCCATGGTTTACGGCATTGTCCGCCAGACCGAAGGTTTCATTAAAGTAAACAGCATCCTCGGCAAGGGAACGACTTTCTCAATTCACCTGCCCCGCTTTGACAGCAATGCCGACGAGGACGAAATCCCGGATCAGGACGCCAAGGAACCGATTACCGCCAAAGACGGCACTCCCGTGCTTACCGTCCGGGAAAAGCGCACGTCGCCGGTTGCCGTTAACCAGAAACTGATTTTCGGCCTCAACGTCTCAGCCATTGACCGCGGACAAAACACCGGGCCGCAAGACGAAAATATCCGTATTCTGTTTGTTGAAGACGAGGATTCGGTTCGCACTTTTGCCATGCGGGCGCTGAAAAAGAAAGGCTATGAAGTAATCGGTTGCAATTCCGCCGAAAATGCGCTAGAGCAGTTAGAAAAAGACACCGCTTTTAATCTCCTGATTACCGATATGGTCATGCCGGGAATGAGCGGTGCCGAACTTGCCGGCATTGTCCGCCGCAAAATACCGGCAATCAAAATCATTTTGGCCTCGGGCTATTCCGAAGAGATTGCCCGCCGCGAACTTGCCTCCTCACAGGACTTTGAGTTCATGGCCAAACCGTTCAGCCTCGGCGACCTGACCAAAAAGGTTTTTGACGTTTTGAATCAAAAATAGGAAAAAAGATGAACAACGCAAATCTGACCGGACAGCTTCCCTTCGAATTTACTCCCGAACCATACCTGGGAAAAGAGGATTTTATGGTTGCCGCCTGTAATTATGAAGCATTCAAACTGGTTGATGCCTGGCCGGACTGGCCCTTTTTCGCCGTTTGCATTTATGGTCCCGAAGGCTGCGGCAAAACGCACTTGGCCACTATGTTTGCCCACAATGTCGCCAATCTGACGCACTGGCCGTATAAAATCCCCGCCATACGCGCAAAAGATATAAACTTTGAAACGCTGCAACTCTTTGACATCTGCCGGTGTTTAATTGTGGAAGAATTAAGCGAAGAGGTTGATAACGAGGCGCTTTTTCATTTATACAATCATTATCGCAATGAAGGCGGAAACATTCTTTTCACCGCCCGTCAGGCTCCGGCACGCACACACTTTGCACTCCCTGACCTGCAATCGCGGATGAATATTGTCCCCTCCGTCGCGATAAACGAACCCGATGACGAAATGCTTTCGGCCCTGATACTTAAATTGTTTACCGACCGCCAGATAATGGTCGCTCCGGAAATAATCGGTTACATTATTTCCAACATGCAGCGTTCCTTCGCTTATGCCCGTAAACTGGTGGCCGAAATCGACAGCATTTCACTGGCCCGCAAAAGAGCCGTCTCAATTGCCATTGTCAAAGAGGCGCTCAGCGTTTTAAACGATAACCACCAGGGCGAACTTTTCGCCTGAAGAAAGACTAACCATGCTCAAACGCCTTCTGACTTTTTTGAAACGTCCGTTTTTCTTTAACGTTGACAGCCTCCGCTTCAATCTTGTTTATTCACTGCTGACCGTTGTTCTTTACAATGCCGTTTTTTTCAAACATGCGGCGGAATACCAATCAGGCTTTCTGTTTTTGGGCTGCGTGTTTGTTTGCATCTGGATGACGCTCTTCATTGCCGTTTCGCTGCTGTTTCACAAACACACCCGTAAACCGCTGGCCGTCACCTTATGCCTGCTCAATGCCCTCGCCTTTTACTTTATGTTTATTTATAACGCGGCTCTGGATAAAATTATGTTTCTGAACGTCCTGCAAACGGATGTTTATGAGGTACGTGACCTGCTCAGCCCGAAACTGATTTTGATTATGCTGTTCTTCGGCATCTTTCCGGCCTGGCTCATCTGCAAAACCCGGGTTTCTCCGACGCCGCTGAAACGGCAGTTTGCCGCCGCCGGCGGGGCCGTCGCCCTGATTGCGGCAATCATGCTCGGCAATTTTGCCGCAACCGATGCCTTTCTCCGCAGCAACCGCAATTTGCGTTATTACCTGACGCCCTCAAATTATATCGGT
>UMGZ01056817.1_pt1 | contig 18868 bp, 29 predicted proteins | sample 1965421 | NCBI WGS metagenome assembly UMGZ01 (sample SAMEA4836087, study PRJEB28245) | human gut metagenome | biome: gut microbiome; material: fecal sample | place: Denmark | collected 2008
CTCCACTCTCAATGTCCACTTCTGCAAACCTTCCACTACTCAAAAAGTTCTAATTCTGCAGATTGTCGTTTTCGCTTAATAGAAAAACCAAGTCTTTTTTCATCTCTTCAAACTGTTCTATTATAATATTTAAGCTCTTTTCAATATTTTGAACTTGGACTTCCGATGTTTTCCCATACTTATATGCAATTAATCTCTCACCTACTATGTGATATGACCAGCTTTCAGAATACGTTCTATCTCTTTCCTCATTGTGAATTGCAAAACCAATTGGCAAAAGATTATTTCGCATACCAATACTTACTGCCATGGGAGATATTCCGAGGTAATCTGCCGCTATTTTACATGTAATCTTATTCATATTTCTAATGTCGTCATCTGTATATTTTTGCATAATTCACCTCTTTTTATAATAGAAAATCATTATATCAATCCTTAATTTACCAATAGTCCTTGAATTCTCCATATCCTCATGCTGTAGCAAAATTGACATCCCTATCAAGGTCTTGACCGTTGAAGTCTTCGGGAATAAGTCGGTATAAGGCCATTGGTATCACGTGTAGCCTGACGAGACCCTTCCGTTTGAACTATTCGGAAATTCCGAATAGTTGCCGTCTCTTCTAATTCACTATCTGCATAAATTTTTTTAATATGTTCATTTATTGTCGGTAAACCAACATCATAAAATGTGGCCATCATTCTCTGTGTCAGCCATATATTTTCATCCTCATAGCGCATCTCAACACTGTCCTGCTGATCACCAACAGAGGCAACATAGGTTAAGTATTCCGCCGCGCTAGAGCGGATAGTTATCTCATCTTTTTTCTTTTTCAACTTAATTTCCTTCTTATTGCTTTCTTTTTTTATAGTACTACCTGCTCATCCTTTGCCACTGGAATATACACATTATATTATCCTACAAATTCTCTGTCAATTCTCGAAAACCCTTTATATCTCATATGATTCATTTGCCTACACTGCCACAGATGGCAAAAAATATAATGTAGATTACTATAACCTTGATGTCATTATCTCCGTAGGCTACCGTGTGAACCCCCACCGAGGTACACAGTTCCGTATCTGGGCTATGGGAATATTAAAGGAACATATGAAAAAAGGATTTGCCTTAGATGATGACCGATTGTGTAAGAAATGTTCCTGACGTGAAGAAGTCTTTATCCTCGGCGAGCCACACATCTTCGTTTAGGAAAAAGAACTCCTCAAACCAGACCTCATGATTTCCTTTAAGAACTATCACTTTCTCTTTTCCAAATTCTTGTTCAAGATCAAACGCCAACTTAAGACATTCAAAGCTTTTATTTCCTCTATCAATAAAGTCTCCAAGAAGAATCAGTTTGTTATCGCCTTCTAGTAACGGCTTTATCTGCTCTATTCTTTTTACAAACAAATTGTACTGTCCATGAATATCAGACATCGTGGCATTCTCCTTCGCAGTTTTCATATTCTCATTATATTAAGAAGTCACCTTTTCTTCTTGAAATAAAAGTTGCGAACTCTTCTATATTTTCCGCATTTATCTCTCTTTTTCCTTTTTCTGTATGCTTTATTGGCATTCGTTGGTAGCTTAAACCCCAATCTTTTTGCCTCTTCAAACGCATGGCAAAAATCGCTATCTAATAAGTATTTCCATTCTTTTTCCATGAATAATGCAAGCATCCCTGCCTCATACTCTATTGTAGAATAATCGTTTTCATCAAAAGAATCGTGGCCTGCCAATTGGCTAGAGTAGAGGACATCATCTGGTTTCCAATTTTTGAAGCTCTTATAGAATCCTATCAACAATCTGTCTCTATCTTTTCCGGTAGCTCCTGGCATTATCCAACCACAATGATTATCACTGGCACATCCCCAGCCTCGTGTTTCACTAACAGTATTGATACTTTCATTTACGGCCCGGCACATATCGCCTTGCCTATATACACAATCAATCAGCATTCCTTACCCTTTCCTAGGTGCCTGCCGAAGCAGGCTTCCCTTTTTAGAGATAATCTCTAAAATCATGTTCAAATACTCTCTTCAGCGTTCTGAGCAACTCATTCTGGAAAACTCTTTCTTCACTATATCTAAGATTACCATCCTCAATCTTCTTATTTTCTTCTTCGAAATATCTCTTTCTTGCTTCTATCAAGGACTCATCGGGATAACAAGCAAGTTTCAAATCAGTAAGCCCCCAGCTGATTTGCTGATACATATCCGGGCATTCTTCCATCAAATCAAATGCACATTCAAAAAACAAAATTCGAGGATTAATTCTTTTCCAACGCGTTACAACTCCCGGTCTCTCATAGGACCTAACAAACAGTTCTGTCTCATCTACAATCTGAATTAGTTTTGCCTGTAATTCCTTATCACCTAGGAAAAGCATATCTATTGTCTTTCGAATCTCAAGAAGCTTATCCGTTAAATAATCCCAAATATCAACCTCCTTTTCTCCCTCTAGCACTTTGTTATAGCACTCTGTTTTCTCATACAGTGCTAATATATCCCAAAGCATTCCATAAACAGTTTTAATTGGTGTTTTGACTTCTTTTTCCATCATAAGCCCTCCTGCAATTTACTATTTACTTGACTACTCTTTGAATTATACAAGTGCAAACCAGCAACATATTTCCGAAAACAGAATTAACAAGCAAAACCTATAGAAATTTTTTCTTTCTTTTCCATGACCTTATATTCTTCAATATCACTAGCCTCTAAAGTGGTAATTAATGCATCATTAGCATCATGAAAATAATCTTTTCTAACCATCTTTAATCCACTTGCATACCAATCAGTCACTGTCTTATCTACATCTGCAACAACAACCTTGTCATTAATTGAAGGAACCTTAATAAATATAATCGTTGTTCCCTTTTTGGCTTTCTGCGCATACTTAGTATCTGGAAAAATTGTATAGAAAACACCAGCCTTAAATTCATATTCAACGCCTGTATCTAAATCCAAATACTTTGTCCAACCGCTTACTATATACTGGTATTCTGTAGCTTATGTATGATAATGTGCCTGTTCATCTGTATACTGCTCATAATTTGTTATTCCAATTTCTAATCTTTCATCCCTAACAAACGAAAGGTTCTGCTCTTTCTTCAAATTTCCCACAAAATACTGTCTGGTTAATCCTTCTAAAGCACTCTTTACTTCTTGATTATTAACAAATGTGATTCTTCCCATCCTGGTCCTCCCTTTATTAGTTGTTCTTTTCTAGAGTTCTAATTCTATCAACCAAAGTCGAGAATTCTGTATGAAAGAAATTATTTAAATCTGTATCCCTCGCGCGACCACCATTCTTTACTGCTAGGATTGGAATCAGCTTACTATATAGCATTACAAAATATGTTGTAGCAGCTCGTTCAGTCACTTTGGCATCATAAATACCTGTATTCACTCCTAATGCAAAATGCTCTATTCTTGCTAAATAACCTGAAATCTTGCGATACTCATCTACAGCAGAATCATACTCGTGATGCGATTCCCAGAATTCTTCAGCTGAACCTTCTTTATTTTCTACATACTTATTCTTCGCTTCAATTGCAATTGACCATTGTTCTGCAACATCTCTAATCTCACCAAATGTGTATGTATTTAAATTATCAAAGACTTGCTCTTGAAGAACATTTAATGCATCAAGAGTTGCTTGCTTCTTTTCTCGTTGCTCTCCCCTATAAGTAACAAGTACGGTAAATAAAAATGTTGCAAAAGAGACAATAAAGGCTAAAACTGATATTATTAGTTCCATGTTTTTATTTCCTTAATATGTTGATTAATTCTTGTGTTTCTTAACTTGATTCTTGTTGACAGTTGTGAAAAGTACGTCGAACATTCCTCCAATGATTCTGGCATTGGGTTATACTCATCATTAATTGTAATTGGCTCACCTGTTTTCATACTAATTGGAATCATGCTATTTGGATCAACAAAATCTTCCAAGCAATTCATTTTAATAAAATTTTCCCACGAATTGATATGAAATTCAGAAAGCCAATTAATTGTTTCTATTGCAATTTCTTTACTTTTTTGACTAAATAGTTTTTCCAATAACAGAATATTGTTAGTTGAAAAATATCTATAGAACCATAATAACAATGCATCAACAGAATCTTTTTTCCCAAAACAACTTCTTGACATATTAAACGATGTATATTTTCGTTCTCCTAATGCGTATGATTCCCCCGGAATACATATATAATTTCCGAAATCATTATAAGCACATAAAAAATCCTTTACTTCATCAGCCATAACATCCCAAATAAGAGAACTATTATTTGCGCACCATTTCATCCACTCGCCTTCCTTAGCACATGGAACACCTGTTGTTGCAACCCCGCTAAAAAGGTTATAAAAGTCTTCGAATTTTGTTCTTGAATACTTTATTTTATTTTCATCTATTTCTTTCCACAAATAGCCTAAATAAAGTTTTATTGATGTGATAGCTGATGTTAATGTATCGCCCTTAAATCTTCTATTGCCTTTTTTTAATTCATACTTAACCTTACTTCCATATTGAAGAAATACATCTTGTGAAGTCAAATATTCATATAGCAGACAATACATAGCCATACTAAGAACAGAAACATCACAGTCAGCATCTCCATAAAAGCCTCTAGAAGTTTTGTATTCAAGTAATTTTTTAAAATAGTTTCGTTCTGCTAACCATACCTCGTCTTCAAAAAAAGAGATTACATTGCCTGACTCAACAATGTCAGTTTCTAATAGCAAGTTCATAGCAGCTTCTATTCTCTTTTGAACATTTTGTTCTTTTGTAATAGTTTCAAACGAATACATCAAATCAACCTACTTTCCTAGTCTTCTCTCCAAATCAGCAATCTCTTGTTCCCTACGAGCAGCTTCACCTTCAAATAATGAACATCTTTCATAGCCTTGCCATAATATTCTTCCTTCTCTGTCGTCTCTTATCTACTAATCTTGCTTTCCAAATTTTGATTCAAGTCTGTCAATGTCTTCTTCAAGTCTACGAATTTCTTTGTCCTCATATTCTGCCTTTTTCAAGTCATCTCTTCCCCATTCACGTTTTGTTTCAGCGGAGAATACAAGATTTAATCCATCTCTTGCTTCTTTGAAATTCTGCTCTGCACTGGCTTTATAATTGCTTGAACGTTCCTTTGCTCTTGCAAGTTCCTCTTTTTTCCATTTAATATCCTCTGGATGATCAGAACTCATCGAAATAATAAATTTAACTACTAAAATTCCAACTACAATCACTAACAGCCAACCAATGATTGGAATTATATTTTGAAGAATTAAAAAGAATAACGGCATTACAATATTTGCAAAAACCAATGACAGTGCTGTATAACCAACCATCCATCTACATTCTGCTGTAATTAGCGTAAATACTATGAAGCAAATTACAGATACCAATGTCACTGCTACGTATGCAATCATAATTGCTCTAATATTTATTGTTACACCCTCAAATTTGCCAAGTGCCTGATATAACTGCTCTTCTGAAAAAACAAGTTTGCCAACAGTGATCCAAAAAAATACAGTTGATAACGCAATAACAACTCCCATTACAACAAGATCAACTATCATTGCTATTCGCATTCCCTTACCCCTGTTTTTAAAGTAATTGATTAGCATCACTATCAGTTCAGCTACAACTAAAGCTAATAATATTTTGCCTACAATTCCAGAAACCATCATTCCTGTTGTTCCACTAGTAAATCCTTCAGAAATACCATCTAAACCGTTTTCTTTAATTGAACCAACCTGCGAAGAATAACCACCGTTTACTATGAACATAATATAGGTTACAATTCCAGTAACAATTGATGTCAAACAAATTGCCATTGGAATGAGAAATCCCAGATTATTAATAGGATCTGAACTAAATCCTTTTATTGACTCACCCATTCTGCTAATTAATCCTTTAACTTTTTGAACCATTTTTCATATGCTCCTTTGCATTTTCTCTTTGATGATTTGATATTACATCTATATAGCAATTTCTTCTTGACAAAAAAGATACGAACTTTATCTATATCTTTCAGCTAAAGACTTACATTTTCCCAGAATCCTCTGGCGTAATGACTCTGGTTGCAATACCTCAACAAAATCTGAACACTGCATAGCCCATGATATCATTGCATCAGGAACAGACTTCACTTCAATGCAATCCCATGTGTCATCTATATGTTCTACAAACTGATATCTGTCTCCAAAGTAATCATGTAATAATGTATATCTATCTTTATCTATCTTTAATGAAATACTTTCAGGCTTACCATAATACATATACAAGTGTTCAGTCTGAAACTTGCTAGCCTCCTTTGAATTCCACTCCATCGGTAGGCCTTTTATTTCAGATTTTGGTCTACGTTTCTCACTAATCATTTTTCCATCTTTTGCAAGCGATGCCTTGATTTCTGTTGTGATTTCACTCATCAAATCAATTCTATAAATTGCGACATTATCATGTGGCTCGGTAGCACAAATGAGATAAGGCTTGCCATTATACATAATTATGTAATACGGATTTACAACATATCTTAGCTTAGCCCCATTAGCATCCACTCTTGCCTTAAGCTTTTTGTTTTCGTCATATCCATTAAAATAAAAAGATATTTTTAAGCCAGCCCCTTTATTTGCCTCAATTGCCGTTCTAATAACTTGCAAATTATTTTTTAAAGCAATCTCATCTACTCTGGAATCTTCAAAAACACCTGCTATCTTTTTACTAATTGTTCTTGTATTCTCACTAATATAAGGTGAATACTTAGGAAAATTCTTACTAGATAAAGTAATTAATTTTCTAATTATCTTTTCTTTACTTTCATCATCTATGGATTTCAAGAAAAGAACTCCTTCGATTACCTGATTTAATTCAGCAAAAGAAAGTATCTGATTATATCTAAGACTACGAAGTTGCAACTTTTTAGAGCCTTCCGTTGTAAGCCCAAAATCTCTGGCCTTAAGTTTCTCCTCTAATCCTTTTGCAATTATCACATAATCTTCAATAGATGCATTCTCATAAACATATCCGTCAACATCTTCAGGATTAAGCTCCTTCATGATTGTCTTCAAATAATCTGTCAATGTACGTTCTGAGCATGCGCAGTCTCTGTCTCTAAGCAACTCCAAAATCTCTGGCTGAGTAATTGTGTTAAACTCATCAGTTTCTTCCTGTAGGATTTTCATAATATTTATTAGTCTTCCTACAAACTCAAAGTCATGAACTGTTTTCTTTTCTGTTGCCATAAATGACTCCTTTCTAGATATTTTCTATTATACCACATTTTTTTTGGCAACATCTCTCCATTTTTTTAATTTTTCAGGAAATTTCTTCAGAAATTCATTCATAATTGCTCCAATCAAAATAGATTATAGAAATACCATAATCTAAAAGACTTATTTTCTTTCTAATAAATAGTGTCTGCTCAACAAATCGCTAAATCTCTATAGGACTTGTTTTTCATATATTTTACAGTGCAATGCATTAGTTTGTTCCTTGAAAATAATGAAACTAAAATTTGAGCAAACGAAATCACCGTTAAGCGGTTTACGTTCATTGCAATGATTGATAAAGCGATTGAGCTTTTGGTAGTGGTATCCAACTTCGCTGTTATTAAACCAAGACCATATCTGCGTTTTGCCAAACTAAATGCTCGCTCAACTTCTATTCTGTCATTGTTATCAATGTATTCCTGTTTTTTGTCAACCTTATTGTCCTTTTTAGGACGACCAAGCGCAGGACCGGAAATTCGAATTCCATGTTCCGAACAGAACGCTCTATTCGTACGGTTTCGATATATCTGATCTACAAGAACTCTTTCAGGATAATGTCCTGTTCGACTTTTATAGTTTTCAACTGCTGTTATGAATACATCAGATTCGTTGTAAGCATCAAAGGATAATCTTTCTAATCTTGCAATGCCATTTTCGTCAATACTCAGATCAAGCTTTGCTCCAAACTCAACTGGTGCTTTTGCTTTTCCTCTGACGATAGGTCTGATGTACGGCTGACTGATACTAACAATTCTATCAGGAACACTATGAACCTTGTTTTCATACATGTATTGCTGTTGTTCAACAAGTGTTCTAATTGTTGCAAGCTGTTTGGAAAGATCATCACACAAATCGATTTCTTCTAAAAAAGCATCTATGTATCGTAAATTCCTACGAATGTATTGCAGTTGAGTTTTTATTGCTTTGCGGATTTTCTTGGCAGTACGTTTTTTACACTTTGCCAGGTTCAGATAATCTTTTCGGGCTTTCTGGCGATACATTCTTGGCTTGTAGTAGTTTTGCTCATAACAAATGATATCAATCATTTTTTCGAGTTTCTCTCGTGCCTCATTTAACAGATTTACATCTTGAGGATATGAAATATTCTGAGGTGCACATGTAGCATCCAAAATTAATGTACCTGAGTTTGTCCCACTTTCTTCATTAATACCCTCACCACCTGTTGGAGGTGGATCTTCTGGAGCGTTGTAAGCGATAATCATCTCATTGATTTCTTCTAACACCTCTGCTGTCAAACGTTTACGAAACTCCACGAGAAGTGAAGGAACAAATGGTATTGTATCTTGGTATCCGGGAAGTCCGATGAAGTACTGAAAATATGGATTTTCTCGTATTTCCTCTACCAGTTCTCTATCTGAGAATTGAAGTTGTTTTTGTATGAGCAGGGATCCTAGTGCAGTTCTTAGCGGTTTAACCGGCATTCCTTTCTTACCAGGAAAGAGAGCTGCATATTTCTCTTCGATGGCTTCCCATGGAATCGTTTCAGCTTTCTTTACCCAACGGTTTTCAGGATTCATTTTCAGACCCATAGGCCGATTAAAATCTGCAAGACCAAACTGATGATTTTTATCAAATTTATACATAACCATTCTCCTCAAGTGCAAGCCTTTTATTGTGCAAGCGCATATTTCTTTGCACTTCTATTGTACTATAAAATGGTTATAAAGTCAGTATTTTCAATGCTTTAAGACAATTTTATTTTGTCCGAAGCAGACACTAATTAGATAATCTTCCATTGTGTATTCACCTTAATGTTCATTAAAGAATTTGACAATTTTGCTGATATCCAGCGTCCCATGAATATCTCCAGATATAATAAAACTCATAGATTATCCTACCTCCAATCATTTATACTTATCAAAAGAGAGGACCGGAATCATCTTACCATTTTCTACTTGATAATATTTCCCATTCTCTTCATTGTATGCCAACAGCAATAATTTTCCACCTATATAAACCGAGCCATCAATATAGTAATGACTTTCTCCATCGTAAAAAACATCATGATAATTTCGATTATCAGCAAGACTCCACGAACCTGTGCCAACATGCCCTGCTACTATTGTTTTATAAAATTTTCCTTTTGTCGCAGGAAATTTACCAAGAAGGATATAATCAGATGTTCCCCACATCCAGTACTCTCCTGCCTCTTCATCTACTCCTGCATGCACAAATATCTGGTTTTCTGTTTCAAAATATGAAGGAAGCCTCTGAATCCACTCAATCAGTTCATCATGATTTGAAAGTATCATCTGAACTGCTTCCCTGTTGATTGTTTCCATAGAACCGGTTCTCGATATCTGATTCAGAAAATCCATCTGCCACTGTGATAGAAATGTACTTATAGTATTTCCTCCACACTCCAAATCCGTGCGAAGCCAATCATTGAAAACCATATTTTCTTCCGATCCATCGGGATATAGATTCCTGTAGTCATTAATCCATTCCAAAAACATCTGCTCATGATTCCCCTTGAGAACTATAACCTTTTCTACTCCATATCTTCCCTGCAAATCCTTGAGATACTTTAAAACCTGATATGAATTATCCCCATAATCCATATAGTCTCCCAGAAAAACAATGCGATTATTTTCGGCAATGTCAACCTTTTTCATCATCTCTTTTAGTTCATAAATGCATCCATGAATGTCACTCATGGCATATATCATACATCAATCACCTCCATTTCATTTGATGATGAATAATATTCTTTTCCAGTGTCCAAACATAAGGCTGCCAGCCTTCCTCCAGGATAGGATGCTCCACAATCAATTGCTATATGATTGTTTCTGCGATAAATATAACCCGGATGTGGATTATCCTCTATCATCTGCGTAGGTGTATGTCCTGTTACAACATAAGTATTCTTAAAATACTGCACATCATAGTCCGCCCTTGTCCAGATTAACTCGTGAATAGAATAGTCCTCTATGTCCTTATCCGACGAATAGTTTCCTAATCCTGCATGAACCAAAAGATAGTTTTTGCCATTTACCACTATCTCTTCATATATCAGAAAATCCTTTATAAAATCTATCACATCTCGCCTGGTCTCTGAATCTAATTGTCTGAACTCATCAATTGTTGATTTGCTTCCGTTATATTGCCAGGTCACAAGATTATCCAGCATTTTTTCATCCAATTCCTCTATGGACATATCTGTAATTTCCTTCATCAAAAATTCCAGACATTTTAATGCCATATACTCATGGTTGCCAACTATACATATAACATTGGGCATTTCCATAAGTTTCATAAGGGTCTTTATTGGATGTTGTCCCCGGTCAAGTATGTCCCCTAAAATATAAAGTGTGTCGGTATTCTGAAACTGAATCTTATCAAGCAGCTCTATAAACATATCATATTGACCATGTATGTCTGAAATAACATATGTCGCCATAAAAATCACCTCCTGCATATTAGTCCCACAAGCACAATTCATGAATAAAATCTCTCTCCGGTTTCCAAACAAATACAAGCAAGCCTTCCATTTGGAAGACCACATCCACAATCCACCATGTATACATTTTCCGGTTCATTCACCCAAATTGAATTTAATTTATCGTCAAGGTAACTGCCATAAAGATTATTATATTGATAACCAGAATCATGATGTCCTATTAACGAAACATAACCCTTTATACCATACTGCCAATACTTTTGCATTTCTGCAATTCCTTCAAGATACATAGTTTCTTCCTGTTCTCTATACAGTGGAGCAAATGTCATTGCATGTGCAAGAAGATATTTCTCTGAACCAATATCGATTTCAATATGCAAAGGCAGATCCATAATCTGATCCGCCAAATTCAGCATATCTGCCTCAGTAAGTCTGTCCTTCATCAAATCGAATGAATTATACCTGTATGGTTGCAAGCTGCTTCGCTTCTTTGGGACAGTTCCGTAATAACTATAGATATATTTTGCCAAAAGATGATCGTGATTACCACGAATCCATTTTACATTTGTATTTAACCCACAAATTCTAAAATAAACACCAACAGGATCTGGCTCGGCACCTCCACGGTCAAATATATCCCCTAAAAGAATAATCTGGTCTTGCGTTGTAGGTGATATCAGCTTAATCATTTCATCAAATTTTTTTAGTGAATTATGAATATCTCCAATAACATAAGTTGCCATTGCTTAGAATCTCCTTACCCATTAAGTCTAGCTCTTTTTGCTCCACAGATATGTTCCTTATGAAACTCTGCCCATAACAATTCAGGTTCTACTTCTACAAATATTTCATTGTCCTGATTGAATTCTTCTATCGTAAGTTTTGTACAAGGATTATTGAGATAAAAATCATATTGTTGAAATCCATGCTCATCTGCAGGATTACTAATCACGCGTTCATATGAAGCTTTCAACTTCGATATATCATCATATATTCCAATGATTTCATCTCCATCATAATAACCCGGAAAATATAATAAAAATAATCTATTCTCCATAACAAATCCCCCTTCCATTTTTGTACTCTATTTTTAATCCGCTTACTGAAATCAATTGCTTTTTTCTTTGCCGTTATGCTCTACAATTATATGCATTATTTCTCTATTATGCTTTACACCAGCTTTAGGAATACTATATCTGCATGCTATATCCACGGATACATCCGCAACCTTCCCGCAAAATACTTCCTCTGTATCAGTCTTTACCACAATTTGTGTATTACCATCCCAATTTTCCAAAAACTCAGACAAATTCATAATAATAACCATCCTTCGCTCTAAAATATTCCATATATAGTTTTTCCATTTATTCAACTCCATATTTCTGACTAAATTCCTTGAGTCCTTTTAAAACAACGCAGTTTTCCTCTATTCTTGATTTTCTTTTTTCGCATGTTGACAGCAATGGCAATTCATCAATCACGTAAAAAATACGCCTACCATCAGTCTCCAATTGTTTGATAAGTTCTCTTTTAGGCTCAGTTCCAATCCAATAATGAATCATTTCCCTATTTTTCATATTTCAATATCCGTCCTCGCTGTATTTGACAACACAATTACCATCCGCTTATTCAAGCATGAATCAAATTTTCTTTTTTCCAACACTTTTGCGATATTTTTATCGCTTTCTTCTAAATTATCCTCCATGCCTATACCATACACAAACATGTCGTCATAACTAGCTGGAATTTCATTTCGATATTCGTATAATCTGTATGACCAGTCTTCTCTATTAACAACAGCAAAATTTCGCCCTATCTGTAAATAAGGCTTTATATCTTTGAACAAAAGAACATCTTCTGCCTTTCTTTCTATCTCACGTGAATTTTCATGAAGAACAATCTCAATCGCAGGTTCTATCGTATCATCGTTTATTGAAACAATTACTCCGTCTAAATCCTTTTGAGATATGTATATATCCTTAGAAAATTCAACATCTGCCATTCCCACACCATAAAGATATAAGTCATTGTATTTTTCAGCCGGTATGTCCGAAATCATCAGATAATCGTGATAATGACCATCTTCAAAACATATGGATAACCTGATATTTCTTGCCAAATACTTTCTAAGTTCTTTAAACTGAATTGCCATAATCTATTGCCTCACTTTCTCTTATAAAGTTTTTCCCATAATTCCCCCTCTATGTTCCGCCAAGATTCCGCTCTCCATATTGGTTCTCCCCAAAATCTATAATCCCAAATATGCCATGATTCATTTTCTTTGCAATAATCATTGGATTTACCCAAATATGCATTTTCAGGATTATCTTTTCCCGAACGACGTATTTTCTTATTCGCTACTCTCTTGGCAAATTTCGTTTTGCCACCGACTTTGTATACTGGTGTATGCTTATAACTTCTGCTCATTGTTAAATCTTTCACTCCCAACGACAATCTCTTCTAATGTCCTTGGTTCATAATTCATATATGGCATCATACAGCCCACATTATATGCACGAAGCAGCTTACCTCCCTTTCTTCTATCAAAGAAAGTTTCCGTATTCATTTCATATAAACATTTCTTAAAATAATATTCTTCAACAGAATTATGAACATGTCCATATAAAAGGATAGAACCATAATGCTGCTCCTTCCACATCAAAATCGGATAATGGCAGAGAATTAGTTTCACATTTTCTCCGTTAAATGTATCTCGGATTTCCTTATAGTCACAAATCTCATCATACATCTGCTTATATCGCAGATCTCGAATATCATCATGATTGCCTCTGACCATAATCTTGTGTCCTTTAAGTGTGGAAACAAATGCAATCAAGTCTTCCTGCGTGCCACGCATAGCCATATCTCCAAGAATATATACTGTATCTCCATTCGTCACTTTTTTGTTCCATTTTTCCTTAATTGTTGAATGCATTTCGTCCAAATTATCAAATGGACGGTCATCAAAATCTTTTCCTTCTCTTGTTACATTCTTATGAAATAAATGCAAATCGCTAATGTAATAATTCATAAGTACTATTCCTCCCACTTTGGCAAAACAGTATATCTGCCACTATAATAGCCTTCCAAAAGTTTTTCCTTCAAATCATCATACCATGCTCTCATTGTAGATTGGAGATAGTATATTTCGCCTCTGCCATTTTCATCAATCTCTAATATGTTGCCCGTCGTTATATCCATGTGAAAGACGATTTTCTTTTCATTTCCACCGTAATATTCGATAGTTAGATATTTATCAGCATCTTTTGCAAACACCATAACACAATTCAAAAGAATAGCTATGAGACGATACTCAGGATTCCACCATAATTCTTTTATGTTTATTGTTGTTTCTTCTATAGGTAACCATATCTAAGATTTCTATCCTCAATCTTTTTCTTATCAGTTGCAAAGTATCTCTTCCTTGCTTCAACTAATGTCTCATCTGGATAGCAAGCTAACTTTAAATCAGTTAATCCCATACTTATTTCTTGATAAACATCTGGTTTGCTCTCCATCAAATCAAAAGCACAGTCGAAAAATAAAATATATGGATTAATTCGTTTCCATCTTTTCACAACGCCAGGCCTCTCATAAGATCTCACAAACTGTTCTGTCTCATCAACGATAAGCATAAGCTTATTTTTTAGTTCTTTCTCCCCAAGAAATAGCATATCCACATTCTTTCTTACATCAAGGAGTTTTTCACCCATGTAATCCCATATATCAACTTCGCTTTCGCCTTCCGGAAGCTTGTTATAACATTCTGTCTTTTCATACAAAGCCAACACATCCCAAAGCATTCCGTAAATTCTTTTAATTGATGTTCTCACTTCTCTCATCATAAGTGCCTCCTAAAATTACTATTTCATATGTTTACTCTATATATTATACGAATTCAAACCAGCAATATGTTTCCGAAAACAAATTTAATGCATCAAAAGTTGCTACTGAAACCACTACATCTATTATTGATATACTAAATTTCATTGTCATATCTCCATTATCATCTCTTTTGCAAGTCCTAAAACCTTTTTAATCTTATCATTTTTTACCTTTTTCTCTAACAACATAAATACACCTTCATATCCGTATTTGTCATCCACAATGATATCATCATCTGCATAAATTTCTTCTTTAATAGTTTCAAAATCGTCATCATCAGGCATAAAACTAGCATAGAGCATAGCTGCCATAAAAATGCCTCTTCGTCTGATAAAACGTTTAGCCCCACATGCCCAATCCGCTAAACACTTCTCGTAATATGCTGAGTTTGTATCGATTATTTCTTTACCAGAATAATCAACTACATATAATTCATGATTGTTTCTGTATGCAATTAAATCCCAAAGAAACATTGTGTTTATGTACTTTTTAAACATATTGCTTGAATAGTCTTGGAAATAGTCTTTTGCTCTTCCATCTTTAAATTTAGAATTTCTAGTATATGCTTCTAGCCTTTCTGTTGTGGAAAATTTAACGTTATCAAGCATTAAATACTTCAATGATTGTGGAAAATAGTCTTTTATTTCCTTATTCATTCCTCTGAATCCATTAAAATACGCAGGCACCAAACCAAAATTTCCTGGAGCATGGCTGACAGAGAACATGGATGCTATTGGAGAATTATTCATTTCTTTCAAAAAATTCTCTTCATTCTCAGCCATTTTTTTGAGACAAGTTACTTTTCCTATCTTTGAAGCAGAAAAAATTGATGTTTGTAATGAATTCAAACAATCACCACCAAACAAAATTTTCTTACCATCAACTTCTTGAAAACAATCTATTTCTCCAAAACATCCGTATTTATATGTAAATCCCCACAACTGAGAATAAATATCTTTAGTAAAATCACATTTTCCTGTTGAGTTATCCGGATCAAACGAAGAACTATTTCTATCAGATTCTACATCTTTACCTTCAATTGTTAACGCCTTATATACAAAATAAGCTTTTGTCTTTTCCCCTTTTATATCATTTGACATATATTTTTTTCCAAAAACTGTTCTTTCTGGATACAAATTAAAAGGGAATTCTTCTTTCACATCATATTCAGAAAACTTTAATAACGCATTCTTTATTTCATTTTCATCCATTCCCTCTCTAAATAAATTACGAATAACCTGCTCTAAGTTGCTCATTAATATTTCTCCTTTTTCATATTCTGTCTATATAGCCATTTTTCTTAAAAACAGATATGAACTTACCTATATCTTTCGACCAGTTCCTTACACTTTTCCTGAATTTTCCGACGTAACGACTCTGGTCTCAATACCTCAACAAAATCCGAACACTGCATAGCCCACGATATCATCGCCTCAGGAACACACTTCACTTTAATACAATCCCATGTATCATCTATGTTTTCTACAAACCGATAGCTTTCTCCAAAGTAATCATGTAATAATGTGTACCTATCTTTATTTATCTTTAACCAGATAATTTCTGGCTTACCATAATACATATACAAATGCTCAGTTTGAAATTTACTAGCTTCCTTTGAGTTCCAATCAACTGGCAAACCTTTAATTTCTGATTTAGGTCTACGTTTTTCTGAAATCATCACCCCCTCTTGAACAAATGATAGTTTAATTTCTGTTGTGATTTCACTCATCAAATCAATTCTATAAATAGACGCATTATCATATGGTTCTACAGCACAAATAAGATAAGGCTTACCATTATACATAATAATATAATATGGATTTGCAACATATCTCAGCCTATTTCCGTCAGCACCTACTCTAGCCTTAAGTTTTTTATTCTCGTCATATCCGTTAAAATAAAAAGCTATTTTTATGCCAGCTCCTTTATCAGCCTCAATTGCTTTTCTGATAACTTGAAGATTGTTCTTTAAAGCAACTTCATCAACTCTTGAATCTTCATATACACCTGCGATCTTTTTGCTGATTGCTTTTGTATTTTCGCTAACATAAGGAGAGTATTTTGGAAAATTCCTGCTAGATAATGAAAGTAACTTTCTTATTATTTTTTCCTTACTATCATCACCTATATTTTTCAAGAAAAGAACACCTTCTATCACCTGATTTAACTCTTCAAAAGAAAGCACATGATTATATCTAAGACTACGAAGTTGCAATTTTTTAGAGCCTTCCTTCATATGATAGTCTCTTGCTCTAAGTTTTTCTTCTAGTCCTTTTGCAATAATCACATAATCTTCAATCGTTGCATTTTCATATACATGTCCATCAACATATTCTGGATTTAATTCCTTCATAATAGCCTTCAAATAATCTGTCAATGTACGCTCTGAACATGCACATTCTCTGTCTCTAAGCAGTTCCAGAATCTTCGGCTGAGTAATTGTATTAAACTCATCCGTCTCTTCCTGTAAAATTTTCATTATATTTAGTAGTCTTCCTACAAACTCAAAGTCATGAACTGTTTTCTTTTCTGTTGCCATACACACTCCTATATTATTATCAAACTAATAAAACTCTATTTTTAAAAATCACTAATATAATCTTTAAATAAAAGGGTTTCAATTGCCGGTGTTGATGAAGCAAATTCTGCTCTTTCTATTCCATTTGTAAGCAGCAATCGCTCCCAAAGCTTTTTATAATCAACAAAATCAAATTTACAATCATCTAATATTACATATTCCTTTATCTCTGGATGCTCCTGTAAATAATTTACAATTCCTTCTCCTCGGTTATGTTTCTGATCATTAGTATGAGAAGATATATTTAACCCGAATTTTTCCAATTTTGAAACTAAATATAAATAATCCTCTTGAGTAGGTTTCATCTCTTTCCAATCCGATGATAATACTATATCTCCACCGCCCATTTTCTTAATCACATTTGATAAAAGTTCCACTCGAGCATCATCTATTCCCTGATATCCCTCAGGTGTTCTTTGAACTGTAGTCCTGGAATTGAGTACTCCATCAACATCAAGGAACACCACAAATTCTTTATTCTTCATTCTGCCTGATATTATAAATTCTTTTTTCGACTTCTTTCATGGCATTCACTTTGCTATTATTCCATATCTTCTTTATCATTTTCATACAGTATTAGATGCTGCATATAAAATACATCTCTCTTCCTTTTCCATATTCTTTCATAAGTTCATCCGCAGATCTTAGTATCTGGAACCTTTCAAGATAATTTTACTACTGTCTCATTTTGTGTATCATTGTCCAAACTTAGTGTAAACTCTTTTTCTATAATCGGCAACTTAAATTCTATAGATTTCAGCCACTGACCATTCTCTTTGCGTTCTTCGTAAATCTGCACATTATCCACTAACTGCGACAGGAACTCCCGTTTCTCTGCTTCGTTCATTTGAGCATACAATTTATCAAAGAACACGAGTGCCTTGTAAATGTTATCCCCTGTAATCTTATCTGCCAGCAGAGAACGTTTCTTAGCCTTTGCAGATACCAGCAGTTCCTCTGCATCATCTATTTTATCATAAGTCTTGTACAAATGGTTCTCTAAATCTGTTTTTCTTCGCTGATAATGCCTATCCTCATAATCAAAAGAATCCATATCTGATAAAATAGTATCTTTATTATGATATAGCTTTCTTAATTGTATTTTATAATCAGGTTCCAGTCCAATGAAAATCGACTATTTTCATCTTGTTTTAACCTGCGGTAATCTTTCATAATATACAGTTGAAATTCCGGAGAAATCCATGTAGCAAATGCCATTGCAATATCGCTAAGTGCATAAGTTCCTCCACCATATCTGCCTGCTTTTGACACTATTCCAATAGCATTGGTCTGTTTAATCCTGCCTCACTTCTAACCGCCTCGAATTGCACACGGTTAAAATCTGGATTATGAAGTTCTTCCCAAACAGCAAAAAAATCAACTGTATTTCTGTTTCACATCCAGTTCTTAATAACATTAGAAAAAGCCCAAACCACAAGGGTTAGAGCTTCATTTGCGCATTCACGTTTTCTGTTTTTGGTATAGAATCTCCACTGCTAAATACAGAGTATTGGTTTGATTTTGTCAAGTCTTAGTTCTTATCTATATTCTTCCGTTAAATAAAAAAGTAAATTTCACATTGGACTTAAGTAGTTATTTCAGTTTTCCATATATCTCATCAGTTACTGTTTCACACCATTCGGATGATATTTTTTCTCCCGGTACTTCAATTACCAGATGTGAAAACCATTCATCTGGTGCTGCTCCATGCCAGTGTT
>UMGZ01080163.1_pt1 | contig 18868 bp, 38 predicted proteins | sample 1965421 | NCBI WGS metagenome assembly UMGZ01 (sample SAMEA4836087, study PRJEB28245) | human gut metagenome | biome: gut microbiome; material: fecal sample | place: Denmark | collected 2008
TTTCAAATTGTATCACCTCCCTTATTTGATGATAAGGGAATTATATCACAGAAAGGAGTGAAAATATGGATAATTTGGTACACATTGGAAATGCAGATATTTCCATCAAAGAGTACAAAGGGGAAAGAGTGGTCACATTTAAGGACATTGACATGGTACATGAAAGACCAGACGGAACAGCGAGAAAAATATTTAACGACAATAAGAAACACTTTATTTTAGGAGAAGATTACTTCGTCCGAAATTCGGATGAAGCCAAGGGGGAATTTGGTGTAACCGCTCCTAACGGAATGTATCTTTTTACCGAACAGGGCTATCTAATGTTGGCCAAGTCGTTCACGGATGATTTGGCATGGGAAGTACAAAAGAAATTAGTTTCTTCCTATTTTAATGTATATTTTCGGATGCGACTTGAACATTGTAGCAGAGTACGAAATCAGATATTGCGCATGAAAGGAAGTGATTGTATGAGCGAAAAGGAAAAGCGAGTTGTCGAAAAACTTCGTGATGCCATTCCGAATATGACAGATTTTCAGAAAGGATATGTTCTTGGAATGGTAGAAAGTTCTGCTTCGAAACATAGTGAGCAGGGCAAGGAAGACGAAACACATAATGGAAAGGAGAATTGAAATGAGCAATTTTGAATTTCAGAAAGTTAATTCAAGGGTAATTCGTAGCGGTGACAACTATTTGGCAAAGTTTGACTCTGCGGAAAGTTTTTCAAGCATTTTCGTTGACGAGGAAACAACATATGGAGTTTCTGTAAGAGATGCACAGATACAGACAGGAGATTCGACTTACACACCTGCAATGGCTTTTACATATTCCATGGAAGATGGTTCCGTGCGTTTTATAGATGTTGTTGTATGTCCGTTACTCGGAACGTTTGTTTCTGACTGGTACTAAATTATAAAGTGGCAGAAAGGGGCATGAATGAAAAAAGTAATCCAATTCATTATAGGTGCGGTTGCAATGGAGTATTCCTTGGTTGCCGCTTGCTATATGGATAGTGAGGACACAGCCGGGAACATGGCGGCAATTAAATTTGTAGCCGGGGCAGTAATTGCGGCAATAATGTATTACTGGTCGGAAGTAGACCGGAAGAGAGCCGAACTTGACAAGCGAATTAAGAGAAAGCGCAGAATGAGAGAGGATGCATGGTAAGCGTTGTGTATATAAGTGGTACGAGATGTTCCACGAAAGAAAAACGTATGCTTGCTGAACTTTTGGCAGGGAAACGAAAGAAACAGAATGATAAAGATAATTTTGAAAAGATTCTTGACAGAGAAATGGAGAGGAGAAGCAATGGAGAACAAAATAACACTGATCGGTGATGTTGTATCAGCACCAAGGGAAAGTCATAAATCAAACGGTAAGATTTTTTATAAATTCTTTATCGGAGTTGAAAGAAAAAGCGGTATTGCGGATATGCTTCCGGTACTGTTCGACAAAGAAATCAGCGATACAGAAATCAGCGGAACGGTATGTGTCAATGGGAAGATAATTACTAGACGCGTGAGAACAGGGTTCGGAGAAGCTATTCTTATGTATGTTATGGCGGATGCAATCACAAAGCCAGAGGATGATAGCCCTTTGAATGAAGTAAGCCTTGATGGAATTATCGAGGAAAAGCAACTTAGAGAAACACCACTTGGTCGCAAAATCTGTGATGTGAAACTCAAAAACGTAAGAGAAAACGGAAAAGAGGATTTGATTACTTGCATCGTATGGGGAAAGTGTGCAGAGTATACGGACTCACTTGCTTTAGGCGATAAGGTAAGCGCATACGGCAGATTGCAGAGCAGGAGATATAAGAAAACGTGTAAAGATGGTCGCGTTGTGGAAAAAGTCACATATGAGTTGTCAATAAAAGGAATCGTGGGGGTGTAGAATAATGCGAATGATTTTGAAATCGTTACATATGGAGAATTTCAAAGGTATTAAGAGCCTTGATGTGAATTTCTCAAATAAGACAAGTATTAAAGGGCAGAATGCAGTAGGAAAGACAACGATCTTTGATGCATTTACATGGCTTCTTTTTAACAAGAACAGCGCAGGAGAAGAAAAATTCAATGTCAGACCATTGGATAAGGACGGACACCGAATTGATAACGTGGAAATCAAGGTTGTGGGAGTTATTGACATTGATGGGAAAGAAGTAGAACTTTCCAAGGTTCAGAAGCAGAATTGGGTTAAGAAACGTGGAACTAATACGGTATCATTGCAGGGAAATCCAAATTCTTATGAGATTGACGGTTACCCAAAGAGCGAAGCTGAATTTAAGGCTTATGTTTCCGGCTTGGCGCAGAGTGGGGAAATGTTTAAGATGCTGACCAATCCGCAGTATTTTTCTTCTCTGAAATGGGAAGAGCAGAGAGACATTCTTATGAAACTCGTTGCAAATGTTTCAGATGTGGAACTTGCGCAGACAGATGCCAAATACGCGCCTTTGCTTGACGAATTGGAAAAAGCACCGTCTACAGACGATATTCGTGCCAAGTTTTCCAAGGCTTTGAGCGAATGGAAGAAGAAACAGGCTGAAATCCCGGTGCGTATTGATGAAGCCGAGAAATCAAAGGTTGATGTAGATGTGGCAGAGCAGGAGTTGTTAAAAGCCGATTTAGAGAGAAAGATTGAAGCGCTTGAAGATTTAATCGGGAAATCTGATGTTCGGATTGATGAAATGCGCAGCGAGGAAATGCATTGTCAGTTTGAAATGTCCGCTATCGCGCAGACCATGAATAACGAACTTTCAAGCAAGAAACGTGAGATCGAAAATCATAAATACGACCACGAACGGAAGTTAGAGGATGTTCGTTCATCAATCAGAAAGGCGCAGGATTCCATTGAAAGTAATAAGAAATCAATTTCTGAACAGACTATTAAGAAATCTGACCTTGTGAAAAAATACAAAGAGGAAAAGGGAAAGAAATTTGACGATTCCAAGTGGGTATTTGACGAATCCACAACGGTTTGTTCGTTATGCGGACAAAGATTGCAGGAAGATAAAATAGAGTCTCTAAGAGCCGATTTTTCGCAGAGAAAGGCAGATGCAATCGAGATATTTAATGAAGAACACGCGAAAACGCTTGCCATGATTGTTGATGATGGAAATGCGTGTGCTGAAATGATTAAGAATCTGACCAAGAATAACAAGGAATTGGAAAACACAATCAACACCTTGAAACTGCATGAAACAGAAGAAATTGACATTATCAAAGGATTTGATGAACAGATTTCTAAGATTCCGTCTTGCGCTGATTATACGCAAAATGCGGAATATGTCAAGTTAAAGGCTAAACAGGATAAATTGCTTGCTGATATTGCAGAGTTAGAATCCAAGGGCGCAGATAAGGTGGCTGATTATGCAAAAGCTGATATAGCAAAATTAAAGAGCCAGCTTGATGAAGCAAATAAGATTATCGCACAGGCGGCTAACAACGTTATGATTGATGATCGCATCGAAACACTTAGAGACGAGCAGAAAGAAATCGGGCAGAAAGTTGCCGATCAAGAACAGATGCTTTATCTCTTGGAAGAGTTCATTCGTTTCAAACTGAATAAGGTTTCTGAATCCATTAATAGTCATTTTAAGACAGTAAACTTCAAGCTATTTGAAATGCAGTTAAATGGCGGCATGAAAGATTGTTGTGAGTGTACCGTGAATGGAGTCGGATATTCAGATTTGAATAATGGTCACAAGATTTTAGCCGGACTTGACATTATTCGTTCATTGAGCGAGTTATACGGTGTGAGCGTGCCTATTTTTGTTGATAACGCAGAATCGCTGAATGAGTTCAATGTGCCGGATATGGATGCACAGTTAATTCTTTTGAGCGTTTCCGAGGATAAACAGTTGAAAGTAGAGGGTGTGTAGAATGTCAAGAATAGGGATAAAAAATAACATCACACAGCCGGATGCAAGGTGTATGTCGTGCAAGCGTTGGAAGAGTGCAAGTAAAGGGTTCTGGGGAAGAGCCGGACATTGTTCTCTTCCGTATTGCGAGAAAGATATGAGAAATAAAGGAAAGAGAGGTTACAGATAAATGCAGTATATCAAAGCAAAATTTCCAAACAGCACCAGAAGCTATACATACCGCACCGAGGATTTTGTGAAAGCCGGTGACACGGTTGTAAATTCCAAAGGTGCAAAGTTGACTGTTACGGATGAATCGGTGGATATGAAGTGGGTAGAAACATACGGTGCTGATAAGGTGTCGGTTGTGAGGAAGTATGAGGAACCGGTAGCTGCCGGAGAAAGCGAGGAATAAATAATTATGGCAGAAACAAAGAAACAGGAAGTTGCAGTTAAGCAGGAAATGAATACAAGACTTTCATTTTATGCAAATCAGTATACCGGACTTATGGAGCGTGATTTCGCAGAACATGGTCTTGCCTTTGATGATTATTCCAAACAGTGCGTTATGGCATCTATGAGTGCCATTTACAACCTTGTTACATCGAATAGGGCGGCTATGGAAAATCTGAATGGTTCTAATTTGAGACAGGTTATCGGGCAGGTTTCCAGCCTTAAACTTAATGCAAATGCCGTGCCAAGAGAGTGTTATTTCCAGTTGAGAAATAAGCAGGATGCCAATGGAAATTGGTTTAAAGAGGTTGAAATGGGTATTGAGGGAGACGGAAACGATGCACTTCTCCGTAATTTCGGTGTTGGTGTTAAAAAGGTCTATCCGGTATGGCTTGTGAAAGAAGGGGATGAATTTACATATCCGAAGCACAGAGGTGTTGAAGTTACGCCGCCGGAGTGGGAAGAAAAAGGATTGTCGCAGAAAGTAATCCGTGTAGTTTATCCAGTCGAGATGGACGGTGGAAAGATTGAATACATGATTGCGGAACGTGAAGGCGTGAAAGGAAACCTTTTGGCTCATGTGCGCAACAATCTTTTGAATGAAACGTTTGGAATTTGCGAGAATAAGCGCAAGGCAACCGACAAGCAAAAGGCTGAAATTAAGGCTAAAAAGGACGAGATTATCAGTGCACTTCTCGGATGCAAGACATTGGAAGAAATGCTTGCTTGTGAAGTGGCAAGACCTTATATGAGCGCGGCGTGGAGAGAAACTTCCGAAGCTATGATTATTCGCAAGATGCGCAATAATGCAATCAAGAAGCATCCGAAAGACCTTAACGCTATGGCTACACAGTCACTTATGCAGATGGATGAAACTTATCAGCAGACACAGGAAGAAATTTCCGAAAACGCCAATTCAGAGCCGTTTGTTGTAGCAGAATCCGAAGCGACCGACGGTGCAGCAGTCGAGCCTGAGAAAGTCGTTGAGAATGACGAGAATGTACCGGACTTTATGAAAGATTAGGGAGGTTGCTATGAGAGTTATATCGCAGGACGGAGCACTTGATATTCCGTATGAGCAAGTAGTTATTCAGAGGTTTAATGGAGAAATCTATTTTTTGAACAAGAACCTTACAGGGATAGATGATCTTGTCAGTGACATTGTTATTGCTAAATACTCCACCGAAGAAAAAGCAAAGAAAGCCATGGAAGAATTGAGATATACCTATATGTGTCACAGCCTTGTAAAGATGGGGCAGACACCGCCAGATGGAATTGACGAAAATATTGACGAAAAACTCACTATGGGTTTGAGCGGAGTATTTCACTTTCCGGCAGAGGAAGAATTGGAGTAGCCTATGAAATTAAAAGTCTTAGGTTCCGGTTCATCCGGTAACTCATACGCCTTAATTGCCGACAATGGAGAAATCCTTGCAATCGAAGCCGGATGTAAATTCATGGACTTTAAGAAGATGATTGATTGGCGTATATCTGATGTTGCCGGATGTATTGTGAGCCACGAACACGGAGACCATGCACGCTACATAAAGGATTTTATGAGATCTGGTATTCCGGTTTACACGGCATTTGAAACGCAGACCGCACTTGAAGTCATAACTGGAGAACGTACAATAGCTATTCCGCCACGCAGAACACGGCAAATCGGAAGTTTTACAGTAACACCCTTCAATGTACCGCATGATACAGAAATCGAGTGTTATGGCTATTTAATCGAGCATGAGGAAATGGGTAAGCTGCTATTCCTAACCGACTTGGAATATTGCAGATATGACTTTTCCGGCATAAAGGTTGAGCATATCATGGTTGAAGCCAATTATAGCATGGACTTGGTAGACCGGAATGAGCCTAACTATGAACACCGTTTGCGAGGTCATATGAGCCTTGATACGGCACTTAAATTTATTCAGACGAACGACAACCCAGCTTTACGAAATGTCGTTTTAATACACTTATCGGACACAAGCGGAAATCCCGCGTTATTCCTACAACGAACGAAAGAAACAATTAAATATGGAACGAATGTTTATGTTGCAGAAAAAGGGCTAGAGGTTGATATGAACCTTTGTCCGTTCTGAAAGGAGAAAGCATGGAAAGAGGAACAAAATGCAGAGTTATTAGTGATAGTTATGGGTTTTTTAAACCGGGAGAAATCGTTATTGCATTAGAAACCAATAGTGTGCCATATTGCGCGAAAGAATCGGCATATTCTCCGAAAAAAGCACTTAGCAGTTATAAATCAAGCGAGTACTCCGCTTTAAAAGAAAATGAACTTGAAGTAATTGAAGAATAATTAGGTTGAAACACCTTGGCGAAAGCCTAAAAGAAACTATCTTGTTTGGCGAATAGTTATCACAAACTTTATTGAAAGCCATGTTTTGGCGGTGCGTTTACCGCACCGCCCTTACAAAAGATTGGAGGTAAAAATTGAAATTATGCGAATACTGTATGGCTGAATTTGAGCCGAAGCGACCAGATCAAAAATACTGCAGACCCAAATGTGCAAAAAGATACGCACAGTTTAAGAATTTTAAAAAGGCTGGAAGAATTGTGTATACAAGAATATGCCCGAAATGTGGCAGGCTGTTTATGACGATAGATGAACGCAAAGTTGATTGCCAAGACTGCATCGGCAATGAAGTTAAAGAACGATTGAAAAAACCAAAGGAAAAGGACGACGCAATCAAGGCTGTGAATCATATGGCACGCGCTTCCGGTATGAGCTACGGAAAGTTTGTGGCTCAAATGAGTATGAAGCCATTGGAGAGGAAGTGATTGGATGGGATATAAACACGGATTATCAAATAAATGCGGTAGATTATATCCTCTGTGGAAAAGTATTAAATATCGTTGCTATTGCAAAACTTCTCGCGACTATAAAAATTACGGTGGAAGAGGGATTGCAATGTGTGATGAATGGAAGAATGATTTTCTAAGTTTCCACGATTGGGCAATCGCAAACGGGTATAAAGAGGAAAAGACGGATAAGGGATTGAACATTTTAACCATTGACAGAATTGATGTTAATGGGAATTACGAGCCTAGCAATTGCAGGTTTGTAACAAATGCAGAACAAGCTAAAAACAAAAGAAATAGCATTCCTTTAGAGGAAAAATTTTTAAAATGTCCTGTTTGCGGAAAGCAATTTGTGAAAAAGCAGAGAAATGGGCAAAAAACATGTAGTAATCACTGCGGAAGGATTCTTTATTACAGAGAGCATCCAAACACAAAAGACTATATGAAAATATGTCCTATTTGCAATAAATCATTTAACGCCAAAAGAGGCGGTCATTACAATGACGCGGTTTATTGCAGTAAAAAATGTAAAGATTTATCGGGTTCGCCTGTTTGGGAGCACAACGGACAAACCCATAGGGTTGTTGAGTGGGCTGAAATAGTAGGTATAAATGCACATTGCTTATTACATAGAAAGGATATGGGTTGGACTATCGAAGAGATATTAACAACGCCATTGAGAGGTAGAAGAAAATGCCGAATGTAAATTATAAGCAGCTATATGCAATAAAAAAGAACAACGAGAAACGGATATTAAGCATTTGTCCGGAAATGAAAAATCAGAGCGGAATTTATTTCTACACAAGGACTGATGAAAACGGTATATCTTACTTTTATATCGGTCAGAGCGTTGACTGCCTAGAGAGAAATATTTCACATTTATCCGGTTTTCAGCACATAGATCTTTCGATTAAAAAAAGAGGATTTTATAGTGAAGAAAATCCGTATGGATGGAAATTGGATTTTATCCATTATCCGAGAGAGAAACTTGATGAAATGGAACAATATTGGATTTTGGAATATACAAAGAAAGGTTATCAATGCCGTTACAACAAAACGGCTGGCGGTCAAGGCGCAGGAAAAGAAAAGATAAACGAATTTAAACCAGCAAAAGGCTATTATGACGGCATTAAGCAGGGCAAAAAGAGTCTTGCCAAGGAATTATCGCATATCGCTGAAAAGCACCTTGAAATCCGCTTGAAGCCGGAGAAACAGGGTAACAAAGTTTCTGAAAAACAGTATGAGAAGTTTATGAATTTATTGAAAGTGGGTGAAAGTGATTGAATAAGCCTATATTAGATGTTTGCTGTGGTAGTAAGATGTTTTATTTTGATAAAGAAAATCCTAATGTATGCTTTATGGATTGTAGAGAGTTAGAAGATACTCTTTGTGATGGTCGTAAATTAAAAATAAAGCCGGATATAGTAGCAGATTTTCGGAACATTCCATTTGATGATAATACGTTTTCCATGGTTGTGTTTGACCCGCCACATTTGCTAAAAGTTGGTGAAAAATCTTGGTTGGCCAAGAAGTACGGAAAGTTATCCGATACTTGGCCGCAGGATTTAAAGCAAGGATTCGATGAATGTATGAGGGTTCTGAAACCATGCGGAACATTGATTTTTAAATGGAACGAACAGCAAATAAAATTATCGGAAGTTTTAAAATGTTTTAGAAGCAAGCCTATATTCGGGAACAAAAGAGCAGATACGCATTGGATTGTATTTATGAAAGTGGGTGGTTCAGAATGAATTTTCTTGAACACTATGTAACAAACATAACTCATGTAGAACCGATTGAAAAGAACGGAATGTTGCTTCTCAAGGTTGTATGTGATGTTGATTGCTATGGTAACAAAGAGGTTCAGAAAGAAGTTTTACTTTCAGAAGATGATTATGCAGAAGCTAAAAGCAAGGGCTATTATTTAGCATAAAAAGAAAGGGTGATACAGAGTGAAGATTTTAAGCAAGAAGAAATGCGAAGAAATATTAAAAAGAATTACTGCAAATGAAATTATTCAGACTGAATACGGACTGCACGATATGGAAGCCGAAACAAAAGCGACAGAAAATAGAGCAGAAATAGCTTTTATTGTCGGCGGTATTAAAGGGATGAATAAGGTACAGAACACATTGAGAAAAAGGTTGAAATAAATCAATCGGAACTTGATGAAATAGGAGAGTGATTAAATGGCAGAAGTCAAGTGGATTAAAATCACAACAGATGTCTTTGATGATGAAAAGATTCTGCTGATTGAGAGTATGCCGAGTGCGGATAGCATCATTACGATTTGGTTCAAACTTCTTATTCTTGCCGGAAAACAGAATAACAACGGTGTGTTTATGATGAGCAGCAAGTTGCCGTTCACGGATGAAATGCTTGCCACCATTTTCCACAGAGATTTGAACACGGTAAGGCTTGCGCTTAAAACCTTTGAAGAGTTTGGGATGATTGAAGTTGTTGACAATGTGATAACGATTCCGAATTGGAATAAGCACCAAACGCTTGACGCTTATGAGAAGAAAAAGGAACGTGACAGGCTATATCAGCAGAACCGTAGAAAGAAACAGAAAAATCTAATTGAACAAAAATCGCCCGATAAATCGTCTGACGTCGCTGTTTCAGATAAAGAAGAAGAAAAAGAAGAAGATAAAGATAAAGAAAATATAAAAGAAAATTCGCCGTCGACCGATTCCGGAGATTTGTTTGATTTTGACGATGCATGGAAAAAGACTTTTAGTATATACCCCAAGAAAACAGCGTACAGTACCTCTAAAACAGCTTGGATGGATAAAGTGCTAGAAGTTATCGAAGAGAACCGACCAGACATTGCACGGCTGTTATACAAAGCCACAGAGGCATATTTGAGTGACTATCAAGAAAAGAATCCAGACGATACGGATTTTCGATACATTCCAAAATATGTTGATTGGCTGAAAAATGATTGCGACTATTGGTTGCAGATTGCAGAGAAACGAGGTGATTGCAGTTGACAGAAGCAGAGTTTGGAGTGATCGGGTGTGTATTGATTGACAATGATGTGTTAAATAGCATCTGGCGGACGCTGAAACCGGAAATGTTTAGTTCGGATTTCGCACAGGACACATACAAGGAAATGCTTGCCATGTATGACCGAAATGAAAGCATTGATCCAATGTCTTTATCAATGGCACTTGAGAATCACAAATACACGCAGGAACAGATTAGTGAATTGATGAAATCCTGTATTACCGGAACAATCACCTCAACTATGGTTAAAAGCTATGCCGATGCGGTTGCGAAAGAATACAAGGCAAGAACGGTTCGCGACATGTATCAGAAATCCAGTTTAAAGCCGTGTGACATTGATGATACAATCAGCGATCTTCTTACAAGACTTGAGCATTTGCAAGAGGGAAAGGAAGTAAAGCTAAAACCAATTAAGCAGATTTCAGTTGAGAATAAAGACAAATATTTCAACGAAAGTGTTGGAGAGGGCGGTATAAAAATCGGGTTATCGCAACTTGATGATGCGCTTGGAGACCTTGAACGCGGTGACGTAACAGTAATTGCTGCAAGACCGGCAGTTGGAAAATCCGCACTCACAACGCAGATTATTGGGAATATGGCAAAAAGGGGACTTAAAGTTGCGTATTTCAACTTGGAGATGAGTGATAAACAGGTGTATGAGCGATTTATTTCAAGGCTTGCGGGAATCGGCTTAACGAGAATCAGAAGGGCAAAAGCATTTCTTGGCGATGAACAGGAAAAATTTAACCAAGCAAATGAAGAAATGAGTGATTATCAATTATGGATTGCATCCGGGACCGTATCTCCGAGGGAAATAAAGTCGGAATGCAGGCACCAAAACTTTGACGTTATCGTTGTTGACTATCTGCAATTGCTCATGCCGGATAACAGATATTCCGGAAGAAATGAAGAAGTAGCATCAATTTCAAGAGGTTTAAAATCGGTTGCAAGAGACTTAAATACACATGTAATAGCACTTTCACAGATAACAAGAGCTTCCGAAAGCAGAGACACAAAAGAACCTACCATGGCAGAGTTGAGGGAATCCGGGGCAATCGAACAGGATGCGTCAAACATAATTATGCTGTGGAATCTATCAGACAATGACAAGGGAGCCAAGGGTGTAAAAATCGAAAAGAACAGGCAGGGAATGACAATGCGCGAAGCAATGGAGTTTGATGGAGATCACATGAAATTCGTTGAAATCAGCAAGCCGTTTGATGATGTTGTTGCGGAAATCAAAAAGAAAGAACGTGGGGACGGATTCAAGCCATACAATGGCGATTGTCCGTTTTAGAGGTAGCGGCTATGGCAAGTGCAAAGATCGAAAAGGGTTCGGAAGAATGGCAAGTATTTATGGATTATTGGCAATTCATTCAGAAATACTATTCACCGGACAACACTGATTCTTGGTGGGATGAAGTTGTAAAAGCCGGAGAATCATTGATAAACAAATACAAAGGCATGGAGATTGAAGAGCGTGCAAGACAGCTTGTATTGAGTCATTTTGCATGGTTGGAAATCACATACAGAAAGGAGAAATCAAAGAAATGAGCAATGCGTTGAGACGGAATAAAAAGCCAACATTTTACACAAAACAGGAAATGCGGATTATCGGGCGAAATGATTTTGAAAAGAGAAATTCCGATAAGGTTATATCAAAATCATACAAAGATTTTGTCGTGATTGGGTACATAATTTTGCATGACAAATTCGGCTTCGGACAGGCAAGAATCATCCGGTTGCAGGATTTTTTGAAATCCTACTTAGATGAAGCAGCATCCGGTGGAAATACCGGAAAGGACTTGGCTGTTTACCTGAAAGACAAATACGGAATCGACATCAAAGAGGAAGTCGGAAAAATTCCACAGAGACAGTTAATGAACATGTATGCAAAGAAAGGTTTCTGTATCGAGCGTGAAGCATACAGGCTTTCCAGTGCGTCATTGTTTAACTATTTCGCACTCACGCTTACGATTCTAAAAAAGGAGTTTAAGATAACAGCGAAACAGTTGCAGTATTTCTCGGACAAATTCATCGACTATATTGATACTTTATCTAATTACAAGCAGTTTCAGTTGACGGTTCCGATGATAGCGCAGAGTTTGGCGGATGAGATTAAGTTTGTATGTGATTTGGAGGTTTAATATGACGAATAAAGAAAAATACGGAAATGAGATTATAGAACTTGCGACAAACACAGCTATGTTTGGATTAAAAAATGGAAAGCCTGCAATTTGCGAAGAAATTAAATGTGAAGAGTGCGATTTTTATGAATCAGATTCGTGCAAAGGTAGTACGTATAATTTCCGAGAATGGCTTAATTCAGAATATGTTGAGCCATCTGTTGATTGGACTAAAGTTCCGGTCGATACGCCGATTTTGGTAAGAGATCAAGAAAATTTCGAATGGACTCGAAGACATTTTGCAAAAATCAAAAACGGAACGGTGTTTGCATGGCGCGGTGGGGCAACGTCTTGGAGCGAGGATGATGAAGAGACTATTCCGTGGAAATATGCCAAGTTGGCAGAAAGTGAGGAATAGGCATGGAGAGATTAACAGAACGGACAGCGGTCGGAATCTTAGTAAAAGAGAATTACGAGAAAAAATCCTTAAAAACCTTGTATTCGTGCTATGGCGAAAAGCCTAATTCATATCATTCCAACTGCGAAGAAGGTTATTGCGCAATGGAGAAGTTAGCGGATTACGAGGATGCAGAGGAGCAGGGATTACTTCTGCGGTTGCCGTGTGGAATTGGCTCAGATGTATATATAATTCCTAGCAAAATCAATTATGAATTAAATATTTTAAGTCTGCACCCGGAGAACAACAAAGTTTATCATCAGAAAGTAGCCTTGATTACTTTTACAGAAAAAGGATGGTACATGGAGTGTGATAAGGATCGAGAATATGCAACAGACCGAATCCTGTCAGAAAAAATGTACAAGGAAACCTGGTTTTTATCACAAGAGGAAGCCGAGGCCAAGCTGAAAGAAATGAGAGGTGGAGAGAATGGATAAATTTCTTAAAAGCGTAAGCGAGCGTGACTTTGATAGAAGAATATCGGAAGTTGTTGAAATGCTTGAGAGAAAACAACTCTTCGGAACTATTAGTCTGATAAAAGATTTGAAATATTACCTTGACTTAGCCATAGAAGAAAAAGCACACACTTGTAAATGTCAGCATAACAGCAATTCAATAGATAATGAGCATTGTTGTGGATGCGATAGCAAAGTTTCAGAAAATGATGATACAAAAAACAAAGTTACATCTCTGGAAATTATCGTAAGGATGATAGACAACAAGCCATATTACGAAATCAAGTACAAAAAAGTCGGCGAAGATTATTGCCATGTAGGTTACAGTTCATTCAATATTGATAATGTATTGAAATGGCGTGATGAGTGTTTTGAACTTGTTGATGTAAAAGTGACAAATGCCGACAGGATAAGGGATATGTCGGATGAAGAGTTAGCTGATACATTATTTAATAGTTGTCTTGAAGTTATGCATATAGACGAGTGTCCTTACGCAGATAATGTAGGGATGTGCAAGAAGTGTATACTCGAATGGCTTAAATCAGAAGCAGAATAGGAGAGAACATGGAAGATAGATATTTATTCAAGGCTAAGAGACTTGATAACGGAGAATGGGTTACGGGAAACCTTATTCAAAATCCGTTTTTTAAAGGAGTGCGAAGTTGGATTTCATCCGAGCAAGAAGATAAAACACGATTAAGGTCGATATCTAGAACTCAAGCATTATGGAAATCTATTGAAGTTGATTCAACCACAATCTGCCAATGCACAGGCTTAAAAGACAGGAACGGTAATCTGATTTGGGAGAATGATGTTGTTGATTTCTTAGGACATAGAGGGATTGTTAAGTTTGAGTGCGGTAGTTTTGGCATTGCATACGAAAAACATATTGATTGGGATGAAATACAAGCAAATATTATGCCACTAACAGGTTGTGAAAACACTTTGTATGCTTGTGAAAACGATAATTACATATCATTATGGGAAATTTATTGGAATTTCAATGATGAAGATGATTCCTTAAGTACAGTTGAAGTTATCGGCAATATATTTGACAATCCGGAATTGTTGGAGGTGTAACTATGACGGAGAATGAAGCAATTAAGATATTGAAGAAAGACAGTTGTTATGAATGCGCACAAGGCACAGACAGCCCGCTTAATTGTGAATATGGTGGATGCAGGGTTGCGAAAGCTACTAGAGTAGCAATACAGGCACTTGAAGAAGTACAACAGTACCGCGCAATCGGCACACCGAAAGAATGTAGGGCGGCGGCGGTTAAGCAGACGGCGAAGAAGCCTATATTTGATTACAACCTTAGTGACACGCTTTCAAAATTTCATTGTGAGTGCGGAAACACAATTAAAGTCAGTCACGATATAGGAATAATGAATAACAACAATGCGCCAAATTACTGTAGTAATTGCGGTTGTAGGTTAGATTGGAGTGATGAAGAATGATGTTTCAATCGTGCATAAATTTCATTCTGCTAATACTTATAGCCATTAGGTTAGATATTCTAACAAAATTTGGAGTTAACCTTTTTTGTATTCTGTCAGTTGTAGGGATGATTGGACATGAGGTTTTTGATTATTTGAAGAAAGGAGATAAAAAACGATGAGACTGATTGATGCAGATACACTAAAAGAATATTGCATGCGTGCAAGTAAATCGGATGATGATTTTAGGAGAGTAAGTTTGGCAACATTGGCAAGCGTGATAGATGCACAGCCGACTGCCTGCGATCCGGACAAGGTTGTGGAGCAGTTGGAAGACTATGGAAATGAAGAAACACACTATTATAAAAACACTCCATATGAAAAGTGCATAGAAGAATGCGTACATAAAGCAATCGAGATTGTGAAAGGCGGTGGAGTAGAGTGACAAGCAAAAAATTATGTGAAATGTGCACGGAGTATTCTGCTGACGAAAAATGTGAGTACAAAAATACTTGCGAATTGCAAAAGATTTTGACGGAAAACAAAGACCTGAAAGCGGAAAATAAACAACTTAAAGCGAAAGTTGAAAAGTTAGAAGTTGAAAAATCATGGTGGAATTCACCGGACATGATGGGAAGGTGGTGAAACAGATGGCGATTAAACCAATTTTATTTAACACCGAGATGGTTCGGGCAATTCTGGACGGACGGAAAAGTTGTACCAGACGGTTGGTTAAACATGATGTTGAATCAGTTCTCAACAGTCCATATCATAAGGCACATCCAGAGGTAGAAGATAAACAGATTATAAGCAAACTATGTAATCCACCGTATCAGCTTGGGGATATCATCTACATCCGTGAGACCTGGGCGTGGTGTCCGTGTTGGGATTGCGGTCTGGATGTTGAAGAGACCGGATGCGGGCACGAACAAGAGCAAAAATACAATGGTGAGAAAAAGGAACATGGATGTTACATATACCGTGCATCGTGTGCCGACAATGAATATCCATCGGTGGATACGTGGCACCCATCCATCCATATGCCAAAAGAGGCGGCGCGAATCTGGCTTCGCGTTACCGACGTACGAGTGGAGCGGTTGCAGGAGATTAATGCGGAGGGTATTCGCAATGAAGGAATTTCTTCTATGGCAGTTCATGTCGGAGATATGGAAATCGCATTGAAAGAATGGAAAAACCTTTGGAACAGCACCGTCAAGAAGTCCGACATAAACTGCTACGGTTGGGATGCGAATCCGTGGGTGTGGATTATCGAGTTTGAGCGGTGTGAAAAACCGAAAGGAGTGTGAGGCATGAGTAAAAGCAGAGCTAGTAAAATGAACGGCTATCGTAGCATGGTAAGCCGTCAGAAAAATGATGTTTTTAAGTTTAAGTCTAAGAAGAAAAAGAAAGGGTGATACAGAATGAAGATTTTAAGCAAGAAGAAATACAATAAACTCATTGAAGATTTTGAGGAATCGCAGAAAAAAGGTCGAGGAACTCAAAAGGATAAACGAGAGTATCGGGAAAAAGCTGGAAGATAAAAAGACAAGTTGCAAGGCAAATGTTGGAAAAGATTTTTGTAATATTTGCAAAAATTCTTACAGTTATAAGAACAATAATGGGCTTATTCCCATTAACCGTGTAGGTTGCTTGCTTGCTGTGTCTTGTGAGGATTTTAAGAGAAAAGAAAGTAGGTGATTCAAAGTGGGTAACAATGCAGAGATAGTAATAGCACAGGCTTTAATGATGAGAATTAAAGATTATGCAGAAAGAGCCTTGGATAAAAAAGATGTAACACTTGATATGGCTATGGTTGAAATACGTGATACAGTTGACGCTTATGACGAGTATTTTCAGACAGGCAGAAAGCCACAGTAAATAACTAAAATCAAAGAAAGGAATAGGTTGTCGCGACATAAAACCGAGGTTTCCTTTTGGTAAGAGAAAATGTTAGATTTTGGATATTACAACATGGATTGTATGCAAGGAATGAAAGAATTTCCCGACAAATATTTTGACCTTGCGATTGTTGATGTGCCTTATGGAATTGGCGAAAGCGGCGGTAAAAACAAGAGCAGGGGTAAATTAGCAAAGCCTACTGATTATAAGGATTATATTGGAAATGATAGTAAGCCCCCGAATAAAGATTATTTTGGGGAATTATTCAGAGTATCAAAAAACCAAATTATATGGGGTGCAAATCATTTTATAAGCAAAATTCCATACGATAGCAGTTGTTGGATTGTTTGGGATAAAGTAAATGGAAACACAGATTTTGCAGATTGTGAACTTGCGTGGACTTCGTTTGATACTGCAGTAAGAAAAATATCATTTATGCGGAATGGAATGTTACAGGGAAAGAGTATTTCAGAAGGTCATTTAATGCAAGGCGACAAAAGTAAAAACGAGAAAAGAATACATCCAAATCAAAAGCCGGTTGCATTGTACGAATGGATTTTAAGCAGATATGCAAAGCCTAATGACATTATACTTGATACTCATGTAGGAAGTGCGAGTAGTTTGATAGCTTGCTATAACACAAATCATAAATTTGTCGGGTTTGAGCTTGACAAATACTATTACAAAGTATCAAAGCAGAGGTTAGATACTGAAATGTCACAAATGCGATTAAGTGATTATATTTAATGGAGAAATGGCTTATGAAATTTACAAAATTCATTAAGCCAGAACTTGAACAAATCAAAGAAAATGCCAATTTCACGGAAGAAGAGGAGAGGATTTTCTCTCTTCTCTGCCGTGGTTTTTCACAAAAGCAAATATCCACAAAAGAAAATCTATCACTAAGAACGATAGAGTACAGAGTGAGAGATATAAAAGATAAAATAGAAAGAACGGGGGTATTTGATTGGATGAAAAAGAACTGTTGAAATATGCCGTTGATAGTGGTATTCTCGACATAGCACTTGTGCAGAAACAAGTCACTATGCAAAAGAGAGAAAAATTACTCAACAAAAACCCTTATAAAATCTATCAAGGAAAGGATGAGAACTGGTACTCATATCTGCCGGATGAAGTAAAAGGCAGACGTAAAATCAAGGCAAAGCGCAGAGAAGCGGTCGAGCAGAAAATCATTGATTATTGGAAAGAGAGAGGACGACCCCACGATAGAGGAAATCTTCAACCGTTGGATTTCACAAAAGCTGGAACTTGAAGAAATCAGCAGGGCAACCTATGACAGATACTTAATGGACTTTCAGAGATACTTTGACGGTATCAAGGATAAGAGAATCAAAAGTATAGACGAATGCGACCTTGAAACGTTTATACGAAACAGCATCCATGATTTTAACATGACTTCCAAGGCATTCTCAAACTTCCGGACGCTAATCTATGGAATTTTCAAGTATGCCAAGAGGAAGAAGTATGTTAAGTTTTCCATTACATACACGCTGAAAGACATGGATATATCGCCAAAAGCATTTAAGCATGTAGTCCGACAGGCAAAAGACCAAGTATATATGCCGGATGAAAAGGAGCGCATGGAGATGTACTTAAGAAATCACTTGGATATCGTGAACCTTGGATTGCTATTCATGTTTAAGACAGGAGTTCGTGTCGGGGAATTGTCGGCATTAAAGCGGAAAGATGTTGAAAATTACACGGTTGCTATCAATTCTACAGAGACTCGTTACCGGGATGATGACGGTTTCCACTATGAGGTCAAAGATTTTCCGAAATCAGAAGCCGGATTACGATTTGCCATATTGCCGGATAAGTACAAATGGATTCTTGATGAAGTACGAAAGAGAAATCCCTTCGGGGAATATCTATTTGAGAGAGACGGAGAACGGTTGAAATCCTACAACTTTCGTGAACGTTTGCGGTACATTTGTGAACATGAACTGCGAATGAAAGTGAAATCTCCGCACAAAATCAGAAAGACATACGGCAGCATCTTGCTTGACGGAAAAGTGAAAGAGTCCACAATCCTTGATACTATGGGGCATACAGACATTAGTTGCACAAAAGATCATTATTATTTTGACCGCACAGGAATTGAGGAAAAGAGGCAGGAACTTGACTTAATCGAAGCATTATGAGTCCCTAGTACTCAAAGGTACTCAAAGAAAAATTGAAAGAACGGCTATTTTAAGCCGTTTCAAGGCAATTACTTTAGGGTTCGATTCCCGTACGGACTGCTGAAGTTCTTACCTGATTGGGTAAGAACTTTTTGTTTTATGAAAGAAATACACAAAATCCCTTGAAATCAGGGAAAAAGAGTGATATGATAACAAAAG
>UMGZ01006790.1_pt1 | contig 18795 bp, 17 predicted proteins | sample 1965421 | NCBI WGS metagenome assembly UMGZ01 (sample SAMEA4836087, study PRJEB28245) | human gut metagenome | biome: gut microbiome; material: fecal sample | place: Denmark | collected 2008
TCCTCGTACTCCACCTCGGCATCCGAGATGGAGGTGTTGCAGTGCGGGCACCAGTTGACCATGCGGTTGCCGCGGTAGATCAGTCCCTGGTCGTACAGGCGCACAAACACTTCCTTGACGGCCTCAGAGCAGCCCTCGTCCATGGTGAAGCGCTCACGGTCCCAGTCGCAGCTGCTGCCCAGCTTTTTCAGCTGGCTGACGATGCGGTTGCCGAACTTGGTCTTCCAGGCCCAGGCGCGCTCCAGGAAGCCGTCACGGCCCACCATCTCCTTGGTCAGGCCCTCCTGACGCATGGCCTCCACCACCTTGGCTTCGGTGGCGATGGAAGCGTGGTCGGTGCCGGGCACCCACAGGGCGGCATAGCCCTGCATCCGCTTGGTGCGGATCAGGACATCCTGCATGGTGTTGTCCACGGCGTGGCCCATATGCAGCTGGCCGGTGACGTTCGGAGGGGGCATAACGATGGTGTAGGGTTTCTTGTCGGGGTCGGCCTTCGTGTGGAAGTAGCCGCCGTCCAGCCAGAACTGGTAGATGCGGTCTTCCACCTGGCTGGGATCGTACTGTTTTGCGAGTTCTTTCATGGTGTCCTCCCAAAATTGTGATGAAGTGGGACGCAAAAAGCCGCCCCACGGAACGTTCCATGGGACGGCTTGTAAAAACATAACCGCGGTACCACCCAAATTGCACGGGAATGCTTCCCGTGCCGCTTGTTGTCCCGATAACGTGGGACCGGCCCGAGAGCGGCTACCCTTCCGGCTCACCGCTCCTGCTCAAAAGCGACAGCACACCGCACGGCCGTACCGGATTCGCAGCAGGGCTCCGGCTCTCTGAACGGCAAAAACAGCGCGCACTCTTTCTCATTGCATTTATAGAAAGAATATAGCGTTTTTTGTGCGATTTGTCAATCGGTTTTTTGCGATTACCGTCAGCATCCTCGCCCTCTCCGTCATTGCTTACGCAATGCCACATTCCCCACTCTGTCGCTATTGCGACATCTCTCCCCGGCCGGGGAGAGTCTTTCCTCAAAGGGAGAGGCTTTGGCAGTCCATACAAAGTTTGCGGTTTTGCCAAGGGCTCCCCCTTTGGGGGAGCTGTCGAGCATATGCGAGACTGAGAGGGCAAGCCCGTTAATCTTTTATAACTTCCTCTTTCAGCCGGGCCAAAAGCCGCTCCATCAGGGCCACCCGGTTGAAGGGGGTCATCAGGTAAAATCCATCCGCATAGGGCAGGGCCGCTTTTGCCGCCTGCACCGAGATCTCGATGCCCAGTTCCTCCCCGGCGGCACGGTCCAGCCCGGCAAAGCGGTCGATGATGGCGGCGTCCACATGGATGCCGTTGACCTCGTTTTCCATAAAGATGGCGTTGCGCTGGCTCACCACCGGCAGGATGCCGGCCAGGATCTTTGCCTCCGGGCCAAGGGTCTGCCGGGCCTGCTGCAGGTTCTGCACGGCCTGCTCCGACAGCACCGGCTGGGTGAGGAAGCCGGTCATGCCGTTTTCCAGCTTTTCCACGGCGCGGCGCAGCTCCACGTCAAAGTTGCGGGCATTCAGGTTCAGCGCGCCGAACACGGTCAGGGGCGAGGGCATCTCCCGGCCCTCCCCGGCCAGCGACACGATGTACTGGGCCAGCTTGCGGGAGTTGAACTGATACACGCTCTTCACCTCGTCCCGCTCGGCGGAGGGGATGGGGTCGCCGGTGATGGCCAGCACCTCCCGCACGCCCTCGGCGTACAGGCCCAGCAGCAATGCCTTGGTGGCGTTCAGGTTGCGGTCGCGGCAGGTCATGTGGGGCAGGGTGGGCAGGCCCAGCTCCCGGTGCACCCGGCAGGCCACCAGCGAGGAATCCATGCGCGCCCGTGCGATGGGGCAATCGGCCACGGTCATCAGGTCGGTGCCGGCAGCCTGCAGGCGGCGCGCCCCTTCCAGATAGGCGGTCAGGTCGGCGTCCTTGGGGGAGTCCAGCTCCACGGCGATCACCTTTTCGCCGGACCGCAGCTTGCGCAGGAAGGCGTCATCGGTTTCCACTTCCGGACGGGAAACGGTGGAGATCTGTGCCGCCGGGACGATGGGCAGCCCCTCCGGCAGGGCATCCAGTGCCTTGCGCAGGGCCGCGATGTGGGCCGGGGTGGTGCCGCAGCAGCCGCCCAGGATGCGCACCCCCTCAGCGGCCAGCCGGGCCAGCTCGGAGGCAAAATAGTCCGGCTTGCCCCGGTACTGCACCTGGGTGCGGGTGACCACCGGATAGCCCGCGTTGGGCATGACCGACAGTGGGATGCCCACACTCCCCAGCTGCTGCACCAGCGTGCGCATGGTGCCCGGTGCCGACACACAGTTCAGGCCCACGGCATCCACAAGGCCGCTGTCCGCCATGCGGCGCACCAGCGCCCGGCAGTGCTGACCCTCGCGGGTGTAGCCGTCCGGCAGCACCGCAAAGGACACCTGCACAAAGGCATCCGGCACCGTCTCACGCAGAGCGCGCACGGCATCCAGAACACCGGTGTCGCTGCTCAGGGTCTCAAACAGGTAGTTCTTTGCCCCCAGGGCCGCAAACCGCCGCACCACCGCCGTGTACACCTGGGCCGCCGACAGGCCCTCGGTGTCCGGGGCGGGGCCAAGGTCGGCAAACACGGCGGCGTCCGTCCCGGCCGCTGCCTCTGCGGCCAGCTTCCAGCCCGCGTCGGCCAGTGCCTCCCACTCCGGGTCCTGAGCCGCCGCTATGCGGGGCAGGCCGAAGGTATTCGTCTTGATGGCATCGGCTCCCGCCGCCAGATAGGCGCGGTGGACCGCCCGGATGCCCTCCGGGTCCAGCCGGTTTGCCTGCTCACATTCCCGGCCGGGGGCTCCTTTATAATAGGTGCCCATGCCGCCGTCGAACAGCAGCGGGCGTTTTTTCAGCAGCGTGCGTACATCGCTCATGGTGGTGGTTCTCCTTTTCCTACAAAAGCACTTGGCTTTCAGTTTAATGCAGAACGGGCGTCCGGTCAAGGGTTTTCTGCCCCGGCCGCTTGCAGGAACGCCGTTTTTGTGCTATCCTATGCATACTTTATGGAATGAGGGAGGGATGTGCCATGCGCCATGCCGGCACACAAGACATCGAAACGCCGCGGCTGCTCCTGCGCCGCCTGCTGCCGGAGGATGCGCCGCAGATGTACGCCAACTGGGCCAGCGACCCGGAGGTGACCCGCTATCTGCGCTGGGGGCCCCACAAAAGCCCCGCCGAAACCCGGGAGCTGCTGGCCGCGTGGGCACTGCTCTACCCCAACCCGGACTATTACCAGTGGGCCATGGTGGAAAAGGCCACCGGACAGGTGTTCGGCTCCATCAGCCTGTACAATTCCCTGCCGGGGGAGCCTCAGCAAAAGACTGAGTGGCCGGGGCTGGACCTGACCGACGGCGTCTGGGAGCCGGGCTACTGCATCGGCCGGAAGTGGTGGAACAAAGGCTTCACCACCGAGGCTCTCCGCACCGTCGTGGCGTACTGGTTCACCCGCACGGACAGCCGCTGGCTGGCCTGCGGCCATGCCGCCGCCAACCCCGCCAGCGGCCGGGTGATGGAAAAAGCAGGCTTTGTGTACCACCACAACACGGTCTACCACAAATTCGACGGCACCCCGGTGGAATGCCGGAGCTATCTGCTGACGAGAAAAGCATTTGAGACAGCATAACTCCCCCAGTCATCGCTGCGCGATGCCAGCCCCCTCGGAGATGGGGCCTTTGGCGAAACCAGAACGTTTTCCTCGCTGTCAAAAGGCTCCCTCCCTGAGGGAGCTGGCGAGGAGCAGAGCGACGAGACTGAAGGAGTTTCCAAACAGAAAGGACTTATTTTGAGCGAACTTTACGATATTCTGACCGAGACCCCGCCCACCAAAGTGGTGCTGCTGGCGCTGGACCAAGGCCTGTGGGACTGTGAGCGCAGTCTGGCAGAGCTGGCCGCCCTGTGCGAGGCCAACCATATGGAAGCCGTGGCGCAGATCAGCCAGAAGCGCCAAACCCCGGAGACCGGCATCGTGCTGGGCAGCGGTAAGCTGGAGGAAGCCAGCCTTGCCGCGCAGGAGCTGGGGGCCGAATGCGCCGTGTTCGACGGCGAGCTGACCGGCAGCCAGATCCGCAACATCTCCACCGCGCTGGGCGGGCTGGAGGTCATCGACCGCACCATGCTGATCCTGGAGATCTTCCGCAGCCGTGCGGTGACCAACGAGGGCAAACTGCAGACCGAGCTGGCTCTGCTGCGCTACCGCCTGCCCCGTCTGCAGGGCATGGGCGAGGCCCTGAGCCGTCAGGGCGGCGGCGGTGGCGGCGGCGGCGGTGCCCGCCGCGGTGCCGGTGAGACCAAGCTGGAACTGGACCGCCGCCATGTGCACGCCCGCATCGACGCGCTGGCCGAGAAGCTGACCGAGATGGAAAAGCGCCGGGGCGAGAGCCGCAAGGCCCGCGCCAAGACCGGCATGCCGGTGGTGAGCCTGGTGGGCTACACCAACGTGGGCAAGTCCAGCCTGATGAACGCCCTGTGCGGCCCCAGTGTGGCCGAAGCCGACATGCTGTTTGCCACCCTGGACCCCACCAGCCGCAAACTGGTGCTGCCCAGCGGCATGGCCGTGCTGCTGGTGGACACGGTCGGTTTCGTGTCCCGCCTGCCCCACAATCTGGTGGAGGCCTTCAAGTCCACACTGGAAGAAGCCGCCTGGTCGGACGTCATCATCCGGGTGGCGGATGCCGGGGATGAGCAGCGTGAGGAACAGCTGGCTGTGACCGACGAGGTGCTGGACGGGCTGGACTGCACGGACATCCCCCGCCTGACCGTGTACAACAAGTGCGACAAGCCCAACACCCTGTCCTTTGACCCGGACATCCTGCTCACCAGTGCAAAGACCGGCTATGGGCTGGACACCCTGCTGCAGAAGCTGGACGAACTGCTGAGCGACCGGGTGCACACCATCCGGGTGCTGCTGCCCTACGACAAGCTGGGCCTTGCCGCCCCCATGCGGGAGCGTGGCAGCGTGCAGGTGGAAGAATACCGGGAAGATGGCCTGTATCTGGAGGGCATCGTCAAGACCGAGGATCTGCACTGCTTTGAAGGGTACCTCGTGTAAAAAACAAAAAAGCCCCAACAAACACAAAAACCCGCCTGGCAGCGGGTTTTTGTGTATAGAGGGGTGGGAAAGTATATAAAGTGGTGAATCTCAATTTCACAGCAGGCCTTTGTGCGGGGCGCTGCCTTGCATGATGTATTATACGCGTTTTTTCTTTCTTGTCAAACCAATTTTTTTCATTTTACTTTAAAATTATGCTTTACTTTTCCCGCAAAACTTTATATAATTAACGCAAAGCGAAGCAAAAGCAAGTTTTTTCAACCTTTGTGCGTTTGCGACAACAATAAAACTTTACTTTCAGAAAATTTTATACAATCCAACATATTTCAAAGGAGCATCCCCTATGGACGATCTGGATCGAAAAATTCTTTCCCTGCTGGCCAAAAACGCCCGCATGCCGGTCAAGGAGATCGCCGAGCAGGTCTCGCTGACCAGCCCGGCCGTGTCCAGCCGCATCCACAAACTGGAGACGGACGGCATCATCAGCGGCTACACCGTCACCCTGAACCGCCCGGCCGACCGCGTGTATGTGGATGCCCTCATCAGCCTGTCGGTGGCCCCCTCCAAGCAGGACGCCTTTCTGGAGCTACTGCAGAACAGCAAGGAAGTGCTGCAGTGCTACCACGTCACCGGTGCCTATACCTTCCTGGTCAAGGTGAGCTGCGGCAGCATGCCCCAGCTGGAACACCTGATCCTGCAGTTCCAGAAGCTGGGCACCACCAGCACCCAGATCATCCTTTCCACCCCGGTGAATCACGGCGAGCTGGATGCGCTGATGCTGTGAGCCGTTCATAAAACTGTTACCATTTTCCTGCAATCCTCCGCGCGTCTGGTTCGTATATGGTATACCAGCCGCAAAACAGCGCACACTAGCCGTGCACTGCGGCGCAGCTCCGCCACACGAAGCACTGGATACGAAAGGACTACACGACTATGAAACGACTCATCGCCGCCCTGCTGGCAGGGCTGACCCTGTTTGCCCTTGTGGGCTGCTCCGCCGGCAGCAAGGCCGACTCCGCCGCCCCGAAGGATTATTCCCAGATCCTCCACGATGCCCGCACCGACGAGGACAACGAGTACGATATGATCTTCACCAAAGGCGAGGACGGCAAGTTCACCGCCATCGACGGCTACAGCGCCGAGTACGAGGCCGGCCAGCTGGACGACGAGGTGCGCAGCATACTGCTGCCCCTGCTGAATCTGGAAGATGATATGTACACCGACCTTGCCGCCTCCATCTCTGCCATGATGGTGCGCAGCTATGCCGTGGCCATCGTCAAACCCGCCGAGGGCAAGACCGACGCCGTGAAGAGCGCACTGGAAGCCTATGTGACCAGCGAGCAGCAGTCCATGGAGCACTATCTGGAAGATCAGTACCAGATCGCCAAGGCCGCCACCGTCACCGTGGCCCCCACCGGCGAGGTCATCCTAGTGTGCGCCGAGAACCACGACACCCTGCTGACCAACATCGAAAAGGCACTGGCCGCGTAAGACCCATACAAATTTACCGCACTCCGCCGCGAGTGCGGTTTCTTTTTGCCCGCAGTTGTGCTATACTGTTCCGGTAATCGTGCAGTTTTACAGGAGTAACCTTTATGTATAAAGCAACCATCGTCATCCCCAACATCAACGGCAAGGGCTGGCTCAAAGACTCCATCGAGTCGGTCTACGCCCAGACTGAGCAGAACTTCCAGCTCATCGTGGTGGACAACGGCTCCACCGACGAAAGTCTGGAACAGGCCCGCAGCTACTGCAGCCGGGCCAACTTCACCCTGATCGAAAACGGCACCAACACCGGCTTTTCCCACGCGGTGAATCAGGGCATCGCCATGGCCGAGAGCGAGTATGTGGTGCTGTTCAACAACGACGCCTTTGCGGAGCCCCAGTGGCTGGCCGAGCTCATCCGCACCGCCGAAACCGACCCCAAGATCTTTGCGGTGCAGAGCCTGATGATCCGCCACTTTGACCGGGAGCTGGCCGATGACGCCGGGGACTATGTGACCTGGATGGGCTTTGCCTGCAAGACCGGCGACGGCCGCCGTGTCAGCCGCTACACCAAACAAAAGCGTATCTTCTCGGCCTGCGGAGGGGCTGCGCTGTACCGCAAGCGCATTCTGGACGAGATCGGCACCTTTGACGAAAACTTTTTTGCCTACTTTGAGGATGTGGACCTGAGCTGGCGTGCCAACAACGCCGGTTACAAAAACGTGCTCTGTCCCACGGCAAAGTGCTACCACATCTGCGGAGCCAGCACCGGTGCCGTGCGGTACAACGCCTTCAAGAGCCAGCAGAGCGGCCGCAACAGCATTCTGCTGCCCCTCAAGAACGAGCCGCTGCTCATGCTGGTGCTCAACTTCATCCCGCTGGCCGCGGGCTACCTGCTCAAGTGCTACAAGTTCCACAAGCAGGGCTTTGGCGAGGCGTGGGACAAGGGCATGCACGAGGCCTTTGCCCTGCTGAAAGAGGGCAGGCTGGGCAAGCGCCCCTTCCGCTGGCGTGACCTGCCCCACTACCTCCTCATGGAACTGTGGATGATCTGGAACATGGTGCCCTACCTGTGGTACCGTCTGGTGGTCGTGCGGTTCGATCTGAAATAACTCCTTCCGTCACGGCTTACGCCGTGCCACCTCCCTCAGCGAGGGAGGCTTTCTCAAAAAAAGACACCCGGCTGTGATGTTTCACAGTCGGGTGTTCGTTTTTGCAGGTATTATGCGGCCGTGCTGGACGCGCCGTTATCGGCGGCATCTGCTTCGGCTGCGGTACTGTCAGCAGCCGGCTCGTCCAGGCTCTGGGTGTCCGGCTCGGCAGCTGCGTCCGAAGCGGCATCGGAAGCCGCCTCCGAGGAACCGGCGGTGGCCAGGATGGCATCCTGCACATCGCTTTCGGCCATGGGCTGCGGCTGGCTGGCGGCCTCGGTGCTCGCCGTGCTGTCAGGCTTGGTCTCGCTCTCGGTCAGACCGGTGAGATACCAGCTGCCGCTCTGGCGCTCGAACAGGTAATCCATATACTTGGTGGGCGTGTCCGAGGACTGGTTGATGATGCTGTCATCGGTGCTGGAGGTGGGAATATAGCCCACGGTGACGTGCAGCTGGCCGCTGCGCTTGAACAGCCTGGTGACCACGGCGCGGTAATAGCCCACCGTACCGGTGACCGGGATCTTGTAGCACTGGCTGCTCTCGTCAAACTCGATGGTCATATCTTCCATCTCGAAGCTGCGGTGGGTCAGCTTGAAGCTTGGGCCCACCAGCCGGGCCAGATAGGCGTCCACTTCCACCGAGGGCAGCAGCAGCTGTTCGGTGTCGGGGTCGGTGTTGTAGTTGTCGAAGCCGCCCTGCGTCTCCTGGATGTTGTAGATGCAGCCCCACACGGCAGCTTCCCGCAGGGTCAGGTCGTCGATGTTCTCGATGCCGTCAAAGGGCATGGGGTCAAACAGCACCAGACCCTCCAGCTTGTCCTCGTATTCCTGCTTCTGGGCGGTGTCATCGAACAGGTTGGCCACCAGTCCCACACTGGCCCGCAGCACGGTCACAAACCCCACCAGAACCAAGATCGTGATCAGCAGGCCCAGCGCCTGCCGCCCCCGGCGGCGCTGCAGCCGGGCGTGTTCTTCCGGGGTGATATAATGTTTTGTCATGGTTTTTTATCTCCCAAGGTTTTATTGCTGACTTTCAGTATACCACAGGGCAGCGCAGAGTGCAAAACCCTGCCCATGGTTTTTTTGTGAAAACCCCACTGCGCGGTTACTCCCAGTCCTTCCACACATCGGGCTGGTAGCCCACGGTGGCCTTGCGGCCGTTGCGCACGATGGGGGTGCGCAGCAGCTGCTGGTTCTCAAACAGCTTGTCCTCTTTCTGCCAGTCGATGAGCGCCTCCAGCAGTGCAAGGGTCTGCTTGTCCTTGGCGTTGGGGTTCACCATCTTTTCCCAGCCGCCCAGGGCGCGGGCCACGTTGTCGAACTCGCCGCGGCTCATGCCCTTTTCCTTCAGGTCGATCATCTGGAATTTGATGCCCCGCTCCTTGAAATAGCGCTGGGCCTTTTTGGTATCAAAGCACTTTGTGGTGCCAAAAATCTGAATGTTCATCGGTCTCTGTCCTCCTGAGCTTCCATTATACCACAGCCGCCCGCAGGTGCCTAGCATATTTCGCACCAAAACCGCCCATACTGGCAACAGACATCATCCGAAGGAGGCAGATTTTATGATCGCATTCGTTGACCCGGACCTGTGCATCGGCTGCACCCAGTGCGCCGGGCTGTGCCCCGCCGTATTCCACATGGAGGGCGTGCTGGCCGTGGCCGAGCCCGGCCCCATCCCGCCGGAGGAAGTGCCCCAGGCGGTGGACGCCGCCAACGCCTGCCCGGTAAGCGCCATCCGCATGGAGGAATAAAACAGCGGCGAACTTGACAAGACGAAGAAAAAGCACTATACTAAAAACAGAAAAGGTGCTGTCCGCATGGTCAGCTCCTTCCGGTTAGGTCAATAAGAATGACCGCTCAGAATTGGAAAGCTGGGGCGGTCATTTCTTATTGTTATGGATCTCTTTAAAGACTTCCCATGAAATCTGAAACGTAATATACACGGTCCCACCAATCATGGTGAGCAGTGCAAGCACTTCGTTCAGCTCCATAGTGCATCCCCCCTTCCGCGTTTGCGTCAGGGGAAACCAGAAACAACAAGATTTTCACGTCCCCCGGACGCTTGCCGGAGGGAGCTAGACCACCTGTAATTGCAGACAGCACCTTAACGCCGCCTTTCTGGGCGGCGTTTTTAGTTTAACACACTTTCTTATGAATTACAATCTACAGCTTTTTCTGCAATTCTCTCCCGCCGGGGCCGGTTTTGTGCTATACTATAGGATGTGAAATTATGGAACGGAGGACTGTATGCTATGCGCTTACTGGTCATTGACGGCAACAGCATTGCCAACCGCGCCTTTTTTGGCATCAAGCTGCTGACCACCAAGGACGGCCGCTATACCAATGCGATTTACGGCTTTTTGAATATCCTGCTCTCCCTGCTCAAGGAGTGCGAGCCCGACGAGGTGGCCGTGGCCTTTGACCTGAAGGCTCCCACCTTCCGCCACAAGATGTACGACGGCTACAAGGCCACCCGTCATGGGATGCCGGAGGAGCTGGCCCAGCAGATGCCGGTGCTCAAGGAGCTGCTGGCAGACCTGGGCTACCGCACCGTCACCGCCGAGGGCTGGGAGGCCGACGACATCCTAGGCACGCTGGCCGCTGCCTGCGCCGCCCGGCAGGATGACTGCTTCCTAGCCACTGGAGACCGCGACAGCCTGCAGCTGGTGAGCGACACCACCACGGTGCTGCTGGCCGCCACCGTGATGGGCCGCAGCAAGACCGTGACCATGGACGTGGACGCCATCCACGAAAAATATGGCATTGAGCCCAAACAGCTCATTGAGGTGAAGAGCCTGATGGGCGACACCTCCGACAACATCCCGGGCGTGAAGGGCATCGGCGAAAAGACCGCCCTGAGCCTGGTGCAGACCTTCGGCTCGCTGGAGGGCGTGTACGCCAACCTCGACGACAAGCGCATCAAGCCCAAGCAGCGGGAGCACCTCATGGAGGACAAGCCCATGGCCGAGCTGAGCCACACGCTGGGCACCATCCGCACCGATGCGCCCATCGACACGGCCGAGGGCAGCTACGCCGTGGGCGAGGGCAACAAGGCCGCCGCCGTGCGTCTGCTGCAGGAGCTGGAGATTCACTCGCTGATCCCGCGCTTCGGGCTGGACGGTGTGGCCCCGGAGGCCGCCCCGGAAGAGCAGGCCGCGGAGCTGCCGGAGGCAGAGCTTGCCGCCCTGCCCCTTGCCCCGTCCGGGCACTATCTGGTGGCCTCCCGCCCCGCCGTGATGGGCAAGCAGGGCACCCGCAACGTGATGCTGCAGCCGGAGAGCTGGTACGCCGTGCAGGACACCACCGTCTACCCGTTGGAGGACACCGACCTGCTGCGGCTGCTGGACAATGCCGACATCACACTGGACGTGTTCAATTCGGCTCCCCTGTACGCCAGAGCCATGGCCGCAGGCGGCTGGGGCAGCAGCATCCGGTGGGACGGCAAGCTGGCCGCCTACCTGCTGGATGCCTCGGCGTCCAAGTATCAGGTGGGAGAGCTGGTGCCCAGCTACAAGGCCGCTGCGGCCTTCACCTGCGTCGACTACCCGGACGCCGGACGTCTGGCCGACCTGTTTGCCAAAATGAAAGCCGAGATCACCGCCTGCGGCGAGGATGCCCTGTACAACGACATTGAGTTCCCGCTGGCGCAGGTGCTGGCGGACATGACCCGCATCGGCGTGCTGGTGGACCGGGACGGCATCGAGCAGTTCGGCGTGCGGATGCGCACCGAGCTGGAACAGGTGCTGGCCCGCATCCACATGGAGACCGGCAGCACCAGCTTCAACCCCAACAGCCCCAAGCAGCTGGGCGAGATGCTGTTCGACACCATGGGCCTGCCCCATGGCAAAAAGACCCAGCGCGGCTGGTCCACCGACGCCGAAACGCTGGAGAGCCTGCGGGAGTACCCGCTGGTAGAAGACGTTTTGCAGTACCGCGCGTACCAGAAGCTGAACTCCACCTATGTGGAGGGCCTGCTCAAGGTTATCGGCGAAGATGGGCGCATCCACTCCACCTTCAACCAGACCGAGGCCCGCACCGGACGGCTCTCCTCCGACAATCCCAACCTGCAGAACATCCCCATCCGCACCGAGCTGGGCAGCCAGTTGCGGGCCTACTTCATCGCAAAGCCGGGCTGTGTGCTGGTGGACGCCGACTACAGCCAGATCGAGCTGCGCATCCTGGCCCACATCACCGGTGACGAACACATGCAGCAGGCCTTCCTGAACGGGGAGGACATCCACCGCAGCACCGCCGCCAAAATTTACGGCATCCCCCAGAGCGAGGTGACGCCCCGGCTGCGTTCCAGCGCCAAGGCCATCAACTTTGGCATCATGTACGGCAAGGGTGCCTACAGCCTGGCCAAGGACATCGGGGTGAGCATCAAGGAAGCAGACTCCTTCCTCAAAAACTATCTGGCCGCCTTCCCCAATGTGAGCGGCTATATGGACAAGACCATCGCCGACGCCAAGGCGAACGGCTATGTATCCACCCTGTTCGGCCGCCGCCGGGCGCTGCCGGAGCTGGCAAGCTCCAACTTCAACGTGCGTTCCAGCGGTGAGCGCATGGCCCGCAACACCCCCATTCAGGGCACGGCGGCCGACGTGATCAAGCTGGCCATGGTGCGGGTGTGGAAGCGCCTGCAGGACGAAAAAATGGAAAGCCGCCTGATCCTCACCGTCCACGACGAACTGATCGTGGAAGCCCCGGAAGCGGAAGCCGAAAAGGCTGCGCAGATCCTGCGGGAGGAGATGGAGGGCTGCGTGCAGTACGCCGTGCCCCTGAGCACCGATGTGCACGCAGGCAAAAACTGGCTGGAGGCCCATTGAACATGATCGTTTTAGGAATCGAATCCACCTGCGACGAGACCGCCGCAGCTCTGGTGGAGGACGGCCGGCATCTGCTGAGCAACGTCATCTCCACCAGCGTGAAAGAACAGGCGCTGTACGGCGGCGTGGTGCCGGAGATCGCCAGCCGCCGCCACTGTGAGTTCATCAGCGCCACCGTCAAAAAGGCCCTGCTGGACGCCGGCAAGACCATGGACGACGTGGACGCCGTGGCCGTCACCTTTGCGCCGGGCCTCATCGGCGCGGTGCTGGTGGGCGTGAACTTTGCCAAGGGGCTGGCCTACTCGGCGGGCAAGCCTCTGGTGCCGGTGCACCACCTGCGGGGCCACATCGCCGCGCTCTACCTGACCCACCCGGAGCTGAAGCCGCCGTTCCTCTGCCTGGTGGCCTCCGGCGGGCACAGCCACATCGTGGAGGTGCAGGACTACACCCACTACCACATTCTGGGCCACACGGTGGACGATGCCGCCGGAGAAGCCTTTGACAAGGTGGCCCGCACCCTGGGTCTGCCCTACCCCGGCGGGCCGAGTGTGGCCAACGCCGCCAAGACCGGCGACCCCAAGGCCTACCGCCTGCCGGTGCCCCATGTGGAGGGCAAGTACAACGTGAGCTTCTCCGGCCTGAAAACCGCCGTGCTCAACGAGGTGAACAAGGCCCAGATGAAGGGCGAGGCGGTCAATGTGCCGGACCTTGCCGCCAGCTTCCAGGAGCGCATTGCGGGCATCCTGGCCGAAAAACTGCTGCTGGCCGCCGCCGACACCGGGGCAAAGCAGGTGTGTCTGGCGGGCGGTGTGGCCGCAAACGGCCGTCTGCGCCAGCTGGTGAACGACGGTGCCCAGAAGCTGGGGGCCAAGGTCTACCTGCCGGAGCTGAAGTTCTGCGGCGACAACGGTGCCATGATCGCCGCACAGGGCTACTACCAGTACATCGCGGGCCATACCGCCGGGCTGGAGCTCAATGGCCTGCCCACCCTGCCCATTGATTACGAATAAAAACTAAAAAAGACCCCTCTCAGGCGCTGCGCGCCAAACTCCTTCCGCCTCACTTCGTTCGGCACCTCCCTCTCAGAGGGAGGCTTTCGCGCGACGATGAACCTTGCTGTAACACGATAAAGTTTCCCCTCCTGTCAAAGGCTCCCTCCTTGAGGGAGTTGGCACGGCGTGAGCCGTGACTGAGGGAGTTTTAGGAGGTACTCACCATGCCCGAAACCAATCCCATCCTGCAAAGCCTGTATGCCCGCAAGTCTGTGCGGGTGTTTGAAGAAAAAGCCATCCCGGCCGGAATGAAGCAGGCCATTCTGGAAGCTGCCGCGCAGGCCCCCTCTGCGGGCTGCCAGCAGCTGTACACCATTCTGGACATCACCGACCCGGCCCTGAAGGCCGCGCTGGCCGACAGCTGCGACCATCAGCCTTTCATTGCCAAGGCCCCGCTGGTGCTGGTGTTCTGCGCCGACTGCCGCAAGTGGTACGACGCCTACAAGGAAGCGGGCTGCACGCCCCGCACGCCGGGCGTGGGCGACCTGATGCTGGCTGTCACCGACACCGCCATTGCCGCCCAGAACGCCGTGGTGGCCGCCGAAAGCTTTGGCATCGGCTCGTGCTACATCGGCGATATCATGGAAAACTGCGACACCCAGCGCAGCCTGCTGCACCTGCCGGACTATGTGTTCCCAGCGGTGATGCTGGTGTTCGGCTGGCCCACCCAGCAGCAGAAGGACCGCCCGAAGCCCCAGCGCTGCGCCATGGAGCATATCGTGCACGAAAACGGCTACCGCACCATGGACGGTGCCGAGCTGCGCGACACCTTCGGCTACAAGGCTAGCACCTCCGGTTTTGATGCGTGGTGCACGGCCTTCCACAACCGCAAGTACGACTCCGGCTTTGCCCGCGAGATGAGCCGCTCGGTGGCGGAGTACTTAGAGCAGTACAAGTAACGCATAAAAAAGCAGGGAGCTTGTCCAGCCGGACAGGCTCCCTGTTCTTTTACTTGAAATATTCCTGTGCGCGCTGCGCGGCGTTGTTGATGCAGTCCCGCAGCTCGTCCAGCGTATCGAACTTCTTGCTGGGGCTCAGGTAGGCGTGGAACTCCACCACCGGGTCGGTGCCGTACAGGTCACCGGAAAAGCCGGGGATGAAGGTCTCGCAGGTCACCTTGGTGGCGTCGTCGTTCACGGTGGGGCGGCTGCCCAGACCGGTGGCCGAGGGATACCAGGTGCCGTTCACCAGCGTGCGGGTGATATAGATGCCGCTGCGGGGCATCTGGAAGCCCTGGGGGTACAGCTGGTTGATGGTGGGCACCCCCAGCGTGTGGCCCAGGCCCGCGCCGTGCTGCACCGCAAAGCGGATGGCGTAGGGCATGCCCAGCATGGCGTTGGCCGCCGGGATGTCGCCGCCCTCCAGCGCGGTGCGGATGCGGGTGGAGGACACCGGCTTTTCCTCGAACTGTGCCATGGGCACCACCACCACTTCCACGCCCAGCGGAGCGCACAGCTTGCGCAGCAGCTCCGGCGTACCGGCGGCCTTGGCTCCGAAGGTGAAGTTCTCGCCGCAGAACAGGGCTTTTGCATGGCAGTTTTCCACGATGCTGCGCACGAACTGTTCCGGGCTGAGGCCCTTGATCTCCTCAAAGTCCGGCGTGAGGTAATACTCCACGCCCAGGCTGGCGATCAGCGCGTGCTTGTCCGCCGAGGACAGCAGGCGCTTGCCCTTCATTTTGTTGTCCACCGGCAGCCGGAAGGTAAACACCGCCGGGGCAGCCCCGTGGGCTCTGGCCCACTGCACCGCACCGTCGATGACGGCCCGGTGGCCGATGTGGATGCCGTCGAAGTAGCCCATGGCCACGGCGGTGCCCTGTGCGGGGTCTGCCAGCGGCAGCGGGACGAACTGTGAAATGATCTGCATGGGTATTGGTTTCCTTTTTCTTGTCAATTCCGTTCCACGAACAGTTTTTCCACCCGGAGCACGCCCCCGGTGATGTTGGCCAGCCCCAGGAACTGCCCGGCGGCATTGCGCACCCGGTAGCGGCCATCCGCCGCGGGGTAGCGGCTGGTGGGGCAGCCGTTGTACAGGTGCTGTTCCACCCAGGGCTCCACCACCAGCAGCGGCAGCGGGGTGAACACGCTTTCCACCGGCAGCATCAGCGCTTCCAGGGCCGCAGGCCCCTGCTCTTTCGCCGCAAGGATCTCTTCCAGCGTGTGGGCGTCGGCCTCGGTGTACAGCCCGGCGCAGGTGCGCCGCAGGGCGCTCATGGTGCCCTTCTGGCCCAGTGCGTCGGCAATGTCCTCCAGCAGGGTGCGGATGTAGGTGCCCTTGGAGCAGGTCACCTCCAGCACATATTCGTTTTCGGCGGGGCTGCCGCCGTAGGTGATGCTGTAGATCTCGATGGGGCGGGCCTTGCGCTCCACGGTCTTGCCCTCGCGGGCCAGCTTGTAAAGGGGCTGGCCGCCCACCTTGACCGCCGAGTACATGGGCGGCACCTGCATCTGTTTGCCCACGAACTGCGGCAGCACGGCCTGCAGTTCCCGCTCCCCTGCCGTGACGGGGGCCGTTTCCAGCACCGTGCCGGTGATGTCGCCGGTATCGGTGCGCTGGCCCAGCCGCAGCACGGCACGGTAAGCCTTGTCATGATCCAGCTGCAGGTCCACGGCCTTGCTGGCACCGCCGCAGAACACCGGCAGCACGCCGGTGGCCATGGGGTCCAGCGTGCCGCTGTGGCCCAGCTTGCGGGTGCCCAGCACGCCGCGCAGCTTTGCCACCACATCAAAACTGGTCCAGTCCATGGGCTTGTCCACGATCAGGATGCCCTGCATTTATGCGTCCTCCTGCGGTGCGTCCAGCTCGGCTTCCACCTCGGCCAGGATCGCATTCTTGGCGTTTTCCAGGTTGCCCAGCAGCTCGCATCCGGCAGCGCGGTTGTGGCCGCCGCCGCCCAGACGCCGCGCAATGGCGCAGGCATCCACGCCCTTGGCGGTGCGCACGCTGATGCGGTAGCTGCCGCCGGGCTGCTGACGCAGGGTCAGACCCACCTTCACGCCCTCGATGCTGATCGGCAGGCTGGTCAGCTCTTCCAGGTCTGCCGGATCCACGCCGGTCTGCTCGATCTCATCCCGGGTGAGGTAGATCAGGGCGCAGCGGCCGTCCAGATAGTATTCCAGATGGTTGCGGGCGATGCGCTCGGCCTCCATGCGGGCCCGGGGCTTGGTGTCGAACAGCAGAGTGTTCAGCTCTTCCACATGGCAGCCCGCCTCGATGAGCTTTGCCGCCACAAGGTGGGTGTTGGCCGTGGTGGCCGAGAACCGGAAGCATCCGGTGTCGGTGGCTACGCCGGTGTACAGGCAGTCGGCAATGTGCGGGGTGATGTCCACTCCCATTTCCAGAATGACCCGGTACATCAGCTCTGCGGCCGCAGCGGCAGACCCGTCCAGCAGGGTAAAGTCGGCATAGCCGCTGTTGCCCGCGTGGTGGTCGATGCACAGATCGACATGGCGGCTGTAGCGGGGCACGCCGTTGCCCTCGCCAAACAGCTGCAGCCCGGCCACGTCCACGGCAATCACCGTTTCCGGCTCGAACTCGCCCTTGAACAGGTGCGCATTGGTAAAGGCATAGCGGGCCGGGATCGTGTCGGAGCAGAGCACCGCTGCATTCTTGTCCAGAGCTTTCAGGGCATAATACAGGGCGCTGCCGCAGCCGACGGTATCACCGTCCGGGTTTTTGTGGCACAGGATCAAAATGTTGTCGGCAGACTTCAGGCGCTGGGCCATCTGCTGCACACTCAACGGTTCCGTCATCCGATGTTCCATCCTTTCCGCAAGGCTGTAAAGTGTGTTTTACTCCTCGGTCTCCCCGGCTTCGGGCTGTGCCTCGGCCTCACCGCTGACGTTCAGGCTGCGCAGCAGCTCATTGATGTGGGCTGCATAGGCGGCACCGTCGTCCTCCACAAAGATGAACCGGGGTGCTTTGCGGATGTGCATCTTCTTGCTCACTTCGGTGCGCACATGACCGGCGGCGCGGTTCAGCGCCTCGATGGCAGGCTTGGGGCCGTCCGCGCGGCCCATCACGCTCACATACACCTTGGCCACATCCAGGTCGGGGGTCACGTCCAGACGGGTGACGGTCAGCAGGCCGCCCTCCAGCCGCGGGTCCTTCAGACGCCCGATGATGGCAATGATCTCGCGCTTCATATCCTGCGCCAGACGGCCCATATTTTTCTGAGACATTCGGTTTCTCCTTTAAACAAACTTCTCTGGCATCGTTGCCGGTGCCAGAGAAATCCTTAAAAACTCTTAGTCGTGGTACTCTTCCATCTTGAAGGCCTCGTACACGTCGCCTTCCTTGACGTCGGCAAACTTCTCCAGGGTCACGCCGCACTCGTAGCCCTCGGCCACTTCCTTGGCGTCATCCTTGAAGCGCTTCAGGGATGCGATCTCGTCCTCGGCGATGACGATGCCGTCACGCACCACGCGCACCTTGCTGTCGCGGGTGATCTTGCCGCTGGTCACGCGGCAGCCTGCAACGGTGCCCACGTTGGAGATCTTGTACACCTGACGGACCTGCAGCTCGCCCAGGGAGACCTCACGGAACTTGGGAGCCAGCATACCCTTCATAGCGTCGGTCACGTCGTTGATGGCGTCGTAGATGACGCGGTACATGCGCATTTCCACCTTGGTGGCAGCGGCTTCTTCCTTGGCCACGTTGTCGGGACGCACATTGAAGCCGATGATGATGGCGTTGGAGGCATCGGCCAGGTCCACATCGGACTTGCTGATGGCACCGACACCGGCATGGATGACCCGCACCCGCACTTCGTCGTTGGAGATCTTCTCCAGGCTCTGCTTGACGGCCTCGGCAGAACCCTGCACGTCGGCCTTGACCACGATGGCCAGTTCCTTCATGTCGTTCTGAGCCATCTGGCTGAACAGGTTATCCAGGGTGACCTTCTGGAAGGAGGAGAACTGCTTTTCCTTGGCGGCAGCAACGCGCTGTTCGGCCAGCTCACGGGCCAGACGCTCGTCCTCAACAGCCTCGAACAGGTCGCCGGCCTCGGGTACGGCGGTCAGGCCGGTGATCTCCACAGGGGTGGAGGGACCTGCATCGGTAAGCAGCTGGCCCTTGTCGTTCCGCATGGTACGCACGCGGCCCACGGCAGTACCGGCAATGATCACATCGCCAGAGTGCAGGGTGCCATTCTGCACCAGGATGGTGGCAATGGGGCCCTGGCCCTTGTCCAGA
>UMGZ01057902.1_pt1 | contig 18528 bp, 14 predicted proteins | sample 1965421 | NCBI WGS metagenome assembly UMGZ01 (sample SAMEA4836087, study PRJEB28245) | human gut metagenome | biome: gut microbiome; material: fecal sample | place: Denmark | collected 2008
GCCTCAAGAAAAATTAAGCCGCCGGGAAACCGGCGGCTGCTGGTGTTGCCTGAAGGGCATCCCGCATCCATGGGGTTTTTGCACCTATAGTCCAGATACATTTCAGCAGGTGGACCCAAGCGTTAAAGTGTGGTAACCCACACTAAACGACATAGAGCCCCTATCTTTTCGACCCATTGGCACTGCTCTTGCTGTAAACAATGACCGCATAACCGCAATTACTTGCGTTTTCCAAAAGGAGAGAATCCATGAAGTCCTTCAAGCCTACCGTCCTCACCGGCTGCCTGTCTATCCTTGCTCTTACGAGTGCAGGATCATCATTCGCCGCAGAAATTCCTCAAGGAAAGATTACGGGTAGCGCCATCGTCCATACAGAAACTTCGATGAAGCTCGCTATCGAAAATGCGTGGACGGCCTTCCCGAAGACCCTCACAGGAGGTAACGACTTCAACGGGCTTCTCAAGGATGCACCGAAGCTTTCCGGCAAGGCTCCCGTCCTCGTTTTCGTCCATGGGTCGGGCGGCATTAATCCACAGATCAAGCTCTTCCAGAAATGGCTTGCCGAAACGCTCGGCGTTGCATCCATCATGCTAGATTCGATGCAGCTTCTCGACCGCATGAAGTACTCTTCGCCCATCCCGCCCGAAGAGTACGAAAAGGTGCACGCTTTGCGTGCATCCGAACTCAAGGCTGCTGTTTACTACGTTAGCAAGGCACCTTGGTTCGACGGCCGACTCGCCATTGCCGGTACGAGCGAAGGCGGCGTAACGGTGGCCCGCTACCAGGCTGCCGCGAATGCACCAAAAGAGAAAGCGCGCATTATCTTCTCCTGGTCCTGCGAAGACAACTATCACGTAACGGCGCACCGAACGGCCATCCCGAACGACCTGCCGGTGCTCAACGTCATGAGCGCGACGGACAAGTTCTTTTCCGCGTCCAACCCATACATCGGCAACAAGGCAGCTGTCGGGCACTGCGGCAAGGCTCTGGCCAACAATCCCAACGCGGAAATCGTTCTGATCCCGAAAGCCCCGCATACGCTCCTCAATCTCACGCAGACTCATGAGGTTGTCGAAGGCTTCCTCAAGGATCGGCTCCTCAAGTAAGCGTAGGAAGTTAACTCCAGGAACGGGCGAGGAAGAGGATGAATCACCCTCATCGTCTCTCGCATCGATCATGGATAGATGGGTGTTACTACGGTGCCTTCTTTTCAACGTCCTTTTTCCTCTCGTTCCTCCTTGCACTTCCTTCGTTCTTGCTTTGGCCATTAAACAAACGCGGATTTAAAATACACCAGTGACGCGAGATAAAAATGCACCACCTCGTGTCGGGTGATAGATGTCAAGCAACAGCACTCTGTATCACAATGGAGTTTTAATGGTACAGCCAGGGAGGATCACGTGATACATGATTTTCAAATCCGCCGGATTCGAGAATTCCACGAACGGGGCTACAGTCAGCGGCAAGCAGCGACAGAGTTGGGTATTAACCGCAGAACAGTACGCAAGTATTGGAATGCCGGATCTGATGCTGACGCAACGCCGCGGACGCGCAAGCGTCATCGTGTTCTGGAACCCTTTGCACAGAAGATCAGAAAGCTTTACGCGCAGCATCGGAACTGCAGAATAGTCAGAGAGGAGTTAGAAAAAGACAAGGGAATTCCGTCTGTTGCTCTCCGTACGATTCAGGAATTTGTCCAGCAGTACAAGCGCGAGCTGGCTATTGAGGAGCACAAGCGCATACGCCCATCATCTTCTCCTGATCCTGCGAAAACAACTACCATGTGACTGCGTACCGCTCGTCCATCCCGAAGGCTCCGCATACGCTCCTCAATCTGACACAAACGCATGAGCTTGTCGAAGCCTTCCTCAGGGCACGAACTGACTGCTCCCGACGACTAAGGTCGCGGGGTTCCAACTTGACAGGGGCTTTTTCTGCGGCCTTATCGTCCACGCCCTGCGGCGTGAACCGAGTCTGCACGCAGACGCTGACCCCAGTCCACTGAAACTATGATGACCCTATCCCGCTTAGGGGAGGCACTTCGCCGGCCCGGCGAACATCGGCTTCGTCCGAAGACTTCCGCCGCGCCACCTGCCGTGTGCTTTTCGATCATCGGGTTTTACGTCGCTTCAATCATTTTCGACGAAAGTTACGGGATTGAGTCCCGCATCAATAGTTTCTATTCTACAGCGCACTTCGTGCGCGCGCGATTCTCCCCAGCGGATAAATCCGTGGGCTCTCTCGCGCATCCGTCGTAGGAGAGGAAGATGGTTGTTCCTACGGAATCTCCTTCGTTCGAAGGCGCAGGCATGCACCGTCGTACCCGCCGCCTCCTCCGGAATCGAGCAGGCGCATGCCGTTCTCTTTCGCACTCTGCTGCAGGCACAAAGCCGTTTTTTCGAGCATGAAAAAAGCCCCAAAAATGAGGAAAACTCATCTGGGGCTGACGCGAAATTTTAATCTGTTGTTTTCTAAGGACTCTTCATAGTCCGAAGATCTGAGGTTCTTTTATCCAACAGGCCGTAAAACCCCGCCATTCATAGCGGGGATATAAGGCCCATCGATCGAAGATGGATTACTTTCATAGATCGCGAAATGCATTGCTGTTCACTATAATGCAATGTAAATCTGCAATTTAATGATCCGTTAATATATAATAGACGGATCATGAACCTCTTCTGCAACTTCAAGTACGAACTGATCGCGGACGACACGCGGCGTTCGGCGCTTAGCCGATTTGCCGGGTGCCGTCGCGCCGTGTTCAACAAAGCCCTTGAGCTGCAGAATGACCGCAAAGCTAAGAGCGAAAAGCCAATCTCGTATCTCGAAATGGCTCACCTTCTCATGGAGTGGAAGCAGACTGAGGAGATGGCTTTTCTGAAGGAAGCGCCTTCCCAGGCGCTTCAGCAGACGCTCATGGATCTTGACCGCGCCATCAAGGACACCTTCCGCAAGAAGGGCGATCCCGCAAAGAAGCGCTGGCCGCGATTCAAGGCTAAGGACATCGGCGACGGCTTCCGCCTTCCGCAGGACATTGACGAACCCAACGGCCGCGTGAAGCTGCCAAAGCTCGGCTGGCTTCGCTACCGGCGTTCCCGTCCCCTCGCGTTCAAATGCGGGGACGGAACGCTGATTCCCGGCAAGGTAAAGCAGATTCACATCACGAAGGACTGCGGCAAATGGTTCGTCACTTTCGCGACCGAGTTTGAGATTCCCGATCCCGTGATGAAGGAGAAGGATGTCGGCATTGACGTCGGCATCGTTCATGCCGTCACGCTGAGCAATGGGAAGACCTGCGACCTTGACGTAAAAACCATTAAAAAGATTGAGGGCGAGATCGCGTACCTGAAGCGCCGTTTATCGCTCAATCAGTCGTCAAGGAAGAAGCTTGCCGCGAAAGGGCTGGCTGAAGAATTCGACAAGAGAAAGCCTAGCCGGACAAGGCGCCGGCTCAAGGAGCTCATACAGAAGAAATACAAGCGAATCCGCTCTATTCGACAGGACTTTCACAGGAGGACGGCGCATGCGCTCGCGCAGGAGTACGGCTGCGTATACGTCGAGGACCTGCATCTCCGCAATATGACGAAAAGCGCCAGGGGAACGAAGGAGAACCCTGGCAAGCACGTGAGGCAGAAGCGGGCGCTCAACCGCGCGCTTCTGCGCATGGGCTTGAGAGCATTGCGGACAGCCATCGAAGAAGCGATGAACAAAATGGGCGGCATGGTAATTGCCGTGCCCGCTCAGTTTACGTCCCAACGATGCCCGAATTGCGGATGCACGGACAAGCGCAATCGTCCAACGCAGGCGCTGTTCAGTTGCGTTGATTGCGGCTACACGAATAACGCGGATATTGTTGGTTCGATCAATGTGATGACGAAGGGACGGATGAGCCCGAGCGCACACGATAAAAAGCGCATCGCCCGTGCAGTGAGTGCGGAAGGTGCTGGGGATCCCCTCAGTGCTTCCGCGCCATCAGCGGGAACCACCCGGAGTACGGGTTAATCGTATTCAGGAATCCTCGTCCTTCAGGGCGAGGAGGAAGTCAATCGATGGGACTCAAGATCGCGGGTTCGTATCTCGCGGGCGAAAACATCGAGCGGATCGAAAACTTCGCTGCGGGAATCTTCACGACGGAGAAGACGCCGCTTACCGTATCGAGCGAAGACATCAAGCAGAAGATCACAGGGCTTTCTGAAGCGCAGAAGAACTTCCTCGACCGCTACTACGATGAGGAAACGGACATCAGCCGCAACATCCTGCGGCATCCGAGCAATCCGTTCTTCAGCGGCATGACGGCTTCGCGCTTCAATCTTGTTTCCTCTGTCGAGGGCCTTCGCCAGGAGATTCGCGAGCACGTCTTCGGGAAGGAACTAAAGGACCTGACCGACGGCGAAAAGAAGGCGCTCGAAACGTACACCAAGGGCATGATGGCGGAGCTTGCGAACCTCTACTCAACGGAAGCGCAGGGACAGGCGACGCGGATTCTCGACTTCAATCGGGCGTTCCGCGTCCGGGAGGGAGAGGAGCAGAAGATTCGGTAGGCGGCGACCTCCCCCTGTACCCTTACGAATCGAGGTGTCGGCCAAAGAAGGAAGCCGGGCCTGGAGCAGAATTTCTGTTCCAGGCCCGGCTTCTTCATAGATTTAAAGATGGGAGCAGAGCTACGGATCTGACGAAACTCAGAAGAAGTGCGTCATGCCGAGATGAGCCACCGTGCGGTTGGTATTGGCCGGATCGAAGTCGTCGAAGGTGCCGCTGCCGTCAGCATAGGAAAGAATCCCGTAGAGCATGGTGCGGTTCGAGAAATGGTAGTGGCAGCCGACAGCGCCGACAATGCGGGAGTAGTCCGCGTCAAGTGCGGAACCGACTTCCGGATTCTTGTTTTCGCCGTCGAGGTACTGTACGGAGGCAAGAAGATCAGCTCGGCCGACCGTGTACTTCCCGCCGACGAAGGCCGACCAGCCTTCAAGGCGACGGCGTTTCGACATGTCGTAGCCGACCGAACCGTCGTCATCCCAAGTGGAGTCGGAGAACTTGTTGTAGTTCTTGTAGTAGCTCACGCCGAGATAGGCGGTGAAGGGACCTTTCCCGGGGTTGTAGGCGCCGGCGAGCTTGAAGTTCACCGCGTTGTCGCGGCGCACGGCATCTTCGGATTCCTTCGTGCCGAAGCGTTCGTATTCAAAGCCGAAGAGCGCGCGGGCATCGGCGCCGTCCCAACGCAGAGCGGCATTGAAGAAGCCGTCGTTGTCTGAGAATTCAGGAGATTCCTTGTCCTTCGTGCCGGTGAAGGAATACTGGAGACCAAGCTTCGCGCCGGCAATCGTCGGCGAGACGTAGTAGATCGTGTTCGAATTGAGTCGCCAGACGTTCACCTGCGTCGCCTGCACGCCGGCATCGGTATAGCCCGTCTCAAAAGGCTCCATATCCCAATACCAGCCGAGGGAGGACGATCCGGACGAGAAGGCGCCGACGCGGCCCATGCCGATGGTGCCGAAAGAGCCCGAAACGTTGAGCTGCGCTTCGCGGCCGAAAATGCCGCCGTTCTGCCCGAGCGTGCCGGTGTCCGAGCTGAAGCCCGATTCAAGAATGAACCCGACCTTCAGCCCGTTGCCGAGATCTTCTTGGCCCTTGAGGCCGACGCGGGGACCGGCATAGTTGCCGGAATTCATTTCGAGCTTATCTTCGCCGGCATCGGAAATGTGGCTGTACGTGAAGCCGGTGTCGATGACGCCGTAGACGGAAACGTCCGCGGCCTGAGCGGGCACGGCAAAAGCTGCGGCGCAGGCGGCAGCTGCGGCACAAAGCATGTGCTTCTTCATGATGGAATTCTCCATGGGGAAATCGAGGAGAGAAGGAGACTGAAATCCGTCCGGGCGGCCGTCCAGACGTCCAGACGTCCAAACGTTCAAAAGGAGAAAAAGACGGCGCCCCCGGAAAGATTCAGCAGAGTCAGATGTCAGATGCTGCGCTGAGCTCCTGAATATCAATCAACGTGAATCGCAAGCGGAAATATCGAGCTCAGCGCTTTCGTGGTTCAGTAGTTCAGCGGTTCAGCGGTTCACCGTTTCGATCAGAACTTGTAGTTCTTGATGAGATCCGTACCGGCCTTGATGTCGTCCGTGAAGATGCGGTCGTTCTTCACATAGGGCACCTTGGCGCGGTAGGCCTGATAGAAGGCATCCGTCTTCGTGGAAAGCTTCAGGTCCTTGTTCTTCAGCATTCTGCGAAGGTCGACGGCCTGAGCGGCATGGAGCGTTTCGAGCGAGTAGATCTGGAAGAGGTTCTCATCGATCGTGAGCAGGTGCTTCGAAGCTTGAAGGATGTTGGTCATCGTGTCTTCGATTTCGCCTGCAACCGGCATGCCGTAGAGACTCACGGGCTGTGCGAGCGCCATATTGTCGACGTGCAGGCCCATGAAGGCCTTCTGGATGGCGCCGAAGGCATGGCCCTTGTTGTCGGGATCGGAGAGGAAGCGGGTAAGTCCCGTGAACTGGTCGTAGGAAAGGTGAACCGTACGCTGCACCGAGTAGTGGGAGAGGTGCGCGAGGGCGAGCGAAGCACGCTGCACGGCGAGCGCAACCGGGAGCGGATTGAAGTTGCCCGACGGGATGATTGCGCCCTTCACGCCCTTTCCTTCGATGAAGTAGTTCGCAACCTGGCTCGATTCGTTCCGATAGGCTTCATCGGCATTGAGGATCGTCGCAGGATTGTCGTCGGTCGAATTGATCTGAACCTCGATTACTTCCTCAAGATCCTTGACGGCGCGCTTCGCTTCGGCAAGACCGTAAACCGTCACGCGGTAGGAGAGCGGGTCCTGAAGCGGACGAGATGCATCCGTGCTCCAGAGGTAGGAACCCTGAATGGCATCGCGCATGTCCTTGGCGGCATCCGCGAGTCCGGGGAAGGGACGCGCGCCGATCGTCTGCGGAAGAATCGGAGCAACGTTGCCGTTGAGGCCTTCGAGCGAGAGACCGTAGATCGTCGGCGTCACGTCGCAGATGCGCTGCGCGCTGCGGGCGGCGTCGACGGCATAGGCCATGGCGACGGAGTTGTTCGAGAGAATGGCGAGCGCATCCTTGCCTTCCGGAACGAGCGGCTCAATGCCGGCCGCCTTGAGGGCTTCAGCGCCCGTGACGACCTTGCCCTTCATGGAGGCCTTCCATTCGCCGATCATGACGGCGCCCACATGGGAGGCGAGAAGAATGTCGGCTTCGCCGATCGATCCCTCGGACGGAATAAGGGGCGTAATGCCCTTGTTGAGGAAGTCCTTGTAGAGCGTTGCCACGCGGGCCTGAGCACCGGACTTGCCGTCAAGGAGCGTATTGAGGCGAATCACCATGGAGAGGCGGGCGAGATTCTCGGGCATCATTTCGCCCACGCCGGCGGAGTGCGAACGCAAGGCGTTGTAGTTGAAGGCGCGGGATGCGGCAACGACCTCGGGCGTGAGCTTGCCGTCGGCCGTAAAGAGCTTGTGGTCCTTGTTGAGGCCCACGCCGACGGTGAGGCCGTAGACGGCCTGACCCTTCGCGGCGGCGGCCATGACGAGCTCATGGCTCTTCTCAAGAAGATTCATCGCTTCGGGAGCAATGGCGACATCGGCCTTGCCCGAAGCAATGGCCCAGGCGTTCTCCATCGTGAGGTTCTTGCCGTTGAGCGTAATCGTTTCGGCGCCAGCGGCGCCGGCAAGCGTGAGAGCGGCACAAAGAGCGGTCATTTTCCAGAGTTTTTTCATTTGAGATTTCTCCGCAATATTCTCGAGGACTGAAAGAAAACTGTTGAGAGCCTCCGGGACCCCGGCTTGAAGGAAGTCAAAAGGGTTTCGAAACCTGGGGCCGGAGGGATTTCAAGGGTGCAGGAGGCTGAATGAGGCCGGGTTCTGCGGACTACTTGATCTTGTAGGAGAACTCGTGGCACTCGTTGCAGTAGACCTTCGACTGCGAATGCTCGCGGTGGCAGGCCGTGCAGGAAAGTCCGGAGCCGTAGTGGTTCGACCAATGGGGATTGGGTTCAGGAAGGTTCTTCGTCTTTTCGGCCATTGCCTTGTAGTCGCCGTGGCAGCCCATGCAGGTCTTGTCGGACGGAACGACAAACTTGTTGCCCGCTACTGCGTTTTCCTCTGTGTGGCAGACGGCGCAGTCCTTGATCGTCTGGTGATAAGGCTTGACGGTGGGCATGCCCGCCGGAGCGGCTTGAGCGCCGATTGCTGCGGCGCCGAAGCAGGCTGCGAAGATCGCGGCAAGAAGGGTTCGCTTCATTTTTCTAATCCTTTATGTTCTGTTCAACTCGTAAATTCGGGGGCCGTTAATCCGTGAATCAGATGGCGGCAGGCTTCGCCTTGAGGACGCTTTCTGCCGCGACGCGGCCCATGACGAGGCCGTCGGCAATGGCGCAGCCGCCCAGGCGGGAAGCACCGTGCGTGCCGCCCGTGACTTCGCCGCATGCGTAGAGGCCGGGAATGACGCTTCCGTCGATGCCGTAGACTTCGGCATTCTTCGTAATGCCCACGCCGCCCATGCAGTAGTGGACCTTCGGCCAGACGCGGCAGGCGTAGAACGGGGCCTTATCGAGAACGATCGCAAGCGCGAGCGAGCGGTGGAATTCCTTGTCGTCCTTCGCCTTCACCATTTCGTTGAAGCGCGCGACCTGCTCGACGAAGGGCTTGGCCGGAATGCCGTAAGCCTTCGCCAGGTCTTCGAGCGTGTCGAACTTCTTGATGACGCCGTACTTGAGACCGTTCTTGAGGGTCTGAGCCTTGGCAACGCCCTTGCTGTCGGTAAAGCAGACGGGATAGACGGGCTTGCCGTTCTCCATGAGGCCTAGAATGGCGTCGGTGCGCTCCTTTCTGTCGGCAAGTTCGTTGCAGAAGCGCTTGCCCGTGCGCACGTCGACCATGATGCCCATGGGGAAGCCGGCAATCGTATTGAACTGAGAAACAAGGCCGAAGCCGCGTTCGTCGGGCGAGCACCAGGGGCCGAGCTGAATCTGATCGATCTGCACGGGAGCGCCGCCGATCGCGAGCATCTTGAGGAGCCCCTCGCCCGTTGCGCCCGGCTGATTCGTCGAGTCGAGACGTTCGTCGAGCTGGGGATCCTGCTGCTTTCTGAACCAGACGTTGCGCGAGAAGCCGCCCGTTGCCATGACGACGCCCTTGCGCGCGCCGTAGGTCTGAAGCACGCCCGACTTTTCGTCCGGGAAGAGATAGCGCTCGCGCACGACGAGGCCGATCACGCGGCCGTCTTCATCGCGGACGAACTCTTCCATCTTGGCGCGAAGGCGCATGTCGACGCCGTGCTTAATGCAGGATTCGGTGAGCGGGCGCGTGATGCCGCCGCCCGTGGATTCGACCGTCTGCAGCGTGCGCGGCACGGAATGGCCGCCGAAGTGCTGCACGAAGTCCTTGTACTTGACGCCGTGGCGAAGCGTGAACTCATAGGCCGGAAGAGACCCGTAGACCACCATCTTGAGGAGATCCAGATGCGAGAGTCCGCGGCCCGACTTGATCATGTCGGCGAGCATCTGCTCGGGGGAGTCCTTGATGCCCATCTTCTTCTGCAGGGGCGTGCCGGCAACCGAAAAAGCACCGCCGTTGATAGCGGAATTGCCGCCGAAGGCAGGCATCTTTTCGATCAGAAGGACCGAGGCGCCGCCAAGACGGGCTTCGAGCGCCGCAGCGAGCCCCGCAAAGCCGGAACCGACGACGATGACGTCGTAAATCTTGTCGAACTTCGCCGTGCTCTTCGAGTCGGCGGCCTGCACCAGGCCTGTTGCGGCCGCTGCCGCCGTACCAAGCGCTCCGCCGATCAGCATGCGGCGGCGATTGAAGTTGATGGTCATAGGGGTTCTCCTTTTCAAAAAAATGGAGTTGTTCTTGTATCTCTGCCCCTCTTAAAGCAGGCCCCGTGCCAATTGTTCCGGAACACATTCTTTAGTATTAGTTCCAGTTGATAAACAACAGATATTTTTCTTAAATCACAAGGCAATCCTTGAATTCAGTAGAAACGATATTTCGTATATTCAACGAAATATCGTATATTCATACGAAATATCGTGAACCCTCCTTCATAGTTCCTTCTCAGTCATGTCCGCCCTTTCGATTGCTCACTCAGCTTCTCCGGCACTTCTCGAAGCGCTCACGAGTTCGCTCGATCTTTCCGTCGTCCTTCAAAGGTCGCTTCTTGCCCTTGACAGAGAAATGATGGAAAGATGCGGCTCACGCTTTCCTGCGGAGGGGGCATTCGTCAACTTCTATCAGGCCGAAGAGAAGGTCGTTCTCTTCCTCGCGCATGCAACCCGTACCGAGGCCCGGCTCGAAGAGACGATGGTGCGGGTGGGGCCCGAAACGCTCAAGCACCGGGTATCCGTCTCCCGGAAAATTCGGGTGGCGCGGACGCTCGACGACGATCCCTTCACGAAGGGCGTTGCGCCGAAGCTCTTTCCGGCAATGAAGTCCTTCATCATGATGAAGCTCTCTATTGAGGAAAAGCGCATCGGCATCGTCTGCTTCTGGTCGAGTCGGGAAAACGCTTTCGAAGCGCTTCATGCCGACCTCATCGAAGGCGCATCGACGCTTTTTGCGCTCAATGCGGGATTCGCGCTTTCCAATGCGCTCGCCGAACGCAACACGCGGCTCAAAAGCGAAATGAAGTCGCTCGAAAGCACCCTTCTCTCGACCAAGGAAGCGCCCCTCGCGATGCTCGTCGCCAATACGCCCTCCATGAAGGGCATCGAGGAGCAGATTCGGCTTGCCGCGCGGTTTGAGGAAAATCTTCTCATCACGGGCGAGTCTGGCACCGGCAAGGAAGTCGTCGCGCAGACCGTGCACGCGCTCTCGAAGCGCGCCCGCTATCCCTTCGTGCGCGTCAACTGCGCCTCCATCCCGGAAAATCTCATCGAGTCCGAACTCTTCGGCCACGAACAGGGGGCCTTCACAAGCGCCTCAAAGCGGCGTTCCGGCCTCTTTGAGGATGCCGACGGCGGGACGATCTTTCTCGACGAAATCGGAGAGCTGCCCCTCGCGCTGCAGGCCAAGTTTCTCCACGTCCTGCAGAACCACACCATCCGGCGCGTCGGCGGCTCCGCCGAAATCCCCGTAGACGTGCGCGTCATCGCCGCGACGAACCGCGACCTTGAGGCCCTCGTCAGAGCGCACCGCTTCCGGCTCGATCTCTTCTACCGCCTCAACGTCATCCCCATCCGGCTCGCCCCGCTGAGAAATCGCCCGGAAGACCTTCTCCCCCTCTCCCGGCTCTTCATCGACCGTTGCGTCAAGGCCTACGGCCTCACCGAAACGCCGGAACTCACCGATGAAGCCATGGCAGAAGCCGCATTGAAGCCCTGGCCCGGAAACGTGAGGGAATTGAAGAACGTCATCGCCCGCACGGTAATGCTCTACCCGAGAAGAATCGAACGCCTTGCCTACGCACCCGACGACGAAATGACGCTCTCCTCCGCCCAAGAAAGTCAGCCCCCATCGCAGGAGCTCCGAAGCGATGACTCTCAAGACTCGGACGGGCATTTCGTTTCTAGAATCCCCGGAGACCGCCTCCCCTCCTTCGAGACGATGGAGCGCGAATACTTCAATGCGGCCATCAAGGCCGCCGGCGGAAAGATATCCGGTCCCGGGAGCGCCTCAGCCATCACCGGGATTCATCCGAATACGCTCCGCTCGAAGCTGCGCAGGCTCGGGTTTGAACGCTACCGGAGCTCGTGATCCGCCGGTGCGTAGCGGTACGAATAGAACGCTCCGAAGAAGAGAATGAAGGCGCCTGCGGCGAAGAGCGCAGTAACCGGCACGTGTTCCGCAAGCATCGGGAAAACGAAGGCGGCAGCCATCGTCCCGATGCGCGAAATCGTCGTGAGGCTACCGACCAAGCGCGCGCGAACCCGTTCCGGGAAAAGCAGATTCGGGACGACGAAGTCGAGCGGCGTCTGAAGTCCGTAGGCGAGCGCGAAGAGGATGAAGGCGCCCCCAGTAATGAGCGGCGTCCCCGCCCCTTTGAGAACCGTGATGAGAAGGAGCGCCGCCCCCATCGCGATGAAGGTGCCGACGAGCACTCGCTTCGGATGCCGCACGAAAGGTCCCCATGCGGCGGGGAGCACGCCCGCAAAGAAGCACGCATAGAGAAGAAGCACCTGCACGAATGCATTTCCCGAACCGATCAAGTCAGTGAGGATCTTGGTCGAATACAGCATGAGAACCGTTGCCGGGATCGTCTGGCAGAGCCAGAACACCGAACAGAAGAGGAAGCTCCGTCCGGTGCTGCCGGCAAGCGACTGCATGAGTCCAGGCTCATTCTGCTCCTTCTTCTCTCCCCTCCACGATGGAGATTCCGGCACGCCGATTCTTCCAGCGAACAGAAGGAGCGCAGCGGCAGCCTCAATCCAGAAAAAGGCCTGCCAAGGAAGTCCGAAAAAGGAGAACGGGACGTAGAGAAGCACCGCAAAGATCGCGCCCACGTACCAGCCGTACATGAGGAAGGTAAGCGACCGGGATTGGGATTCGCGGGGCGTGAGTTCGGTGACGAGCGCCTGCCCGACGGGATAGTCGCCGCCCAGAAGAAAGCCCGTGATGAGCCGGGATGCGAGGAGCGCCGCGAATGTCGGAAGAAATTCCGTGTGAACGGCAGGAAGGAGCGACGCCGCCGTCATCGCGAGCATGGAATAGACGAAAAGCCCGCGCCTTCCGAAGCGGTCTGCGAGCGCGCCGAATGCGATGGAGCCCGTCGAAAAGCCGACGAAGTAGAGGCTCGTGAAGAGTCCGATCTGCCAGCCCGGCATATCGGTGAGGAACGTAATGACGAATGCGGCCGAAGCAGTGGAGTAGCCGTCGAGAAACGGCGTCCCCGCGCCCGAGACTGCCAAACGCAGCGTGCTCGAACCGGCTGAAATTGACCTCGCCATCTTGTCGCCCCTCGTTGTCCCTTGTTGCTGCGCGCTTTATTGCGGTTCGGCCGCCCGATCCCGAAGGATGAGCGGCCGCAAGGATTGAATCCTGATCATACCCGCCCGCGCCCGGGAGCCGCCGGGCGCGAAAAAGGGATTGCAGGCGGGATTGAATTCGAGATCAGAACTTTAGAACTTGTAGTTCTTCAGGATCTCAATCCCCTTCTCGAGGTCGATCGAGAAGTTGCGGTCCTGGGCGACAAACGGAACCTTGGCGCGGTAGACGTCGTAAAGCGCACCGGTCTTTTCGGAAAGCTTCACGTTGGGGTTCTTCATTTTGCGAAGATCAATCGCCTGGGTCGCATGGAGAAGCTCCATCGAGTAGAGGTCGATGATGCTGTTGGCCGCACGGTTCAGACGCTCGGCAACGCGCGGGAGGTTCGAAGCGGAGTCTTCGATGTTGCCCTCAACCGGCGTGCTGTGCATGGAGACCGGATTGGCGAGCTCGGTGAGTTCCGCATAGACGGAAACCATCGAGTCTTCCGTTGCGCCGAAGGCGTGTCCGTTCGGATTCTCGGGGCCGGCCAGGTAGCGCGAGAGGCCGGAGAAGCGGTCCTCGTCAAGGCGCATCGTGCGGTGGAGCGAATTGTGGGCGACATGGGCGAGCGTGATCGCGGCCTTTTCGGCGGCAATCGCGATCGGGAGCGGCTCGAAGTTGGCGCTCGGGATGATCGCGCCCTTGTAGCCTTCGGCATCGACGAAGTACTGCTTCACCTGCGACTTGTCGGTGTCTTCAGGCGTCGCGTTGAGAATCACGCCGGGGTTGTCGTCCGAGGAGTTGATCTGGATGTTGACGAGTTCGTCGAGTTCAGCGAGGCTGCGACGGGCTTCCGAAACCGTATAGACGGTCGTGCGGAAGGAGAGCGGATCCTGGAGCGCGCGGTTCTTGTCGAAGTCCCAGAGGTAGGAGCCCTTCAGCGTCGCGCGGAAGACGGCGGCCGTATCCTGGAGACCCGTGAGCGGATGGCTGTTGACGGTCTGAGCGAGGAAGGGAGCGACGTTGCCGTTGAGGCCCTCAAGCGTGAGGCCGTAGACAACCGGAGAAGCAGCAACCGCCTGGCGCATCGACTTCATCGCATTCATCGTCATCGCGATGCCGACCGAATTCGTCGACAGAATGGCAAGGCCGTCCTTTCCGCTCGGAACGAGAGGCTTCACGCCCTTCATCTTGAGCGCTTCGCCGCCGTCGACGACCTTCCCGTCGACTTCAGCGCGCCATTCGCCGATCATCACCGAACCCACGTGGGAGGCGAGCGTAATGTCGGCGTCGCCAATGGAGCCGCGGCTCGGAATCACGGGCGTAATGCCCTTGTTGAGGAAGGTCTGATAGAGCTCGGCCACGTAGGGCTGGGCGCCCGAACGGCTCGTGAGCATCGTGTTGAGGCGAATGACCATCGCGAGACGGACGACCTTCGGATCAAGGTAGGGACCGAAGCCCACGGAGTGCGAGCGCAGGATGTTGTAGTTGAAGTCCTCGCTCGCCTTCCTCGCGACGTCGGTCATCTGGCCCTTGGCGTCGAAGAGGTGATGATCCTTGTTGAGGCCCACGCCCACGGTGAGGCCGTAGATCTCAACGCCCGAACGGGCCGCAGCCATGACGAGGTTGTGGCTGTCGGTAAGCTGCTTCATCGCGGCGGGCGCAATGGCGACTTCTTCGCCGGCGGCAACCTTCCAGGCATCTTCCTGAGTGAGGTCATGACCTGTGAGGGTAACGGTAGCGGACGCAGCGCCCGAGAAAAGAACTGCCATGGCAAGAAGGCTGGGTTTGAAATTCATGATGGAAGTACTCCAAGAATAACGGTTCTGTTCGCATGGACCTGCTGAGGAACGAGCGGCGGGAAAAACGAATTCCCTCGAGCGGCTGCGTTCGCTTCGGTTCATCGAATGGCGGATATTCTAGAAACAAACCGACCGGTTGGTTTATATGTAATATCCCTAGTCCTAAAGAACTATTGATCCGCCTCAGGCACTCATCCAAATTGAGGGTTTCCTCTTATTTTCAAACCGACTGGTCGGTTTTATAAATCCGCCATCCCAACGTACGGGTGAGGATCCTGCGATTTGCAGCGCCTCCTCCATCCGACCATCAATTCACGCCGCTTCGGATCCTTCGGAGACGCTTCCCCGGATCCGGAAGCGGCGCAAGAGGAGAAACCAAAATGAAGACAACGCTTCTCGCCGGCATCGTCTGCACGGTCTTTGCGGCAGCTGCCGCCGCTGCTCCGGTGACGACTGAAGGCACGGGCATCGGCAAGCACGGCGACGTGACGGTGGCCGTGACGTTCGACAACGGCAAGATTCAGAACATCAAGGTCGTGAAGGAACAGGAAAACCCGGTTCTTGCGAAGAAGGTCTACACGGACCTGAAGGACCTGGTTCAGGCGACGAACTCCGTTGACGTCGACGTGATCTCGGGCGCCACCTTCACCTCGAAGGGCCTCCTCGACGCCGTTGCGGATGCCGCCAAGAAAGCGGGCGTCACGCTCGGCAAGGCCGACCTGAAGGCGCTCAAGAAGGTCGCGAAGGATCTCCCGAAGAATTCCTCCTATGACGTCGTCGTGATCGGCGCGGGCGGCGCAGGCTTCTCGGCCGCGATTGAAGCGAAGAACGCCGGCGCCAGCGTCGTTCTTCTTGAAAAGATGCCTGCCGTCGGCGGCAACTCCCTCATTTCGGGCGCTGAAATGAATGCCGCGAAGAACTGGGTTCAGCCCGTTCTCGGCATCACGGACGATTCGCCCGAGCTTCACGCCAAGGACACGTACCTGGGCGGCGACAAGAAGGGCGACATGAAGGTGATCAACGTCATGACGCATCAGGCGCTTGACGCAGCCCTTTGGTGCCGCGACTACCTCGGCGTTCGCTTCGAGCCCGACAACCTCTTCTTCTTCGGCGGCCACAGCAGGAAGCGCGCGCTGATTCCGGTCGGCCACACCGGCACGGAATTCATTTCGAAGTTCCAGGCGAAGGCCGACGAGCTCGGCATCCCGGTCATCACCAACATGAAGGCCGAAGAGCTCATCAAGGATAAGGACGGCCGCGTTGTGGGCGTCAAGGCCACGATGGACGGCGCCGAATACACCTTCAATGCGAAGGGCGGCGTAGTTCTCGCCACGGGCGGCTTCGGCGCGAATCCGAAGATGGTCGAGCACTACAACCCGAAGATCGACTCGCGCTTCAAGACCACCGATGCGCCGGGCACCACGGGCGAAGCACTCTACATGGCCGAACGTGCGGGCGCTGAGCTCGTCAACATGCAGTACATCCAGACCTATCCGATCTGCGACCCGATTTCGGGCGTGATCGAACTGATCGCGGATGCCCGCTTTGACGGCGCCATTCTTCTCAATCAGGAAGGCAAGCGCTTCGTTGAAGAGCTCGAGCGCCGCGACGTGATCTCGAACGCCATCCTCTCGCAGACGGGCAACTACTGCTGGGTGCTCTGGAATGACAAGATCGGCTCGATCTCGAATACCGTCAAGGAACACCCGACGGAATACGATGCCTTCACGAAGCAGGGCATCATGACGACCTGCGACGATCTGAAGTGCATTTCCGACTTCACGAAGATCCCGTACGACGCGCTTAAAGGCACCGTCGACCGCGTCACCTCCATGGCCGGCAAGGGCAACGACAAGGACTTCCACCATCGCGCGGGTCTCGTCGACATGAGCCAGGGCAAGTACTACGTGATTAAGGCGGTCCCCTCGGTGCACCACACCATGGGCGGCGTCAGGATCAACGAGAAGGCCGAAGCCCTCACGGCTGAAGGCAAGGTGATTCCGGGCCTCTGGGCTGCGGGCGAAGTGACGGGCGTTACGCACGGCACGAACCGCCTGGGCGGCAACGCCTACACGGACATCATCGTCTTCGGCCGCATCGCCGGCAAGGCAGCTGCCGCTGCTGCGAAGTAATCGCGTTTAGAACGTAGTTCGACACGGTGGACGCAAAGTTCCTGTCTTTTCCTTTCTCTGCGTCCAATGCCCTACTGCAAAGTGACTGCCAATTGACCTCAAACCGGTTCCCGCTATGAGCTGGAACCGGTTATTCTTTTCGCCGTTCGCAAATTCCATCCATCGGGAAAGGTTGAAAACAGATGAGCACCACGCTTTCGGACAAAGGCCTCTGCACGAAGAAGCATATGCTCGAGTGCGCTGAAAAAATCATTCTCGAAGAGGGTATCGAGGCGCTCAGCATGGACAACGTCGGCAAAAAGTCCGGCATGAGCAAAGGCGCCGTGATGCATCACTTCAAAACGAAGCGCGACCTCATGGCGGCGCTCATCGAAGCCTATGCCGAGCATCTCGACGAACATCTAAAGGCGGCCGAAGCCATGTTCGAGGGGGCGCCTGATGAAACCCTCATCCCGGGCTACATCCGGTGGTTCCAGGAATTCGACGCCGACAACAAGGGCTGGGCCAATATCGGCCTCTCCCTGCTCGTTCAAAAAGTCCACGACCCCGAACTTCTGAAGCCCGTAAAGGACTGGTACGCGAAAGTTCATGCGCGCATTGCGGCGCTCCCGCCCGAACGACGCGCCCGCACCTTCCTCGCGCTCATGGCGCTCGAAGGCTTTTTCTACACGCACAAGTTCGGCCTTGATCTCATGAGCGCAGAAGAGAAGGTGCCGGTCTACGAACTGCTCAAGGACCTGAGCGGGAGCAAGGCTCTATTGAAAAGCGCTAAAAGCGAATAATCGCTGATGCCTTCTGACCTTCTGTTATGCGGTCCTGGAGCCAAAATCCGTATACGTAACGGACGGCGCAACATACTCCCGGCCGCAGAAGGGACAAATGGAACCCTGGAAGATCCCCCGCCAGTAAACGACGCGCGGAGTCATGCTCTGCCCGCAGCAGGAGCAGATGACGTAGCGGCTCGCTGTGCTCCGAGCAGAGAAATGAAGCTCACCTCTTCTCTCCGGGGTAAGCCGAAGCGAAAGGACAGGCGGCTTGCGCGTTCCATGAGTTCGACGGTCCTGCGGACTGTTCGCACCTCGATACCCAATTACAGCCGCTGAGGCGCCGACGAAGAAGTGAACGTACTCGCCCGCGACCAAAGGCACGTTGTTGACGATTGTCTTCGCAGTGAAGAAGTAGGAATTCCCTGCGGCATCCTCGAGAAAGCCGAAACCCTTTACAGGATCGTAGAAGTCTACGTAGCCCAAGATCGGCTTCGGACTCACGGCGCCGGGAGGAGGATTCTGAAGGAATCTCTGGTGGCGCTTCCATTCCTCCCGGGCCTCTCTTTCCCGCTCTTCTCGTGCAGCCCTCAAGCGCTTCGCTTCCCGGTTGGCAAGCCATTTGCCGAACGTAGCGTCCCAAAGCACAAGGAGAATTACGAAAAGGACCGCAATCAGAAGTAAGGCCCGCAGCCACAACCAATCAGGGAAGCCGATCACATCGAGTAGTTCGGCTCCCTTGGCAGCCGCCATGGCCAAGCCATAAAGAACGAGGCCGAAAGGCATCAAAATCCATTCGATCATCTCTCCGTCTCCTTTTCCAAAAAAAAACTAAGCAAAGAACCCAAACGATGATTGGGAGAGTGAAGGATGCTCTGAGCAAATCGAAAGATAATGCACTGATTTCATAA
>UMGZ01030554.1_pt1 | contig 18468 bp, 13 predicted proteins | sample 1965421 | NCBI WGS metagenome assembly UMGZ01 (sample SAMEA4836087, study PRJEB28245) | human gut metagenome | biome: gut microbiome; material: fecal sample | place: Denmark | collected 2008
GAAAGGTTGAAGGGGTGGCGAAAGTTAGTATGACATCTAATGGTTTCGCGCGCGTAGCGCACGAAGTAGATACGGTTGTCGGATGCCGCCGCCCATTCGCCTGCACGGTTTCGCGCGAGAAACGACCGGAACCCGAGGAGCGCCTTCATTTGAGGAGTCTCAGTGAGCGCTTCCCGGCTGCGGGCCTTCTCGCGGAGCGCCTTATAGGCCTCGATAGATCCGTCGGTTCCGAGCGTCTCCCTGGGGTAGCGCGATTCGAGAACGGCAAGCTTCGCAGAAATCGCCGCATCAAGGTTCACGCCGAGCCGGTCGGCAATCAGAATGAGATAGGAAGCGACGTCGGCGATTTCGGAAGCGGCCGCGGCTTTTTCGCGCGGCGTAAGTTCGGCTTCCGGCGCCTTCCACTGAAAGCATTCGAGAAGCTCGGCGGCTTCAATGACGACGGATTCCGCGAGGTTTTTCGGACTATGGTGCCGCGCCCAGCCGCGGGAATCTCTAAAGCTGAGAAGCGCTTCAGCCGTAGCGGGGGAAATGCCGTTGGGAAGTGATGACTGCATGTTCGAAGGATCGTGAGAAAGGCCGCTCGAATTTTGTTACGCGCTTTGCGCCGCAGGCGCTCTAATATTCGCTCTCCGAATGGGAGCGCGGACGGAAGCGTGAGGCTTTCGTCCGGCGTTCCTCCAAGAGTTTAGCTTCCGGGACAGATTTCCAAATGCCGCTTTTAAAGAAAACCGCTTTCGGCCTTCTTCTCGCCTTTGCTGCGGGACTTGCCGCCGCAGCCGGGAATACGCAGATCGAATCCTTCAATCAGGCGAAGAAGACGCTCGAGCGCGAGGTTTATCAGGACCACCGCATTACGTTCTACTGCCAGGCGCCCTTCGACAGCAAAAAGAACATCACGCTGCCCGCGGGCTTCACGACTCCGAAGCACGAGAAGCGCGCGCACCGCATTGAGTGGGAGCACGTGGTCCCGGCGGAAAACTTCGGGCGCGCCTTTAGCGAGTGGCGCGACGGCGCTGAGGTCTGCGTCGACAACAAGGGCCGGAACTTCAAGGGCAGAAAGTGCGCTGAAAAGGCAAACCGCGAATACCGCCTGATGCAGAGCGACCTCTACAACCTCTATCCGGCGAGCGGCGCCGTGAATGCGCTCCGCTCCAACTACAACTACGCGCTCCTCCCCGACGTGCCGGCCACCTTCGGCTCCTGCCCGATGAAGATTTCCGGCAACCGCGCGGAACCGCCGGAATATACGCGCGGCGCCATTGCCCGCACGACGCTCTACATGGCGGAGAGCTATCCGAAATACCGGCTCTCGAATCAGCAGCGTCAGCTCATGGAAGCCTGGAACCGCATGTACAAGCCCGACGAGTGGGAATGCCTGCGCGCGAAGCGCATCGAGCGCATTCAGGGGAACGAAAACCATTTCGTGACGGACGCCTGCCGCGCGGCCGGGATCCGCTGACGGATGCTTCGGGGACCGCTCTGAGCCTTTGAGGAAACGCCTTTTAACGCTTTTTCCTCCTGCGGGCGCACATAGAGGCGCCCGCAGAGCGCGGCCCTCGCGTAAGATTGAGGCCGTTTTTCAGGGTTCGGGCGAAATGTTCTTCCCGAAGCCTGAGGCTTAATGAAGGTGGCTTTTCGCATGCATCGGCTCTATGGATTCATTCGGGCGCACTCCGGTGCCGTTCTGGTTGTCCTCGCGGCAGCGCTGGCGGCTGAGGCAGGCTTCGTCTGCTGGCAGCGGTCCGTGCAGGCGGAAATCATCAACCGCATCGTCGAAGGGGACGATCTCCCGCCCGAAGTGCTGATAACGTCCACGCCGGTGGAGGAGAGCCTCTTCGTGAGGCGCGACCGCCTTCACGTCATCGTCGCCTCGAGCGTTTTTTCGTCGGATTCCTCAGCGGCGCCTCTGACGCTCGACTTCGACGTCGTGGCGCATTTCGGCCCCTTCGGGCTCAACGGCGACATCTATCCCCTTAATTCCACGGCGAGCACGGCGGAGCTTCTCGTGAAGCTTGCAGGCACGCACCCGCGGCTCGCGATCCGCTATCACTACGCCGTCTTCGCGCAGGAACTGCGCATTACCGCGACGGCCACGCCCTTCGACATGCAGCTCGATGCCGTCGAACGCGGGGTCGGCCCCGTCTCCTGGAGCCTTGCGGCGAGAAAGCCCGTTGCGCTGAGACTCGCCTTTACGAAGAAAGACGGTCTCCGGGCAGAGGCGGAAGCGCCTGAAGTTTCGGGAAGCTTTACGGATCCTGCCGCCAACATCCTCAAAGGGAGTGCAGAAAACGTGAAGGTCTCGGCGAGCCTCCAGCTTGCCGGAAAAACGCCGGGCGACTGGTACATCAGGACGCTTCGCGGGACGGCTCAGAAGGGCGGCTTCGACGCCGGCGACTGGCGCGGCGCGCTCACGGGCAAGTTCACCGGAATTACCGGTTCAGTCGAGGAAAATCCTGCCGGCCTTGAGGAAGGACGGCTTTCAGGGAGCTACGACCTGCGGGCAGGAACCTTCGACGTCGGCGTCGATGCCTCGCACCCGGGCCTTGACAAGCACGTCTCCGGTGAGGGCTTTATTCTGAGATTCACGGCCGACCGGGTTCCTTCGGAGCTCTTCGCATCGCTCGACGAATACCGGATCGGGAGGCTTCTCACGGAGTCGGGGCCGATGCACCTCAGAATTGATGAATTCGCGATGCGCTCCATCGGAAAGGAAGGCGGCGCAAAGTTCACGGCCGACCTTGCCGCCCGGGAGCCGCTTAAGTCTCAGAAGCCGTCGGCCCTTCGCGCAATGCCGCTCGCCGCTGCGGACGGGACGTTCGCATCCGATGAGAAAGCGGCTGATCTCGACTGGAAGTTCTCCGTCGATGCGCCCGAGTCTCTCGTCGACCTCGCCGAAATCATTCTTCACGGCGCCCGGCCCGACATGCGCAGCCTTTCCCTCAAATCGCTGATGGAGCCCTCTCAGGAAAAAGGCGTGTGGCATTACCGCGCGGAACGCTCCGGCGCCGCGGCGCCCTGATCATTTTTTTGGGCGGCATACGCAATTTCCGAAGTCTCATCTGTAGAGATTAATCCGGGGTGACTTGAAAAAGCATTGAAAAATCAAACGGGTATTGAAACACGCGGGTTTGCCGCGTGTTCAGGGAATTTTGCGCAATGTTAGAATGCAGGGTATAAAAATAAGTAAATCCCCTTAATGCATCCACGCGGTACCTTTGGGCGCGGATGATTTGGAGCTTACCCCAATGTCCCCAGCCCGAATTCAGACAACAGAACCCTCCGCGGATCCGGCGCCCGCTCCGGTGCGCACGCGGTCCCGGCGCGTTCAGAAAGCACAGCCGCCGGCGCCTCCGGCTGAACCGAAGACAACAGAGGAAAAGCCGGCTGCGACCGTTTCCGATCTGATGAATCGTCCGCACCTCCTTCCCGGCTGGGTCGATCCGGTAACGTTTGAGGATCTCGTCGCCGCCCGGCGCGACATCCACAGAACGCCCGAGCCCGGCTGGAGCGAATTCATCGCGACGGCAAGGCTTGCAGAGGCCTTCCGCAGCGCGGGCTTCTCGGTGACCTATGGTCCGCAGTTCATCGCGCCGCAGTTTGTCCGCGGCCGCGACCCGGATGAGGTTGAAAAGGGACGGCGCTTCGCGCTCGAGGTGGGCGTGCCGCCCGAGGAAATCCGCCGCATCGGCGACTATCCTGGGCTTCTTGCCGCCTGGGACACCGGCCGGCCGGGCCGCACGATCGCGATCCGCATCGAATTGGACGCTCTTGCCGTTGAGGAGCCCGAAAGCCCGGCGCATCTCCCTTTCAGGGAAGGGTTTGCGTCCGTCAGGCACGGCGTCATGCATGCCTGCGGCCACGACGGCCATCAGGCCGTGGCGATGGCGCTCGCGCGCTTCATCGGCGCCAACGCAGAGCGACTCGCGGGGAAGATCATCTTCATCTGCCAGCCCGCAGAGGAAGGCTCCCGCGGCGCTTATCCGATTCTGCAGTCCGGGGTGCTTCACGGCGTCGACACGATTTTCTGCGGCCATATCGCGCCGGAGCTTGAGGTCGGGGACGTGGTGGCCGAGCCCACGAAGCTCCTTTCGACCACGAAGATCGACTTTGAATTCACGGGCCGCGCGGCCCACGCGGGCGCCCACCCGCAGGCCGGCCGCAATGCGCTTCTCGCGGCGGCCAATGCCGCCTCAACATCATGGCGCTCCCGCGTCACGAGGACGGCATGACGCGCGTGAATGTCGGCCAGCTCCACGCGGGCGAAGGCCGGAACATCGTTCCCTCGCACGCCTGGATGGAGGTCGAGGTGCGCGGCGAAAACGCCGCCGTCAACCGCGACCTTGCGGCCGACGCGCTCCTGCGCGCTCAGGGCGCGGCGATGAGCTACGGCGTTGAATGCCGGCAGAAGATCGTGGGCGAGGCGATCGACTTCGTCCCTGATGCGGCGATTTCCCAGCTCATCACCGTCTGCGCAAGAAGAGCGAGAGGCTGCGCGAAGGTTGTTCCCTACTGGGCCGTCAACGGTTCCGACGACGGGACGCTCCTCATGCGATCCGTCCAGGATGCGGGCGGAAAGGCCGGCTACTTCATCGTGGGCGGCGCCTTTGCGGGCAATGCCGTAAAGCCCGCAGTTGATTTCGACGAACGCGCGCTCGTGACTCTCTACGACACGTGGACCAACCTTATCGTGGCGCTCCTCGGCAACTGGCGGTAAAGATCTGAGAGGCGGGCTGAGAAGCGGCGGAACGGAAGCGAAAAGCCGCCGCATTCTGCTTTCGATCTAGTCTGTAAGGTTGGCTAAATCTTCTCCGCGTATAAATCCTTCCATTCAGGGTTCCCGTCCGGAGCGGCTTCTCAGAGAGGCCGCTCTAAATTCAAGAGACCCGCGGGAACTTCATAAGGGATGTTCACCAGAAGGATCAGACACAAAATGATGAAGACTACGATCGCCGCTGCGCTCGCCCTCGCTCTTGCCTCCGGCGCCGCCATGGCCGAATTCAAGGACTTCACGGTCAACGGCCAGCTCGTCACCAAGGCCCAGCAGGAAGCGCTTGCGAGCGAAGCCATCTCGAGCAATCCCAATCCGCATGAAATGATCTCGAACCCGCAGATCGAGGATCAGGTCCGCCAGATGATGATCGAGCAGGTCGTCATGGGCGAATATGCCCGCAAGCAGGGCATCGACAAGCTCCCCGAAGTGCAGGCCGACGTTGCCCGCGCGACCAACATGGTTCTTGAAAACCATGCCGTTCGCGAATTCCTGAAGAAGAACCCGGTCACCGAAAAGGAAATCGAGGCTCAGTACAAGCAGGAAGCCGACCGCTGGGGCGATAAGGAAGTCCGCGTCCGCCACATCCTCGTGAAGTCGGCCGACGAAGCGAAGAAGCTCATCGCCGAAATCAACAAGGGCGCTTCCTTCGCGAAGCTCGCCGCCGAGAAGTCTCTCGACGACGGCTCCAAGGACGTTGGCGGCATCCTCGACTGGCAGTCTCCCTCCGTCTACACGGGCCAGCTCGCCGAAGCGATCCGCGGCCTGAAGAAGGGCGAAATGGCCAAGGAGCCCGTGCAGTCGCCTGCCGGCTTCCACATCGTCAAGGTTGAGGACGAACGTCCCGCCCAGCTCTTCCCGAAGTTTGAAGACCGCAAGGAAGAGCTCCGCCACCTCCTCATGCAGCGCAAGGTCCAGCAGTTCATTCATGAACAGATCCTTCGCGCTGACGTCAAGGACGTTGCCGCCAAGTAATGTCTGATGAGCGGGGAGGCTCATCGGAAGCCTCTCCGGAGTCAGATGCCTCGAGCGCCGTCCGCGCCGCATTCCCGAATACGGATCGGGGCGGAGCAGGGCGGCGTTTTCGTGTTTGATCAATCCCAAGAACTCCCCGGAGAAGAGGAGATCCACCGTGACAGCAGAGATCGGGCATTTCGCCCTTATCCTGGCGCTTGTCATCAGTGCCGTAGGGGGCCTCCTGACGCTGGCGGGCGCGCAGCTTGACGTGAGAAGCTGGATGCGCACCGGTGCGGCGGCCGCCATTACGCTTGCCCTTGCCGCAACCCTTTCGATCGGTTCGCTTGCCTACGCATTTGTGACGAGCGATTTTTCGATCCTCAACGTAGCGAAGAATTCCAACGACGCGCTGCCGTGGTTCTACAAGCTCGCCGCCGTCTGGGGCTCGCACGAGGGCTCGATCCTCTTCTGGGTTTCGACGCTCACCTGGTGGATCCTTGCCGTGGCGCTCTCGGCGAGAAAGCTTCCCGAGAAGGTGCTCGCGCGCATTCTGGGGACGCTCTTTCTCATCGCGTTCGGGCTCTACCTCTTCATCCTCACGACCTCGAACCCGTTCCTGAGGCTCTTTCCGCCTGCGCCCCAGGGGGCGGACCTGAATCCGCTCCTGCAGGACCCGGGGATGATCTTCCATCCGCCGCTCCTCTACTTAGGGTACGTGGGCTTTGCGGTTCCCTTCGCCTTCGCGGTTGCGGCGCTCCTCGGCGGGCGGCTTGACATCGCCTGGGCGCGCTGGATGCGTCCCTGGACGACCGCTTCCTGGGTGCTTCTCACGCTCGGCATCAGCCTCGGCTCCTACTGGAGCTACTACGAGCTCGGCTGGGGCGGCTGGTGGGCCTGGGACCCGGTGGAGAATTCGTCCTTCATGCCGTGGCTTACCGGCACGGCGCTCATGCATTCGCTTGCCGTTACGGAAAAGCGCGGCGCCTTCAAGATCTGGACGGTCTTCCTCGCGATCCTCACCTTTTCGCTGTCGCTTCTCGGCACCTTCCTCGTGCGTTCGGGCGTTCTCACATCGGTTCACGCCTTTGCGTCCGATCCGACGCGCGGCATGTTCATTCTCGTCTTCCTCTGCATCGTGATCGGGGTGTCGTTCCTCCTCTTTGCGTCTAAGGCGAGCTCGGTGGGGAGCATCTCGACCTTCGGGTGGATCTCGCGCGAGTCGCTCCTCATGGGGAACAACCTCCTCCTCGTGGTCGGGATGGCGATCGTCCTCCTCGGGACCCTTTATCCGCTCTTCCTCGACGCCGTGGGCGGCGGCAGGATCACCGTGGGCGGGCCGTACTTTGATGCGGTCTTCGGAAGCTCCATGGTGCCGTTGTCGCTCCTCCTCCCGATCGGGGCCGTCTGCGCCTGGCGCATGCAGGACGCAGGGAAGCTCGGCCGGATGCTTGCGCCCGCCTTTGCGGCTTCCGTCATCCTCGGCATTGCGACCCCCTTCATGCTGGGCAACTGGGACGCCGTCATGGCGCTCGCCGCCTTCCTCGCCTACTGGATTCTCTTCGGCGCCGTCACCGACTGGGTGCGCTACGCCCGTACGGCGCGCGCGCAGAAGCGGAGCGTCTTCGGGCAGACCTTGCCGTGGTGGGGCATGCATTTGGCGCACCTCGGGCTCGCCATGCTGATCTTCGGCGCGGTTGCGGTCTCTGAATATCAGGTTGAGCGCAATGTGACCATGAATCCGAAGGACGTGGTTACGGTGCGCGACGTCACCTTCCAGTACAACGGCTGGGTGGAGTACCGCGGTCCCAACTACACGGCCGCGAAGGGCTCGATCTCCGTGCTCGACGCTTCGAGCGGAAAGGAAATCGCGCTCCTTGAACCCGAAAAGAGAAACTACGACTCCGTCACCTCGATGTCGATGACGGAAGCCGCGATCATTCACCGTCCGCATGAAGACGTCTACGTGTCGCTCGCGACCCCGACGCAGGACGGGAACGGCTGGGTCGTGCGCGCCTACGTGAAGCCTTTCGTGCTCTTCATCTGGATCGGCACGCTCTTTATGGCCGCGGGCGGCATCCTCGCCATGTTCGACCGCCGCCGCAGAACCGACGACAGGAAGGGAGCCTGAAGGAAATGACCATGAATACTTTCAAGGGAAGCATTTTCGCCCTCGGGCTCGCGCTCCTTTCAGCGACGGCGCTTGAAGCGGCGGCCGCGGAAAATTCCGCTCCGCAGATGGGGTCGGTGACGGCAACGGAAAAGTCGCGCTCCGCCCAGGCCTTTATGGATGCGGCCGGAATGGCCGCTTCGGGCGGCGCTCCCTCCGTGGATCTTCAGAGCCTCAAGCCCTCCGAGGCAAGGCCCTCCGAATTCGATCCGAAGGCGAACCCCAGGGTTTATGAAATCAGCACGCAGCTGAGGTGCCTCGTCTGCGCGAATGAAACGATTGCCGAATCGAACGCGCAGCTCGCCATCGACCTGAGGCGCGAGGTTGCCGAACAGGTGAAGGCCGGGAAGACCGATGACGAGATCATCGACTTCATGGTCGACCGCTACGGCGACTACGTGCTCTTCAAGCCCCCCTTCAAGGCGAAGACGTGGCTCCTCTGGCTCGGGCCCGGCGTCTTCTTCCTTCTCGCCCTCTGGGGCATGACGCGCATCGTCGTCACCCGCCGGGCGCAGGCGCTTCAGCGCCGCCGCGAGGCGACGCCGGAGGCGGTCGAGCGCGCGAAGAAAATCCTCCGGGGCGAACTCATCTTCGAGAAGGGCGAGGTGAAGCCCAACCCGAACTATCGACCTGAAATCTGACGAGGCGGCAAGATGAAGTACGAAATTATTTTCTGCATTGTCGCCATCCTCCTGATGGCGGGCGTGATCGGGCTCTTCGCCTGGCGGCTCCTTTCGGGGAAGTCGAACAAGGAAGGCGAATGGACGCGAACGGCCGAAAACATCGCGAGCCTCAGGGACGAATACGATCATCTCGTGGAGCTCAGAAAGGCCGGCCGCGTTTCGGACAAGGACTTCTTCGACCGCGAGGACGAGCTTGCGCTCCGCGTGATCGACGAGACCGCGCCTGAGACGGCCGAAAAGCACCGCAACGTCGAGCATTTCCCGCTCGTTACCGCGGCGGCGCTTGCCGTCATCATTCCGGCGACCTCAATCGGCGCCTACCTCTGGTACGGCGACTTCTCGTCACTCGACGAAAAGGCGATCGAGCAGATCCGCACGACCCGCGAGCAGGCGAGGTCGGAGCGCAATATGACGGAAACGGTGGCGTCGCTTGAAGCCTCCGTGGAAAAGAACCGCGACAACCTGGAAGCGTGGGAGATTCTTGCCGAGCAGTACAACGCCACGGGAAATCTCTCTCAGGCGGAGCTTGCGTACGAAAACGTGACGCGGCTTGCGCCAAAGAACGCCAACGCCTGGGCCGAGCTCGCGGACATCAAGATTGCGCTTGATCCCTCAAGCCTCGTGAAGGCGGGGGAACTTGCCAAAAAAGCGCTTGAAATCGATCCCTGGCACCAGAAGGCGCTCATGATCGGCGCCGCGGCGGCCTTCGAAGAGGGCGACTATAAAAATTCCGCGATCTACTTTAACCGTCTGCTGACACAGATTCCGGAAGGAAACGAGGTTCATGACGCATTGGCGCAGCAGCTCCAGATGACGCTCGATGCGGGAGGCCTCAAGTCCGTTCCGCCGGATCCGGCAGGAAAGAAGCCTGAGAGCGACCTCGACAAGATGATGAAGATGGGCGGCGGCATGTCGGCCGCTCCTGAAATGGGCGAGGACGGCGTGGGTCTCAACCCCCTGAAGCGCTGACGCTTTGCGAGGAGAAAAGAAAAACCTCCGGACGGATCTGATGGTCTGCCGGAGGTTTTTTTCGGTCAACGCGGGTCTTTTTTAAGCTTTTGCATGATCCCTGACCGGGAGCATCGGGTCGGTCGCATCCGTGCCGACGAGAGCGAGCGCCGAGAGCATGATGATCTGCGGCCCGAGATGAATGTCGACGGCGTCGAAGTATTCATGAATCGTATGGGTTCGCATCTGCTTTCCGCCCGCGGAGAGGCAGGTGGAGGGAATCCCCATGCTCATGGGCTTGTTGGCGTCGGTGGAGGAGAAGCCGTAGTTGGTGAGCGGAATGCCGAGCTCGGCTTGAGCGGCGCGCGAAGCCTGGAGCACCGGGCAGTCGTGGGGCCTGAGCCCCGCCGGACGGTCGCCGATCATCTCCTCGACGAGGCGGAGCTTCTTTTCGGGGTCCGTAATCCCCCAGATGCGGTTTTCTTCCTCAACGCCGGCGGCGAACGCTTCGCGGATTTCCTTCTCGAGCTTAAGCATCGGCTCCATCGCGAGGCTGCGGATGTCGACGTCGACGGAGCATTCCGCGGCAATGGTGTTGACGGACGTCCCGCCCCGGATCGTGCCGATCGTGAAGGTGGTCTTCGGCTCATCGGGGACCTTGAGGTAGGCGACCTTGGCGCCCGCAATGCAGATCGCGTGAATGGCGCTCGGCGTGACGCCGAAGGCGCCGTAGCTGTGGCCGCCCGGACCCTTCACGGTGAATCTCCAGCGGTGCGAGCCGATGGCGCCGTAGAGGATGCGGCCCACGTCCGTGTTGTCGACGGCGAGAAGCCCGTCGACGGGAAGTCCCGACTGGTCGAAGAGGTACTTTGATCCCCGGATGTCGCCCAAGCCCTCTTCGCCCACGGTGCCCATGAAGAGAATGCTCCCTTTCGTGCGGATGCCCGCCGCCTTCATGGCGCGAAGGGTCTCGAGCACCGCGCGCAGTCCCGCGCAGTTGTCGCCGATCCCGGGCCCGTAATAGCGGTTTCCTTCCTGTCGGACCGTGACGTCGGTCCCTTCCGGGAAAACCGTATCCATGTGCGCGCCGATCGCGAGAAGCGGCCCATTCGGATCCGTTCCCTGCCAGCGGCCGACCACGTTTCCGATGCCGTCGATCGCTACATCCTCGAGCCCGCATTCGTGCATGAGCTCGACGATGCGCTTCGCGCGCACTTCTTCCCTGAAGGTGGGGGCCGGAATTTCGCAGAGCTCGACCTGGAGCCGGATGGCGGCGTCCGTGCGGTCGTGAATGTATTCGAGCGCCTTCTGAACTTCGGGGAGTCCCGCAATGGTCTCGAGCGCATCCCGGGCCGCGGGTGAAATCGGAGGAATGTTTGCCTGCGTCATCTTGAGCTTCTCCTTTTGAGTTTCCAAAGCATGAATTGCGGATGGCAAAAATCATGCACTCTCGTCGGATGTTTTTCCAGAAGAGAAATTCCCGGGGAGACGAGTTTACATATTTAGAGGTAGTCAATTAGCATTTTCAATCGATAGAATGGCCTTTCGCCATCTCCGGCAAGATTTCCCTGACCCCCCATGAGCTCGAGCCTTCTTATTCTGCTCTCTGCCTTCTTCGGCGCCTGTGAAACGGCTTTGATCCGCAGCATCGGCACGACGCATGATTTTCTTGAGCTCATGACGGCGCAGTATCTGGGCGTCTCGATTCTCTGCACGTTCTGGATGATCAGAACCCGGACGCCTTTTCTGGCTCCCTGCTGGCGGCTTCACCTTGCAAGAGGCTGCACGGGGCTCTGCGCTTCCGTCTCGGCCATCATCCTCGCGCAGGAGATTCCGGTCTGCTCGGCCGAATGCATGCTCTATACGTCTCCCTTCTTCATCCTTCTCATCATGCGGGTGATGAAGCAGGAAAGCCGGGTGAGCTTCCTCACGCTCGCCGCCATTCTCACGGTCGGGTTCGGGGGCTGCATTCTCGTTCTCAATCCGACCGCGGACGGCCTGACGATCCGGCATCTCATCCTCGGCGGCATTCTGGGCTTCTCCGCCGCCTGCTCGACGCTCCTTCTGCGCACCGTCGGAAAGCGCGGGGAGCCGGTGGTCCGCACGACCTTCTACCTCTCGACCTTCTGCCTTGCGGCCGGCCTCATCGGCGGATTCTTCTACCGCGGGGGCGCTGAGGGCCTCATCTCAACGGAACCGAAGGTCCTTCTCATCGGCCTCATCGTCCTCATCGTGCAGCTCTGCCGCGCGGGCGGCTGGAAGTACGGGAACTGGTTCGTCAATTCCGTCTTCTACTTTTCGGGCATTCCCTTTGCGGCCATGCTCGGCTTCCTTCTCTTCGGCGAAAAGGTCGGCGTCGAAGCCCTGATCGGGATCGTCCTCATCATCGGCGCATCGGCTGCGGCCACCATGCTCGAACGCCGGAAGACCCGGAAAAGCGCATCCTCCGCCGGGTAGAAAAGACCCGCGCGAAACGCTGGAAAAGAGACGGAAACGGAGGCGTGCACTCCTGAGGTGCAGAGCGGAAAAAAGTCCCGACTCCCTCCAACCGCGTTCGCCGCTAACCCCTTCAATTGTCGACAAAAAATCAACACTAAGGAGGGCGTTGACGGCGTTGAAGCGGCCTAGGTCTTTTTACCTAGGTGGCACCAAATGATGGCAAATATGGCGCCGATAGACTTCCCGGAATGCTTTTAAACAGGGCTTCTCCCGGCAGGTCTCCTGCGCTTCCCGAAGCGTTTCCGAGCACGCCCGCCGGTTTCCGAGAACCTCTGCAATCCCTTGATACCCCAGAGAGGAAATCCATCGTGGCACTTATTCAAAGAACCCGGCCTGAAGCTCTGCTCGTCCTCGCCGACGGCACCGTCTTTCACGGCGAAGGCATCGGCGCGAGCGGCATGACGACCGGCGAAGTCGTCTTCAATACTTCCATGACCGGTTATCAGGAAATCCTGACGGATCCGTCCTACACCGGGCAGCTCGTGACGCTTACCTGCGCGCACATCGGCAACGTGGGCGTGAACCCCGAGGACATGGAAAGCCGCGCGATTCATGCGGCGGGCCTCATCGTCAAGGCGGCGACCGACATCGCGAGCAGCTGGCGCGCGAAGAAGTCCCTGCCGGAGGCGCTCAAGGAAGCGGGCGTCAAGGCCATCAGCGGCATCGATACCCGTGCGCTCACGATTCACCTGAGGGAAACGGGCGCGCAGCCCGGCGCCATCCTCACGGCTGAACCGGGCAGGGAGCTTTCGGACGAAGACGTCGCCCGGGCGCTTGCCGCCGCGAGGAGCTGGGGCTCCATGGCGGGACAGGACCTGGCTCAGACGGTGACCACGAAGGAAGTCTACGAATGGACCGAAGGGAGCTGGGAGCCCTCGCGCGAGGGCGAATCCGCCGGATTCCGCCAGCCCGTGGCGTTCCCGTACCACGTCGTTGCCTACGACTTCGGCATCAAGACCAATATCCTCAGACTCCTCGCCGACCGCGGCATCCGCGTGACGGTCGTTCCCGCGAAGACCTCGTTTGAGGACGCGATGGCGTACGACCCCGACGGCATCTTCCTCTCGAACGGCCCGGGCGATCCCGCCCCCTGCACGTATGCGATCGAGGTGGCGAAGAAGGCGATCGAGGCGAAGGTCCCGCTCTTCGGCATCTGCCTCGGCCACCAGATCATGGGTCTTGCCGTGGGCGCGAAGACCCTCAAGATGAAGTTCGGCCACCACGGCGCCAACCACCCGGTTGAGAACGTCGCGACGAAGCGCGTCGCCATCACGAGCCAGAACCACGGCTTTGCGGTGGATGCGGAGACCCTTCCTGAGAACGCGCGCGTGACGCACCGCTCGCTTTTTGACGGGTCGCTTCAGGGCTTTGAGCTCGTCGGCCAGCCCGCCTTCTGCTTCCAGGGCCACCCGGAAGCGAGCCCCGGCCCGCACGATCTCGATCCGCTCTTTGAGAAGTTCGCCAAAAGCCTTGCCGAATACCGCCGGCGCTGAGTGAGGCGCCCCGGAAGGCATCCGCAATAGAGAAGACAGACAGAACAGAAGACATCAGAGCTCAGAAGAAAATGGCGAAGCGTACAGACATTCAATCCATTCTCATCATCGGCGCCGGCCCGATCATCATCGGCCAGGCCTGCGAATTCGACTACTCGGGCGTGCAGGCCTGCCGGGTGCTGCGCGAAGAGGGCTACCGCACGATTCTCGTCAACTCCAACCCTGCGACGATCATGACCGATCCGCAGACGGCGGACGCGACCTACATTGAACCGATCAACTGGGAGACGGTGGCGCGCATTATCGAAAAGGAGCGCCCCGATGCGATTCTCCCGACGATGGGCGGCCAGACCGCGCTCAACTGCGCGATGGATCTCGCGCACCACGGCGTTCTGCGCCGCTACGGCGTCGAATTGATCGGCGCCACGCCCGAAGCGATCGACAAGGCGGAAGACCGCGAGCGCTTTAAGAAAATCATGAGCGAGATCGGGCTCGAGTCCGCCCGTTCGGGCGCCGCCCATACGCTCGAAGAGGCGCTTCAGATTCAGAAGACCGTGGGCTTCCCCGCCGTCATCCGCCCGAGCTTCACGCTGGGCGGCACGGGCGGCGGCATCGCCTACAACATGGAGGAGTTCATCACGATCGTTTCGCGCGGTCTTGAACTCTCCCCCACGAGCGAAGTGCTGATCGAGGAGTCGCTCCTCGGCTGGAAGGAGTACGAGATGGAGGTCGTCCGCGACAAGGCGGACAACTGCATCATCGTCTGCTCGATTGAGAACCTAGATCCGATGGGCGTGCATACGGGCGATTCGATTACGGTCGCCCCCGCGCAGACCCTTACCGACAAGGAATACCAGGCGATGCGCGACGCCTCGATGGCGGTGCTTCGCGCGATCGGCGTCGACACGGGCGGCTCCAACGTGCAGTTTGCGGTCAATCCGAAGAACGGCCGCATGATCGTGATCGAGATGAATCCGCGCGTCTCGCGCTCTTCGGCCCTCGCTTCGAAGGCGACGGGCTTCCCGATCGCGAAGATCGCAGCCAAGCTTGCCGTCGGCTACACGCTCGACGAACTCAGGAACGAAATGACGGGCGGCAAGACCCCGGCTTCGTTCGAGCCCGCGATCGACTACGTCGTCACCAAGGTGCCGCGCTTTGCGTTCGAGAAGTTCCCGGCCGCCGACGACCGCCTCACGACCCAGATGAAGTCCGTGGGCGAGGTGATGGCAATCGGCCGCACCTTCGAAGAGTCGCTCCAGAAGGCGCTCCGGGGGCTCGAGACCGGAAAGTGCGGTCTCGACCCGATCACGATCGATAAGAATCAGATCCTGCGCGAGATTGCAGAACCCGGACCCGAACGCCTCTTCTATGTGGCCGACGGCTTCCGCATCGGCATGACGGTCGATGAAATCTTCGAGCTCTCGAAGATCGACCGCTGGTTCCTGCGTCAGATCGAGGAGCTCGTTCAGATCGAGAAGTCGATCGAGGGACACAATTTGAACGAACTCGACGAAAACGACTTCTGGGCCCTGAAGTCCCGCGGGTTCTCTGATAAGCGCATCGCGGCGCTTCTTGCCGACTGCCACGAAAATGAAGTCCGCGAAGCCCGCCGCGTGCTCGGCGTCGAGCCGGTCTTCAAGCGTGTTGACACCTGCGCCGCCGAATTTGCGACGACGACGGCGTATCTCTATTCGACTTTCGAGAGAAGCCGCGTTTCCGAAGCCGCGCCTACCGACCGCAAGAAGGTGATCGTTCTCGGCGGCGGCCCGAATCGAATCGGGCAGGGCATTGAATTCGACTACTGCTGCGTGCACGCCTCCATGGCGCTTCACGAGGACGGCTGGGAGTCGATCATGGTGAACTGCAACCCGGAGACCGTTTCGACCGACTACGACACCTCCGACCGTCTCTACTTCGAGCCCGTGACGCTCGAGGACGTGCTTGCCATCTGCGAGGTCGAGAAGCCCCAGGGCGTGATCGTGCAGTACGGCGGCCAGACGCCGCTCAAGATCTGCCGCGCGCTCGAAGCCCACGGCGTACCCATCATCGGCACGACCCCGGACGCGATCGACTGTGCGGAAGACCGCGGTCGCTTCCAGGCGCTCATTGAAAAGCTCGGCCTCCGTCAGCCGCCCAACCGTACGGCTTATACCGAGGAAGAGGCGCTTGCCAAGGCTGAGGAAATCGGTTATCCGCTCGTGGTTCGTCCGTCCTATGTGCTGGGCGGCCGCGCGATGGAAATCGTCCATACGCCTGAGCGCCTCATCAAGTACATGCACGAAGCCGTGAAGGTGAGCCCCGAGGAGCCGGTGCTCCTCGACCGGTTCCTTGACGACGCGGTTGAAATGGACGTGGATGCGGTCTGCGACGGCGATGTCGTTGCGGTCGCGGGCGTCATGGAGCATATCGAGCAGGCGGGCGTCCATTCGGGCGACTCCGCATGTTCGCTCCCGCCCTACAGCCTTGCGCCGTCGCTCGTTGCGGAAATCCGCCGCCAGACGCGCGAAATGGCAAAGGCCCTCAAGGTGGTGGGCCTCATGAACGTGCAGTTTGCCGTGAAGGACGCCCATACAGAGAACCCGGTGGTCTACGTGCTTGAGGTCAACCCCCGTGCTTCCCGTACGGTTCCCTTCGTTTCGAAGGCAACGGGCCACCAGCTCGCGAAGATTGCCGTCCGCTGCATGGTGGGCGACAAGCTCGCCGACCAGGGCCTCACGGTTGAGGAGCTCGAAAAGGCGCCCCCGTACTTCAGCGTCAAGGAAGCCGTCTTCCCGTTCGCGAAGTTCCAGGGCGTTGATCCGGTCCTCGGGCCGGAGATGCGCTCCACGGGCGAAGTGATGGGGATCGGCCGCGACTTCGGCGAAGCGTTGAGAAAGAGCCAGCTCGCCGCAGCCTCGAAGCTTCCTGCGGGCGGTCTCTGCTTCATCACCGTTCGCGATTCGGACAAGCCCAAGGTGGCGATTGCGGCGCACGAACTTCATCATGCGGGCTTCAAGCTCATTGCGACTGCCGGCACCGCGAAGGTGATTCAGGTTGCGGGCATTCCCTGCCGCAGCGTCAACCGCGTGCACGAAGGGCGTCCCAACATTCTTGACCTCATCAAGAATAAGGAAATCCAGCTCGTCATCATGTCGGTTGCCGAACACGAGAACGAACTCGACGACGCCCGCGCGATCCGTCAGACGTGCCTCGCTGAGCAGACGACCTACTACACGACGATGGCGGGCGGCCTCGCCGCTGCTGAAGGCATCCGTCACGGAGAGCTCTCCGAAAAGGTGAGGGATCTCCAGAGCCTTCATCAGGGGAAGGTCGACTAAAAGCTCGGTCAAAAATAACTTTTAGTTGACAGGTCGGTCATGGCGTACTTCTGCCATGGCCGACTCTTTTTTCTGCGCGATGAAGCGCATCGGCTACGACCGAGAGCAGACTTCACGGAGCTTCTCTGCAATTCGCGCTTCGCCGATTTCCACAAGTCGGTCCGCGATCATCAGGGCTCTTTCTCTCTCATGAGGATTGTTCATGAAGATCGGAAGTCCCATGCCGCCCTGAGACACCGCAATGCGCATTGCCTTCATCAGTTTCGGCCCCAACACTTCCAGCGGCATGCCGTCCGTTCCCGGTTCATAGCGCTTCCAGTCGATCTTTGCGGAGGCATTTGCCGTGCTATTCAACACGTCAGAAGCAATTCCAGGATTGTCGTATTCATCCGGAGACTAGGAGACGAGAATGCGCGCGGCAAGGTCCTTGCCCGTCATCTCCTCAACGTGCGGGCCGTCGAGAAAGACGGCGGCCGCATCGATCATCACGACTTTCTGGGCTTTAAGCCATGCGTCATAGGCCGGGTGCGTCAGAACGTCCGGCAGCGCATTCAATGGCGCCTCTTCATGAGCGAAGTTGATCCACACGTTCGGATTTTCATCGAGACTCAGAAAGGGAAGCGCTTCAGGATTGGCGTCTGAGCGGAGTGTTGCAATGAAAACCAGGGTCGGCAGAATCTGGTACTCACCAAGGTCGGCCATCGTCATTGCTTCCTTTAGAAGTCCAGCCTCCGAGAGCTTGGCCGCCGCCGCAACGGCGGAATCTGCGGCATAGGAAGCTCCGATCCATTCCGGATGGGAAAGCCACGTTTCCTTGAAGGCGTGAACCAGCGGGGCGCGGGTAGCTTCGTCCAGAAGGCTTTCCGGGATCTGCCAGCCAGCCTCCGCATATTCCATTAGCCGATGGGCAAAGCACGCTTCAAAGGAAAGGTTCTGCCTTGCCGGTGCCTCTTCGAGGAGCATTCTGGGACTCAAATCCTCAATTCTCCGAACGCCCTTTATTCCAGAGGGCCTTTCCGCGGCCGAAAACTCATGGAGAAGCACTTCGAGCAGCCGGCAGCCGACGCGCTTCGCATCTTGAACTTCTTCATCCGTCCCGTGCGTCAGGGAATTAGAAAGCGATTGCTGGAGGAGCGAGCATCCAACGGCTCTCGCGCGGTCGAGTTCATCCGAAAACTGCGGGTACATCAGAGGCTCCTGATGCGCGCGGTAGTAAGTTACTCGCAAAGAATTGAGGAACTTCTTCAGGTTCTCAGGATCATCGAGCTGCTCGGGCCAACTCTGCTCTTCAGCAAAATCCACCAGGAGCCCTCGCCCCGGATGGGGCGGGGAGGAATGGCGGCTAATCGGTTGTCTGATTCTCAATGTATTTTTTAAGAACTTCCAGGGAAGCTCCGCCTACTGAACAAGCGAAGTAGCTGCGCGACCAAAACAGCCCTGTTTTGCCTCCTTCAAGAATCCCTGGATATTCCTCGCGTATCTTTCGAGACGAACGCGTTTTAAAGCGGTTCACCATCTCGCTGATGCTAACCTTCGGAGGATAGCTCACGAGCAGATGTACGTGATCCGCTTCCCCGTTGGCCTCCAGGACGGTGAATGTCAAGTGAGCTTTCGCCGATTTTGTTCTTAAAAA
>UMGZ01032294.1_pt1 | contig 18287 bp, 10 predicted proteins | sample 1965421 | NCBI WGS metagenome assembly UMGZ01 (sample SAMEA4836087, study PRJEB28245) | human gut metagenome | biome: gut microbiome; material: fecal sample | place: Denmark | collected 2008
CTTTTTCGTAAATTTGTAGAATTAATAATATTCATGATTTCTATTGATTTTTCTTATGGAACTGACTCCGCTGAAATATTTCGTCAAGTTGGCAGACGTGCTTTCGTTTACTGAAGCCTCCAAAGAGCTTTTTATCACGCAGAGCACCTTGTCGTTAAGCATCAAGCAACTGGAAGAGGAACTCGGCGTGACGCTGTTCGACCGCATCGGGAAGAAAATCTACCTGACGGATGCCGGACGGGATTTTTTAGACTGTTCCCGTAAAGCGATAGAGGAGGTGGCGTATGGCGTACAGCATTTGAAGGAAATGCAGCATGTCTATACGGGAAAGATAAAAATAGGAGTAATATACAGCCTCTTCCCTTTGCTGAATATCTGCGTGTTGAAGTTTACGAAGGCTTTCCCTAAAGCGGAATTGTCGATTGTGTATTCCCATTCCGTATTGGAACTGGTGGAGCTGATTAATTCCAACAAACTTGATTTTGCGTTGAGTTACAATCCGCAGGATGTCTCAGCGCTTACGGAGTCCACGGAATACGCTTGCATGCCTTTATGCGTCATTGTCCACGAAAATCACCCGGTGGCCATCCGGAAACATTTCTCTTTATCGGACTTGAATGAGTTCCCCGTCATCTTCTTGGACAAAGAGCTGTACACCCGGAAGGTCATAGACCGCATGCTGGCCCAATATAGGATAAAGGTAAAGCCGCAGATAGAAGTCAATAGTACGCCTTTATTGCTTGACATGCTGCGCACGGGGCATTGGATTTCCATTTTGCCGCAAGACATGACGGTGAGCAGTCCGGATTTGAAGGCTGTGCCGATTAAGGAGAAAACGGAGATGATGCACATCAGTCTTCTCTCTCTTAAAGGTAAAAGGCACTCTTTGCTGACGGAGAAATTTCTGGAGGTATTGAGGCAGGAGACGCAAAAAATAGAAGAGCATCGGGTTGCCGGAGGAAAAGATTCGGATTTGTTCGAAGGGAAACCCACCGGAGGAGGAGCATGATGCGGAATGTGTATATAAAGAATAGGTGAAATGCCGGATAGGATTGGATTTTGTTTTAGACTTTATACTGAATAAAATAGGATATGAGAAAAAATATTTGGATTATCGTAAGCGGGTTGGTCTGCTTTTCGGCTTGCAGGTCTGTGCAGGCTCCCCAACTTATCGGGGGAAATAAGGATGAACATGGTTGTCTTACGGCGGCCGGTTATACGTGGAGTGAACTCCGCCGGGACTGTATCCGCATTTTTGAAGACGGTGTGCGGGTGGACGACCCGTCTTTGCAACCCTCTTTGACATCGTATGCCGTGTTTGCGGCAGACAGCAGCCGGGTGGAGGTTTTCCGTCCGTCTCCGTTCCGGAACGAGATACTCGACCGTAAGGGGGACGTTTGGCAGGGCAAGACCTGTAAGTTGTATCGGACTGGAGACCGGTGGGAACTTCGCGAAAAGTGAAATCAAACAAAATGACTTTGTATGGAACGAATTATCAATTATTTTACAGACGATGACCTGTATAAATTCACCATGTGCTGCGCGGTCATCGACAATTTTCCCCGTGCTCAGGTGAAGTATCGGTTTACCGACCGGGACCATACCGTCTATCCGCCAGGTTTTGCCGACGAGTTGCAAAAACAAATCATCCTGTTGGAGGACGTGGTCATTACGGACGAGGAAATCGCGTTCATGAAACGGCGGTGCAGCTACATTCCCGGTTGGTTTTACACCTACTTGAAAGGCTACCGTTTCTGTCGCGAATGGGTGACAGTACGGCAGGATGAAGAGGGGCATCTGTCCGTGGAGTTCGAAGGGAGTTGGGCCGATACCATCCTATTGGAAGTGAAAGTGCTGGCCATCATTTCCGAGCTTTATTACAGGATGACGGGCGAAGACAGCCGTTTCGATTATGAGGATTATTACCAGAAGACCTACCGGAAAGCCGTCCGCTTGTTGGAAGCCGGTTGCGTGTTCAGCGATTTCGGGACGCGCCGCCGCGTCTCTTTCGAGGCGGAAGAGACGGTGGTCCGGGCGATGCGAGACTGTTACCGGAGCCGGGAGTGGAGCGGTAAGTTTGTCGGGACCAGCAATGTCTATCTGGCGATGAAGTACGACCTGATTCCCGTCGGCACGATGGCACACGAGTTTGTCTGTGCCATAGGAGGAATGTACGGTCCCCAGATGGCCAACCATATTGCCATGAACTCGTGGCGCAACACGTTCCGCGGAGCTTTGGGCACATATCTTTACGACAGTTTCGGCTGGGACATCTTCAGCCTGAATTTCTCGGAGGACTTTGCCAACCTGTTCAAAGGTCTTCGCGTGGACAGCGGCGATAACCGCGCGGAACTGCAAAGGATTGTGGAGAAATACCGTTCGTTAGGCATCGACTCCCGCACGAAGCAAGTCATATTCAGCAATGCGCTCGACACGGACCGTGCGATAGAGATACAACGTTACGCCCGGGAGTATTGCCAACCTTCTTTCGGGATAGGCACGCACTTCACAAATGATTTCGAGGGCGTGAAGCCCATGAACATCGTCATCAAACTGGTGGCCGTGAAAATCACGGAGTCATGGACTTTCTACAACGATACTTGTAAGTTGAGCGAAGACGACGGCAAGCATACAGGTAAGCCCGAAGTGATTCGCCGTTTCATGGAAGCGTTGAATATGAAAGGATAAAAGGAGGGCGGACGACAAAAACTTCAAAATTTTGTCCGTTCTTTATGGAATTGGTCCTTAAAAAAGATTAACTTTGCATTGGGTTCCCGGTGATTCTTGCTGTGCCGTGATGTCCGGTAGCGACCGGTAGGCCGATCCAAGCAAGGCGACCTGCGCCGATACGAACAGGAACATCTGTCCTTTGCGGCAGAGGGGAATGGGAGTGGACGGGGAGGGAGAGGGGAACCGCTATAAATAAGAAGGCGTTTATCACGCGCTGGTTCTTGACGCTTCGAATCTCGCAAATTCAAAATTGTAGTCATGAACTATGCAACGGTAGATGCCCATGGGATGTTTTTATAAATATCCCCGAGGGATTGTTTTGTCCATTTGCTCCTATGGGCAGAAGGAAGAAGGCAAATTCCAAGGGGGATTATATAAACTCATCGGCGTGGGTTCTGCGTTGCTCGTTCTACTACAATGGGCAATGCGAGAGCCTCGAAGCGTGGGACGGGTGACGGATACAGATCTCCCACGCTTTTTTGTTGTAGTATTCCTTATTATGAGTATCATTTAAGTCAACGGAGGGAGGTCGGTTGGCGGTTTGTTGTTTTAAAGAGACTTTATGATGAAACGACTATTATTGGTGACCATGGGGACGGCTTCGTTCCTCTTGTCTGCGGCACAGGTGCCGATAGATGAAGCCCATTTTCCGAATTCTGGTTTACGGAATTATGTCAGGCTTAATTTCGACACCAATGGGGACAAACTTTTGGACGATGAAGAGGTGCGGGCTGTGACACGGATTGATTTGTCGGAATATAGATCCACCATTACTTCGTTGAAAGGCGTGGAACATTTCATTTATTTGCAGGACTTGGAGTTGAAGATGGTCGATGTGGACGAAATGGATGTAAGTGCCAATGCGGATCTTGTACGTTTGAAGATTGGAGGACTTTTTACCTTGGAGAAACTTGATTTGCGTCAAAACAAAAAATTGGAGTATTTCCAATTGAATAACGGTCCTTCTTTGTCGTCTCTATCTTTGGACTGTCCGAAGTTGGAAACCTTGATACTTCCTTCCCTTTCTTTAGGCACATTGGATTTGTCCGCATCTCCGGGATTGATGCATTTGGAGTGCTCGAAATGCGGTTTGACTGCGTTAGACTTGAGACATTGTCCAAAATTAAAGGTGTTGGACTGTTCGGGAAACTCCTTGACAACCTTGGATTTGAGGCATTGTCCGGAATTAAAGGTATTGGACTGCTCGGGAAACTCCTTGATAACCTTAGATTTGAACGAGAAAGCACAGTTGGAGACTTTCAATGGCAGCGGTCAAATGGCCGTCGGTGCGTCACCCGTGGTGGATGGTTGGTTCGATTTGTCCACGCTTTCGGGGTTTGATGCGGAGCGGTCGTATGATTGGGTTGGCGCATATCGCTACGGCAACCGTATCGTTTTCGATCAAACCTTGGCCAAATACAAGTACAAGACTGGAGTTGTTTCCGGATTGGGAAGCGAAATCGAGTGTTGCTTGAAATGCAATGCAGAAGACTTACCCGTTTTGCTTGGCAAGTTCGGTAATATCAGTACGGCTTGGTTGTACGATGCTGACGGCGACGGGAAGAAGGAATATTATAGGATAGACAAGGACGGAAAGTTCAAGGCTCGTTACCATTGGCACGCCCCCGGCTGTTATGCACAGGATTTCCTGTTGGATTTGCCTTTCACCTATCTGGATGAAGATCGTGTGATGATGCATCTGAACAATGATGGCATACCTGATTTTGCCAATCGTGCTTTCGCGGATTTCCGCAAGATTGAGATAGCTCTGGGTGGGGCAGATGGTACTTATACCCTGATGGATGGAAGCAACTCCGCTTATCCGTTGGACGTGAACCACGACGGGTTGCCGGACTTGTTTGCGTTCAACAACACGGACTGGAGCATCTTTTACCAAAATCCCGACGGGACATTTACCCCCACGCGTATCGATACACTCTCGCGCGTGCAGGCCGATTCATTGGTGGCTCGTAAGGCAGAGGAAGCTGACGGAAAATTCGATATCAGCGACTTGCCATCGTTGCGTGACGGGATGTTCATTGGCGGAAGCCCTACGGTAGATGAAAGTTACAAATTCACGCAGGCCATCGACGTGAACCGTGACGGTTATATGGATTTGGTAGGGCCGCGCACGATTTTCTATAACATGGGCGACAACCGTTTCGTGGCCTCTCCACAGCCGGGCGAGCTGACCGTGAAGGACCTGAACGGTGATGGTATTCCCGACTACATCTATAATGATACGGAAGGAAAACGTGTGTACACCCGTACGTACTTGGGCGGTGACCGTTTCGAGGAACAAACACTGATGAAGGACTTGGACGTGACGAACATCCATTGCTATGACTTCGACAAGGATGGTGACGTGGATATTCTGCTGACGTTCGACTACCTCTCGTCTTCCACTTTTTCGTTTTTGGTTTTTGCGGAAAACACCGGCAAGGGGAAGTTTGCAATTCATGAGCATTCTTTCAAGACGAAGTGGGCGTTCGGGCAGTGCCTCGATTACGACAACGATGGTTATATGGAACTCTTGGCGAGCGTGCAGAATGATGAAGGGAACGACTATGGATGTTCTTCCGTGCACGGGTTGTATTTGTTCCGGTTGGACGACATGAAAAAAGTGGAAGAACCGTCCGTGATGCAAGTGGACGCGACTTTCTTTTATGAACGGGGCAAAGGTTCTGGTACCGATTGGCAAGAAGCGGTTGTGAGCCGTTTGGACGAGAACATCACCGTGGCGGATATAGATAATGACGGACGTTTGGAGTTCCTGGCCGATACGACGAAGAAGGCTGGAGGTTATTGGGCCACCAAAGACTTGCCTCTTTTGCAGGGCATCCCGGCCAACGAAGCCCCGCAACGCATGTCCGCCCCGTCGGTAAACCTCGACCGCAAGAGCGGCAAGCTGAAGATTGCCTGGCAGCAGGGAAAGGACAAGGAGACTTCTACCGTGGATTTGACTTATGCCCTCCGCATCGGCAGTGCGCCCGGTAAGGACGACATCTATTTCTCGGGGGCGAATGCCGATGGCAGCCGACGCGATTTCCGCCACGGCAACATGGGGGCAAATCTGGATGCCACGTTGGATGTGAGCCGTTGGAAGCAGGGTACGTATTACATTGCCATACAGACGGTGGACCCGATGGGCAAAGGCTCGGCGTGGTCGGACGAGGTGGTGTACAGGCACGACCTCGTACAGGCAGCGTTCACGGTGTCGGATGATGAGTTGGCAGCGGCAGACACGTTGGTACTGACGGCAGCTTCCCGTGCCGACGGGTTGGACTACGCTTGGGATTTCGACGGAGGAAAAGCCATAAAGGCCTCGGCTGACAGTGCACAGGTATGGCTGACGTTCAGCGTGCCCGGCGAGAAGCATCTCCGCCTGACGGTGACGAATCCGGCGGATGGCACGGAGGATGTACGCGAAAAGGTCGTGACGGTGCAGCGTGTTTCATGGCAGCAGGTTTCCCACGAGGCATTGGGGATGACTTGGCCGGTTTTGTTCTGGGATATGGACGGAGACGGCATATTGGATGTCTTGGACCAAAACGGCTTTTACGTAAATGACGGATACGGAAGGTTTGAAAAACTGGGGACCATTTTCAATTCAAACCTTACGGTGGAGTCTCGTGCCGGTATGGGAGGCCAAGCCCCCGTTTTGGACTTTGACATGGATGGGGATGCCGATTTTGCGGTACGGAACAATAAGGGCAACCTGATTCTTCATCGCGGAGGCCGCGACTTTGAGGCCCTCGATACCAATCCGTTGCTGGTCGAGCACGGCTTTGCGGATTTGGACAATGACGGTTTCCTCGAGCTGGTGGATGCTACGGTCGGGTTTTACGCACCGTCCGAGTTTTATGTCAACAAGGGCGACAATACCAATTTTGAGAAAATGACCTTGGATGACGGAGACGGGAATTGGATACAGATAGAATTTTTATACGATGTCAATCGTGACGGCTTGCTCGACATCTTCTCCACACGTGGCAGGGTAGATGGGAAATGGAAAGATGCCTTTGCCCTGAACAACGGCGGTTTGGAATTCGACGTACGTTACTCTCCCGGTAGTGAAGGTACGATAGTCGCTTACGAAGATATGGACGGCGACGGCGTGCCGGACAAGGTCGTGACTTACGGTAATGACGGAGTAGACAAGGATGTGATAGGCATTTGCTTCGGCAATAAGGATTACACGTTCGGCACTCCGGTCAAATTTGTATTTGAAAGCGCTCACAGTAGCCGTTATACTGTAGAAGTGGTCAAAATAGCCGATTTCGACAACAACGGCTGCCCGGACATCTTGGTGTACTATGATTTCTACGAACAAAACGTGAGCAAGAAGGAATATGCCATACTTTATATGGAGCGCGACCGCTCGGGACGGATAGAAGTGCTGCACAATCAGGAGTTGGGATTTGTGGATGGCATGGCCGACGTGAACCATGACGGTGTTCCTGATTTTTATCATGCAGGGAATGACGGGGTAACGTTGCTCCGCACCGGCATCGAGAACACCGCCCCCGAGGCCCCGGTCCACGTACGAGCCACCCAGGAAGGCCTCGGCATATTGTTGGAATGGGATGATGCTTCCGACAAGGAAACCCCGGCCATGCAGATGCGCTACAATGTGAGCGTGAAGAAGAAAGGGGCAGAAGGCGAAGGTGCTTATATCATCTCACCGCTGAACGGCGGAAACGGCAAGGCAGCGGTCATTCCCGGGGCATATTACCAGAAAGCCACGCGCAAGATGATTCCCATCGAGCGGTTCGAGGCCGGACAGGAATATGAGGTGCAGGTACAGGCCATAGACCTGTGGGATGCCCATTCGCCCATGTCGGAGACCTATTCCTTTAAGGTGAGCGAGCAGTTCATCGCCGGACCTACGGTGACGGCACCGCGCAAGGCTGTGGCTTTGACGTATAATGTGCCCGATGCCGCTTTGCAAACCGCCGAGTGGGACTGGGACGGCGGGACGCTTCTCGGTCAGGAAGGGAAACGGTTTGAAGTGACATGGGACGAGCCGGGGCTGAAAACCGTGACCGTCCGCACGGCAGATGGCGAAACGGCCACTAAGAACGTGATGGTGCGCGACATCGACCTTTCGTTCGACTTCCCCGCCGAAGGACTGGCCGGGACGGAGATTACCTTCACGCTTCCCGAAGCCTTTGCGCAGGCTTCCCGCGAGGACATCGACGTGAAGCTGTCGGACGAACGTATCGAGATGCTGCTCCGCGTAGGGAGCCGGGAAGCCAAGGCGGTGTTCCCCGATGCCGGTGATTATTCCTTCCGCTTGTCGGTGCGCGATTCCGTGTGCGGCGTGGTGGAATCGGAAGAGAAGCACATCCGCATCGTGGGCGAAGTGCCTGTGCCCGTTATCCGTTTGGTAGGCATTGATGCGGCTACCGGCAAGAACAAAGTGACGTGGGACATGCCCGGCATGCCGGATTTCGTCACTACCGTGAATATATATAAGGAGAGCGGACGTTACAATGCGTTCGACTGCATTGCGCAGGTGGCTCCAGGGGCGGGAGAGTTCGTAGACACGTCCTCTAATCCCTCTGTCTCGTCCGACCGCTATTGCATCAAGTTGGGCACGACGTTCGGTGTGGAAAGTCCGGTCAGCCGTGTGCACAGCGGTACGCATCTGATGCTGAACAAAGGAGTGGGCGGTGCCGTCAACCTGATATGGAACGCCTACGAGGGTGGCATTGTGGACAGTTACCGCGTTTTGCGCGGAACGTCTGCCGACCGTCTGGAACTGTTGGCCGAGGTGTCGGGTGCCCATACGGCCTACACCGACCTGAACGCCGGGGACGGGACGTATTTCTATGCCTTGGAGTATGACGAGACCTATTCCGACGAATGGCAACCGATGACGAGGACATCCAAGGACAGGTCGTCCGGTAGCGGTCGCTCCAATGTGGTATGCACGGACGGGGCATGGACGGTGGTACCTGCCGAACAGTTGAACGTGCTGGCCATAGAGAAGGAACTCGTGCTGACACCTTCTCAACCCACGTTGCATTTGCAGGCCGAAATCCTGCCGGCCATGGCGGATATCCGTACGGTGAATTGGCAGATTCTGGAAGGCAGCGAGCTGGCCTCGCTGACTCAAAACGGCGTGTTGACGGCCCGGGGAAAGGAGAACGGTGAAATCGTGGTATGCGCCACGACCGTGGACGGAACGGACATCGAGGCCCGTGTGACCGTCGTGAAAAAGGATTTCGGCATCCTGCCGCAGTCGGTCACAGTGACCACGGTGGAAGGTACGACGCAGTTGACTCCCCTCACCGGGCGGTTGCACTTGCAGGCATCCGTGCAACCCGCGAATGCCTCCCAACTCGTAGCATGGAGCGTGGTACAGGGAGCCGGTCTGGCCACTTTGGATGAAGACGGCATCCTGACCCCGACCGAAACGGGCAACGGAGACATCGTGGTGCGTGCCACCTCTTTGGAGGACACTTCCGTGTACGGCGAGTTGACCCTCCATAAGGAAGGTTTCTCCGGCGATGGAGTAGAGGGAGTGAATGCCGGACAGATGTCGGTGCGCCGCGTCGGCGACGACCTGTGGATTGAAGGCCTGCCCGAGGACGGCGAATGCGGTTTAAGCATCGTGGATCCCTCCGGACGCGTGCTTTCCACGGAATACCGGTGCGAGGGACGTTCGGGCAGAATCTCTTTGGCGCGTCTGGCTTCCGGCACCTATCTGCTTCAGATTGTTACCGGTGAAGGCAAACAAGCGTTCCGTTTCTTCAAGTAGGCCGGAACGTACATCATAAGGAAACGCTCCGGGCATTCGGTTGTGGCCGTAATGTCCGGAGCGTTTGGTGCTTTTTAGATTCCAAGAGCGCAGGTTTGTAAATATCGTGTACTTCTAAAAAGGTTGGCTTTCATCGGCGGATTTTTCTGCGCCAAATGATTTTTCAATCTCAGGCAAGCGATTTTTCGTTCTGCGCCAAATGATTTTCGTTTCTCTTGAAGGTGAAAAACCGATAAGATGAACACGTGGAAATGAAGTGTTGAAAGTGGAATGCCTGCTTGGGGAATGCTGATTTATTTTCTTGTTTTATAGAAGTTTATGCAGTGGTAGAATAAAACGGGCTGTTCTTTTCTTCCGAAAGGAAAGGCGGTACATCACGTTTGCAAAGTTCGGAAAACGGGATGCACAGAATGTCATATTTATCGAAAAAATGCCATAATGACGTTTTTCTTTTGGCCGGATGAAAAATAAGTCCTACCTTTGCAGCCGAAATAATATTCGTAATGTTTTGTAATCCTCATCGGAGGGCAACAATGAAATGCCGGATAAGATGACTGGGTAAAACCAATCAACTTATCCGGCATTTTATGTGTGGTAAAATAAAAAAGACGTAGAAATGAAAGAATTGGATTTGACACAAGGGAGCGTGCCAAAGGTTCTGCTACATTTTGCAGTCCCGTTTTTATTGGCCAATGTGCTTCAGGCACTCTACGGAGGAGCCGACTTGTTTGTGGTGGGGCAGTATGACGATGCTGCGAGTGTGGCCGCCGTGGCCATCGGAAGTCAGGTGATGCAGACTGTGACGGGCGTCATCCTCGGGCTTACTACGGGGACGACTGTGTTGATTGCTATCGCCACGGGAGCGAAAGATTACCGGAAAACGGCGTCCATTATCGGAACCTCCATCGGGCTGTTTGCCGCAGTCGGTGCGGTACTGACCTTTCTGATGGTGGCTTTTCATAGCCGGACGGTGCAGTTGATGCACACTCCGCCCGAGGCGTTGGCCGATACGGAAGCCTATCTGTGGATTTGTTCGTTGGGCATTCCTTTTATTATAGGATATAATGTCGTGTGCGGTATTTTGCGCGGACTGGGAGATTCGCGCACGCCGCTCTATTTCGTGGCCTTGGCTTGTGCGTTGAACATCGTGCTGGATTTCATTCTGGTGGGTGGCTGCCATCTGCGGGCGGCGGGAGCGGCCATAGCCACGGTCGCTTCGCAAGGGGTAAGCTTTGCTACGGCCTTGTGGTATCTGTACCGGAAAGGTTTCCATTTTGAGTTTACGCGTCGAGATATTCGTCTGGACGGACAGCTTTGCAGGCGCGTGCTGCTGCTGGGAGCACCTATCGCGTTGCAGGATTTGTTGGTCAATTTTTCCTTTTTGCTGATTACGGTCATTGTCAACGGCATGGGCGTGGTGGCTTCGGCGGCTTTGGGAGTCGTAGAAAAGCTGATAGTCTTTGCCATGTTGCCGCCGATGGCCATATCGTCGGCCGTGGCGGCCATGACGGCACAAAACTACGGTGCCGGGCTGCGTGTGCGCATGAACCGTTGCCTGTATGCGGGCATCGGCATGGCGTTGGTCTTCGGCGTTTCGGTGTGCCTCTATTCACAATTCCTGCCAGACACGCTGACGGGTATCTTCACCCGTGACAGCGAGGTGGTGCAGATGGCTTCCGGCTATCTGAGGGGATACAGCATAGATTGCATCATAGTGAGTTTCGTGTTCTGCATCAATGCCTATTTCAGCGGGCAGGGCAATTCCGTGTTCCCCATGGTACACAGCGTGATTTCCACCTTCCTCTTCCGCATACCTTTGTCTTACGGCTTCAGTCTGGTGAGTTCTTCTTCTTTGTTTCTCATGGGGTTTGCTCCTCCGTTGTCCACTTTGGTTTCGCTGATGATATGTATCGGTTATATGAGATACAAGAGAAAAAAGGAAATTATTCCGGTTTATGCGTAAGAAAGCTGTTAAAAACAGATGAGGGGAAAACGTATTTCCCATAAAATATCTAATTTTGCAGCGTAAATAAAAAATGTAAGTATGAATTTGTCTGAACTGATACAGAAACGGCAAAGTGACCGGAAATACGAGTCGCGCCCTGTCAGCCGTGAAATGGTGATGAAATGTCTGGAAGCTGCACGGCTTGCTCCTTCGGCTTGTAATTCACAACCGTGGAAATTTGTTGTCGTGGACGATGTGGCGTTGTTGCCGCAAATGGGAGCGGCGGCTGCCGGGATGGGGATGAACGGGTTTGCCCGTGAGGTGCCCGTCATCGTAGCTGTGGTGCTGGAGAAAATGAACTTGACGGCCCGTATCGGTAGTGTCATCAAAGACAAGGAATACTCTTTGCTCGACGTAGGCATCGCAGTGGAGCATTTTTGTTTGCAGGCGGCCGAGTTGGGTTTGGGGACTTGTATCATGGGCTGGTTCGACGAAAAGAAAGTGAAAAAGCTGCTCGGCATCAAAGGAAAGCGCGTACCTCTGCTCATCTCGTTGGGCTATCCGGCGGGGGAGACCCGCAAGAAAGCGCGCAAGTCGTTGGAGGAGATGAGTAGTTGGAACCAATATTAATACGGGAATCATGGATAATAAAAAAGTGAAAGGCTATGCCTATGGTGTCATAGCGTCGGTAAGTTACGGGCTGAATCCGTTGTTCGCCCTTCCGCTTTATGCTTCGGGCATCAGGGTGGATTCCGTGTTGTTCTACCGTTATGTGTTTGCCTTGCTGTTCCTGGCCGTGATGATGAAGATGAGCGGGCAGTCGTTTGCCCTGAAGCGGAATGAGATACTTCCAGTGGCGGTCATGGGATTGCTGTTCTCCTTCTCGTCGTTGTTCCTGTTCCAGAGTTTCAACTATATGGATGCAGGCATCGCTTCTACCATTTTGTTCATGTATCCCGTGCTGGTGGCGGTGATTATGGCCGTGTTCTTCAAAGAAAGGTTGAGTGTGGTGAAAATAGCATCCATTGCCACGGCTTTTGTAGGTATTTCCATGCTTTATAAAGGCGAAGGCGGTGCCACGCTGAGCATGACGGGCGTGTGTCTGGTGCTGATGTCCTCGTTGACCTACGCACTGTATATCGTAGGCGTGAACCGTTCTTCCTTAAAAGAGATGCCGGGATTGAAGCTCACGTTTTATGCCATTTTGTTCGGTTCGTTGGTCTATATCGTCCGTCTGCGCGGAGGGATGGATTTGCAGTGGCTTACGGAAGGGACGCAATGGATGAACGCGTTGGGACTGGCTTTGTTCCCGTCCCTGATATCCATGGTGACCATTGCGAAAGCCATCCGGAACATCGGTGCCACGCCGGCTGCCATTCTCGGGGCGTTGGAGCCGCTTACGGCATTGTTCGTAGGCGTCATGGTATTCCACGAGAGGCTTACGGGCGGCAATGTGGTCGGCATCTTGCTGATTCTTTTTGCCGTGACGCTGATTGTAGTCGGGCCGCGCGGATGGTTGCGGTTCAAGGCCGTGTGGCATAAGCGGACGGTTGGATAAAGCTCTTGTCGTCTTGTATGGAAAACAGCAAAGGGACTGTCCCGGGATTGGCCGGTGACAGTCCCTTTGCTGTTTGGGGGAGGGGGTTAACGCTTTTGTATGTTTTTGCCTGAAGCGGATACTTGCGCGGGATTCCCCGAATAGGCGATGCTCCCTCCGCCGCTTGTGTGGGCATCCAGCGATTCCGAGGCGTGGCACGAAATGTCTCCTGCCGAAGAGGCATTGGCATCCACATGCCGGGCTTCCATATTGCCGGCATCGATGTCGCCGCTGCTCGAGGCTGTATATTGGGCTTGTTCACATTTACCCTGCAGACGGAGGTCTCCGCTGGAGGTGGCTGTGGCTATCAAATGCGTGCACTCCAACCCTTTGATGTGCAAATCCCCGCTACTGTTGCATTGCAAGTCGGCCTGTTGGCATTTTGAACCACCGAAATAGATGTCGCCGCTGCTGTTGGAGGCCGCAGTGAGGAGGCCGCAGGAAACGGACTTGCCTGATATGTCACCGCTGCTGTTGGATGTGGCATGCAGGTCTTTGCAACTGATGTCTTGGCACGAGATGTCACCGCTGCTGCCTGCCGTGAGACGGAGGGTACCCTTTACGTGCAGGCCGTCCTTTACGAAAATGTCCCCAGAACTGGAGGCAGACAAACTGCCGATCGGGCGTGCCTTGACATGTACTTCCTTTATCCCTTTGGTTTTTGTGGGGTCTTTGGGCTTTTTCATGCCTACGACCAATGTCTCATGGGCATCCACTTGTACACTGATGTAAGGCAAGACGGCCTTGCTCGCACGGATTTCCACGGACGTTTCATCGTCAGATGGGATATAAACCACATCGACAGATGACGTGGCTGATATGGCGTTGAAGTCGCCGACGGTCACTTTCTGGGTCTGTATGTCTTTGGGGCTTGCCCCGGTTTCCCCGTCACAAAGGGATTGGGCAGGGCTCTTTGTGCAGCTACAGTAGGCAATGGCTGAGACGAGAAGAAGAAAAATCTGTTTTTTCATACTTTTTATTTTATAGGATTAATGTGGTCTCTTCCCGAAGGTGTCTTGCAAACGATGCGCGGACGTCCTTTGTAGGATATGCTGCCCGTGCCATTCACCTCCCCCTCTATCTTGCGGGTGGCATGGCAACTGACCGTCCCTTCGCCGGTCACCGTGGCTGTGGCATCCATGGCTTGCAGCCCTTCGGCTTCGATGCTTCCGCGCGACGCATTGGCCAGTGCGGCCTTTGTGCAACTGCCCGTGAGGGTGACGGTTCCGGAGGAAGAGGATTGTGCCGCAACGTCGGTAGCCGTTATCTCCTTGGCGTTGATGCTGCTTCCCCCTTCGGCTTGCGCATTCAGGAGGCGGCAAGTGATACCGCCGGTCAGGTCGATGGAAGCATTTGCTTTTGCATGTAGTGTCATGTCGCGGCACGTGAACTGCTGGTCGGCATGGAAACTTTTGTCGGACGTGGCGGAAATGTACAGATCCCGGCAAGTGATGGGGCCGCAGATTACCGGACCATCGGCTGTGACGCGAACGTCGCCGTCACTATATGCCCCGTCTTTCAGGATGAGTGTGCCGGTTCCTTTATTGTGGAACGTGTCCATGGGAGGAGCTTTCAGTTCGATGCTGAACGGGGTATCCGAAGAGATGTCGGCGAAATGTTTCATGTTGACAAGGAGTGTTCCATTCTTGTTGACGTAGACTTCCAGAAATGGCAATACGTTCTCCGGCGCATTGAGTTCTATGTCTTTTTCGCCGGGAGTGGGGGTATAGATGATGTCGAGGGAAGCCGACGTGACAAGAGTGTTCAGACTGTCCACCGAAATTTTCCGGCTATCGTAATTCTTTCCTGCCGTGAGTGCCACGGTCTTGACTTCCCTGACCTCTGTCACCTCGTACACACCGGCGTATCCGGCGGCAAAACCCTCGTAGCTTTTTCCCATATTCCGGATTTGCAGTTCGGCATAGGCCGGGTAGCCGTTCCGGGTTCCTTGGGTGGCGTTGTCGTAAGTGGGCAGGAGTTTTTCGGTCAGGTCCTTGACCCAATATACCATTGTGTCACCGCAAGAGGTGAAAGTGCGGACTTCGTGTCCTATGACCAATTCTCCCCGGACTGTTTGTAGGGGAATATCCGTGAGGACGATGCTTTCCGGATCGAAGAGAGGCTGCTCTTGTCCTATTTCCATGAAGATGGCTTTGTCCGGATGGCTGTCGTGGATTTCAAAATACCTCCGTCCGCTGTTGCCCACGCCCCAACCGTTACAAGTAGAGGGGATAGCCTCTTTCGCTTCCATGGCGGCTTCGAACCGGTCGGCATAGTCGCCGGTGGGTACGAGGACGTAACGGGTCACTCCCTTGCGGTCGCAATCCACTTCCTTGAACTTGCAGGTTTCTTCGCTGTTCCATCCCGGGCTTTCTTCCAATTGGTCCAGTACGTCGTCGATGTCGCCGTCTTCGATATGGAAGATTTTGATGACGGGACGGCCGTCGGAGCGGGAGCGGCCTGTGTGTTTGACGACTGCTCCTTCGAGCAGTCCGTCCGTGACGACACAAGTCTGGCTGTCGCGTTGTGCCCAAAATTGCAGTCCCGCGCCGGATACGATTTCCCATTTGAATCCTTGGCGCGCTTTTTGCGTCGGCTGTTCCGGGAAGACGGGATACTTGCCGTCGCGGTCGCCAAAACAGGCTGTGAGTAGGATAAGATAGAGTCCTGCGGTAATTTTAAACAAAGAGCTTTTCATTGGGTGTAGGGTTGAGGTTTATAAATAAACGAAGGAGTATTCTTGCCGGAACCGGATGGTCCGGAAAGAAATACTCCATGTCGTATGGTTATCGGATGAACAACAGTTCGCGGTATTTCGGAAGCGGCCACATCTCGTCGTCCACGATGAGTTCGAGTTTGTCTACGTGGTAGCGTATGCTTTCCAACATGGGAGCCACCGTGTCGTGGTAGGCAATGGCTTTCTCGCGTACGTTTTCAATGCGGTTGGCCACCTTCCGGTTTTCCACCAGCCGGTCTGCATTTTCGGCAATGAAGCTTGTGTGTTCCGAAATCTTTTCTATCAGTTCCAGGTTCTTGGCATTCAGTCGGGCCGCAGTCTCGGCAGGGAAAACCTCCTGTACTTTGTGCACGTTGTCTATCAAGGCACTTTGGTAGCGTGTGGCCACGGGAATGATGTGATTCATGCACATGTCGCCGAAGATGCGTGCTTCCACTTGTACCTTTTTGGTATAGGTTTCCCATTTGATTTCGTTGCGTGCCTCGATTTCATTGCGTGTGAACACATGGGTCGTCTCGAACATTTTCACGCTGCTTTCGTCCAAATAACGGTCGAAGATAAGGGGACAACTGCGTTCCGTATCCAGTCCGCGGCGTTGGGCTTCTTCCTGCCATTCTTCGGAATAGCCGTTACCGTCGAAATGGATGGGCTTGCACGTCTTGATGTCCTCGCGTACCACTTGCAGGATGGCTTTGGTCTTGTCTACGCCGTTTGCTATCAAGGCGTCTACCCGCGTCTTGAAGTCGATAAGGGCTTCGGCCATAGCCGCGTTCAGGGCTATCATGGCGGCGGCGCAGTTGGCTTGTGAACCGATGGCGCGGAACTCGAACCGGTTGCCTGTGAAAGCGAAGGGAGACGTACGGTTGCGGTCGGTGTTGTCGAACAGCAGTTCCGGAATTTGCGGGATGTCGAGCTTCATGCCGTGTTTGCTGGCTACGTCTATCAGTTCGTCGTCCGTAGAATGTTCCAAATGTTCGAGTATGTCGCTCAGTTGCTGACCGAGGAACGAGGAAATGATGGTCGGAGGAGCCTCATGCCCTCCCAGGCGGTGGGCGTTGGTGGCACTCATGATGGAGGCTTTGAGCAACCCGTTATGGCGATAGACTGCCATGAGCGTTTCCACGATAAAGGTGACGAAACGCAGATTGTCGGTCGGCGTTTTGCCCGGCCCGTGCAGTAGGATTCCGGTATCGGTAGCCAGTGACCAGTTGTTGTGTTTGCCTGACCCGTTGATACCGGCGAACGGTTTTTCGTGCAGCAAACAACGGAATCCGTGTTTACGGGCTATTTTCTTCATCAGCGACATGAGCAGCATGTTGTGGTCCACTGCCAGGTTGGTCTCTTCATAGATGGGAGCCAGCTCGAACTGGTTCGGAGCCACTTCATTGTGGCGAGTCTTGCAAGGGATGCCCAGTTCCAAGGCCTGTATTTCCAAATCTTTCATAAATTCGGCCACCCGCTCGGGGATAGAACCGAAGTAATGGTCGTCCATTTGCTGGTTCTTGGCCGATTCGTGCCCCATCAGCGTGCGTCCGGTCATGAGCAAGTCGGGGCGCGTGGCGTAGAGTCCTTCGTCCACCAAAAAATATTCCTGCTCCCAACCCAGATTGGAAATGACTTTTTTCACGTCCGGATAGAAGTAGCGGCATACGTCGGTGGCCGCTTTGTCTACGGCATGGATGGCCTTTTTTAAGGGAGCCTTGTAGTCGAGCGCCTCGCCGGTATAAGAGATGAAAATCGTGGGAATCATCAGGGTGTCGCCGAGAACGAAGACGGGCGAAGCGGTGTCCCAGGCAGAATAGCCGCGCGCTTCGAACGTGGAGCGGATGCCCCCGTTGGGGAACGAAGAGGCATCGGTTTCCTGCTGGATGAGCTGCTTGCCGGAAAATTCTTCCACCATGCCGCCTTTGCCGTCGTGTTCCACAAAAGCATCATGTTTCTCGGCCGTGCCTTCGGTGAGCGGTTGGAACCAGTGTGTACAGTGGGTCACGCCCAACTCCATGGCCCATTTCTTCATACCGGCAGCCACGACATCGGCCGTTTGCAGGTCGAGCGACGCACCGTTGTCTATCACATCGCACATCTTTTTATATACGTCGGCCGGGAGATATTTGAACATCTTCTGGCGGGTAAATACATATTTGCCGAAGAATTCGGACGGTCTTTCGGCCGGGGCCGGAACTTCTACGGCTTTCTTCTTGAAAGCTTCGCCTACAACTTCAAATCTTAGTGAGGATGACATATACCTTTTTGTATTATGGGTTATTTAAATGTTTAATCAATAAAACGCCGGGTGAGCGGAGCGAACTCTTCGATGCGGCGGTCGCGCAGGAAAGGCCACCAGCGGCGCACGTTTTCCGAGCGTTCCAAATCAATTTCCACCACCATGTTTTCTTCTGCGTCACGACTGGCACGTGCCAACATCTCGCCCTGCGGACCGGCCACGAAACTGCTGCCCCAGAACCGTATGCCACGGGTTTGTCCGGACGGGTCCGGCTCATGTCCCACACGG
>UMGZ01080729.1_pt1 | contig 18276 bp, 31 predicted proteins | sample 1965421 | NCBI WGS metagenome assembly UMGZ01 (sample SAMEA4836087, study PRJEB28245) | human gut metagenome | biome: gut microbiome; material: fecal sample | place: Denmark | collected 2008
GCTGCCTTTTCGGCCATTTCCTGCGCCTTTTCGGCGGCAGTCCTCGGCAGGGTCTTGATGAGATCAACCTGCTCGGCCTGAGCCCTGGCAATGGCGGCCTGCACGCTCGGCGAGTGTGCCGGGAGCCGAACGCCCTTTGACTTCCAGTCCCGCTCAAGCAGTTTCTGCTGCTGCGGCAGGAGCTTTCCCCAGAAGTCCTGAGCCCACTTGCCCACCTGATCGCCGTAGGCATCAAGCTCGCGGCGCAGGGCGATCGGGTCATCGATCTGCCCGGTCGCGGTCACGTGCCGGCTGATGATGCCCTGCACGATCTGCGCGATGCGCTTATACGCGCGGGCTACGCGGACGCGGTACGTTTTCTCGTGGTCAAACAGTGCCATCAGGCTGTGCCGGCGGCGTTACCGTTGCCGGCTGGGTTAAAGCGTTGTTCTCGTCCGGCGTGGGTACCGGCACATCGGCCATCTTGAGCGCATCCACATCGGCCTGATCGACCGTGCTGAAAATGCCCGTTGTCGCAGAGAGACGCCGGACTTCTTCGAGCGCCCGGTTGTCGCTGATGAGGCCTTCACTGTGCACCTGCAGGATCGTCGCGACGCCCTGCTGCGCTGTGGTTGCCTTTTCTGCTTGGGTGGGTTGCATGAGCGGCGCAAACTTGAAGTCAAGCGCCTCGGCCTCGGCGTCCTTGTTGTTGGCTGTCAGGATCTGCTTTGCGATGCGGGCAATCGGCCCGCGCAGCATGCTTTCCTGCGACTTGAGAATCGCCGAGCAGTAGCTCTTCAGGTCACTTTCCCCAGTGGAGAAGCCCGCAGGGCTCATGCCGTAGAGACGCACAAGCGGAATATCGCAGGCGCCGGCCAACTGCTGGCTGATCTGATCGAGGACGTCCTTCACGCCGCCGAAGCTGTAGCTCTGCGTACTGTAGGTGTCGGCGGCATCCGTGACCGTCAGGCCGTAGATGGTCTGCATCTGATTGACCATGCCGATCGCCTTGGCGATCTGATCGCTCGCGGCGCCGGTCTCGTCACCCATCGCATCCCAAAAGCCCTTAATGCCCAGAAAGCGCAGATTGCAGCGCTTCATGAGCTCGCCAACGCCTTCTGTCGCACCGTCGAATATCTCGATCCGGTTCTTCATGGCCTGAAGGACCGAGTCGCCCCACAAGTCCTGCGCCTTTGCGAGGGACGCGGGGAGAGCAGCGCCGATGAAGCGCAGGCAGCGGCTTTCGTCTGCTTTGATGAGCTGCGCAGTAAGCACCGGCGCAATGTCGTAGCTCTGCGGCTCGCCCAAGCGGGCCCCGGTGGCCACAAGGTGGCTGGTATCAGGCTTTGCTTCGTAGCGGTCAAAGACCCGCAGGCCGAGGAGAGCCTCGCCCGTGTTGAGCGGCTTCATGGGATCCGGCGCGGCCGTCCCCATCAGAATGATCGATCCGCCGTAAAGGCGCGCGAGCTTGACAGCCTGCTCAAGTGCACCCCACACCTGCAGACGCCGAAACTCCTTCTCAAGAAGTTCGGACGTGTCGGCATCGGTGTCCCACTCAACGCCCGCCGAAACCATGTCGGAAGCGTATAGGTCACAGACCTTCCTGGCGATCCAATTCGTCCGGTAGAGCTTCTCAAGCTGATCCTGCGAGAGCGGCTGGCTCGATTCCATCGTGGAGCCGGGCGCCCCGGGCAGGGACGCCATGAAGCTCGCCGCGTTGTCGCGCTTGGCGGTCACGTGGCCGGGAAATCGGTTTAAAACATCTTTCGCGCCCATACCGAGCTTGCTCCTGTCAGTAGCGGCTCAACGCCGTATCTGAGGCTGTCCATAGAATGGCTGAAATCGTGCTCGGGCTTGTCGGTAGGACGACCGTCCTTATCTTTGGCCCAAGCGTAGTTCTGAATCTCGTGCGCCACGTTCAGGCAGTCCGGATGCACCACGATGTGCACGCCTTGGAGCCGCTGAATGCCGTAGCGGACGCTGTCTTGTCCCTTCGCGGCCGGCACCGCGTTGATGCCGGCAGACCTCAGCTCCTCGATGCTTTTCGGTTCTGCGCTGTCGCAGGTGACCTTCTCGCGTCTGAGGCCGAAGTCCTTGATTCGGGCGGCAAGCGCTTGATTCGTGAGCCCGCGCTCATAGATCTCCCATGCCACAAAAACGGTCTTTGAGGTCGGATCGTAGAAGCCGCCCACAAAGGCCGTGGGATCAGTAAACCCGAAGTCCACGCCGTAGAAGGCTTTAAGGTCCCTCCGGCTCTTCATCGCCTCGCGGTCAAATGAGACGATCTTCGCGTCCGGATAGATCAAGCCCTCGGCTATGCCCCATTCGCCCAGACCTTCGATCCGGTAGCGCCTGGGGAAGTTGGCCCGCAGGTCCTCAAAAAGCGCCCAGTCCTTGTCGTCTAAAAACTCATTGCAGAGGTACGTGGTCGTGAGCGCCGTCACCTCGGGGTTCGGCTTGTCAAAAAAGCGGCGTTTCCCCCACCACGTCTCACTCCAAGGATTGAGCGTCAGGACGATCTCTTTCCACAGACCCGCCGGCACTTGGCCGCGGATGCTGAGATCGAGCTTATTAAATTCGGCTTCGCTCTCAAGCTGAGAGGCTTCTTCGCACCACACCCAGCAGAGCACGCCTTGGGCCACCGTGACGGACGTCACCTTCTGGCCGTCGTCGAGGCCCCGGAAAAGGATCTTCTGCCCGGTGCTGATCCGGACGATCTCCAAAGGGCTCACGGTCGCGCGCCAGTCGCTGTCAAAGCCGAGTCGGTGAATGGCCCACTCAAGGTCTGCAAAGCACGAGTCGCGGAGAGATCGGGCGTAGCGCCGGATCACAAGGGCATTCGCCTCCGGGTGGCTCATGAGGTTGACGATCAACCTCAGGGCGGTTGTCTTCGATTTCTTCGAGCCGCGCGAGCCTTTGCATACCAGGTAGCGCGTCCGGCTGTTCCAGAAGTCACGATACCCTTTGCCGACGACCTCGCTCAGTACGATTTTTCGTCCGGCTGTTGCCATGCTTCACTCGTTGAGGTCGTTGACGATGGTCACTGTCTGCGGCTGTGTCACCGTCGAATTGACGTCGATCTTCTGCTTGTCGGAGAAGCGGTTCGGATCCAGGTTTGCGGCGCTCCGGGCGTCCTCCTGTATGACTACCTTCAGGCCTTCGACTACGCCCTTCGGGATGTCACGGCCGGAGAGGGCTGATGCCTTAATCAGGTCGAGGAGGTAGTCAGCATTCTCACGCCGCTTTTCATCGTAGACCTCCGCGCCTTGCGCGCGCGCCTGCGCGGACTGGCGCAGAAACTCAGGGTTGTCTTCCTTCCAAGAGAGCAGGGTTCTTCTGGCCGGCATGCCCGGCATCTTGCAGATCTTTCGCTCCGACTTCCCTTCTGAGAGCAGTTCGCAGATCTTGTCTGCGAGCTCTTTCGTGTACTTGGTGGGACGTCCGGTCTTACGCTTTGCGGCCGGTTTCTTCTTTGCGGTTGCCATTGCGAGACCCAATAAAAAGCCGCAGGATTTTCCTGCGGCTGTATGCGTCCGGGTGACTAGCGCCTGAGAGGCCCCGAACACAATAAAAATACACTGGCTGTTTGATTTTTTAACACAGTTGCTGTATTATTATTCCATAAACAAAAGGAGGTGATGACATGTGCAAGTGGTAATTAAAAGCTTCTCAGCCACGGTTAATCTCGGGATTGTCAAGTTCAAGATTAGCCGCAAGGTGAAGGAGAAAAAGCGGAAACCGAGTAACCGCTCTAAGAAATCTCGATAAAACCACCTCCCCCGCAAGGGGGAGGCCTACCACACGCACATCATCGCCTCCAAGGAGGATTATATGTTTTACGGTGTCACGATCAAACAGTTGTCCGGCGGGTCGTTTGAGGTTTCCTGCCGTGATATCCCCGATTACAAGGCCGAAGCAGCGACGCGTGAAGAAGCCGACAAACTTGCTGCAGACTTTGTTCCCGCGTGCATGATGCTGTTCTATCGTCGTAAAAAGAAGGCCATCCCGCTGCCGTCAAAGGTTCGGAGAGGCGAGGAGCCTTACTACATGCCGGCCAAGGTTCAGGCAAAAATCCTGCTCTGGAACTACATGGTCAGCGAAGGCCTGCGCATTACCGATGTGGCAAAAAAACTTGAAATATCCTTTACGGCCGCGTCGCGATTGGTTGACTTGGTAAACGACGTTGCCAGTGTGGACGCCGTGGAAGCCGCGATGCTCAAGCTGGGGAAGTCCTTCACGTTGACGGTTGAGTAAGCCGGATCAACAAAAAAAGCCCGCATCCTTGGTGGATCGGGCTTTCTACTCTGTATTTCTTTCGGGTATGCCAAAGGAGGCTTTTGGCCTCCTCTCCACTGGCTGATACACAGCTTGAAATTTTCCAAGGCGAATTAAACACCGTTTCGAGAGGTCTGTCAAGCGGCTGTTACTCGCCGATCATCTTCCGGATGACCGCAGAGGCAAGCGTCTGCACGGTGTCAAAGGTGAGCTCTATGCCCTTTGACTTAGCCAGATCACGCATCTTGTCCCAGACCCCCTCCGAGCGCAGAGTGGCTAAAAGTTTGTATCCCCGGCTGGTGAGCAGCGGTTCCCCGTCGAAGTCGTAGCCGTACCCGGCGCTGATAGGGATGTATCGAACCCTGACACCGGTCACCATGCCGTCATCGATGAGCATCATCAGGTGCAGAAGTACGATGCGCAGGCCGGCGTTCTGTTTGGCCTTATTGCGCTCAGAGAGCAGTTGGCCTTCCTTCCACGCTTCGACCTTTTCGGCATCCTTTAAAAAGGCCGCGAGCGTCTCGGACTCAATGGCAGCCAAGAGCACACGCAACAAATCCCAGTCCTGTTTCATCGTTTCATTCTCTTTTCAATCACGGCCGCCTTGTTCTCGATCGCATGCAGCGAGCTTGTGATGCGCTCTAAGAGCTCGCTGTTGCGGCACTGCAGCACCCGGCGCATGGCCGGTATAGGTACCCAGCTTGCGAAATACCAGAGGAGCAGAGGGTTTTGGAACCGAGGCGGCAAGTTACGCCAAGCACGCTCAATGAGCCAAGCGTCGCTGATCTGCTCTTTGGTGAGCGGCGGCAGCGGCTCCGGGTCCTCGCTGTTCGGCTCCGGCCGATACCCGCCCCACTCACACATCGCGCGGTAGATCGGCGTCTCGACGCGCCGCGGTCTGTCGCGGCATACGCGTGCCCAGATTTTGCAGCGCTCATCGATCGATGCCAGATCGTGCGGTATGACAACTGCGACAAACTTCATGCGATGCTCTCCACTGTTTGCACGACGATCCCGATGTCATCGACGGGGCCGTAAATTTTGCAGGCTTCGATGCTGTAAATGCGGTTGTCGTCATCGTACACGACCGCATTCATGGCGTCGGTGACGGCCTTAACGAGGTTGTCGAGGTCCGGTTTTGTGATCTTCGGAGCCCGGGCCGCGATGGCCGCCTGGCGGCGTTTGTTGCTCCATGAGGCCGGAGGCGCAAAGCGAAACATGATCTTGATGCTGACGGCGCCGGACTCGATCATCCGGACGCTGTTTCTCATCATCGTTTGCTTGGCGTTTGCCCGGACCCACTTCTCGAAGTCCTCCGTCGCCTTGGGCGTATAAGCCCGGCCCTGACGCGTAAAGCGAGGGCGCCCCTTCGGAACACCGGGGCCTTTGACCGTAAAAGCAAGGACGATCACCGGCCGCGCTCCTTCTGTGCTTCGGCCTGCGCATCGTAGACGGCGCGCATCATGCCGCGGATGAAGGCCGAACGGAGATCGGGCTTCATGCCTTTGGTTGCCTGCGGGCCGGCATAGCCGCCCTTTGAGGCTGCGTAGCCCTGATCGTAGGCTTGCCGCTCCTGCATCGTCATCTGCTTAAGCCCGTCAGGGTCAGTTTTGTCTAGCACCACGCCCATATCGTCCTCCATTTTTTCTCGCCTGCGCGGTAATCCTCTGGCCTGAGTTTCCGGATCTTGGCGTCAAAGGCTTCCGGGTCTGCGCAGTAGCGGTAAAAGATCGTGTCTCCGCCGTAGGCGCGGATAAAGCCGTTCGCTCTGACCGGGTCCGGGTCGGTTGCCGAGTAGAGCTTGCGCTCAGAGCTCAGAAAACCCAGAGCCTCAGAGACCGCTGTCGCGGCCTCTCCGGTCTCGGTGACAAGCTGGCTGTGCGAGCGGCACGGCTCTTTGGCGTGGCGCTTCATCCAGCGCACGACCTTTTGAGCGCCTGGAGAGAGTTCGTCAAGCCTCATCATCAATCTCCAAGCCTTCGGCATCTGCCTTCAGGGCGTGCAGAAGCTCTTTGATGTCGCCCAAAAGCTCGATCCGCTCCTTGAGGTCGGCCTTCATCGTCTTCGAGACGCCCTCGGTGGTGATCTGCCGGCACATCGCCTGCTGAAGGTCACAGACGCCAACGAGCTTGTCGGCATTGGCGAGCAGCGCCTTCATGGTCTTTGCGTGCTCAATGTCGTGCCGGATAAGCTGCTGATGCAAGCGGATCGCGGCGCCGTAGGCTTCGGTGCTGTAAAAGCTCGGCGGCAGCTTGTCAATCGCGACAAGGATGTGCCGGGCGTCGGCTGCAGAAATCTTTAAATCAGTCATGCCGCTTCCCTCCCGTCCATAAGATCACGACCGCGGCTGGCAATAGCCGCCAGTGCCGCGTCAATGTTCCGCTGCGTCTTTTCCGGATCGACCCGCACCGTGTAGCGGTCGCCGAAGGTTTTTCTCATCGCCCACCGGACGACATACCCGACGAGGAATTGCGAGAGCCGGTAGCCGTATGCTTCCGGCGGCTCGATGAAGGGCTTGCCTTCCCAGTCGTAAAGCGTCGCGCGCTGCGCGATGTCCTCGGGGATCCGGATCACGCGGGCCTTGTCGTAGGCATCGAGGCACGCGGCCTCGGCGTCGACGCGCTCTGTGTCGCGGTGCATCGTCTTGCAGTTGGCCAACACGTAAAGCGCCTGCCGAAACTCAACGACCTCCGGGGTGTTGATGATCCGGGTTACCTCCTGCCATGCGAGCGTTTCCTCGCAGGCGTGGTGGAAAGAGCAGAGGCCAGTGGTGCCGAAGCTCACGGACGCTGCGCACTGGCAGCCGTAGGCCATGCAGCGCATGTAGCGGCCTGCATCAGCCTTGGGCTGGCCGGCCTCGCGCTTGGTGTCGGTGTTAAATTCGTTAGCCATTCGCGTATTTGTCCTCAAAAATGCGCGTGAAGCCGCGCTGTGAAAAAATGAAATCAAAGTCCGCGCGCCACGCCTTCCCAGGAACACGGCCCATCAGGAAGTTGCTTCTGGCGATCTTGTCGAAGTAGTCGCTCATGCCCTCCATGACCGTGGCGCGGTCTTGGCTTTCGACGATCTCGGCGACGTCCCGCCATCTGGCCCGGACGGCCTGCGCTCGTGCCGGCGTCATCTTCCGGACGGTCCGCAGGTACGGGCCAAGCTTTGTGTTGTAAAGCTCAACGATCTCCGTCACCGGACAAGTCGCTGCTTTCGTGCCGCCAACGGGCAGGGGTTCGGTGTCGAAAATGTCCAGCTCTTCGGGCGGCGCATCGGCCGGATCAAAGTCGTCAGGATCACGATCGACTGCATCTCGCAACTTGGCGTTGATCTCTTCAGCCAAGTCCGGCTCGGGCCGTGCAATTTTTTCGGCAGAAAAAATTTGTGTTGCACGTACTTCTCCCCTGTTCTCTTCCTTGTTATCTTCCCTGTTAAGTAACCTTTGAGGTAACACCCCATTACCTTTGAGATAACACCCCGTTACCTCTGAGGTAATAGGTGTTACTTTTGAGGTAACAGGGGGTGTTACCTGTGGGGTAACAGGCGTTGTTACCTCTGAGGTAACAGGTGTTACTTCTGAGGTAACACCATCCCAGGTCGCAAGACCGGGAAACGTGTAATAGGTTTTTTTGCCGGAGCCGTTTTTTGCCTTGGCCATCGTTCTCCGGATCAACCCGGCTTTTTCGAGACGCACAACAGCGTCCAAAACGGTGTGTCTCTGCTTGACATCGGAGAGCTTTGCCAGCGTCGCCAACGAGGGACAGCACAACCCGTCTTTCGTGTTCAGACTCCACGCAAGGGCAATCAGGACAGCTTTTGCTGTTGGGTCCCCGGCCTGCTGCAAGATCGCCCAGTCTTGCGCCCGATAACTCATTGCTTGTCCTCCTCAGTCATTTCCGCTGCGTTTCCGTTACGTTTCCGTTGCGATTCCGCGGCATGGGCGAGTACGCTTGAGACAGATAGGATCTCGTTGCAATACTGGTCGAGGACATACAGCACCAAGTCTTGGCGCGATATGCCGCGGGCCTGAGCGCTCAGATCGAGGACTTCGATCATCTCTTCCGGCGCCCGTAGCCTCAGCTCGACATTGCCCTTGCTCAGTTCGCGACGAATAAACATGTCAAGCCTTGCGCTGCGGCCAAGGCGTAACGCCTTCGGGGAGGTTTTCGGCCAGCTTCCACGTGGCTAGTTTCGGGAATTTGACCGAAAGGAATTTGTATTGAGCCTTTGGTATGCCGCGCTGCTTCCATTCGTAGATACTGGGAGCGCGGATAGCACAGGCTTCGACGATCACTTTTGCCGTGAGCTCGTCGATCAAACTGGCGGCAATACGCCGCTGAATGCTCAGAGATGAGCCACTCGTTTTTGACATGGCGGTAAATAGGTGTGCTTACATAAAAATAGGCATACCTACTTTACCACAGTAGGCAAAACTTTCCAAGACTTTAGTAGGATTTCCTATCATGACAGCGAAAACCACACTTGCCGAGCGGCTCAATGCCCTACTGCAGGAAAAGGGTGCCACTAAGGTCGAATTGGCTAACGCCTGCGGTATCAAGCCGCCGTCGATCAATAACCTATGCTCCGGAAAATCACAGAGCATGATGGCGGCGACGGCGCTTCGCATGGCGCGTTTCTTTAACGTGAGTTACTCGTGGCTCGTGTTCGGCGAGGGCTCGAGAGAGCCATCCGATCCGGATGCTCCGGTGGAGCCGGGGCCGGATGTCAAACAGTATGTCCCGCTGATCTCTTGGGTGCAGGCCGGCAATCCGTCCGGTGTGATTCTTGACGACAGTGTGGAGAAGATCCCGTCCATCCGACACATGAGCGACGGCTCCTTTGCCCTGCGAGTGCGTGGCGAGTCTATGCTGCCTCTGTTTGTCGAGGGTGACATCATCTTTGTCGATCCGGCAAGAGAAGCGCGTAATAAGAGCTATGTCGTCGTGTCGACGCCGGACAATGAAACCACCTTCAAGCAGCTTGTGGCTGATGACGAGATCCAATACCTCCGACCTCTTAACACCAACTGGCCGGGCCCACAGATCATCCCTTTCGAGGACGGCATGACGATCATCGGCGTCGTCGTCGGCAAGTGGGTCGATATTTAACCTCGCCGGGAGCTGTAATGGCAGAGAAGCATGAGATCATCACCGCGGCCGATGTCGGTGCGTACTTCGGACGCACCTGGCGGCACAAGGCCTGTCCGTTTTGCGGATGCGAGAAGTGGGTCATCGCGATGTCAGAGAAGGGACTTTTGGTCACTGCCAATGTCGCCGAATATCATCAGGAGGCTGCCGACTCTGTCATTCATAGTGGAAGCATCGAGGACGCCGGGAAGGGCGTCGTGGCCGGCGAGGCAGTAATCTCCATCCGTTGCACCCGGTGTCATTTTGTTGCACACTTCGACTTTGAGAGAGTCAGGTCGGAGATAGAAAAATGGCAAGATCAGCAGGAGTTATCTGGGATCCGTTAGTCATCCAGCTTACAAAGGACATGGCTGTCCTGAAAGACCGGTCTGCGTCTGCACGGGACGACCTTTCCAAGATCCGGGAGACGGTTTCCGGAACGCAGAAAAGCGTGACGGAGATCGATAAACGCCTCGTCCGGATTGAGACAAATTATCTGACCTGGGGGAAGTTCTTGACTGCCACCGCTGCAGTCTGCGGCATCTATGGTGTCGTATCAAGGTACTTCTTTTAAACATTAAATTCGCGTCAGCCGCCTTCGGGCGGCTTTTTTGTGCCATAAAAATAGGTATACCTTGCTTTTTCTGTTAGGAGCGATTAATATGACGCATTAGATAGGCATACCTAATACCTTTTGGAAAGTTTTGACACACGGGAGCAACGAAATGACACAGACGACCATTGTTTTAAACCCCAAGCGGACTGAGTACGGCGCCGAAGACGCCGGCAAGAAGTCAATGACGGTCGCTCAGATGATCGAGGCGCTGAAGCAGTTCCCTGCGGACGCCCGCATCGTGGTGTCGGATTACGCCGAATACATGTACGCGCCGGTGAAAGTCTCCGATCTGCATGAGCACGTTGAGGAGGAGTAAGCCATGACGCTTGAGCATTGTTTACTTATGGGGCAACTGGCCGACATTGCCGAACGGCGCTTTCAATCTCAGGCGTCTGTGGCTGTCGTCATTGCGGTCCTTTCCTTTGTCGCTTTCTTCATCAAATGGGTGCTGGCATGAAGCAGTTCATCGAAAACGTCCTGGCAGCCGCGGGCTTCCTCGTCCTCATGTACACCCTGCTTTCCCTGCCCGGCTACTAGAAACGAGAAGGGGAGCTACCTTCTGTCTGCCTTCCGTGCGCCATCGTCTGGTGCATTGCCTCGGGAAGGCAGACAAAAGGACAGCTCTCGCAAGAGATACACCTTGACGGCCAAGACCCACGAGCGGCATCGCGGATAGCCTGAGACAAAGCGCACGACCTGAAGCGCAGGACCGGCACCAGCCTACTGGGAGCCATGACGCGGGGTAACAACGCGTGATGCCGGGAAAAGGCCAATTTCAGACCGTTTGCGGTTCTTCCCGAGATTCTCTACGTGAGCGGTCTGAAATGGGCTTTTTCGGCTGTGCATGCGGTTCCCGCCGGCGGTTTTACGCACCTGAGCGCCTTTCATCAGTGGGCGTAGGGGTCTCAAGGTACCGCGCCGGACCGAGAAGCACGGTGTGACTGAGCGGTGCCTGCAGCCGAGCCCTTCTCATTACTTGTCAGGAGAAAACAGTGCTTCGAGCTTTGACCGGGCAATGGCGGCTTTTTTGGAAGTCCGTACGCGATCACCGCGAAGCGAATCCGATGGATGTGTATTTCTACTTTTCATCGACTCGCGAATGGCTGCGCGAGCTGCTGCTTGCTCTGCTTGCCCGGCGAGGAGATCAGCTTCGAGCCGCGCTTTTATATGGGCTGGCAGAGTTGTCGCTTCATAAGCGAAGGCCTCCCTGGCTGGAGGTGTTCGCTTTAGGCCATCGCATTCTTCGACCAGACACCAGAGGACTGTCTTGTGAGGAGTACCTCTGGCAAGTATGGGAGTGGAAACAACGTAACGGTGACCATTGCAGGTCATCGTGATTTTTTCAACGGATTTCATGCTCTTACTCATATTAAGAGTGTGGAAGGCGGGCGGGCCGTGTTCCAGACGACCCGCCCAATTTTTCAATCGTATGCCTTTTGAGCAGCGTCCGGCTGTTAAAGCCGCGGCTCGCTCCTGACGCGGCCCTGGGGTCACCGGGCGTTGCTCAAAGGGCGTGCAGTGAGGTCAGTAATCCACCTCGGCCGGCCGATGGCCACCATCCGGCGCGGCTCTAAAGGCAAGCGGCTACAACCGCTCGTCAGCATCCACTAGACCGCGGCCTGCGCCCTTTACTAATGAACACGGAGAAAAAAATGGACTCAACAACTTACTTAGAGCTCAAGTACAAAGCCTTCGATCAGGTCGTTGGCGAGATCAAAGAGAAGAAGGATGCGGGTCTCGATCCTTGTGACTCAGGACTTTTATGGCGCCTCACTACGGATGCCAAGACAGAGCTTAACAAGGCGGTGGCAAACATCATGATCGCTGTGCTTGAGGATCCGGACATCGCGAGGCAGTACCCGGCCGTGCGCACTTGGCTGATGCTCAGCGTCAGAGACACACAGGAGAGTCTGACATGCGAGGCACTGCATGCAGAGCAGGCCCTCGATGAAGACTTCAAAAACCTCTAGGAGGCGGCATGAATGAAGACGACAAGGGCCTCGACGAAGAAGAGCTCGAGGACGACGAAGAGGAAGAAGAGCCGGAAGAGGACGAGGGCGACGATGGCTTTGAAGATGACGGCTGGATCAATGCCGGCGACTTCTACCACTGGGATCCCTTTAAAGGTCCGTAACGCTTTAACCGGGTGCGCCGGCAAGGGCACCATCACACATTAACACGCAAAGTTAATTTTCAGGAGCAAGAACCATGAATGAAATCACAATCCAAAACGCTCAGCGCGGGGAGCTTTTGCCGGCCCCCAAGTCTACAGCTGAAGCGATGGAGCTTGCTAAGACGCTCGCTTCGAGCCAGCTCATCCCGAAGGCGTTTCAGCAGCGCCCGGGCGACGTTTTCGTGGCCATGATGTGGTCGCACAGCCTCGGCATCCCGATAGTGCAGGGACTTCAGGGCATCGCCGTCATCAACGGCAAGCCCAGCCTGTACGGTGACGCCTTGTTGGCTGTCTGCATGGGCTCCGGCCAGATGGCCGACATCGAAGAAACCGTCACCGGCAACGCCGACAACTTGACGGCGACCTGCAAGGTCACGCGCCGCGGCAAGCCTACGCCGGTGGTCAGTACGTTCTCAATGGCTGACGCCAGGGCCGCGGGCCTTCTGGGTAAGCCGGGCCCGTGGAAACAGTACACAAGCCGCATGCTCAAGATGCGCGCCCGCGCCTTCGCTCTGCGTGACGCCTTCCCGGACGTGCTGTCCGGCATCGCCTCGGCTGAGGAGATGCAGGACGTGGAAGGTATGGCAACTGAGAAAGCAACTGAGAATGTTGCTGAGCAAGTTGCGAAGATGCCCCGGCGCCGTTCCAAGCTACCGGTCCAGGCCCTTAAGGAGGGAACCGAGGCCGAGGTTGTTAAGCCCGCGGCCCCGGCTCAAGAGTTGCCGCTCCCGCCGGAACCGGAACCCGCCCCGGCGCCTGCTCCGGAAGCTCCGGCGGCCGAAGGCGAAGAGATTGGGCTGCTCGCGATGGAAGCGAAGGTCAATGCCTGCGAAAACCTCCGTGATCTTTATGCCTTCTTCGACACCCTGAGCGTGGCTCAGAAGGCCGATGAGAGCCTTAAGGCGGTGTTTGTGCACCGTCGCGAGGAGATCCAGAAGGCCGAGGCTACGGCACAGGCGGCAACATGAGCTCGATCGTCTTCCAGGGCGGCGTAGGGACGCCGACATTTGACGAAGCGGCCCACGCCTACACCTTCGAGGGCAAGAGCGTCCCTTCGGTCACGCAGGTCATGCGTCCGATCACGCAGCTTGCTTACGGCGCCATACCGCTCGAAGTGCTACGGAAAGCCGCGGCCTTCGGGACGGCCGTCCACGCGTGCACGGAGCTTTACGACCAGGACGATCTCGATCCTTTCAGCGTCGAGGATGACTGGCTGCCTTATATGGCCGGATGGGAAGGCTTCCGGAAGGACCGCAAGCCAGAGATCCTCGCGATCGAGCTCCGGCTCGCGTGCTCAAAGTATGCCGGCACGATCGACCGGATCATGAGAATCGACGGAGAGCTATGGGTGATCGACATCAAGACGACCTGTGAGCTCCACGCCCACGTCGGCGTCCAGCTCGCGGCCTACACGGCGCTTGCCGAGAAGTATCTCGGCACAAAAGAGCGCATCCGGCGCGGCGCCGTACAGCTTCGCGATGATGGCGGATACCGCCTGCGTGAATACACACACCTTAATGATGAGACCTGCTTTGCAGGCCTATTGGGAATTTTTTACTGGGGACAATCACATGGATTCAACAAAGAATGAAATCACCGACGGCAAGCTCTCGTTTGACATCGATGTGCCGAAGGCTGAGGACTTGGAGCTCGAGGGCACGGCCGCCGTCAATTCGGCCGAGTTCCTCGTGATCTCTGACGAGGACGGCCTCAAGCGTGCGACCTTCGAGATGAACGCCTACACGAAGCGCATCAAGGAGCTCGAAAAGGCCCGCAAGACCATCACCGGGCCGCTTGATGCCTCCAAAAAGGCCGTCATGAATCTCTTCCGACCGGCTATCGACGGCTACACACAGGCCGCCGGCATCATCAAACATGCGATCGGGCGTTACGTCACCGAGCAGGAGCGTATCGCCGCCGAGGCCCGTGCGAAGGCCGAGGCCATTGCCGCCGAAGAGCGCCGCAAGCTCGAGGAGCAGGCGAAGGCCGCCGAGGCCGCACAGGCGCCGGAAGCTGCGGCCGTGATCCGGGAGACTGCTGCGCTTGTGACCGCGGCACCGGCAGTAACCGCGCCGGCCAAGGTAAAAGGCATGTCGGTTAAAAAAGTGTGGAAGGGTCAGGTCGTTGACCTCCCGGCATTCCTCAAAGCGGCTGCCGAGAATCCGGCGCTCGCGGCGTTGGTCGAAGTGAAGCAGGGCGCCCTGGATAAGTTCATCAGCGCCAACGGAGGGACGGTGACGATCCCGGGCGTCGAGGTTCGCCAGGAGACGCAGGTCGCGTCTCTCTCGAGATAAGAGGAGGGCGGTATGGGGGCATCAGAGATCTTCGAGGTCGGAACAACGATCGACCACGATGACCGGAAGCACAAACAGGAGGCCAAAAAATGACCTTGGACGAAAAGGCCCTAGCGGCCGGATCGGTGATCGCCGCGGTGTTCATTTTTCTTTGGCTTTGGCTCAGCCCGGGCGTTTTTTTAGGTTGGTTGATTTGGGGGTAAGAGATGGAAACACAGGAGTTAAAACGCCGCGTCCGGGAGCTGTATGAGCAGGTCTCCTTCAGCCAGGAGGAGACACGACGGCTTCAGATGATCGAGGACGCGATCACAAAGGGAGCCATCGAGAAGGCTTGCGTGCTCTCGATGATCCTCGCGACAAGCACGCACAAAAAGGCAAACGCCGCGGCCCGGCTGCGGGATACGCTGAGGAGAGCGAAAGATGGCCAAAAACAAGAGGCCCAGAAAGCACTACCGGCCTAAGCCTTGTTATGTGCCGGTGTGGACGGAGAAGGACAAGAGCAACATCAAGGCGCTGTTCGAGCACGCTGAGCTGGTGACGATGCTCAAGCTGCCGACCGGCGAGGCAACGATGGATGACCTGTGTTGCATCCGTGACACCTTGAATCTCTGTCTGATGGGCTGCATGACGCGTGACTGGCTCGACAAAGAGGAAGTCAAGGCCGCCGAGCCGGTTATCCGGCGCGCCGGCCTGGCACTGATTGCGAGCGTCGATAAGTGCATTGACCGTAATCCGCTGCAGCCTCGCTACGTCTTCACCGGAGACGCCATCAAGGCGATCCAGGCAGGCGTTGCGGTCGCCGGTCCGTACATCAACGACAGCATCGATGCGATCCCCGGCGAGACAGTCCGCGAGTTTTTCGCGATGAAGCACCTCACGCGAGGCAAGGACGCCCGATACGCCTACAGCCCTGAGCAACTGAGACGCGCAATAGACAGAAACACAACCATCGAATGGAGACAAAAATGACCGAAGCAACTGACGTAAAAGACAACCTCGACATGAGAGCGGCCGACATTCGCGATCAAGCCAGTGAAGAGCTCTGCAAGAGTCTTCTGGAGAGCCTGCTGCTTCAGATCAAGCAGCTTAAAAAGCCGTGGGAAGAGATGACGAAGGCCGAGCAGGATACCGTCATCGAAGCGCTCCGGAAGAACGTCCTCACGGCCACCAAGTGCGCAGTCCGGCTGATTGCCGGCAACGGTGCCATTACGGTCGCAGGGTCCCTCGAGTCGATTCAGATCAAAGACACCATCAAGGCCGTGGTGACGGTCCGCAAGAATGCCGAGAACCTGCCGGAGTTGTATGACGCCGCCGGTCAGGAGGTCCTCGTGGTCTGTTCCGGCAATGCGGTCTATGACAAAAACGTGGATATGGTGCAGAGCGAGGACGATCAGCGCAGCTTCGAATTTGGCGCCGAATACGACGAGGACCGCACGCTTGACGACGAGCGTGAAGCCGGCATCGTGGATGTGGAGCCCCGCCGGATCGAGGGCCCGCGGAAGTAAAGGAGGTTCACTATGACAACCATGACAGCCGCTAACTCAGACGACTACGGCCGCATGACCGTCAAGGACGTCTGTGCGTATTTCGGTGTGAGCCGCAATACGCTGTATCGGTGGATCGAGAAGGCCCGGCTGCCCACCCCGGTCAAGATGGGCCGCACGTCCTTTTTTTACCGAAAAAGCATCCACGCGGCCGAGCAGATCATGCAGCAGGAGAGCGAGCAGTTCATGCTCCGGGCCGCGAAGCGCCGGATCAGAGGTCCCAAGGCGCCGGCATCAGAGTCTCTGCCCAGCGCCGCATGACTTCACGGCGTTGATCGAGCAGGTCCGTCCGGAAGTAGGCCTGCACAGTCGCATCGCCCCATGTGTGCGACAAGCACTTCTCAGCCACAGCGTCCGGCACGCCGGCCTGTGCGCACCAATCGCGGAAGGTTGATCGGATCCCGTGGGCCGTCACCTTCCGTTTTATTATCTTCACAATCTTGAGCCGCGGCGAGTCAAGGCTCAGCGGCGCCTCTCCGGACGGCGAAGCGCTGAAGACAAGCCGCTCGCCTTTCTGATTTCCCATCGCAAGCCCCGCCCGGATCATCTCAGTGACCGGCACCCGGTGCGGCATGGAGTTCTTCATCCGGTCGCCCGGGATAGTCCAGATGCCGTCCCTTATTTCTTGCGCCATCATCATACGGGCCTCGGTGACCCGGCAAGCCGATCCGGCGACAACCAGCAGCAGACCCGAGACAGGTGACGGATGCTTCACGCAGTAAAGCACGATGCTCCGGAGCTCGTCGATCGTTGGCGCCTCCATGTGCTTGACTGTGGCCTTCTTGTTCCGGGCCGGAAGAAGCATCTGCAAGTTACCTCTCCACAGCGCCGGATTCGCTCCGGTGCGCAGGCCTTTCACGGTCGCCCAATTGAGCACAGCCTCGAGACGCATCCGGACGCGCGTAGCGGTTTCAGGACGTTTTACCCAAAGGGGCCGCAGAACCTCAAAGACATGATCGACCGTGATGTCGGCGACCGCCTTGTCGCCGATCACCGGCACGGCGTAGTCGCGCATCGTCTGCTCCCACTGCCTCCGGCTCGCGTCGTTCTTCCACTTCTTGACGGCCGCAATGGTCTCCAAGGCTTCCGGAAGGATGTCGGCAAAGGTCGGCCGGTCGTCCGTTTCGACCGGGGACTTACTCTCAAGCTCTTCGATGATGACGCCAAGCGCGACCCGGGCCTGCTGCAGCGTGATTGATCCGACTGCCCCGAGGCTGCGGTCGAGGCGCTTGCCGTTCATGGTGAATCGACCGACGTAATACTGCCGGCCCTTAATCGTCTTGATGACGACGTTTCTGGCTGGTGATCTCATGGGCTCTCCGTTTCCCATCGCCCGAAAGTTTTTCCCACACACCGGGGAAATTTTTCCGAAGTGTGGGAAAATTTTCCCCAAAAGGGTGGGGAAAAGCGGGGCTCGAACCCCATTTTATTGCAAATTTTGGTACGCCATGACACACGATGAAACACATCGTGAAAGGCCGGAGAGCCGCGCCCAGAGCGGCATACGCCAGAAAAGCGCAAAAAATAAGGGCTTGCGTGATGCAAGCCCTCGGAATCAGGTGGCGGAGAAGGAGGGATTCGAACCCACGATACCGTCAGTTACCTGTTTGGAATTCGGAGGTAGCCCTCTCGAGCAAAAGCCCGGTTACGCTGCCGGTGTAAGTCGGATGACTAATACACAATTGATAAAAGAAGGGAAAAGAAAGAAATCAAACCATCTTCAGCGTGAGTGCTGAGAACACCTGCAGCGCCCCTTTGTAGCGGCTCAAAGTGCCGCGGGAGCGGAGACCGCGCTTTTTAGCTTTTGCTTTGGTGTTGCCCTTTAGTCACGCCGTTGATTGAAAAAGGAAATTCTGTCCCTTTTCTTTGTATGTTTTTTGCTTTTCAGTGTTAATGTTGAAAGCGTTACAACAATTTCCCGTGGGGATGGGCTATGTCGATCCAGATTTCGGACAAAAGTTTTGAAGGTTTTAAGCAGGCATACGCGACGTTGAGCGCGGCCGTGACGAAGTTCCAGGCACAGGCCGAAGGTGCCGGCGGTAAGGTCGGCACAATCCTTACGCAGGAAATCTACGACACGGCCCGTCAGATGCTCGAAGCCGGTGCGGTGCTTGCACAGGAAGCAACGGCCAAGGTCGCTGACGTCGTTGCGGAAGTAACCGGCGCGAAAAAGCCCGCCGCGAAGAAAGCCGCAAAGCCGGCAGCTGCCGCCAAAAAGCCCGCAGCCAAGGAAGTTGCCCCGGCGAAGAAAGCTCCGGTGAAAAAGGCTGCCGCGAAATTT
>UMGZ01051814.1_pt1 | contig 18103 bp, 8 predicted proteins | sample 1965421 | NCBI WGS metagenome assembly UMGZ01 (sample SAMEA4836087, study PRJEB28245) | human gut metagenome | biome: gut microbiome; material: fecal sample | place: Denmark | collected 2008
CGAGAAGCACCATGTGGCAGATTCAGACACCACAGTGTTTTGTGACAGCAGAAATCAGAGAAGCTTACCAGAAAATGATGGAAGCGGGTGATGATTCTGTAACCGATGACGGAATGGTGATGGAAACTTACGGAATCCGTGGCGTCCGCATGATAAAGGGAAGTTACGAAAACATGAAAATTACAACTCCGGAAGATATGCTGCTTGGCGAGGCAATCTTAAAAGGCAGGAGTACGGAGAGGTAATGACAGGAGATACAAACATGAAAAAGGAAAATACGATAAATCAGGAACAGGAAGAAATGGTATTTGCAGAACCTCCTGCACAGGTTATTTTTAATGAAAAAAAGGAGCCGGACGATATTGTAGAAGACGATGCAGAAGAAATTGACGAAGAGGATTATGAGATTGAAGATGACGGAGACGAGGAAGACGATACTCCGAAAAACAAGTTTGAGTCCTGCTGTGTCTGCCATCGTACAGAAGAACAAGGTGCAAAGCTCATCCATATGCCGACAGGTTTAAGCATCTGTTCTGACTGTATGCAGAAGTCTTTTGATTCCTTTAATTCTGGATTTGGTGGTGGAAATGGCATCCAGTTCCTTGACCTGTCCAACATGGACTTTAACAATTTAAAAGATATGAATCTTGGAGATCTGTTATCAGGAACGATGTCTAACCAGAAGCCAAAGACAAAAAAGGCAAAAAAGAAAAAGAAGAAAAATAAGAAGGAAGAACCAAAGCTTACTTTAAAGAATATTCCTGCGCCACATCAGATTAAGGCCCAGCTTGACGAGTATGTTATCGGACAGGATTATGCGAAAAAGGTAATGTCCGTTGCCGTATATAACCATTATAAACGTGTCATTACAAATACGATGGATGAAATCGAGATTGATAAGTCTAATATGCTTATGATCGGACCGACAGGTTCTGGTAAGACCCATCTTGTAAAAACATTAGCAAGACTGTTAAATGTACCTCTGGCAATCTGTGATGCAACTTCTCTTACAGAGGCAGGTTATATCGGTGATGACGTAGAAAGTGTGCTTTCTAAATTACTTGCCAATGCCGATAATGATGTAGAAAAAGCAGAGACTGGAATTATTTTCATCGATGAGATTGATAAAATCGCAAAGAAGAAAAATACGACAAGCCGTGATGTAAGCGGAGAATCTGTACAGCAGGCACTCTTAAAACTGTTAGAAGGCAGCGAGGTAGAAGTGCCGGTAGGTGCAAGCTCTAAAAATGCGATGGTTCCGACTGCTGTAATGAATACAAGAAATATTCTCTTTATCTGCGGTGGTGCATTCCCTGGATTAGAGGATATTATCAAAGAGAGAATGACACAGCATTCCTCTATCGGATTCCATGCAGAACTTAAGGACAAATACGATCATGAAAAGAACATGTTACAGTATGTTACAGTAGAAGATATCCGTAAATTTGGAATGATTCCAGAATTTATTGGAAGATTACCAATAATATTTACATTAAATGCCTTGACAAAGGAAATGCTGGTTGATATTCTGAAAGAGCCCAAGAATGCAATATTGAAACAGTATCAGAAACTTCTGGCATTAGATGAAGTGGATTTGCAGTTTGAAGATGGAGCTTTGACAGCCATTGCGGAGAAGGCTATGGAAAAAGATACTGGAGCGAGAGCACTTCGCGCGATCATCGAGAAATTCATGCTTGATATTATGTATGAAATTCCAAAGGATGATAATATCGGACGAGTTACAATCACAGAAGACTATATCCGTAACAATGGAGCTCCGCTTATTGAGATGCGTCCTTATCTTCAGCTTGAGCAGAAGAAGAGAGAGATAGCGGCTGCGGAAGAGCAGAAAGAGAATTAAGTAGAAACTAGAGTGAGTTTGAAAATTATTCCTGCAAGCTGTATGTCCAACTTACGGTAGATGCGGTAAAGAAGTACAGATACAAAAGACAAAGTATAAGGCAAAAATATTTAATAACGATATAATGTTAAAATTCCATAGAGGGGGTTAATTATGGAAAAGTTAAACCTGAAGTTTTTGCAGAGTCTGGCAACACAGTATCCAAGCGTGGCAAAGGCCTGTACAGAGATTATCAATCTGCAGGCAATTCTAAATCTGCCAAAGGAGACAGAACATTTTGTTTCTGATGTACATGGGGAGTACGAGCAATTTCTACATATCTTAAAAACTGGCTCAGGAGCCATTCGCAATAAGATAGAAGATGTTTTTGGTAATACACTCTGCGCCAGAGATAAAAAGAGTTTGGCAGCTCTGATTTATTATCCAGAGCAGAAAGTAGAGCGGATGCGGTTAGAGTTATCTGAAGAAGATTTTCAGGATTGGTATAAGGTATCCCTGCATCGCCTGATTGCGGTATGTAAGGAAAGCTCTGCCAAGTATACAAGATCAAAACTTAGAAAGAGTCTGCCGGCTGATTTTTCTTATATTCTTGAAGAGCTTTTGAGTGAAAATAACCGTGTTGTAGAAAAAGAAGAATATTATAATGAAATCTTTGATACGATTATCCGCTTAAACAGAGCGAAAGAATTTATTGTTGCCATTGCCGGGGTTATTCAGAAGTTAGTTGTCACACGGCTTCATGTTATCGGAGATATTTTTGACCGAGGCCCAGGCCCGCATATCATTATGGATCACCTGATGGAACACAGTAATGTGGACTTCCAGTGGGGAAACCATGATGTGGTATGGATGGGAGCGGCTTCTGGTCAAAAAGCCTGTATTGCCAATGTCATTCGCCTTTCAGCAAGATATAATAATCTTAATGTATTAGAAGACGGATATGGAATTAATCTTGTCCCACTCGCAAGTTTTGCGATTGAAACATATGCGAATGATCCTTGTCAGTGCTTCCGGGTTCATGCACAGGAAGACTCTGATTTAAGAGAAGTATCTCTCAATATGAAGATGCATAAAGCCATTGCTATTATTCAGTTTAAGTTAGAGGGGCAGGTGATCAAGAGAAGGCCAGAGTTTAATATGGACAAAAGACTCCTTCTTGATAAGATTGATTACGAGGAAGGAACCATTATGATAGAAGGTAAGAAGTATGAACTTCTTGATAAATCCTTCCCTACTATTGACCCGAATAATCCATATGAACTTTCCGAAGCAGAAGAAGCCTTGATGAACCGCCTTTGCATGAACTTTTTAAACTGCGATAAGTTACAGGAACATATCCGTTTCCTATTTAATAAAGGCGGTCTGTATCTTTGTTATAATTCCAATCTTCTCTATCATGGCTGTGTGCCGCTTGATGAGAAGGGAAACTTCCGTAAAGTTAAGATTGGCAGCAAACAGTATTCTGGCAAAGAACTTTATGATGTGCTTGAGTACTACGCAAGAAAGGGATATTACGAGCAGGATAACAGAGAAGAACATGAATATGGAAAGGATATCATGTGGTATATCTGGTCTAATGAGAACTCCCCAGTCTATGGCAAGGAAAAGATGGCGACATTTGAGCGGTATTTCATTGCCGATAAAGAAGTGCAGATTGAGAGAAAAGACCATTATTACCGCCTGATAGAGAGAGAAGATGTTGTAAATAATATCCTCAAAGAATTTGGCGTAGATATCGAAAAAGGTCATATTATCAATGGGCATATGCCTGTTCACGTAAAAGAGGGTGAATCCCCTGTCAAATGTAACGGTAAAGTCATGATCATTGATGGTGGCTTTTCGAAAGCATACCGCGGAACGACAGGAATTGCCGGTTACACCCTTATCTATAATTCAAGAGGTTTGCGTCTTGTGTCTCATGAGACATTTACTTCGACAGAAGACGTTATCGAAAAAGAGATAGACGTACATTCTGATACCGTTATCCGTGAGGTTTCTGCTCAGCGTGAGAGAGTGATAGATACCGAAACTGGCCGCCAGTTAAAAGAGCAGATCAGTGACCTTGAGAAGCTGCTGCATGCTTATCGGACGGGACAGATTTTGGAAAAAGAATAAAAGGAGACGAACTCCAAAAAGAGAATCCATAGAAGGGCATATTTCTCTTGTAAACTAACATATATTTAATAAGACAATCTGAGATAGTGTGTTACGTTTTTTTATAAACAGGGAGATTTTTATCTTCTTCTAGCAAGAAGATTCCCCATTTAAGGGGATATCACTCGGTATACAGAGAAAACGGGAGGGTTGCTATGAATATGGACAGGAGCCAGAAGAATTTGGAGAAGAAAAAGGATGATAGAACGATTGAATATTTAGAATTGAAGTATGATACAAATATACAAAGGGGGCTTACGCTGGCAAAAGTGAGGCAGAAGCAGCGTGGGAAGAGGAGTTCTAGGAATAGTATAACGAAAGAGAAGAAGCGGATTTGGTTTATGTGTTTAAAACAGGAGTGCCAGAATCTGCTTTTCTTTTTCTTTCTATATTTATGTGTGGTAAGTGTTTTGTTTCAATTTGATCAAAGAGTAAAAACAGTGTTGTTTGTGTCTTTTATGGTATTTCTTTTTGGGAAGGTGGAAAAGACATTTCGTTATAGTAAAGTGTTATTTAAGAAGGAAGAAATATATAAAACTAAAGTAGTGGTTTTACGAGAAAATATATTTCAATGTGTGCAGGTAAATAGTCTTGTAAAAGGGGACATTGTGCGTTTGAAAAGAGGGGAAAAAGTTCCGCTCGCTGTTATAAGTTTAAAGTTACCATATAAAGAATATAAACAGGGAGAAATTTTTGCAGAAAATACAGGACGGGCTATTGTAACACAGCAGGTGGTGTATCCTTTCTTTGAAAATGTGAAAGAGAATACAGGTATAAACAGAACTGTTAAAATGACAGAGAATATAGAAGATAAGTATGTAGAAAAAAATGAAAGCATGAAAGGAAAAATCTCTTTGAATACAATTGGTAAACAAAGGAAGAAACAAGGAAGACTATATGCGGCAGAGGAGAAAGAGAGAGAAGAAAATGGAGGAAGTTATACAGAAAATATGATTCTCCAGGAAATTTTTATCCGTCAGGGAATTTATTTTCAACCAGATTTTTTTAAAAAAACTGCGGTAGAAGGAGAAAGGCCAATCGTTGCTGTTGGTTTTGAAGATATATATTTCCCGTCCAGATTTCAAAAGGAGAAGTTTCAGCGATTTATGCAGGAATTAAAGAAAACAGGTGTGAAATACTTCTTTTTTACGAATCAGAACAGAGAATCGGCATTTTCTATTGGAAAACAGACGGGAATAGTGAAAGAAAAAAGAGAAGTGATAGATAGAAAACAGTTTTTGCTTCTAAAAAACGTGGCTCTCGAAAAACAGATAAAAAGTATTCGCATTTATTGCGGACTTTCAGAAGTCGAAAAAAGCCAGATTATAGCCATATGGAGAAAACATCAGCAGGAATATTCAAAAAAATTCTTGCAAAAGCAGGGAAGAATCCTGTTTATGTCTGGTTTAAATCAGAGTGGCAGAGAAAAAATAACAGAAGATTGTGTATACGCCTGTTGCCATAGCGGCAGCCAGGAGGGGGATATCTGGTTCAAAAAAAATTGGAGAGATACAATCGTAAAATATCTTACTGGACAAAATATCTGGCAGAAATTTCTTGAAAATACCCAAAAATGGGAAGGACAGATTCTGGCAAGCTTATGTATATTTATGCTCATATCTCTTCTGCTGTCCTTATATATGCCACAACAGGAAAACATGCAGAAAATTACACAGACAGGAAGCCTATTTTGTGCAGCATATATTATTGGAAAAGAAATTGTAGAAGAAGGATTCCGCAAATGGTTTCTGAAAAAATTGAAAAATAATTAGATTCTGATTTGCGTAGCAAAGGAGACGCCGCTGTAGAGGAATCTGTAGTCGGATTGCCAGAAGGGTTCTTCCTCGTATTTTTTGAGCAATCCTACAGAAAATTTACAGCGGCTAACTATTCCAAATCCTACAAAATCAGTTTCATGGAAAGCTATAATCGTCTGAATGATATCCAAATCCTATAATATGAATTCTGATTTTGCCTCGGCAACCTGGAAGTTTACAAAATTAATACCACTTATGGATTATTGAATTTTATCCTGCGTTTATGCTAATATAATTAACAGGCGTAACGATATGAAAAGGCTGAAGGATTTCGTATCATTACAAATATCTTACTAATAATATATTTTAGGAAAGGAAAAGCTATTCAAGCGAAAGCTTCAATAGCAGGATAGAATGATGGAACTGTTAAAAACAGGAGCGTATCTTGTAAATGGAACAGAAATTATAGAAGATACTCCGGAAGCCCAGGCAAGACTGCAGGCAGTGGCTGGTCCGGATGCACCTTCTAAAGAAGAAGCAGCGAAGGGAACAATTGCTTATGGTATTTTAGAAGCCCATAATACTTCTGATAACATGGAAAAGTTAAAAATTCGTTTTGATAAGTTAACTTCCCATGATATCACTTATGTAGGAATTATCCAGACAGCACGTGCATCAGGATTAGAGAAGTTCCCTATGCCATATGTTCTCACAAACTGTCATAACAGCTTATGTGCTGTTGGTGGAACAATCAACGAAGATGACCATATGTTTGGACTTACCTGTGCGAAAAAGTACGGTGGAATCTATGTACCTCCTCATCAGGCAGTTATCCATCAGTTCGCAAGAGAAATGCTTGCCTGCGGTGGAGCAATGATTCTTGGTTCTGATTCTCATACCCGTTATGGAGCACTTGGAACAATGGCAATGGGTGAAGGCGGACCAGAGCTTGTAAAGCAGCTCTTAAACCAGACTTACGATATTAATATGCCAGGTGTTATTGGAATCTACATGACAGGAGAGCCAATAAAAGGTGTCGGTCCACAGGACGTAGCTCTTGCGATTATCGGAGCAGTATTCCAGAATGGTTATGTAAATAATAAAGTTATGGAGTTTGTTGGACCAGGTGTTGAGAAGCTGAGTGCAGACTTCCGTATCGGTGTTGACGTAATGACAACAGAGACAACCTGTCTTTCCTCTATCTGGAAAACAGATGATGTAATTAAAGATTTCTATGATATCCATGGAAGAGTAGAAGATTACAAAGAATTAAATCCTGCAAAAGTTGCTTACTATGACGGAATGGTTAAGATTGATTTAAGCAAGATTCGTCCAATGATTGCTATGCCATTCCATCCAAGTAATACATATACGATTGAAGATATGAATAAGAACCTGATGGATGTTCTTCACGACTGTGAGCAGAAAGCACTTGTTAGCTTAGATGGACAGGTAGACTTTAAACTTACCGATAAAGTTCGCGATGGAAAGCTCTATGTAGAACAGGGAATCATCGCAGGATGTGCCGGTGGTGGATTTGAAAACTTATGCGCAGCAGCAGATATTATCAAAGGAAAATCTATTGGAGCGGATGAATTTACATTAAGTGTTTATCCTGCAAGTACACCAATCTACATGGAATTAGTAAAGAATGGTGCAGCAGCAGCCCTTATGGAAAGTGGTGCTATCGTAAAAACAGCATTCTGTGGTCCATGTTTCGGTGCGGGAGATACGCCATCCAACAATAGCTTAAGTATCCGTCATTCCACAAGAAACTTCCCGAACAGAGAAGGTTCTAAGTTACAAAATGGTCAGATTGCTTCTGTAGCATTAATGGATGCCCGCTCTATCGCAGCAACCGCAGCCAATAAAGGATACCTTACGCCAGCAACAGACCTTGATGTAGAATATACAGGAAGAAAATATCACTTTGACAGCAGCATTTACGCAAATCGTGTATTTGACAGCAAAGGAGTGGCAGATCCATCTGTAGAGATTAAGTTCGGACCAAATATCAAAGACTGGCCAAAGATGAGCGCACTTCCAGAAAACATGATTCTGAAAGTTGTGTCCGAGATCCATGATCCAGTTACAACGACAGATGAATTAATTCCATCAGGAGAAACATCCTCCTACCGTTCGAATCCACTTGGCCTTGCAGAGTTTACCCTTTCAAGAAAAGATCCTGCTTATGTAGGACGTGCCAAAGAAGTAAGAGCAGCACAGGAAGCAGTAGAAGCGAACAGCAATCCAGTAGAAGCATTAGCAGAATTAGCACCAGTAATTGATGCAATTCACGCTAAGTATGCGGATGTTACCAATGAAAATATTGGAATCGGAAGTACAATCTTTGCTGTAAAACCAGGTGACGGTTCCGCCAGAGAACAGGCAGCATCCTGCCAGAAAGTATTAGGTGGCTGGGCTAACATTGCAAATGAATACGCTACAAAGCGCTATCGTTCCAACCTTATTAACTGGGGTATGCTTCCATTCCTTATTGAAAAAGGTGACCTGCCATTCGCAAACGGAGATTACATTTTCCTGCCAGACGTAAGAAAGGCAGTCGAGACAAAGGCAGCAGAATTTGAAGCTTATGTTGTAAAAGACGGAAGTCTCACACCATTTGCTTTAAAAATGGGTGAATTAACAGATGATGAGAGAGAGATTATCTTGAAGGGATGCCTCATTAACTACAATCGACAGTAATTCTGAGTTGCCGCAGGCAAGGTAGAAGGTGCTACAGAGGAAGTAGCGTTCGGATTACCAGAAGATTATGAGTAGAACCACTAAAAAATTGCCCCATTTTGTTCCGTTGTGCTAAATGGGGTAGATTTTTAAGTGGTTCTTTCTTGTGTTTTTTGAGCAATCCGACTAAAAGCTTTTGTAGCGTCTCCCTTGCCTGTGGTAAATCAAAATTGTATACATATTAGTGCACTATTGACAAAAGGAAAGTATTTGGTATATCATAAAAAAGATTATTAACTTTTAAATGTAAGTTATCTAAAAATCAGAACAAAAGACAATTGACAACATTGAATGAGAGAAGAAGGAGTGGAGTAAGTATGAAGGTTTCAGGAAATGACCTGTTTGTAACGGCAATGAAAAAGGAAGGCGTGGATACGATTTTCGCATATCCAGGTGGCATGGTCGTCAATCTTCTAGACGCACTCCATGATTGTCACGGGATTGACCTCGTATTACCAAGACATGAGCAGGGGTTGATTCACGCAGCGGATGGTTATGCCAGAGCAACCGGCAAGGTTGGTGTATGTTTAGTAACCAGTGGACCGGGTGCTACGAACTTAGTAACAGGAATTGCTACAGCAAACTATGACAGTATTCCATTAGTATGTTTTACTGGCCAGGTTCCAGAGCATTTGATCGGTAATGATGCGTTTCAGGAAGTAGATATCATTGGAGTGACTAGAAATATTGCGAAGTTTGTTATCATGGTCCGTGATAGAGAGATGTTAGCACAGCGAATTAAGGAAGCATTTTACATTGCAAGATCAGGAAAGCCAGGACCGGTTCTTGTAGATTTACCAACAGACGTTATGGCAGAACTGGGTTCAACTTCTTATCCAACAGAAGTAAATATCCGTGGATATAAGCCGAATAAGGGTGTTCATGTAGGACAGCTTAAGAAGGCGATTAATCTGTTAGAAGAAGCGAAAAAGCCGATGTTTTTAATCGGTGGGGGAGTAAATCTCGCTCATGCTCAGGAAGAGATGACAAAGCTTGCAGAAAAGATTGATGCTCCAGTAATTACGACCGTTATGGGACGAGGAGCTATTTCCACAGAGCATCCTTTATATATTGGTAATATCGGAATGCATGGTTCTTATGCTGCTAATAAGACTGCAGATGAGTGCGATTTAATGTTCTCTATCGGATGCCGTTTTAATGACCGGGTAACTGGTGAGATTAAGAAGTTTGCACCGAATGCTAAGATTGTCCATATTGATATTGAATCCGCAGCGATTTCAAGAAATGTTACAGTAGATATTCCGATTGTTGCAGATGCGAAGGCAGCAATCTTAAAGATATTAGAGCATACAGAACCAATGAAGCATGAGGAATGGATTGCAGAGGTAAAAGGCTGGGATAAAGAATATCCTCTTCATATGGAAGTAGAAGAGGGAGTAAACCCACAGAGTATCATCGAGACTTTGAATGAAGTGTATGCAGACAGAGATACAGTATTTACCAGTGATGTAGGACAGCATCAGATGTGGGCTTCCCAGTATCTGAAGTTAGATGCGACTCATAGATTAGTACAAAGCGGAGGACTTGGTACGATGGGATTTGGCCTTCCATCTGCCGTAGGAGCACAGATTGGATGTCCAGAGAAGTCTGTCGTATCAATCAGTGGTGACGGTGGATTCCAGATGAACATGCAGGAGCTTGCAACAGCAGTATGCCAGGAACTTCCGTTAGTAAACATTGTATTTAACAATAATCGTCTCGGAATGGTTCGCCAGATGCAGGAACTCTTCTTTAAGAAGCGTTATACAATTACCTGCCTGCGCTATCATAAGTCCTGCAAGGGTAAATGTGGTACACCGGGCTGGGTATGTCCAGAGTATGTTCCTGATTTCGTAAAGATGGCAGAAGCTTACGGTTCTAAAGGATATTTTGTTACAAGTAATGATCAGTTAAAAGATACGATTCTTGAGGCGAGAGAGTACGCAGAGAAGAATAAGAAACCAGTTATTGTAGAATGTATGGTTGCTCCAGATGAACTGGTTATGCCGATGATTAAGGGTGGAGCAAGCTTTGAAGATATTATGTTATAGGAGGATGCAGAGATGAGAGAGATAAATACAGAAAAGAAAAAAAGATGGGTATCTCTGTATGTGGAGAACCGAATTGGTGTATTAGCACGTATTTCAGGAATGATGTCTGGAAAGTCCTATAACATTTCAAGTATTACAGTAGGTGTTACAGAAGATCCTACAGTATCAAGAATGACAATCGGCCTTTCTTCTGACGATGCAACTTTTGAGCAGATTAAAAAGCAGTTAAACCGCTGCGTAGAGGTAATTAAGCTTAACGATATTACCGATGCCCCAACCCATATGAAGGAGATTCTTTTCGTGAAGATTCATGAATGTTCTGAATTTGAGAAGGGTGAGATTTTCCGTATCTCACAGGTATTTGGAGCTAAAGCGATTGATTACGGTATTAACAGTGTTCTTTTAGAGAGTGTAAATACAGAGGGACGTAATAACGACCTTATTGCTCTTTTAACAAGAAAGTTTGATCATGTGGAAGTTGTTCGAGGTGGTATTGTTGCAATAGAGTCTATCAGCATGATTGACCGTTAATATTTAGAATAAAATATTGTTTTTCCATTATAGAATTTACGATTTAGAGCGTATTTGAAGAATTATTTCAACAATCGGTATATTTGTTTTGTAGAGAATATGTCCTTTGTTTGGATAAGATTTCCATAAATTGTGATTTATACTTAACAGAAAGTATTTTTGAATGCGGCTTAACAGAAGGGTATTTAAACATCTATGTTTAGATACTCTTCTTTTTTTTCTTTTGGGATTGGAATGTTATATATGGGGAAATGAAAGTACAAAAATATAATTGATGAATAAAAAAGAAATAAAGTAAAACATTGACAATTAAGAAGTGAAATGCTAAAATGTAATGGAAATATTTCCTAAAAATGAAAGGAGTGTAAAACGAGAAGAGAGATATTTTAAGCAACAGGGAAATATAGAATTTTTCAGGAGGGCAGAAAATGCGGATATTTTTTAGGAGAATCCTTATTTTTGTTTTAGTAGCTGCACTTTTTTTTACAAATATCAACATAAGCGTAGCTGCTTCTGGAATAGGGAAAGAGAGTTTCTACCAGATGAAAAATGAACAGGAAGATACCAGACAGATAGAGAATATTACAACGGAAAGTCAGGAGAGTACGACAGCCATTTCTAAAGAAACAACGGAAGAAAAGGAAAAATCAGAGCAAGGAACCACGGAGCAGCATAATGAAGCAGAAGAAAAGAGTACAGAGCAGGAATCGGAAAGTGCAGGAACACAGGATAAATCTCAGCAACAACAGGAGAAATTAACAGGTTCAGAACTAAAAGAAGGGGGACAGACAAAAAAATCTACAGAAAGGAATCAGGAACAGTCCACAGCGGAGCAGAGGGAAGACGAGGAGGAAGAGTCTGTACCAGTAGTAATGTCTACTCATCCAAGCACAAACCATTCTGTAACAATGCCTGATGTTACCAGCCATTATTTTTTATTACAAAAAAACAGCAAAAAAGTGGGAAGCGTGACAGGAAAAAATCTGCTTACAGTAGCCAATGCACAGGCGGCATCGAAGTATATTTATGAAAGTTATTCAAATGGAAGACAGTATAATTTTACTCCCCGGTTTAACAATAACAGTTCAGTAAGCGTTGGTGGAGGAACAGGCGGAGGAGTTTCTTTTACAAAAGTGAAAAATGGAACAGAAAGTGAATTTGGTACTTTATATCCTGCCGTATCGAAAGGACGTATTGCATCGAAAGTATTTAATTTACAGAAAACTACGGTGAATCCATACGCAGTATATAAAGATGTTGGAAATTGGTATGATTATAATACGAAGAGAACATATAAGATTGATTTAAAGATTACAGTAACAGGATATAAATTTCCAGGGGCAGCGATAAGAAGGCAGTTGTCGAATCAGGATTTAAAAGCGCCATATATTGGATTCCAGAAGAACAAGATTGGTATATCTGTTATGGGTACAGATTATGTGCAGACTCGCATGGATTTCTATTATAGTGGAACGACAACACCGGTTTCCGGAATCAAAGGATTAATTCAGTTTTGTGATATTGATGCACAGCAGGGTGTTGATTTTGGAACAGGTTTTGAGAAAGTACTTATGTTTCAGATGCAGCAGTCAAAACTTCAGTATAATGCGACAGGATTGATTACTGGTTCGAAAGGATATGTTTCTTCAAGGACGAGTGAAGGTTTTGACAATAATGATGAGACAACAACCGCAGTTAGAATTTTTGCGGGAAGTACGGTGAATTGTCGATGGACAGTAGCCAAATGTGACCAGAAGGATACGGGCGGTAATGCGGCATATGCGATAAAAAGTGGATATGGGATTCCAGCGGATAGTTCACTGGCAGATTCTACATCCTATTATTGGTCAAACAGTACAGGACTGCTTTCGATTCGTGCAGATGTAGGGATTGGATTATTACCAGATGAAGTAAAGAAAGCGATTTATCACGGAAAAATCAATTCTAAAAATTCAGAATCAGCAAAGAAATTTCTGGGGTTGTCTGATAGAAAGGAGACATTTTCCTATGTTTTATCTGCACCAGTTCCGAGTCCGTCCAATGTAACTACGGCGAAGTATACATCATTTCAGTTTGAGGATAAAGTAGAATCGCTTTTGAACGTAAAAGATGTGAAAGTATATGCAGATGAGGCGGTAAATAATAATGTCCAGGCTGATCAGATGAATTATACAGATGTAAGTGCCAATTTTAATATAACAAAAACGCAAGGGACAGATCATGCCACGACAGTGAAAGTGGCAGCGAAAAATGCGAAGTTATCAGCGGCGGCTTTTTATGGACACAGTTATTATGTGCATATAGAAGTGCAGATGAAATCGGATGAAGAGTTACATAAAATTAATAAATCAGTTGCGGACTGGTATCAGACAGATAATGCTGTGACTGCGAAAGTATCTGAGGCAGGAAAATGTCAGGGAAGTGTAGCAGTTTTAAATAAGGGAACATTAAATGTAGCAAATAATCAGGGTGGTTCAGTAAAAAAAGAATCGAATTATGTGGCATCTAAAGTAGGGATGATAATTAAAGTAAAAAAGACAGATCAAAATAGCGGGCAGCCAATCGAAGGAGTGACATTTGGTTTATTTGGCGGTGAAAATGTCAGTATAGATAAAGCAGAACCAATAGATACGGCAGTAACAAATAAAGAAGGAATTGCTGTATTTAAGACAGGAACTAGCTATAGTTTTTATAAAGATAAATATGGAGATGGTCCATATTGCGTTAAAGAAATTGCTATTCCTGCAGTCTATAAAAATGTGTGGAAGCCATCTCTTAATAAAGAGTGGACTTACAAAATTCCAACTTTAAAATCAGAAGCTCTGTTTGATCTTTCTTCAAATATACCACTGGAGGCACAGTTAGAAAATACAAATTATCAGGCGGAAAAGAATTTAATAAAGGTTTACAAAAAGAGCAAAGATACGGGAGCATATTTATCTGGAGCGGAATTTACCCTGTTACAGTGGTCACAATCTAAAAATCAATATGAAGAACTCTTTACTTTAGAAGAAGATGTGGATGAGAATAAGAGATCGGTTTATCAAAATAAGCAGGAATTTAAAAATACTCTGGATAATTTAGGTCGTTATAAAATTGTGGAGAAGAAAGCGCCGAAGGGGTGCATATTAACGAAGCAAGAGTGGACGTTTGAACTGTCGGAAAATACAGACAATAAGGAGAATTCTGTCATTTTTGAAAATTTGTCAACAGGAGAAAAGCAAAAAGGCAGTTTAGTATATGAGAATCCACTTCAAAAAGGAAAGCTCCTTATCCAAAAAGAAGATGATGAGGGGCAGCCAGTGAGTGGTGCTGTTTTTTCAGTAACTGCGGCGCAGGACATTTACGCACCGTGGGATGTCAAGGAAGATGGAACACCAGCTTCTGATACAAAACCTCTTGTTACAAAGGGAGAGGTAGTAGATAAGATTACAACCGGAGAAGATGGAAAAGGAGAAAGCAATAAGTCATTATATATTGGTAAATATATCGTAGAGGAAATTAAAGGAGCATGGAATCATATTAAAGGAGATACGATTTATGAAGCAGAGCTGCATTATGGTTTAGACAGCAGTAAAGAATTGATTAGTTATCATCTTAAAGTAAACAATCTTTTGATGCATCCATCACTTGCAGTTTCTAAGCTTGCAGATAAAACAACCAATGAAGAGAAAAAAGCAGTTGCTTTTGATGAAAAAACAGGACGTTATATAGAGAAAAAGGTGACAGGACGCTATAAGGCAGGAGAATTCGTTGATTATACAATAAGAGTAACAAATACAGGGAATGTTTCTCTTTACAATATCAAAGTGACAGATGATATGGATTGTAAGGGGGAATTTGATGGACAGACACTCTCTAAATATGCAGATATGGAAACCGCAGCATTTGTACTTCCTGAATCGGGCTATTTTGTGACGAAAAGCGGAGATAAAGTATATGCTCAGATGTCAACATCATCTAATCTTGTATTAAGCCTGCATCATCTTGCAATAGCTGACAGCGTTGAGATGCATGTGAAAGTAAAATTAAAAGAAGCTGTGAAAGATGCGTGGAAGCTTAAGAATGAAGTTCGCGTTCAGGCACAGTATGATGATAATGGACAAGAAGACGATGCGGATAAGCCACATCTAGTTGATGTACCAGTAAAGGACTTAGTAGATGGAGAGAATAATAGTCTGGTCGTAGACTGGGATTATATCAATATTCCAGGAATTCCAGAGGAAAAGGTAATAAAGACTGCCGATAGAACAACAGGAATTCAGATTGAAAATGGAGAGATAACGTCAGGGTCTAAAATACCTGGAATATACAATGCAAAGGAAAAAGTAAAGTTCTCTATTATAGTAAAGAATTCCGGGGAGGCAGCTTTAAAAAGGATTACAGTAAAAGATGCATTAAGCGATGAACTTAAAGCCGTATCCGATATGGAAAGTGCAGGTTTTGTTTTTGATGATGCAACTGTGGATAAAGATAGTTTTTATGTTCTCACTACAGCAAAAGGAAAGAAGATTACAGCCAAAGTAGTAGATAAAAATACAGTGATATTATGTAATACAGGAGAGGATAGTTCTGGAACAGACCGCCTCTTTGCAGATGATTATATTACGTTAAATTATAGCGTTAATTTATTGCCTGGAACAGCGAATTTATATGATCTTTCTAATAAAGTATATGTTAATGGATGGTACTTTAATGGAAATGAAGACGAAGAAGTTCCAGGAAAAGACGATGAAGATATTATTGAAGTGCCAGGAATACCAGAAGGAAGAACAGCAAAACTAGCTGATAAAACAACTGGGGTTGTCTTAAAAGAAGGCAGATATGATGCAGGGGCTAAGATTTCCGGCGTTTATGAGAATGGAAATGAAGTAACTTATAAGATTACAGTAACCAATACAGGAAGTGCCAATTTATATGATTTAAGATTGACGGATGTTCTTAGTAAGGAATTAGAAGAAGCTCTTGAAAAGGATAGTGTTTCTTTTATAGAGCAGGTCTACACATCCAAAGACAATCGCAAAGTGCGCACAAAGTTAGAAGAATCACAGAAGTTATGGATGGATTTCCTGGCAGCAGGAGATGCCGTAGATGTGTATTTGAAAGGAAAAGTACGCATAGATGTCGGAAATCTTTTTTCACTTGAGAATATTGTAAATTTAACAGCAAGGTATAAAAAAGGAGACGAAAAAGCACGCAAAGAACAGGACGAAACAGGAAAAGAAGAAACTAGTACAGAAAAGAAAGAAGAAACATCAAAAGACGATGAAGCAGAGAAAGAAGAGGATAAAAAAGATGACCAAAAGGATGATCAAAAGGATGATCAGGAAGGAACAAAGGTACCGGAAAAAGAATTAGAACCATTATCAAAAGAAAGTAAAAAGGCAATAGAAGAAGCCTACGAGGCTATTCAGAAACTTACCGTAGAAGAACTGCAGGAAGAAAGTAAACAATATGCAGAAATCCCAGTCACAGAATTAATGCAGGACGAAGATTATATTAATATACCCGGAACTCCGCTTGCAAAGATTGCAAAATTAGCAGATAAAACACAGGGAGTCACACTGGTAAAAGGCAGATATGAAGGTCAGAAAGAAGAAGGTATTTATGAATACGGGGATACCGTAGATTATACGATCACATTAACGAATGCAGGAACTGCAGATTTATATAACCTGCTTGTGGATGACACTTTAGATAAGAAACTATTATCTATATTAAAATCAGATTCTATTACTATTACAACTGGGCAGGTTACAACAAAGATGGGAGATACCATTCAGGTTAGGACAGCAGAGAAAGATGAAGACATAGGAAAAGACTCAGAATCCATAACAAAGCAGTTAGAAAGTCGTTCTGTTGTATTAGATCATCTAAAAAGTGGAGATAGTGTCGCTATTCATTTAAAAGGAATCATACAATCAGGAGCGAACAGAGACACTGGATTAAATAATATGGTACATCTTGTAGCGCAGTATAAAACAGTGAATGAGAATGGAGAAAACGAAGAAAATTATGTTGAAGATACCCCAGAGATGACGGATAACGATACAGTAGGAATCGGTACTCCAGATATTTTAGCAGCCAAAAAAGCAGATAAAACGAAAAATGTTATTTTAGAAAATGGACGTTATACAGGAAAGAAAAAGTATGGAACTTATAAAGCGGGAGAAGAAGTTCAGTTTATACTTACAGTCACTAATGTGGGTAATGGAACGGCAAATCATGTAAAAGTAACAGAAGAACCATCAACGGAGTTGAAAAAATATGTTCAAATGAAAGGGTTTGCCAATAAAGCTGGTGATGTGATACGAACAAAAAAGGGAAAAGAACTACATATAGAAACATCAAAAAAACGAGAACTCTGTTTGAAAAAAATAGAAGCGGAGGATGCTGTAGAACTAATATACATTGGAAAAGTAAAGAAAGATATTCCATCTATAAAATTTCTGAAAAATGAAGTGGTCATTACAGGACAAAATAAAGATGGCAGTAAGATACCAACGACATCAAAGATGAGTGATTATGACAAAATTAATTTAAAAGAAAAGGAAATAAAGAATCAAAATCCAAAGAAAAATAGAGAAACTGGCACGAAAGGAAATGGAGCAAAAACAGGAGATAATACTCCGGTTTTGATGTATAGTTTCTTAAGTGTAGCAGCCATCTTAGCACTTAGCGTTCTCATCTCTTATAAAAATAAAAAACGAAAAAATTGAAAACGCGAAGAAACATAATAGTAATATAACGATAAAATAAGAGAGGGTAAGAAATATTAATCTCTGCTTACCCTCTCAAAAACTTGACATAATCTATGAATTTTGATATTATATTCGTTGTGAAAACGAGGCGTGGCTCAGTTTGGTAGAGCGCTGCGTTCGGGACGCAGAGGCCGTGGGTTCGAGTCCCGTCGCCTCGATTAGATTTTTTAGTGGGAAACTCTTTGTTTATGCGGGGTTTTCCACTTTTTTATTGCCGCAAAAGAGATTATCTTGTTGTCACCA
>UMGZ01061933.1_pt1 | contig 17849 bp, 15 predicted proteins | sample 1965421 | NCBI WGS metagenome assembly UMGZ01 (sample SAMEA4836087, study PRJEB28245) | human gut metagenome | biome: gut microbiome; material: fecal sample | place: Denmark | collected 2008
CGCCCGCAAAGATATCGGCGTCTTGGGTTTCTTTCAGCGCTGCCGTATGCATTTCGTCTGCCGTTTTAACGGAGATAACGCGCACACCCGCGGGCGCGGTTAATGCCGTGGGGCCTGAAATCAGTACTGTGTCGCATCCGGCCTGCATGAGGCTTCGCGCAAGCGCATAGCCCTGAAGGCCGGAACTACGGTTTGTGATCACCCGAACGGGATCAAGAGGCTCTTCGGTGGGGCCGGCCGTCACAACGGCTTTTTTGCCCGTAAGGGTTTTAGGGGCAAGCGCCGCGGCAGCCAGTTCCACAATATCTTCCGGCTCCATCATGCGCCCTGCGCCGGTTTCGCCGCAGGCAAGGTTTCCCGCCTGCGGTCCCCAGATCATGACGCCGTCATCAGCTAATACTTTGACGGAGCGCTGCACCGCGGGGTTTTCCCACATCCGTGTATTCATTGCCGGACAGACCGCGAGGGGCGCCGCACGCGCAATGATTGCGGTGCTCACAAGATTGTCGGCAATCCCGTGGGCGGCTTTACCGAGGATGTCGGCGGTCGCGGGCGCCACAATCATGAGGTCGCACGCCCCGTGCGTGGCCGCAAGGTGCGGCATATCGCGCGTGAGGTTTTCAATGCCGACGGCGTGGCCGGAGAGCGCTTCAAAGGTTAAGGGTGTCACAAAGTGCGCCGCCGCCTCAGTCATGATGACCCTTACATCGGCTCCGGCTTTTTTTAGGAGCCTGACGAGTTCGCAGGACTTGTAGGCGGCAATACCGCCCGTGACGGCAAGCGTAACGGAGCGGTTTTTGAGTGTGGGATAAGCGGGCACGGCAGGCAAACGATCGAAAAGTTAGCTGATGACGGCATTGTAGCGGGACAAGGCGGGCGCTTTTCGGGCCGGTGACGGATAATTCAGTGCGGCTGGCAGCGGCGCTGCTGTTCCGGAACGCGGCTGCGTTTCTGTGATTAATTCCTGAAGGAGAAGCAATGAGTACGCCGTACATCATGGTTTTGGGCATCGGGGTCGGCTCGCTGATCCTTGCCTGGCTGTGCGGGTACTGGAAGAAAAATAGCCGGAAAGCCAGTCAGCGGCGGACTTTTTGCCTGCGCTCCGGACAAATCGCATCATCCTCAGTGATCGTGCCGACATGCCTCGTCGCAGCCCGCGCCCTTTCCACGACGCCCTCAAAGAATTCCGGGTGCTGCATGTAGTACTGGAGCTGCTCCCAGTCGCGTTGGGAGAAATCAAGCACCACATTTCCGGACGGTGTCTGCAGGGATGCGTAGGTGCCGGGCCGTTTGTTTTCTTTTTTGATGCATTGCTGATTCCTTGTTTTCCTGCGGGTTCCGGCTTACTGCGCCTGCCGCAGAGCTTCCCGTTAGAACGGTACGTGGGTGGCTTGATGCCGCCCTGGACGCGGGCCTTCTTCGGCTTATGCCGGCCTTTGTGGAGACGCTGAGCCGGCGGCCGATGCTGCTTTCCTGCGACACGGGGCTCATGTGTCATCTCTTGGGTTTTACAAGCCCGGTGCATAACGGCCCCAAGGCCGGTGTGAGCTTTTACCGGGATCGCCAGGGGCACAGTGTGGATCTTGTGCTTGAGACGGACGGGAAGGTCTTTGCCGTGCAGATGAGTCCGTATAGCCCGGGAGCGGCCGGGCTTAAAAGCCTCGCGTACTTCCGGGAGAAAACAGCCGGCTGCAGTGAGGGTACGGTGATTTCCATCTATCCCGAGACAGCCGTTTCAGACGAAGACACCCGCTCCATCGGCCTCTGGTCAATCTGAGAGAGGCTCATTTATTCGCGGACTTAAATTCCGCAACGACAATGAGAAAGGCCCCGAGGCAGATTGCGATATCGGCCACATTAAACGCGGGCCAGTGCCAGCCGGCAAGATGAAAGTCGAGAAAATCGACGACGCTTCCCAAAACCACGCGGTCAATGGCGTTACCCACGGCGCCCGAGACAATGAGAACGGAGGCCCACTGAAAGAAGCGGTTGGCGGTGCGCTTCATGGTAATAAGTGCAATCACCGCAACGACAGAGGCCATCGTCACGAAAAACGCGGTCTGCCAGCCGCCCGCGTCGCTTAAAAAAGAGAAGGCTGCGCCGGTGTTTCGGACGTGGCAGAGATTAAAAAAGGGGAGAACGCGGATAAATTCTCCCTCAAAAAAAGCCGCCTGAATCCAGGCTTTTGTCGCCTGATCAAGAATGAGAAAAACGACGGCCGCAGCCGCAAGAAGGCCAAACCGCCCCCACGAAACCGTGGGGGGATTTGACGGATTCTGACGGTCTGCGGCCTGCATGGCACGTTAAGCGTAAAGACGCTTTTCGCCGGCACCGAAGAGGTTGACGCGGCACCTCGGGCAAAGGCCCGGATGTTCGGCGTCTTCGGTGGTGCCGTCAACGTAGTGCCAGCAGCGGATGCACTTGGTGCGCGGGCTCGGGGTCACGGTGACCGTGAGTTCCGCGTCGTCCTTTTCGGCCTTCCGGAGCTCACACTTTGAGGTCATCATCACAAAGCGGAGTTCTTCGCCCAAAGAGGCAAGGTACTGCCAGTCGCTTCCGGAGGCCGTAATGACGGCGTCCGCGGCAAGGCTCGAACCGATCTTGCCTTCGGCGCGCAGGGTCTCGATTTCTTTCAAAACCTTGGCGCGTGCCGAACGCACCGCCTCCCACTTTGCGAGAAGCTCGGGGGCGTTGGCGACTTCGGGCACCATGTGATTGGTTTCCGTGAAGATCGTGCCGCTTTCGTTGGGCGAAAACACGGCAAAGGCTTCTTCGGCGGTAAAGGACAGAATCGGCGCCATGAGACGCAGAAGCGTTGCCGTGATGTGCCAGAGCGCGGTTTGCGCGGAACGCCTCGGAAGGCCATCGGCCTTTGTCGTGTAGAGGCGGTCCTTCAAAACATCGAGATAGAACCCGCCCAGGTCTTCCGTGGCAAAGCTCATCAAGAGGGAGGTCACCAGATGGAACTGGTACGTCTGCTCAAGTTCGAGGATTCTGTCCTGCAGGGCATCGACGCGTGCCAGGGCCCAGCGGTCAAGCTCAAGCATCTCACTGACCGGAACGGCGTCTTTTTTGGGATCAAAGTCGCTTGTGTTGGCAAGGAGGAACCTGAGCGTATTGCGGATACGGCGGTAGCTGTCTACAACGCGCGCGATGATGGAGGGCCCGATTCTGAGTTCGCTCGTGTAGTCGGTGCTTGCCACCCACAGACGGCAGATTTCAGCACCGTACTTGTTGCAGATTTCCTGCGGGCTCACGGTATTGCCGCGGCTCTTGCTCATCTTTTCGCCGTTTTCGTCCACAAGGAACCCGTGGGTGAGTAGGGCGTCGTAGGGCGGACGGCCGTCCAACATCGTGCCGATGAGAAGCGACGAGTGGAACCACCCGCGGTGTTGGTCGCTGCCTTCAAGGTAGAGGTCTGCCGGGAACTTGTTCAAATCATCCTTGTGGCTGCCGCGCATCACGGTAAAGTGCGTGGAGCCGGAATCAAACCAAACGTCGAGAATGTCGCTCGTCTTTACGTACTGGCTGACTTCGTCGGCCGCGAGGAACTCTTCGGGCTTGGCCTTCACCCAGGCTTCAATGCCTTCTTTTTCGACGCGCTTGGCGACTTCTTCCATGATTTCAAGAGTCCTGGGGTGCAGTTCACCCGTGGCCTTATTCATGAAGAAGGGTAGCGGCACACCCCAGTTGCGCTGACGGGAAATACACCAGTCGGGGCGGTTTTCGATCATGGCGTGCAGGCGGTTGTAGCCCCAGCTCGGGAAAAACTTCGTGCTGTCAACGCCCTTAAGTGCGGCTTCACGCAGAGTCTGCGCGGAGGCCGGTTCCCCGAGAACGCCCTTGGTGTCCGCATCGGGCTTATCCATTCTCACAAACCACTGGGCCGTGGCGCGGTAGATCAACGGGGTCTTATGACGCCAGCAGTGCATGTAGCTGTGGGTCATCTTGCCCACGGCGTAAAGAGCGCCCGCGACACGCAGGGTGTCAACGATCTTAGGCTGCGCCTTCCAGATGAAAAGTCCTCCGAAAAGCGGGAGCCAGTCGGCGTAGACGCCGTTACCCTGCACGGGATTAAGGATCTCATCGTTGGTCATTCCGTGCTTTTTGCAGCTCACAAAGTCATCCACACCGTAGGCCGGTGCCGAGTGCACGATACCCGTGCCGGATGCGGCTTCAACGTAGTCTGCGAGATACACGGGCGAAAAACGCTTATAGCCCGGGTCGATATCGTACAGGGGATGGCAGAACCTGACACCCTCAAACTTTTCGCCCTTGGCGGTCGCAACAATCGTCCCGGTCTTTCCGTAGCGCTTTAAGGCGGCTTCGGTGAGGCCTTTGCCAAGGATAAGGTAACGGTCGCCGCAGTCAACGAGCGCATACTCCAGTTCGGGGTGCATGTTAAGCGCCTGGTTCGCGGGAATCGTCCACGGGGTCGTGGTCCAGATCACCGTATAGCAGGGCTTCTCAATCTTGTGCGCAAAGGCTTCTTCAACGCGCGGCTTATCTTCCTCGGAAAGCTTAAAGCCGATATCGATTTCGTAGCTTTCGGCGTCCTTATATTCGACTTCAGCTTCAGCCAAAGCCGACTGGCAGTCAAAGCACCAGTTCACGGGTTTGAGACCGCGGTAGACGTAGCCCTTTTCCATGATTTTGGCGAGAGCCCGGATTTCAGCCGCTTCCGTTGCGGGCCGCATCGTGAGATACGGATTTTCCCAGTCAGCCAAAACGCCCAGGCGCTTAAAGCCCGCTTTCTGGTGCTCAACCTGTTCGGCCGCGTAGGCGCGGGCCTTGGCGATCACTTCTTCCTTAGGCAGGCCCTTGCCGTACTTTTTCTCAATCTGGATTTCAATCGGCATGCCGTGGCAGTCCCAGCCCGGGACGTAGGGCACATCGTAGCCGGCAAAGAGCTTCGTTTTATTGATGATGTCCTTCAAAATCTTATTTAAGGCGTGGCCCATGTGAATGTCGCCGTTGGCGTATGGGGGGCCGTCGTGCAGAATGAACTTGCGCGCGCCTTTGCGGGCCTTGCGGATGGTCTGATACACACCGCGTTTTTCCCAGTCGGCGACCCAGCCGGGTTCGCGCTTGGCGAGGTCTCCCCGCATCGGAAAGGGTGTGTCAGGCAGATTCAGAGGATATTTTTTCGATGCTGCGTCAGCACCTTTGTCGGCTTTTGCCATGTGTTTCTCCAGGCCCCCTCGGGCTCTTCCGGATTGACAGTAAAACTTCAGGCGTAAAAGCATTACGCGCCGAAGCGGTGAATTTGAGAGTGTATTTCATCGGGGCGGTACTTTGCCATAGGCAAAAGCGCCCAGTTTGACGTTCAGGCTTCGACTTTGACGCCCAGAATTGCTTTGGCGCGCTCGCAGTCGGCAGAAATGGCGGCCGTGAGTTCCGGAAGGCCCGAAAACTTCTTTTCGTCTCTGAGTTTTTCAACGAACTCCACCTCGATGAGCTTGCCGTAGGCGTTGCCCGTCCAGTTAAAGACGTGGGTTTCAAGAAGCCACCGGCCGTCGCTGACCACGGTCGGTTTGTTGCCGATACTCGCCACCCCCGGCCAGACGGAGCCGATCGCGTCAAGGCCCTTTACCCGCACCGCGTAAATGCCGTGCAGCGCCGGATGCGTTTTACTGCCCGGGGGGACGGCAAACATGTTGAGCGTGGGGAACCCCAGCTGCCTGCCGAGCGCCGCACCGTGCACCACGCGCCCGGTCATTGCGACGGCTCGCCCGAGCATCTCGGCTGCTTCATGGAGGTCTCCCAAGGCAAGCGCCGCGCGGATTCTGGAACTTGAAATCCTCTCCTGCCCGTGAAAAAGAAGGGGCGTCTTGAAGGTTTCGAAGTGATAGTGTTGCCCCAACTCTTCAAGCGTAGCGAAGTTGCCGCTGCGTCCGGCGCCGAACGTGAAGTTTTCCCCGACGCTCACCCAGCGGCACGCAAGGCCCTCGGCGAGAATGTCGCGGGCAAATTCTGCGGGCGCCATTTTGGCCATCGCCTCGTTAAAGGGCATCACAAAGACGCGCTGAATGCCGCCGGCAACGATGTTCGCGAGCTTATCCCGCAGGGTTGAGATGCGGGGGAGGTCGGTCTCGCCGAAAAATTCACGGGGGTGGGGCTCAAAGGTAAGCACCGCGGGCATAAGGCCTCGCGCGGCCGCAGCCTGTCTGACTTCAGCCAGAAGCGCCTGATGCCCTCTGTGAACGCCGTCAAAGTTGCCGATGGCCACCGCGCAGTCCATGCGCGTAAACGGGCTCGGAAGTCCCCGGATGATGTGCAGCATATGGTTTGTGTGTTGCAAAGCCCGCGGGCTTTGCGCGAATAGAATCGGATGGGCAATTATATGGGGAGGGCGCTAAACGCAGAAACCGCCCGCGGGAGGAAGGGGGCCGGCGGGCGGTTTGTGATTTTGGGAAAAGTCCCGGGTCTTAGTCTTCGATGCCGATCATGACGTTGTAGGCCTTAATGATCGCGTAGGCCTTGCCGCCCACCTTAAGGCCAAGGTTTTTCGCAGAAGTCGTCGTGATGGAGGAGACGATCTTTTCGCCGGCGGCAGTTTCGATCATGACTTCGGTGGAAACGGGGCCTTCCTTGACTTCAAGGCCCCGCAACCGCCCGCTTGCCGCCCTTTTGCCGCCGGATCGGGCTGATGAAGTCTTTGGGCAATGCGCTGCCTTTGATTGCCGGTGTCTGCAGGGACTGGCACCTGGGAGAACCGGTGTTGCGGGAGATGTCTGACCGCACCGTCATTGCGGTACCGCGCAGGCCGTTTGCAAACCGATGCCTACGGAGCCCTGCCGCATACATTGACCGCTTCTGATCCTGAGGTTCCCGATCCGCTCAGGGAAAAGTTCATGGCCTGTCTCAGAGACACGCCGCAGGCGACGCAGTCTGAGGCAGCCAAAGCCCTGGGGGCTTGCGTCATTACCGTTAAGCGCCTTTTTGCCGGCCTGCAGAAAGAAAAGCGCCTGCGCCGCATCGGCAACAACCGCCGCGGCCTCTGGCAGGTACTTTAAAGCCCCGTCCGCCTTGGGCAGGGCCTGACGCGGGTTGTTAGAATGCCCGCAGTGCGGCCCCAAAAACAGGCAAAGTGCCGCACGGGCTCAGGGTTTCGCTCTGAGTCAGCCCATGCTTTGCCGGCCATTAGACCGAGAACCCGATGCATAAGATCCTAGCTTCCCTTTGTGCCGCCGCCCTTGCGGCCTTTACCGGTGTTGCCGCTCAGGCTGAAATCCCCGCGCAGACAATACGCCTGGCGCACACCGCGGCGGTTTCCCACGCGCACCATGAAGCCGCGCAGCTTTTTGCCAAAAATGTCTCTGACAGAACGAAGGGGAAAGTGAAGGTTGAGGTGTATCCCGCAGGCGAACTCGGAGACCAGCCGGCTTTGGCTGAGCAGGTGACCTTAGGCGCCATGGACATGGCTGTGGTGAGTCTAGGCAACATGGCGATGTACGATAAGAAACTTAACGCCATGACGGCGCCCTTTCTTTTTACCGATTACGACCACGCCCACCGCACGATTGACGCGTTTGTGATGGAGTGGATGAATGCGGGCCTCTCGCAGCATGACGCCGTGGGCCTTTCCATGTTCGACTACGGCTTCCGGCAGACGACAACCAAGGGCGTGCCGATTAACTCCGCAGACGACTTAAAGGGTCTCAAGATCCGCGTGCCGCCTTCAACGGGCCTTCTTGCGGCCTTTGACGCCCTGGGCGCCAACACCCAGCGCATTGCGTACTCAGAGCTCTACACCTCCTTAAAGCAGGGCGTGGTGACGGGCGAAGAAAACCCGGTTTTCACAATCCTTGCGGATTCCCTCTATGAAACGCAGGATGAGTTGGCGCTCACAAACCACTACTTTGACTGCCAGGTGCTTTTGATCAACAAGATGCTCTTTGACGGCATGCCCGAGGAACTGCAGACGATTCTGAAGGAAGAGGCCGTCAACGCCCAAAACCTCACCCGCGAAAAAATCAGTCACGGGGAAGCCGCTGTCATTGAAGAGCTTAAAAAGAAGGGGATGCATGTGACGAACCCCGACCGTGCGTCTTTCGTAAAGAAAATGCAGCCCGCCTACGAAAAGGTGGGAGCCTTGGCGGGCACGAAAGAAATGAAGAATCTTCTTGATGCGGTTGCAAAAGCAAAGACCGCAAAATAAGAGGGTGGCTGCGTCATGGTGATGTTTGTCATCTTCGCCTCGGTGCTCGTTCTGATGCTTTTGGGCGTCACAACGGCCGTGACGATGGGCTTTGCCTCCGCCGCAACGTTTTTACTTGCGGGCGGGGACATGGCGCGGCTTTTTCTTGTGCCGCAGCGGATGTTTGCGCAGGTCTCAGGCATCACCCTCATGTCAATTCCTTTTTTTCTTCTCATGGGTAACCTCATGACCGAAGGCGGGGTGAGTAAAAGCCTTTTTGCCTTCGGACGCGTCAGCCTCGGGCACCGCTGGGGAGGGCTCTCCAACGCCGCGATTGCCGCCTGCATCGTGATGGCCGCGATGTCAGGCTCCGCCGCCGCGTGCGCCGCAGGGATCGGCATGATTGCGGTTGCGGAAATGAAAAAGTCCGGCTACGGGGAAGCCTTTTCCTGTGCAACGATTGCGGCAGGCGGCGCCTTGGGGCCCATCATTCCCCCGAGCATCACATTGATTCTTTACGCCGGGCTCACGCAGACGAGCGTCAACGCCCTTTTTGCCGCGGGCGCCGTGCCCGGGCTCATCATCGGGTTTGCCTTCATGCTGTGGTCCTCGTGCGTCTGCCGCATGAAGGGCTACGCCAAAACGCAAGCCGCCCCCTGGCGCGAGCGCTGGTACGCCTTTAAGGAGGCGTTTTTTGCGTTGCTTACACCAGTCATCGTGATCGGCGGTATGTTTGCGGGGCTTTTTACCGCGACCGAAGCTGCGGCCGTTGCCTCCTTTTACGTGATGATTCTGGGGTTCTTTGTCTTTAAGACCCTCAAGGTCAAAGACCTTCCCAAAATCTTTTGGGCGACGGCCGAGCAGACCGCGAAAGTCATGTTTGTGATCGCGACGGCGGGCTTCTTCCAGTACGTTCTTCTTTACACCCGGATTCCCCAGGAAGCGATTGCCTTTATTTCGACGAGCTTCACGTCCATTGTTCCGGTGCTTCTCATCATCATTGCGCTTCTTGTGATCATGGGCTGCTTTATGGAAGGCACCGCGATCCTCCTGATAACCGTGCCGATTTTTGTACCCCTGGCAAAGGCCTTTGGGTTTGACGTGGTACAGCTCGGAATCGTGATGTGTATTTCGCTTGCGGTGGGCGTTCTGACGCCGCCCGTGGGGCTGAATCTTTATGTGATGGCCTCGATCTCAGGCGTGAAGGTCATGGCGATTGCCAGAGAGGCCCTGGGTTATGTGCTCATCATGATTCTCGGGGCGGCAGCGGTCGCCTTTATCCCCGAATTGTCGCTGGGCCTTGCGCGCCTCGTGCCGTAGGAGTAGGGAAGATGCAGACTTTGCTCGTATGGCTTAAGAAACTCGATCACGCGGTAAGCGTCACAACGCGCACGATCTGTATCGTGGCTTTGGCCGCGATCTTTGTGATGTTTCTTTTAAACGTCTTCGTGCGGTTTGTGCCGGTTTATAACTTCACGCAAACCGATGACTGGATTCAGTTGTGCCTCGTGTGGATGATTTTCCTGGGTGCCCAGGAACTCGTGCGCACCCGCAGTCACTTTGTGGTGGACGTTTTAACGGAACGGATGGCGGGCACGCAGACCGGGCGGTTTGTGAGGATTCTCGTCTGTCTCATTGAGTGCGTTACATACGCCGCGGTGTGCTGGTACGGGATTGTCTGGGTGATGCGCGCGCAGGCTTACATGCAGTCCATCCCGTGGCTTCAGATGCGCTGGGCCTATGCCGCGGTTCCGGTGAGCGCCTTTTTTATGACGGTCTACGGGATCCGCGACCTGATTCTTTCGGTGCGAAACTTCGTGCGCGGGCGCGAGGACATCGAAGTACTGGAAAAAGGATTCTGACAAAGATGACGCGCAGTTTCTGGATTTTTGAAGCGTTCCTGGCGGTGGCGGGCGTTTTGGCCGGCCTCATTTTTCACTGCATCTTTAAGTTTTACGTGAACCCCCAGATGCAGGATATCAACTGGACTTGGATGGGGTTTATCACTGTCACAATGGTGATTGCGGGTTTCCCCGCCTGGCTTGTTGCGAAGAAAACCTCGTGGCTGCGGCTTACGGTTTTAACCAACGTCTTTAATTTTGTGCTGCTTGCGCTTGTGCCCCTGTGGTACATCGCTTTCGGCAGCGACGGGATGGAGAAGACGCTCGCCTGGTACTTTTCCGCGGCCTGGGCTTTGTCGGGGGTTCTTCCGGTGATTTTTGCCTGTGCGGCGTTCGGGACCACGGTGGGCCGGGGCGTCTTTACGGGCGGCCGAAACTAGGCTGTTATTTTTCCAAACGGGCTTGAAAGCCATCAGCTGCTTTCGTGCGGCGAGGACCTTCGGGTCAGATTCTGGTGTTTCGAGGACTTTAAGAAAGGCTGCAAAGGCTTCGTGATCAAGGTATGTGACGCCGCTGTCTTCCCGCGTCTCAAGGTACGCGCGGCGGATTGACGCTGAAACGATATCTGCCGTGGTAAGGCCGGTTTCTGACGTGAGCGTCTTGAGAAGGTTCGCGTCAGCTAGGGATATTTCGAGAGTCAGAACGGGCATCCGTTACCGCCGTTTATTCGTTGCTGCCGTCACTTTATCGGGCGGCTTCGGGCGTTGTGTGGTTTGCCGCTCTCTCGCTCTCTGACTACCTCCCATTAGATGTCATACTACATTTCGCCACCCCTTCAACCTTTCATGGAGTGGCAAAACATGCGATATTCGCAGGAGTTCAAAGACAACGTCGTAGCGCGCCTGCTGAGCAAGGAGCTCAGCATCTCTGAAGCCGTCCATGCTTCCGACTGTTCCATGCATTATTGTCTATCCGTTTGAGACAGGACAATCGGTTAATCCTTTCACAGGAAAGAATTTGTCCGATCTATGCAGAGTGCCGGAGAAAAACCTGGTCGCTTTTTATAAGATTGCCGTCCCGGTCCCGGTTTTGCCCCGGTAAGTGCTGTTTTAAGTCAACGGCTTGATCAGGTTAGAGAGTTAGTTAGTCTTGGAGATTTCTTAATGTTGTTAAACAACCAGCTGATCCCCGTCGGCGCCCGAGTTCTCATTCGTGACGCCGAATGGCGCGTCACCGCCTCCGATCCTGTGGCCCAGGGCGGTGTGCGACTGAAATGCACGGGGCTCTCGGAACTCGTCCGCGGCAAGCAGGCAGTCTTTCTGTCCGTCTACGAGAAGGAGATCAAGATTCTGAAACCCGAGGAAGCTGCTCTCGTAACAGATCAAACGCCGGGCTTTGGTCTTACCAAGCTTTACCTTGAAGCCCTTATCAGAACGGCTCCGCTCACCGACGACCATAAGATCTGTGTGGCCCATCATGCGGCAATGGATCCGTTGCCGTATCAGTTCAATCCGGCCCTGCAGGCGCTCGCGCAGCCACGCTGCCGCATCCTGATTGCTGATGCCGTCGGTATCGGTAAAACGCTTGAAGCCGGGATTCTTGTGAGCGAACTCATTGCGCGCGGCCGCGGTAAGCGCATTCTCGTGCTCACGACCAAAGCCGTGCTTCCTCAGTTTCAGCAGGAATTCTGGAATCGTTTTTCGATCGCCTTAACGCCCTTGGACTCGGCGGGTATTCAGCGCGTCAGAAACCGTATTCCGCCGAATCACAACCCGTTTCACTACTTTGATCGTTCGATTATTTCAATCGATACCCTGAAGCAGGATCTGGAGTACCGGAATTATCTCGAAAACGCCCAATGGGACATCATCATTATTGATGAAGCTCATAACGTGGCAGACCGCGGCGCTCACAGTCAGCGCAGTAAGCTCGCGAAACTCCTTGCGGACCGATCTGACTCCATGATCATGCTCTCAGCGACGCCGCATGACGGTCGTCCGGAAAGTTTTGCCAGTCTTTTAAATATTCTTGACCCGACGGCAATCGCCAACCCACATGATTACACACCGGAGGACTTCGTAAAGAAAGGACTGGTGATCCGGCGTTTTAAAGACAACATCAAGAGCCAGATTGAGAAGGATTTTCCGGAGCGTATTGTCCGCCGCTGCGAAACCGAAGCCACAGCCGAAGAAAACGCCGTTTATGACTATTTGGCCGACCTGAGGTTTGCCACACAGGATAAGACCAACGAAAAGAAAATCCGAGGCGCGCAGCTTTTTGCCACAACGCTCATTAAGGCGATGTTTTCGAGTCCAAGCGCGTGTCTTTCAGTGATTGAACACCGTCTCAGGAAGCTCGAAAAGCTGACAACGCCGGCAGCTGAGGAGGATGCAGAAAAACTGAGAACGCTCGCTGAGCTTGTGAAGGCGGTCACAGTCGATAAGTTCAGTAAGTTTGCCGAGCTTGTGAAGCTTCTCGGTGACGGTGAAGAGAGTATCGGCTGGCAGCGCAAAGACACCGATGACCGTCTCGTGATCTTTACTGAGTCCATTGAAACGCTGGACTTTCTTGCGCAAAACCTGCCGCAGAAGCTGAAACTCAAAAAGAATCAGGTCAGCGTGCTCAAAGGGACGATGAAGGATACGGACATCGCCCAGATTGTGAACGACTTTAATTCCGCTACGACACCTGTGCGGCTATTACTCTGCTCAGACGTTGCAAGTGAAGGTATCAACCTGCATCATCTTTCGCACCGGATGATCCACTTTGATATTCCGTGGTCTTTGATGACTTTTCAGCAGAGAAACGGCCGAATCGACCGCTACGGGCAAGTGAAGGCGCCGCAGATTGTTTATTTGCAGACACTGGCTGACAACGAATCAGTCAGGGGGGGACGCGCATATCCTGCTCAAGCTGCAGGAAAAGGACAATAACGCTCAGAAAAACCTCAGTGATCCCAGAGAGTTTCAGGGCACCGTACAGTTTCAGGAAGACCGGACGGCCGCTGAAATGGAAGGGAACCTTGAGCAATTTGATATGGATGCGTTCTTCAACGGCTCAGCTGAGGAGGAGAGTAAGGAATCCGTTGAACTTTTAAAAGAACCGGAGCTCGCCCCGGTTCTGTCGCCGTCAGCCTATGAAAAGCTTTTGACGGAACGTGGAAGGATCTTTTCTTCCGACATGGATTTTGCTCTGCAGGCTCTGAAGTGGCTGGCAAAGACAGAAGCCTGGCCTTCTGACAGCCTGACGTTTGATGCGTCTGAGCGCCGATTGCTGCTGCAGGCGCCAGAGGACCTGAGGGCCAGGCTCAAGTACCTTCCGGCCGAAATTCTGCCGGAAGGGGCGCTTTTTAATCTGACGGACGACTCCGGGAAGGTTCAGGATGAAATCAACTATCTGCGTTTCTCAGGACAACCTTGGCCGGCAAAGCAGCTTTTGTGGTCGCTGCATCCTGTAATGCGCTGGCTTGAAAGCCGGCTTTTGGATGCTTTCGGACGTCACTCGGCGCCGGTCATTCCGCTCTCAGGGCTTAAGAATGAACGCTGGGCGCTTCTGCAGGGCGGTTACCCCAATAAGCGAGGCTATATTCCGGTGCACCGCTGGGTGGCGGTACGGGAAGCCGACGGCGTCTGCACCACGCATACGCTGGATGAGTGCATTAAGGCGCTCGGACTGACGGGGAGTTTTATCAATACGGGTTTTACGCCGGATGCCGAGGCTCACAGAGACTTTGTTAAAAAGGCGGTGAAGGTCGCGGACTCTGAGCTGCGCTCTGCGAAGGCCGGCTTTGAATCCACGGCAAAGGCGGCCTTAACGCAGCAGCTGCAGGCACTCGACGAACTACGTAAAAAACATTACAAGCAACTCGAACTTGATCTCAAGGGAGCTGCGGTACGAAATAAGCGTAGGGCTGAGGATAAGCGTGACGAGATTGACCGGCATTTTGCCAGTGCCCAGGCTTACATTCAGGGGACGGCCACTCTTGAAGATGAACCGTTCCTGCAGTTGGCGGCTGTTTTCTGCCCGTTGAAGGCGTAATTATTTGAAGGTGTTGAAATGAGTTTTGTCGGTATTGTCAACGAGCAGGAGTTTTACAGCCAGCACTTTCTGGACGAAGTCTTTATGACGTCTGACGCCGTTAAGGCGGCCGTCAAGGCTTACGAAGACCGTGAGACGGAGTCCAAATTCCTACAGCGGTTTTTTCGCTAAAACTGACCTCTACGAGGTGAAGGAAACCAAGGATAAAACCGTTAATGAACTTAAAGCAGCTTATTTTGTTCCGGAGGCTGAGCTCGATAAATATTCCGAGGATGAAAAGGTCTTTGACAGGGATCCGGTCACGAAGGAGTTGATGCTCAGAAAATATCCCAAGGGAACATTTATTTACCGTATGGCGGGGCGTGAGCGTGAAAATTCCGCGTCTTACTACACGCCGGAAGTGCTCACGCACTGTGTTGTCAAAGAAGCCCTGGATGTGCTGATTAAGCAGCAGTTGGACGGCCTGCCTGACGACAAGTCAAAGTCCGAAAAGATCCTTTCCTGGCGCATCTGTGAACCGGCCATGGGGTCCGCGGCCTTCTTGAATGAAGGCATCAACCAGGTGGCGGAACTTTACATGCATTATGCGCAGAAGGTGCCGGACGCCAAAGCGCTTACTCAGACCGAGTACAGGCACGAGCTGCAGCGCGTCCGGATGTTTCTGGCGGACCGTAATATCTACGGCGTGGACTTAAATCCGGTCGCTGTGGAACTTGCGGAAGTGTCGCTTTGGCTTAACGCCATGAGCGATGACCGCTATGTGCCGTGGTTTGGACTGCAGCTTGCGTGCGGCAATTCCCTCATCGGCTGTCGCCGGGAAGCTTATTGGCGTAAGAATCTGGTGGGAAAGGCTTTTAAGACGGCCCTGCCTCATGTCGTTGGTAACCGTCCACTGCAAGAAGGTGAGATCTGGCACTTTCTGGTTCCCAATACGGGCATGTCGTTTTATGCGGAGCCCACCGTCAAATCGCTGGAAAAAGAGGCGTTTAAGAAGTTCAGTGCTTGGAGAGAACGTTTTACGTCACAGCTGACGGAAGCAGAACTCGATGAGCTCGAAAAAACCTCACAGCTCGCCGATAAGTTGTGGTGGCGGTGGGCTAAGAGCCTTGCCAAGCTCAACGACCAGACAACAGATGACTATCCGATCTACGGCTATGAGCCTGAGGGGAAAGGGAAACTCGCGTACGCCCAGAAAAACAGCCTTGTGGAGAAGATCCGTTACGGTGACGGTTCCTTCGGTTCCGGAGAATACGACCGCTTAAAGCTTGCCATGGACTACTGGTGCAGTCTCTGGTTTTGGCCTTTGCATCAGGCCGATTTGCTGCCCAAGCGGGAAGACTTCATCAAACAGATGCAGGCTGTTTTAAACGGCGTAAAGCTCGAGACCGGTGAAACGCTTCAGACGGAGAGTTTTCAGCTCACAAACGGAAATGCTCAGCGGGAGCTCTTCGGGGAGCCGGACTTCAATGCCGACGAGTTGAAGGAGCAGCAGGAAGGCGATTTGCAGGAGCGCCGCCGGCAGCTTTTTAAGCGCTATCCGCAGCTGGAAGTCGCATTCAACATTGCTCAACGTTTGCGTTTCCTGCATTGGCCGCTGCAGTTTGCGGATGTGTTCATGCCGCCGGAGGGGGAGCACGCGGGCTTTGATCTGACGCTCGGAAATCCTCCGTGGCGTGTGGTGCAGTGGGATGCCAGAGGGATCCTCGGTGAAGCTGATCCCGTGTACGTTCTGCATGCTAAGGATTATTCCGCCAAGGGAATTAACGATGTTGTCATTGGAAAGCGTGATGTCGTTGACGGAAAGACTTTTTTTGAACGGTTCCCGGAGGATTACGCTGACTGGCTCACAGAATACGAGACGGTTGACGGTACGAAACGGTTCTTCCAGGCTTCTGCCAACTATCAGGAGTTAAAGGGGAGTGCACCGAATCTCTTCAAGATGTTCCTGCCTTTGGTCTGGAAGAATGCGGCACAAAACGGGGTACAGGGGCTGCTGCATCCGGAAACCGTGCTGACGGAAACAAATGGGGATACATTGCGTCTGTCGCTTTATCCCCGACTGCGTAAACACTATCAGTTTGCAAATGAACTCAAGCTTTTCCCCGAGGTTGATCACAGAACAGAGTTCTCGGTCAATATCTATGGTAATTCTTTGGAAGCCCCTGATTTTGAGTCGATGAACAACCTTTATGTCCCGAAAACGATTGAACTTTCGCGGCAGAAAACTGATAAGCCGATTGAAGGTAAAAAAACAGAGGACGGGCGATGGAATACGGCAGGGCACCCTGACCGAGTGCTTCATTACGGCAAGAAAGAGTTTGAGCTTTTGGCAAAAGTCTTCAGCACTAGTCCAACCACGCCGGTGTTGCCCACAATACAGGCTGTTCCTCTGTTGGAAGTTTTGGAGAAATTTGGTGAGCAGCCGCTCCATTTGAGTAACTTTGATGAGCGGCAGGAAGTTTGTGTAGCACGAATTTGGGATGAAACCGGGGCCAAAATCAATGGAACGATGAAGGAACTCCCTGGAAATCAAACCACCTTTCCAGGTTCGCCGGAGCAGGCGATCTATAACGGCCCGCATATTTCGGTCGGAACTTCAATGTTCAAAACACCGAACCAGACTTGTGCCCAAAACTCAGACTGGTCGGTTGTTGATCTGACGTATATTCCGGATGACTATCTGCCGCGGGTGAAATACTTGCCAAACGTTGACCGCGAGATGTATTTAAGCCGGATGCCAAAGGTTCCTTGGTCTGAGAAAGTGGATGGAAACGATGTGCAACGGCCCGTGACGGATTATTATCGTCTTGCCTTGCGTTCCATGGTCAGTTCCGACCTTGAACGAACTTTGGTCAGCGGGATATTGGCATGCGCGATCGCGCATGCCAATATCCTTGAAAGTGTTACTTTCAAGGATATGGGCAGTTTAGTCCAAACGGCAGGCGTTTTTCATAGTCTTTTGGGTGACTTTTTTGTCCGACAGCAAAACAAAGCGAATTTGTTGCCGGCTTTGCTGATGACCATCCCGATTCCCAGCTTTTCACCGAAGGCATTGATTGGGTTGTCGGTCCGGACATTGTCCTTGAACTGTCTGACATCATGGCATAAAAAGCTTTGGGAAGAGTCTTGGAAGGAGCCGTTCCAGAAAGAATGCTGGGCCACCAAAGATAATCAAATTAACCGTGCTTTCTTTAGTTCTTTGACACCTGAGTGGAAACGTTCGTGTGCTTTGAGATCTGATCTTGAACGTCGCCAGGCGCTGCTTGAGATCGATGTTATCGTGGCTCAGGCATTCGGGCTTACTTTGAATGAGCTCCTTGTTTGTTACCGTTTAGGGTTCCGCGTTATGCGGGGCTACGATCAGAACACCTGGTACGATCAAAACGGTCGCATTGTTTCGACAACAAACTCCCAAGGCTTGCGCGGCGTCGGGTTGCCATCCAGGCCTTCTGCGGATGAAAAGTATGCCGTTAACGGTGTCGTTCGGCAAAATGGTGTTTTGTTTGAGGAAGTGAGGGACATGCAGCAAGGTACCGTTACCCGCACTTTCATGGACGACACGCTGCCCGGCGGTTCCAAAGAGCGCACCATCACATACGTGGCGCCGTTCTTTAAGAAAAACCGCGAGGAAGATTATGCCGAGGCGTGGGCTTACTTCGAAAAAGCACATAAAGAACAGGAAAAGGCTTAAAACATGCTGCCGACACTGACTGCTCGTGACATTGAAGAGGGGCTTAAGTCTTACGTGAGCAAGGAGTTTCCGCTTGCTACCCGTACTTTTATGCCGGGTGGCAGGTCGGTGATTGACCGCTTTCTGGATAAGCCTGAAA
>UMGZ01017599.1_pt1 | contig 17726 bp, 17 predicted proteins | sample 1965421 | NCBI WGS metagenome assembly UMGZ01 (sample SAMEA4836087, study PRJEB28245) | human gut metagenome | biome: gut microbiome; material: fecal sample | place: Denmark | collected 2008
GCTGTCCGACCGAATGGTGCGTATGTGCCACGCCACCTGCCGCTCCGCGTTGGAGAAGGCGGTGCAGGATGGGCTGATCCGTGTGAACCCGGCCATCGGCTGCAAGCTGCCGCCCAAGAAGGCGCGGGAGATGCAGGTGCTGACGCGAGAGGAGCTGCAGCGGTTTCTTATCCAGGCAAAGTTTGAGGGCTACTACGAAGTGTTCCTTCTGGACTTAGCCACCGGCCTGCGCCGGGGTGAGCTGATGGCGCTGCAATGGGACGACCTGAACTTTAAAACCGGCGTGCTGAATGTGAACAAGCAGGTCTACGATGTGCGGGGGCAACTTCAAATCAGCACGCCCAAGACGAAAAACTCCGTCCGCAAGATCGTCCTGCCGCCTGCGGTGGTGGCAGTGCTGCGGGAGTACAAGAAAACAGTAGACTCCCGCTGGATGTTCCCGTCCCCGGTGAAGGAGGACTGCCCCATTACGCCCGGCGTGGTGCGCCGCAGACTGCAGCTCATCTTGGAGCACGCAGGGTGCAAGCATGTACGCTTTCACGATCTGCGTCATACCTTCGCAACGCTGGCACTGGAAAACGGCATGGATGTGAAAACCCTCTCCGCTATGCTGGGCCATGTGTCGGCAGCTACCACGCTGGACATCTACACCCACATTACCGATGATATGCAGCTCACGGCCGCCGCCAACATTGACCGCGGCATCGGCAAGGCAGCGCCACAGGAGGACGCTTCAGAGCCGGGGCGGGAAACTGCCCCGGCCCAGGCAGAAAAGCCGAGAATGACCGACTTCAAGCCCTACGTGGGCCGCAAGCGCAGATCCGGCACCGGCTGCGTCAGTGAGATCAACGACCACCTCTTTGAAGGACGCTATTCTCCCAAATGGCCCGACGGCAAAAAGCACGCCCGCAATGTCTACGCCCACACCCGCGAGGAGTGCGAGGAAAAGCTGAAGGTGCTGATCGCGGAGATGAAGGCAGAGATTGCGGAAGCGCAGCGGCTGATGGATTTGGGTGAAGGTGATGGAAGTCCGCTGGAGGGGAAGAAAGGCAAACGGGGGAAGAAGGGAAAGTAAAAAGAATCACCGACAGGAATACTGGATAATCAGTATCTCTGCCGGTGATTTCACTTTTCCTGTTTTTGCCTATACCTATACCAAGGTTCTTTTCATATAAACACTGTATATCTTTCAGTGCGCATTGAAAATGGTCGATTAAAGGCGTATAATTTTCAATATAGAGCAACTTTAATCTGCCGTATATTTTTATTCTATGCTGTTTTATGGGAGCTTTTAATATGAGTTTCATTAGCAATGATTATATTAATTCGATTGAAAGAGGATATGGGGATAGTGATAAAAAGCTGTGCCATGAGTGCATTGGAAATAAATCATTAAAAGAATATATAAAAGCAAATGGATATGTTTGTACATGTGATTATTGTGGACAAAGAAGAAAAACCGTTAATCTTGATTCGTTCATGGTAATAATTATGAGCGGGGTTAATTTTTTGTACACTCATGCTGTCAATGAATTACCGTGTGATTCTGGGGAATATATCGGGAAAACATATACAACAGCTCAACTGATTTTCGAGGAATTGCGCGATGAGATAGATGCTCAAGATGAGCGAATACTAAAAGATATTGTAGAAATTATGTATGATGATATTTGGTGTGACGCCGACCCCTTTTCTGATCGAGAAGAGGATGTTGCCTATTATGATTGGCAGTCTTTTTGTAAGATGGTAAAAGAAAAGGTGCGATATGTTTTTTACCGAGCTACACCTGATACCAGTTTTAATGAAAATCCAACCACCATTTTAGACACACTTGCTTATTATGCTGAGCGAGTAAGGCTTGACCGAAGAATTGATAAAAACACAAAGATGTATAGATGTCGGACACATGAAAATGACGAATGGCGAACTGCATACGCCGATTTTGCTCCGCCACCGCCTTGGGTGGCAACATCCGGGAGAATGAATGCAGCTGGAATAAATGTGCTATATCTGACACTGGATCCCAATACAGCTCTTTGCGAAACAAGAACAAGTGGCAGAGATTATGCAACAATTGCTTCGTTTCGAGTTACGGAGTCAATACGGGTATTGGATTTGACAAAAATTAAGAAGATGTCAATACCGAGCATTTTTGATGAAGATAATCGACATAATCGCTCTCCGGTCATGTTCTTGCAGAAATTTGCGGAAAATATATCGCAACCTCGGAGTAACAAAAATATAGATATTGAATATGTTCCAACTCAAATAGTAACTGAATTCTTTCGTTATGTAAAAACAAGCCGATCTAATGGTTATGCAGGCATACTATACGAAAGCACGCAAAACCCAGGTGGGAAATGCTTGGCGCTATTCCTTACAAGAGATGAAGTCTTAAACCACAAATATGGAATTCACATTATTCCAAAAGCGACTACTTACCACAAAAAAGAGTATGTAACTGTAGACAACAATAGTACCCTTATTGCCAAGGGGAAAATACATATAGACTCCTTAGCAAATGAAAAGGTGAGCGAATTAGTAAAAAAAACAGAAAATTCCAAAGGAAACAATAGAGAGTATTGTTAAGAGAACGGAACAAAAATGAGCTGATTATTTTGGGATTCTTTCATTTCATTAGTTGCCTGGGCTGTCAAATGCCGTTATTAATGATTTCACCGCCTGCGCCGCAATAGACAAAGAATAAGAAAAATCCCTCTGAAATCGTTGATTTCAGAGGGATTTTGGTCCGAGTGGGGCGACTCGAACGCCCGGTCTCTTGAACCCAAATCAAGCGCGATACCAACTTCGCTACACCCGGATATTCACTTTCCTGCCATGATACCACGGCGAGGGGTAAAAATAAAGTTTTTTCTGTCTGTGGTCATTTATGTGGTCAAAGCCGCTTTTGTGCCGCTTTCGGCAATCGGGGAAAATCCAGCAAACGCAGGTGTTGCAAGGCTTTGCGGCGTTTCACAATGCCCCGTCCCGGATACCGCCACGGCACTCCCAAATCAAGCGCGATACCAACTTCGCTATACCCGGATACCTCCTTAGTATAGCACAGCTGAGCGCAGATGGGAAGAGAAAGTTTTTGGTTTACATAAATAAGGTCGTCATCGGCGGGCGCTTGCCTGCCGATGACGACCTTATTCAGATCTGTATAAAACGCTTAGCTTGCTGCGCTCTCCGACAGCGGGAAGGTGATATCCGCGCGGAAAAGGTCGGCGTCGATGGCCAGGTCGAAGCGGCCGCCCTGCAGCTGCACCAGGCTCCGTGCGATGGACAGCCCCAGTCCGCTGCCCTCCGTGTGCCGCGAGGCATCGCCGCGCACAAAACGCTCCATCAGCTCGTCGGGGGAGATATTCAGCTCGTCCCGCGAGACGTTCTTGAAGCTGATGGTAACGGCCTCCCGGGACAGCGTGGAAACCACGTAGACCCGTGTGCTGGGCAGGGCGTACTTGCAGATATTGGACACCAGATTGTCCATGACGCGGCTCAGCAAACGACTGTCGGCGCGGATGACGGTACCCGGTGCGGGAGGCTGCGTTACCAGCGTCAACTGGCAGGCGGCCAACCGTTCCTGATACTCGCCCTCGATCTGTGAAAACAGCACGTTCACGTCCGTGGGCTGTAGGTCCACATTCAGCACGCCGGAGGAGGCTTTGGACGCCTCCACCAGATCCTCTGTCAGCTTTTTCAGCCGATGGCTCTGCCGGTCCAGCACGGCGATGTACTCCCGGGCCTCTGGGGAGGGGATGTCCTCCTTTTTCAACAGATCCACATAGTTGACGATAGAGGTCAGGGGCGTCTTGATGTCGTGGGACACGTTGGTGATGAGCTCTGTCTTCAGGTGCTCGGCCTTCATCTGCTCCTGCACCGCCTGCTCCAGGCCGGACTGCACGTCGTTGAGCTCCTGGCCGTAGCGCTTGAAGTCGCCGATGAGGTACTTCGTGTCGATGGGGGAGGAGAAGTCGCCCCGGGCCAGCTTTTCGCCGCCCTTCTGCAGTGCCCGCAGGTTCAGGGCGATATACAGGGCCGCCAGCAGTTCTGCGAGCTTCAGTGCCAGAAACGGCGCGGCGAGGGTGCCGTAGTAGTCCTGCATGAAGAGGACGAATTCAATAAACACCAGTATCAGCCCCGCCAAAGCTGTCTTCCAGATCAGCGGCAGGCTTTTGGCGATGCGCCACAGCCCCAGAAACAGCGAACGGACAATGCGCCAGAGGAACCGGGCTATCCGCGCGATCAGCGCGCTCCGCAGGACGGTGCCCGCCTTGCACTGGGCGGCAAAGGCGCACAGGAACAGCAGCACCAGCGGCACCAGCGCCGCGCAGAAGAAAACGCGTCCCCACCCGTAATAGAACGCTTCCCAACCAATGAAAAACGTACACAGCAGTACGATCAGCCATACATCCGCGGGGATCTTGTCCAGCCACGTCAGATGGATGCCCTCATGCCTCGCCCAATGGCCGGCAGAGGCCATGAGGAAGCAGAAGAAGAACAGTGCCAGCGCCGCGAACAGCACGGTCAGAATCACCGTCAGGGCGGTATGCTCCACCAGCCACATGTCCAGCAGATAGGAATAAGAGGGCACCTCCTCGGTGCGCAGCAGATCGGCGGCAATGGTGACCATGGCGGTGTTGCCGGTGTTCAGCTGATAGGTGAACGTCTCCTGCGTGGCGTACAGCGGCTTGTCGCCGTCTGTCAGCTCAAAATTTTCAAAGATACCGACGACCTCCCCATTTCCTCTGACGGTGACGGTCAGGTGACAGTCGGCGGCATCGCGGGAGAACTCCTCCGCAAAAACGCGGGGCAGGTCGCTGATCACCTGAGCCCGCTCCTCCTCGGTGACATCTCCATTTTCAACGGTACTGTAGTCATAGGTACCGTCACTGACCAGCACGCCCGCATTGGCCAGCGTGCCGCGCAGGAAGCTGTCGGCGGTGTCGATGGATCTGACGCAGTTTCCCTCGTACATCGTCTGGCGCAGGAAGTCGCCGCCGTCCAGAAACACGTCGTAGCTGATAAGGATACCCACACCCACGCCGCCCAGAACGGTCAGAACGCCGAACACCAGCGTCAGCACGAAGGCGGCGGCCTTCGCCCACGTCTTGTCTAAAAATCCCTTCATGAGATGCCGCCCTCCATCTTATAGCCCTTGCCCCAGACCACCTTGATGTACCGGGGCTCTGAGGGGTTGATCTCCAGCTTTTCCCGCAGGTGCCGGATGTGTACCGCGATGGCGCCCGCGGCGTTCAGCGGCACATCCTCCCACACCCGGCGGTAGATCTCATTGGGGGAGAACACCGTCCCCGCGTTCCGCATGAGGAACCGCAGGATGTCGTACTCCTTGGGTGTCAGGGCCACCGGGTCGCCGTCCACGGTGACGGTCTTGGCGTTGTCATCCAGGCAGATGCCGCCGATGATGAGCGTGCTGGCCTGCACCTGCCCGCCGCCCAGCTGCAAATACCGCCGCAGCTGTGAGCGTACCCGGGCCAGCAGCTCCACCGGGTTGAAGGGCTTGGTGATATAGTCGTCCGCGCCCACGTTCAGCCCCAGTACCTTGTCGGTGTCCTCGCCCTTGGCGGTCAGCGGGATCACGGGTACGTTGCTGGTCTGCCGCAGCTGGGCCATGGCGGACAGTCCGTCCATCACGGGCATCATGATATCCATCAGAATGAGGTGCACGTCCTCCCGCGCCGCCGCGGCCAGGGCCTCTTTCCCGTTGCAGGCGGACAGCACCCGGTAGCCCTCGGCCTTGAGATAGATCTCCAGCGCGGAGACAATATCCTTTTCATCATCAACGACCAAAATCGTGTACATAGAGGGACCTCCTGTGGGAGTAATACATCTATCATACCCCTATTTCCGCCTTTGCACAAGGTCAATTCTTCACAGCGGGGGAGGGGAGCGACGTCAGGTTCACGCTGTGGTGGATGGGCTTCCACTCCACCTTCATAAACAGCGCCGCCAGCGAGATGGGCAGATACGTCAGCATAAACAGCGGGAACGTCAGAGTGAAAGCGATCTTTTTCCACGCCGGCGCGTGGATACGCCGCCACTCGCTGGCCACGGTGATGCCGCCCAGCACCAGCAGCGTGGCCAGGATACTGCCCATGCACTCCAGCAGGGAGCGAAGGGCGAACCATACGCCGTCGCCCTGCATAAGGCCCAGCGCCGTCAGCGTCAGGTTGGCCAGCAGACCCAGGGCCGTCAGGATAAACGCCGGCAGGATGGACATGGACATATCGAAGCAGCTCCAGCTGCCCCGGGCTGTGCCCTTCAGCAGGTCCGCACCGTAGCGGCGGAACACCTGTATGTAGCCCTTGGCCCAGCGCAGGCGCTGGCGGACGGACTGGCGGAAGCTGGTGGGCTGCTCGTCGTAGAGCACGGCGTCCTCGCAGATGGCGATCTTCTCGCCCCGCAGAATGTGGTGGATGGAAAACTCGATATCCTCCGTCAGCAGATAGAACCGCCAGCCATGGCTCTCGTCCAGTATCCGCTGCGAGAACAGAAAGCCTGTCCCGCCCACGGCGGCGCTGCTGTCCAGCCGGTTCCGCGCGCCGTTCAGATAGCGGCTCTCCCGCAGGAACCACAGGGCGTACCCGGCGCTGATCCAGTTGTCGCCGAAGTTTTTGCTGTTGCGGTAGCTGGTCACGATCTCGTTTCCGGCGGAGAAGCTCTCATTCATGCGCTCGAGATAGTCCGGCGAGAGGATGTTGTCCGCATCGAACACGAAATAGCCGTCAAAGCCCTCCGGATAGTCCGCGCCGATGTGCTGCACCAGAAAATCCAGGGCGTAGCCCTTGCCCACGTTCACATGATTGAAGCGCTCGTATACCACCGCCCCATGTTCCCGCGCGATGGCGGCGGTGCTGTCGGTGCAGTTGTCCGCCGCCACGAACACCGTCACCAGGGACATATCGTAGGTCTGCGCGGCCAGTGAGTCCAGCAGCCCGGCAATGACGTTTTCCTCGTTCCGCGCAGCGATGAGCACCGCGTACCGATGGGACGCGGCAGGGTGGGGAAGGGGCCGGCGCTTTTTCAGCAGCACCAGTGGGATATAGAGAAATTGATAGGTGTAGCAGATAAAAAACAGCGCCGAGATCACGGCATTGATGGTCCGCAGCGTGGGTTCCATAGGGGCACTTCCTTTCTTTCCTTTCTGGCTCCATGGTACCGAAATGCCTCTTAAGAAACAAGCAGGGGGAGGATTAAGACTTTATTAAGACGAAAAAGTAAACCTGTAAGCTGCCGCGGGCAGTTTACAGGTTTACCATAATTAAAATTATTGTCAACTTATTACAGCAGCAGCCCGGCCAGATGCCCGGACGACCAGGCCCATTGCAGGTTGAAGCCGCCGCAGTCGCCGTCCACGTCCAGCACCTCGCCGCAGGCGTACAGCCCCGGAACGACACGGCTTTCCAGTGTTTCCGGATGGAATTCCTCCGTCCGCAGGCCGCCCGCCGTGACCTGTGCCTGGTCAAAGCCGCAGGTGCCGGTGATGGGGAGCGCAAAGCGCTTCACCTGCCGGGCGATACGCTCCAGATCGCTGTCGGTGAGGTCGGCGGCGCGCTGGCTGGTGAACCCGGCGGCCTTGCAGAGCATCTGCCCCAGCCGGGTGTGGCAGGAGCCTACCAGCAGGGTGGAGGCCTCGTGAGCGCCCATGGTCTCCCGCCGCAGGTGCAGCCAGTCCAGCACCTCCCGCGTCTCCCAGTCGGGGAAGAAGTCCAGCGCACAGACCAGCCCCTCGCCGCCGGTGGACACCGTCCGGGAGATGTCGAAGATCGCCGGACCGCTGACACCGTATTCAGTGAACAGCACCTCGCCGCGGTTCTCCGCCACACGCTCGCCGCCCCGGAGGATGGCGATGCCGCACTCGGCCTTGATGCCCTTCAGCGCCCGGGGATAGGTGGGATCGGTCCTCAGCTGCACCAGGGAGGGATACAGCACGGTGCGGTGGTGCCCCAGCGCCTTGGCCAGACGATAGCCGTCCATGACGCCGCCCACTTTGCTGCCGGCGGCTCCGCCGGCGGCCAGTATGACCTTCCGCGCGGCAAAGACCTCCGTCTCGGTCCTGACGGTGAAGCCCTCCGCTATTCGCTTTACGGCGGTGACCGCCTGCCCGGTGCAGACCCGGATGCCGGGGCGCTCCAGCGCGTAGCGCAGCACGTCCAGCACACTGCCGGCCATGTTGCTCATGGGGTAGACGCGGCCGCTGTCCTCGCTGACCGTCAGCAGTCCCAGTGAGGCAAAATACTGCAGCGTTGTGCCTGTGTCAAAGGCGCACAGCGCGTGAGCGCAGAAACTGCTGTCCTCCCCATGGTAATGATCGGGAGATACATGGTAGTTGGTCAGGTTGCACCGGCCGTTGCCGGTGGCCAGCAGCTTGCGCCCCACCCGGCTCTGCCGTTCCAGCAGGACGACGCTGCGGCCGTTTTCCGCGGCGGTCAGCGCGGCCATCATGCCGCTGGCGCCGCCGCCGATAACGATAACGTCCGTCATTTCGCGCCCTCCAGCCTCCGGCGGGTCAGATAGCCCTCCAGCATCAGCGCGGCGGCTACCGCGTCCACGGTCTTCTTCCGCTTTTTGGCGTTCTGCCCGTTCTGAAACAGGATGTTGTGGGCGTCGATGGTGGTGCGGCGCTCATCCCAGAGGATGACCTCCAGACCGGTCGCCTGGCGCAGCAGCGCGCCGAAGGCGGCGCATTTCTCGGCCCGGGGCCCCTCGGTGCCATCCATGTTCCGGGGGTAGCCCAGCACCAGCAGCTGTACGCCGTGCTCGGCGATGAGCCGCTGTATGCCGGAGAGCACCTCCTCCTGTCGGCGGGAGTGGAGGGTGTCGGAGTAGCCCGCCAGCGTTTCGGTGTAGTCGGAAATGGCGATGCCGGTGTGGGCGTCGCCGTAGTCGATGGCCATGATCTTCATGGGGATGTACCTCACTTTTCGCGGCGTGCGCCGCCGCGTTTTTTCACGTTGGCTCTATCATACACAAAATGGCGGCGGGAAGCAACAGAAAATGGGACGAAACCGTGAAAAATACGGGATTTTTCTGCAAAAAACGGTTGACCGGCGGGGGAAAGTGTGGTATAGTGGGCATTACCTGTGAGTGGGTGCTTTCTTTTTGCGCGCTTTTTCGCTTCGGGGGCGCAGGTGGAGATCATCCGGCAGGGAGGCAAAAGGGCGTTCCAAAGCGGAAGCCTAATCTAATAAGGAGGTGCCGTTAATGCGCGTGAAGATCACTTTGAGATGCAACGAGTGCAAGCAGAGAAACTACAACACGATGAAGAACAAGAAGAATACCCCTGACAAGCTTGAGCTGAACAAGTATTGCCCCTTCTGCAGAAAGCACACCGTCCATAGCGAGACGAAGTAACCGGAAGGAGATATTGACATGGCTGAAGAGAAGAAGGTCAGTAAGGATCGCGGCAAGTGGTTCCGCGAAATGAGAAGCGAACTGAAGAAGGTCGTTTGGCCTGATGGCAAGACTACCGCCAAGAACACCGGCACCGTCCTGCTGTGCTCCCTGATCGTGGGCGCGGCGATCTGGATCTTTGATGCCGTGGCCGTGCTGGCGGTGGATACCCTCATCGATCTGTTCTAAGGTACAGGACATGGCTGATAACGCAAAGTGGTATGTGGCACATACCTATTCCGGCTATGAAAACGCGGTAAAGGCCGCCATCGAAAAGTCCGTGGTGAACCGCGGGATGGAGGACATGGTCCTCAAGACCGAGATCCCGATGGAGACGGTCACCGAGGTCACCGAGACCGGCGTGATGAAGGAAGTGCAGCGGAAGGTATTTCCCGGCTACGTCCTCATCAAGATGGTCATGACGGACGATACCTGGCACTTGATCCGCAACATCCGCGGCGTCACCGGCTTCGTGGGCGAGGCCAACAAGGCTATCCCCCTGACCGAGGACGAGGTGGCGGCGCTGGGCATGGAGAAGCGCGAGATCGTCGTGCTCTACCATGTGGGCGACACGGTGCGTATCACCGAAGGCCCGCTGTCCAGCTTCACCGGTACCGTGGAGGAGATCGAGCCGGAGAAGAACCGGGTGCGCGTGGTCGTATCCATGTTCGGACGCGAGACCCCCGTTGATCTTGAACTGGACCAGGTCGAGGTCAGCAGCAACTGAGCGCAGAACGTCTGCGCGGAAGTCCGGCGCAGGTGTGCCGGCAAAGTGGGAGAGACGCTGCGCGTCTCGCCAAAAGCGGCAAGTATCCCCGCCGCTACCACATTTTATTGAAGGAGGTGCCTACAAATGGCACAGAAAGTAGTTGGATACGTCAAACTGCAGATCCCCGCGGGCAAAGCAACTCCCGCACCCCCCGTTGGCCCGGCCCTGGGTCAGCACGGCATCAACATCGCTGCCTTTACCAAGGAATTCAACGAGCGCACCAAGAATGACATGGGCCTGATCATCCCCGTGGTCATCACCGTGTACGCCGACCGTTCCTTTAGCTTTATCACCAAGACCCCTCCCGCGGCTGTCCTCATCAAGAAGGAGTGCAACATTGAGTCCGGTTCCGGCGTTCCCAACAAGGAGAAGGTCGCCACCATTTCCAAGGCCTCCATTCAGAAGATCGCCGAGCTGAAGATGCGCGACCTGAACGCCGCGTCTCTGGAAGCCGCCATGAGCATGATCGCCGGTACCGCCCGTTCCATGGGCGTCGTGGTCGGCGAGTAAGGAGGGTGTAAGAAATGTTTAGAGGTAAGAAATATCAAGAGAGCGCCAAGCAGATCGACAAGGCTACGCTGTATGATCCCAAGGAGGGTCTGGAGCTGATCTGCAAGACCGCTTCCGCCAAGTTCGACGAGACCGTGGAGCTGCACGTCAAGCTGGGCGTGGACTCCCGTCACGCTGACCAGCAGGTCCGCGGCGCCATCGTGCTGCCCAACGGCACCGGCAAGTCCGTCCGCGTTTTGGTGTTCGCCAAGGGCGACAAGGCCGAGGCTGCCAAGGCCGCCGGCGCCGACTACGTGGGCGAGATGGACCTGGTGGAGAAGATCCAGAAAGAAAACTGGTTCGACTTCGACGTGGTCGTCGCCACCCCCGACATGATGGGTGTTGTGGGCCGTCTGGGTAAGGTCCTGGGCCCCAAGGGTCTGATGCCCTCTCCCAAGTCCGGCACTGTGACTCCCGACGCCGCCAAGGCCGTTCAGGAGGCGAAGGCCGGTAAGGTCGAGTATCGTCTGGACAAGACCAACATCATCCACTGCCCCATCGGCAAGGTGTCCTTCGGCGCTGACAAGCTGTTTGAGAACTATTCCGCCCTCATCGGCGCTATCATCAAGGCCAAGCCCGCCGCTGCCAAGGGTCAGTATATCAAGTCCTGCGTGGCCGCTTCCACCATGGGCCCCGGCGTGAAGATGAACGCCAACAAACAACTGTAATTTTGTGAGGGCACCGCGATACCGACTCCACCGCACAGCTCACCGGCAGATTTCCCGCAGGCCTGCGTTGAAGCCTCTTGAAATACACAAAGTATTCCTGCGAGACTTCGCCTTGCCCAGCGAAAAATCTGCGCGGAGATCTGAACGGCGGCTCGGTATCTTGGTACCCGGGGCGCTTTCAGGAAGTGTCCTGAAAATGCCGGAAAATTGTTATCTTTGGCTTGACAAGCTGTGAAGCCTTGGATATAATATTGGTTGCGTTCCAAAGACAGCAGGTGGCGAAAGCCGTAAGTCCTGCCGAGGATGGCAAGTCATTTTGATTGCTTTTACCGTCCTCATGTCCTTTGGCATGAGGACGGTTTCCTTTTTTGAACGCACCGACAATTCTAACGGAGGTGAAATCAAAGAATGCCCAACGCAAAGGTTCTGTCTGAAAAGCAGGCGATCGTGGCGGCGCTGACCGAAAAGCTGCAGAATTCCGCAGCCGGTGTCATCGTTGATTACAAGGGCATCACCGTGGCAGAGGATACCGAGCTGCGCGCGGAGTGCCGTAAGAACAACATTGAGTACGCTGTCATCAAGAACACCCTGCTGCGTTTCGCTTTCAACAACTGCGGTCTGAACGAACTGGACGATCAGCTCAACGGTACCACTTCTCTGGCTATCTGTGTTGACGATCCCGTCGCCCCGGCCCGTGTGATGGCGGACTACGCAAAGAAGCTGAAGGACAAGTTCGAGATCAAGGGCGGTTTCATGGAGGGCAAGGTCGTCTCCATGGAGACCGTGAACGCTCTCGCGTCCATTCCCGCCCTGCCCGTGCTGCAGGCGCAGGTCCTGGGCACCATGCTGGCCCCTATTTCTGGTCTGGCTTGCGTGCTGAAGCAGATCGCCGAGAAGAACGGCGCTGCCGCCGAGTAATTCGGCCCCCTTTCCATCGCAGGCACAGGGCCTGCACAACATCAATTTAAATCTTACAAATAGGAGGCTATCACAATGTCTGAGAAGATTACTGCTATGATCGAAGAGATCAAGGGTTTGACCGTTCTGGAGCTGTCCGAGCTGGTGCACGCTCTGGAGGAGGAGTTCGGCGTTTCCGCCGCCGCTATGGCTGCTCCCGCTGCCGGCGCTGCTGCTCCCGCCGCTGAGGAGAAGACCGAGTTCGACGTGGTCCTGGCTGGCTTCGACGCCGCTCAGAAGATCAAGGTCATCAAGGTCGTCCGCGAGATCACCGGTCTGGGCCTGGCCGAGGCCAAGGCTGCCGTTGAGGGCGTGCCCCACACCCTGAAGGAAGGCCTGTCCAAGGACGATGCCGAGGCTATGAAGAAGCAGGTCGAAGAGGCCGGCGGCAAGGTCGAGCTGAAGTAAGTTCTTTTGCAAGCAAAAAACAGCCACCCATCCGGGTGGCTGTTTTTGTGCGGTTAAGCCTGACACAGAAAAGGCCCCGTAGCTTTCGCCGCGGGGCCTTTTGTCATGCCTGCCAATCCTTCACCTGCTTGCGCAGCCAGTCGCACCAGGCGTCCATGCCCTCGCCGGTCTTGGCGGAGACAGGGAAAATCTCCAGTTTCGGATTGCGCCGGTGGGCGTATTCGATCACCTTCTCCATGTCGAAGTCGAAATAGGGCAGCACGTCGGTCTTGTTGATGAGCAGCACATCGCACACGGTGAAGATCAGGGGGTACTTCAGGGGCTTGTCGTGGCCCTCCGGTACGGAGAGGATCATGGCGTTCTTCACCGCGCCGGTGTCAAACTCCGCCGGACACACCAGGTTCCCCACATTTTCCAGCACCACCAGGTCCAGATCGTCCGTGCCGATCTCCCGCAGGCCCTGTTCCGTCATACCCGCGTCCAGGTGGCACATCCCGCCGGTGTGCAGCTGGATAGACCGTACCCCGGCGCCGGCAATAGCGGCGGCATCCACGTCCGAGTCGATGTCCGCCTCCATCACGCCCATCCGCAGCTCGTCCTTCAGCGCCTCGATGGTCCGCAGCAGCGTTGTGGTCTTGCCGCTGCCGGGGGAGGACATCAGGTTCAGCAGGAACGTTCCCTTTTGCTTCAGCGCCTCCCGTACCCGTGCCGCCTCCCGGTCGTTGTCGGCAAACACGCTCTCTTTTACTTCGATGATCTTATAGGTATCCATACTACGCACCCTCTATCTCTTTAATGCTGATCTCGCTGCCCCGCAGCAGCCAGGTATCCCCGCTGCCGCAGTGGGGGCAGACCCGCCCGTGGGCCACAGTGGGGTAGTCCGCACCGCAGCCGCCGCAGTGTGTCACGGCGGGCAGCGTGTCGATGTGCAGCTGTGCGCCCCGCAGCAGGTCGGATCTCTGCACGGCCCAGTCCCAGCAGCTGACAAGCTCCCTTGGGATGGCGCCGCACACCTCGCCCAGCTCCAGTGTCACACCCGCCACGCGGGTCAGGTCATTCTCCGCGCCCACGCGCTCCACGGTCTTGATCACGTGGAAAACAATGCCCAGCTCGTGCATATCACTTGGCCGCTTTCTTGGCCCTGCGCTCCGCCTTCTTGATCTTGATGTTCCGCTTGATCATATAGGGCAGGATGGCCTTCATCTTGTCCTCGCAGGCGTACATGGTGCTGCACTCCGGACGCTCCCGGTGCAGGTGGATGGCGTCAAAGGCGCACTTGGTGGTGCACACGCCGCAGCCGATGCACTTATTGGGGTCCACGATGCTGGCGCCGCAGCCCAGGCATCGGGCTGTCTCCGCCTTCACCTGCTCGGCGGTGAAGGCCACGCGCTCGTCCCGGAAGGTCTTACGCAGGGCATCGTTGTAGCCAATGCGCTGGCGCGGCGTGTTGTCGTAGCTATCCACGGCGATCAGCGCGTTTTTCTTGTCCAGCTCGATGAACTGCCGGCGGTCGCGGCCGATGGTCAGCGTGGCGCCCTGCACATAGCGGTGCAGGCTGATCGCGCCCTGCTTGCCGGCGGCAATGGCATCGATGGCGAACTTCTGGCCGGTATAGGCATCGCCGCCCACGAAGATGTCCGGTTCAGCCGTCTGATAGGTGACGGGATCGGCCTTGGCGGTGCCGTTGGGGTTGAATTCTACCTGGGTGCCCGCGAGAAGCGTCTTCCATTCCGCCTTCTGGCCGATGCAGTACAGCACCGTGCCGCAGGGGGCCATCTGCACGGTGTTCTCATCGTACACCGGCGCGAAGCGCCCGCTTTCGTCCTTGACGCTCAGGCACTTGACAAAGGCGATGTTGGCGGCCTTGCCGTTCTCGGTCTGGACCTCCTTGGGACCCCATCCGGCGTAAATGGCGATACCCTCGCGCTCGCACTCGCTTCGGTCCTCCTCGCCCATAGGCATCTCCTCATAGCCCTCCAGGCAGTACAGGCTCACGCTCTCCGCGCCGCAGCGCACGGCGGTGCGGGCCACGTCGGCCGCGATGTTGCCGCCGCCGACGACCACCACCCGGCCCTTCAGCGCCTTCTCGTCCCGCAGATGCACGCCGCGGATGAAGTCGATGCCGGAGATCACGTTCTCCGCGTCGCCGCCGGGCACGGCCAGGGTGCCGCCGTGCTGCAATCCGACAGCTACATAGAAGCCCTTGTAGCCCTCCTCACGGAGCTGGGCAATGGTGATGTCCTTACCCACCTCCACGCCGCAGCGGAACTCCACGCCCAGCGCGCGCAGCACGTCGATCTCCGCCTCCACCACGTCCTTTTCCAACCGGAAAGAGGGGATAGCGTTCATCAGCATACCGCCGGGGCGGCTCTCCTTTTCAAACACAGTGGGGCGATAGCCCTTTTCCGCCAGATAGTAGGCGCAGCTCATGCCGGCGGGGCCTCCACCGATGATGGCGATCTTTTCGCTGAATTCGCCGTCCACCTTGGGAATGACCTTCTCCGGGATGAAGCGCGTCTCCGCGTCCAGATCCTGCTGGGCGATAAAGCGCTTTACCTCGTCGATGGCCACGGCCTCGTCCACGGTGCCGCGGGTGCAGGCGTCCTCGCACCGGCGGTTGCAGATGCGGCCGCACACGGCGGGAAATGGGTTCTCCCGCTTGATGAGCTGCAAAGCCTCCCGGTACTTGCCCTGTGCCGCCAGCTTCAGATAGCCCTGCACGGCGATGTGGGCGGGGCAGGCGGTCTTGCAGGGTGCGGTGCCGGTGTCGTAGCAGTTGATGCGGTTGCGGTCCCGATAGTCGATGCTCCACTTCTCCGGGCCCCACTTCACCTCGTCGGGCAGCTCGGCCCGGGGATACTCGATATAGCCGTCCTTGGTGCACAGCTTCTGGCCCAGCTTCACCGCGCCGGCGGGACAGTTCTCCACGCAGCGCCCGCAGGCCACGCACTTCTCCGTCTCCACCGCGGCCACATAGGCGCTGCGGGACATATTGGGCGTGTTGAACATCTGGCTGGTCCGCAGGGCGTTGCACACGTTGACGTTGCAGTTGCAGATACCAAAGATCTTCTGCTCGCCGTCGATGTTGGTGATCTGGTGGACGAAGCCGTTGTCCTCCGCCTGCTTGAATATGGCCATCGCCTCGTCATAGGTGATGTACTCGCCCCGCTGGGTCTGCACCACATAGTCGGCCATGTCGCCCACGGCGATGCACCAGTTCTCCACATCGTCGCCGCAGCCCTCGCCCAGCTTGTCGCGGCTGGCGCGGCAGGAGCACATACTCTTGGCGTACTTGCCTTCATACTTGTGCAGCCAGTAGGAGATTTTCTCCAGCCCGATGGCCTCCTGCTCCGTCTCGATGGCCTTCTCTACCGGGATCACGTGCATACCGATGCCCGCGCCTCCGGGGGGCACCATCGGCGTGATCTTCTCCAGGGGCAGCATGGTCATGCGCTCAAAGAACGCCGCCACCTCCGGGTGCGCGTCGATCTGGCTCTTTCGCATATTCAGGAACTCGGCGCTGCCGGGCACGAACAGGGGCAGGATGTACCGCTTCTCGTGGTTCGGGTTTTTGCCGTCCAGGTTCTCCCAGTTGTACTCAATGAGACCCAGCCAGGCCATCTCGTCCAGCAGCTTCTGTAGGGGTGCCTGCTCCATCTTCGTCAGCTTCATCAGCTGCTCGATGGTCTTGGGCTTGCGGACACCCATTTTCAGTGCCACGTCCGCCATCTCATCGGTCACCAGCGCATCCAGCCCCCAGTATTCGGGGTCGTCAGCGGTGGCCTTCAGGCCAATGCGGTTGGTGATCATGCTGCCCAGTTTCAGGATCTTCTCCCGGGGCGGCCGGTCGGGACAGGGGATCTTGAACGAGAGCTTTTCCTCGTCCAGGGGGAAGCTGGTAGGTTTGCTGCCGTTGATGTCGCGCATCGTCTCTCTCCTCCGTTATCTGCTGCTCTGACCAGAGGCGTTTTGCCCTTGTAGGGGAGCAGCGTTATGATTTTAAGCTCTATTATACCTATAATACCAACTTTTCTGCCGATATCCTATTGACTTTTCCGCCAAAGGTGTGATAACTTTTTATATGGTCCTGGTCGGACCAGAAAAGAAAGCAAAGGAGCATGAGCTATGGCCTTTCGTGAGATCGTCGCCCCCACCGTCAAGGAGCTATTCATCCAGCAGCTGGAGGGCATGATCCTCTCCGGCGAGCTGCGCCCGGGGGATCGGCTGCCCACTGAGCGTGAGCTGGCGGATGAAATGAAGATCAGCAAGACCGTGGTCCATGAGGGATTGCGGGAGCTGCACCGTCTCGGCTTTCTGGACATCGCCTCCCGCCGCGGCGTCACCGTGGCGGACTACGCCCAGACCGGCAGCCTGGAAACGCTGCGGGCCATCATGGATTTCCATGGCGGTCTCCCGGATGCCAAAACGGCGGGCAGTATCCTTCAGCTGCGCTATTATCTGGAGGGCCCCGCCATGGAGGAGCTGGCTGCGCGGCACACACCGGCAGACATGGCAGCGCTACAGGCCTTACAGCGCCAGGCGGAGCAGGCGGCGCAGGAGGGAACGGATGCGCTGGCCGAGGCCCTGTTCCGCTACCACCGGGGCATCACCTTTCTCAGCGGCAACACCATCACACCGCTGCTGTTCAACGCCTTTACCCGGGTAAACCTGGAGTTCTGGAAGGAGTATATCCAGCTTACCGGCATCGACCGCTGTCTGGAACGGCTGGCCCAATTCCCCGCCCATATCGAGGCGGGGGAGGGACAGGCCGCCTCGTCCCTGCTGCGGCAGGGCCTGGAGCAGTTCATCACCCAGGTGCGGTAGCTTCCGTCAGCTCTTCGGAGTAGACACCCCCGGTCGAAGGCCCCGCAGCGCAAAAAACACCCGGCCGTCAGGCCGGGTGTTTTTACTATGCTTACCGACGCTTGCCGCCGCCGAAACCGCCGCCGCCAAAGCCTCCG
>UMGZ01003036.1_pt1 | contig 17708 bp, 19 predicted proteins | sample 1965421 | NCBI WGS metagenome assembly UMGZ01 (sample SAMEA4836087, study PRJEB28245) | human gut metagenome | biome: gut microbiome; material: fecal sample | place: Denmark | collected 2008
CGCTGCCGAGAAGGCCGTTCTCGACGTTATGGCTCAGTAGGCGCTACCTGTATGAATGAGCAGAACGCCAATCCGGTCGAGCTCTTTGGCATGCGCGTTGCCCATGTGGGCATTAACGCCACCGACCCGGCAGACGCCCTGGAGATCGCGGAGCTGTTCTCGACGATGATGGGCCTGCCCGTTATCGAGACCCCGGTTTCGTACTTTAACGATTCGCTGGTCGAGGTCATGAAGCAGAACGGTCGTGGAGCCAAGGGCCACATCGGCTTTGCCGTCAACGACATCGATGCGGCCGAGAAGTGGTTTGCCGAGCGCGGGCTCGAGGTTAACGAGGAGTCGCGCGTGCTGCTGCCCGACGGTGGCACCAAGCTCGTGTACTTTAAGCGCGAGTTCGCCGGCTTCGCCGTGCACCTGTGCCGCGAGTAGCGTACAAGCTGCTTATAGCTAGCAAAAAGGGATAGGGCCGCGTGGTCCTATCCCTTTATTTATGCCGAGACGCCCCTACCGTGGCAGGCGAATCGTAAAGCGGCTGCCGACGCCTTCGACCGAGGTCACGCCGATGACGCCGCCGTGGCTATCGATGATCCACTTGGCGATGGCGAGCCCCAGGCCCGAGCCCTGCGCTCCGGCATCGCGCGCGTTGTCAGCGCGGTAGAACCGTTCAAACGCGTGAGCTGCGGATTCCTGGTCCATGCCGATGCCCTCGTCCTCAACACTTATGTCGATCGCGCCCGCGCCCGTATCGGGCGTTATGGCAAACGTGACGGTCGTTCCTGCACCCGAGTACTTGGCGGCGTTTTGCACAATCACGCGCAGAGCTTGCTTTACGAGCGCGACATCGACGGACGCGTCGCAGCGCGGGTCGCTGGCAAATGCGGCGTCAAAAGCCAGCCGATACGTGTGCCCGGTATCGATCATCTGCGATTCTTCGCATACCTCTCCGACGAGCGCTGCCAGATTGGTATCCACACGATGCAGCGCGGTGCGGCCGGCATCGCCGCGTGCCAAAAACAGCAGTTGTTCCACGAGCTCCTGCATGTGCTCGCTTTCGGCCTTGAGCGAGGCGATGGACTCCGCCAGCACGGCCGGGTCGTCCTTACCCCAACGATCGAGCATGTTTACGTAGCCCTGAATCACCGCGATGGGCGTGCGCAGTTCGTGACTCGCGTCGTTGACAAAGCGCATCTGCTGCAGCTTGGCCTCTTGCATCTGACGCAGCAGACGGTTGAGTGCGACCTCGATGCTCGCCAGGTCAGCGTCGCCAGTAGTGACGCTCGGCGAGTCGACGCTTGCCCGCTCGATGGCCTGCTCCAGCGTTTCCATCTTGCCGCCGGAGAGCTGCATGCGGCCGAGCTCGTCCACGCGTAAGGCCAGGTCGTTGAGCGGTGCCATGGTGCGGCGTACGCGTCGGGCGCCGCCGAGCATGTTGAGCACGCTGATGACCTGCCAGCTTGCAACGACGATGTAGAGGGGCCATAGCGCGAAGAGATCCTGTGCGAGGGGGAAGGTCTTGGTGGCGCGCACAAGCTCGACGGTATAGGTGAGCGTTGTCAGGTCCCAACCGCGCGCGGGCTTCAGCGACATGCCGCGAACGGTGGCGCCGGGAATCCATCCTGCGGTAAACGCGCCGTCGGGCAGCGTCTGGTTGTATCCATAGACGAGGATTGCCGCCGCAATCGCCACCAGCAACAGATCGAGCCAGATGTAGCTCATCAGGCGGCGCCACATATAGCTCCAGTTGATGGCGCGGGCGATGGAAGTGACGCGTTTGATCTCGGCGTTACGCGCGACAGACATAGCCCACCCCGCGCACGGTTTGGATGATGCGGGCACCGCCAGCGTCCTCGATCTTGGCGCGCAGGTGCGCGATGTGCACGTCGACGTTGTTGGTGTCGCCCACGTATTCGTAACCGAGCGCTTCGTGCGCAATGCGCTCACGCGTGAGTACGGTTTCGGCATGTGCCATAAGCAGTGCGAGGACGTCGAACTCGCGGGCGGTCAGAACGATGGGTGAGCCGCCGACCATAACCTCGCGGCGGTCGAGATCAAGTACGACAGAGCCCACGGTGAGCGTGGCGGGGGAGGGCGAGACAGGGGCATCGGCCGTGTCGTTGGCCGGGGGTATCGCAGCGGTGCCGACACCCGCGTCGCCCGCCGTGTCCTCCCCAGCGCCGGAACCGCCAACGCCTGAAGCCGCCCGCACGGCCTTCGCGCGCTTCAACGCCACGCGGATCCGTGCGAACAGCTCCTCGATCGCAAACGGCTTGGTCAGGTAATCGTCGGCGCCGGCATCGAGCCCGGCAACCTTGTCCATCACGGCATCGCGCGCAGTGACCATAATCACCGGCACATCCTTGTGCTTGCGGATACGCCGCAGTACCTCCATACCGTTGAGCTGCGGCAACAGCACATCGAGCAGAATCAGATCGTAGTCGCGCTCCAGCGCCAGGTCCACAGCGGTGCGGCCGTCAGCGGCGTGCTCCACCTGGTAGCCCTCGTGCTCCAGCTCGAGCGTCACAAAGCGGGCGATTTTCTCCTCGTCCTCTACGATTAGGATTCGTGCCATGCGTGCTCCCATCTGCGATTACTTGTCGTCGTTCAGATTTTGCTTGATGCCGTCCGCGGCGTCGGCGGCGTGATCCATCAGGTTGTTGATGCTGCCGGGCACGTCGCCGTCGCTATCGATGCGGTAGCGCATGCCAAAGAACAGGCCAAGCAGCATCAGCCATATCGTGGCGCCCCAGGCAAACAGGGCGACGATGGGGATCAGAATGGGAATGTTGAGGATGATCGCGTCGCGGCGCGTGGCGATAAACTTGGTGTCCAGGCTCAGGCGGAAGAGCTTTTTGAGGTACTCCCACACGCTGTCCATCTTCTTGGAGAAGTCGGTCTTTTCGCTCGACTTCTCGTAGGCGGCCTGCGCAGCGACCATCTCGGCCGAGGGCTCATCGACCGGCTCGGACTCGGTGGCGACGTGCGCTGACGTGGTCTGGGTCTTGCCCTGCGACTCGAGCCAAATGATGGCGTCCAGAACGTTGCCGTCAGCGGCGTCGAGTGCGGCTTTGGCATCGGTGTAGCTCACGTTGCACTTGGTGCGGATGGTTTCAACTTTTTCGAGGTCGTCCATGACCTGTCCTTTCGTTCGATGGGCGCGACGCCGGGCAATCTGCCCGGGCGCGAGCGTTGCGTTCGGCGGCCTGTGTTGCGCGGTGCCGCCCCGCCCTTGGTCGAACTCTATAGTGCGGGTTATAGATTAAGCGATTCTTGAGCCAAGATTAATGTTGGATGAGTTTTTGGGTGGTGTGGGGGCGGGAAGATCCGTCCTTCTAGGCAGGTGCACACCGGGCGGACAGAGCCCAAGCGTAAATTTGTGTCCGCACGGCGAGATATACTTTTAACCATATTGATGGGCGTGATGGGTAAAGTTGCCTGGCGCTCATGAAATCAGGGGGCTGCCGCGCTGCATGGCGCAAACGAGCGGGCCCCGACGCAAACAGGGGGTCATAATGCATATCTACGCTATGAGTGACATTCACGGGTGCCTGGACGCCTTTAAGGCATCGCTTTCCACCATCGACCTCGATGCCCAGGATTCCAAGCTGATCTTGCTGGGTGACTACTGCGACCGAGGTCCCGATTCACTCGGGGTCTTCGAGCTCATCATGGACCTGCAAAAGCGCTACGGCGATCGCATTGTGGCGCTGCGCGGCAACCACGAGGAGATGTTCCTCGAGTACATCGACGAGGTGAACGATCCCAATTTTACGCAAGCATGGATACTTGCCGACAGCAATCTGGCAACGGCCAAGAGCTTCCTGGATGTCGAGGCATTCAAGCACGTCAAGCATCTGTTGAGGCTCAGGGAGTTCGAGGAGGCCTACGCCTATACGGTTGAGCGTATGAAGTCTGAGCATGCGGACATCATCGCGTGGGTCCGTAAGCTCCCTTACGTTTACGAGTCCCCCTTTAGCCAGGTCTTTGTGCATGCCGGCGTTGACGAGGAGGCCGGCGAGTACTGGAAGCTCGGCACGTCTGCCGAGTCGTTTACCATGATGATGCCCGATTACGTGGGGCATGAGTTCTACCTTGATGTTATCGCTGGGCACATCAACACCGAGGCTGTCTCGGGCATCGCGGGTTACCGCGGCATCTGGCATGACGGGGCCAGCCATTACTACATTGACGGGAACGTCATGGAGCATGGCGAGGTCGCAGTGCTGAGCTACGATTCGGAAACGGGGAAGTATGGCGGCCCCGGGTTGGAGTAGACTGGCGGGCGATTGGCTCGCGGATTGTCTGCGTGGGCTCGATTCGGGGCTTGGGCTGCGCCTTTGACGTTAACGGGATGTGGAAGCACCGAGAGGGCTGCTTCCGCGGAAACGATCGTCGGGGCTTCTTTTACCCAGTGACATAAGGCTTTTATTTGGCTAGCTTTTTGGTCGACTCGACCATCAATTAAAAAAAGAACTACGCTAACTTATAATTATGGAACTGTGAGAGGCATCTGAAAAAGGTGGCTATAAGATGGATGACAAGCGTATTTTAATCATTAACGGCAAGACCGAGGACCAGATAATCGAGCAAATTATCGGTCTAGTGAATGATGGTGATGAGCTAGGAGACATTCTAAAATCATATGAGGAGTCTCCTGGACTTAACGAATTAATAGAGAACATGTCTGCCTTCTTCACCGTCCAATAGAAAACTGCTTTTATACGTAGGCCAAGGATAAAGCTGGTGCCAGCTTGGGGCAAGAACGATGAAATTGTTTTCCCGCACAATGTCAAAGGCGTTGATTATAAATTGAAGGTGCAAATCAAATGAAGATTAAAGAATTTGGCTCTCATATTATTGATATGTATGCTGGTGGTTTTGATGAGGATGTACTGAATACAGAATTTTCAAAATCTGGTTTTGAGGAGTTTCATAAAAATCACGGTAATAAGTACTTATTGGCTAATTTAATTGATAGTACTGATGATGACCAAATTATTACAACTTTTGATATGTCTGGTACGTTTCCAAATGATGATGGCGATTTAATGACAAGGTATGCTCCTACTGGAGCTTATGCTATTGGACCTGCAAAACGAAGGAATATCTCTGCCGAGCGTACTATTGAGGTTACAATTTGGGTTACTCACATATTTGATTATATCAATTTCTTTGAAAATAATGTTGACGTAAAACCGTTGTACAAGAGGGACGTATTGTATGAAGAGGATTAATATCGCAATCGATGACAGGACTGGAAAGTATTTCGTTCCTGATGATTCTCCAAATGACGATTATTTCGACGATGAAGATGAACAATTTATTTCAAATCGTAAAGATTTCAAAACTGTAGATAGTTTCATTTATTATGCCAAATCTGTGAAACAGTATCTTGCAAATGGTTGGGTGCCGGAAAGAATTTATTAACCGGTTCGTTTGATTACTAGCTATATCGGCACTGCGATTCACAATACGGCATTGCCAAAGAACGCCTTCCTCGGAAGGCGCCCCATAGGGGACAATTGTGCGGGGCACATATGCAGGAATCGTGTCCGGACGAGAACGTACAATCGTCTCGAAAGGCGGTTATTGGGTCGTTCAAGGGAAAAGACCTATCGGGTACCTGAGGAATGGCTTTGAAGCATGAGCGCGTCTACGCGACGGTAAAACCTGATGGCCGATAAGCATTTCAATTGCTGGAAGGATTCAGATGAATCAAGGAGAACACGAAATCACTTGCCAGGAGTTTGCCGAGCTCCTTGAAAGCAGGGAGGCGCATTATCCCATCTCGGACCGCTACGTCTCTGAAGTCCACGACTCTCGCGACAAGAGCGGAGACAACGAGCGCGAGCATATGATCATCTGGTTCAATGATAACGAGACGACAGGCAGCGGCTCATATTCTCGGAAAAAACCCAATGAGAGTGCGCGGAGGTGCTACGGGCGCCTCGGCAACGCCGCATCGCTCCTTTGGATCGCCGAGTCGATGGGCTTACCGGGAGATACCGTGCAGCGCGCCTTCGATGCCGCTGAGCCTGCGGGCCGCGCGGGCTCTCACAGAACGGCCTGCGCCAATATCCGCAAGATTATTCCTTGGAATGAAATTCAGGGACGAGCGGCAGCGCTGCTTGCCGACGCGAATGATTCCCGATAGCCATCGTCAATCATTCGTCGCATTTTCACATCCCAGCAATGGCATTGTCTTCAGGCTGATACGGACTTACATGGGAGGCCGCATCGAAGAATTCCATATCGAGCGCCCTCACCTCGCAGGATGCGCGGTTGCGCTTGCGGATCACGTAGTCGACTATGGGGTCCGTGAATGCGTGGCCGTCGATGAGGATGGTCTTCTGGGTCTGGAATACCTTGGCGAACCCCTTCGCGCCGGTGTCCTTCTTGCCGCGCCCTTCGACGCGGCAAGAAGGACACCCGCCCGCGCGGACAAGCGCGGCTATGCACGGGCAAACGAGCGCGCGTGCGTTACCGGCCCCGGGTTGGAGTAGGTTTGCGGGCGATTGGCTCGTGGATTATCTGCGTGGGCTCGATTCGGAGTTTGGATTGCGCCTTTGACATTAACGGGATACGGAAGCACCGAGAGGGGTGCTTCCGCGGGAAGGATCGCCGGGGGTTCTTTTGCTCAGTGACATAAGGCTTTTATTTGGCTAGCTTTTTGGTCGCCTCGACCAGTGCGTCCTTTATCCAGGTCATCATGGCCTCAGAGGTGTAGTCGCTGCCCTTAATGACGTTTAGTGAGAGGCTGCTTTTCAGTTGCAGTTTTCCTTCGCCTAAATCTCCTTTATCGTATGTGATGAGGTACGGGTAAAGGCAATGGCATTCGTGCCGATCGTTGCTCAAGGCATGAGCGACGTCAAGGAACGCGAGCAGAGAGATGAGAGCGTGCCATTTCTGATCCAAAATGTTCTCGTCTATAACAAAAGGTTTAAGAGGGTCGACTTGCGCGATTGTATTGCCGCTGTCGTCAAACTGGTAGTGGTAATACATTCCATCAGAGTAGTCCTTAAGCCTGAGTTTGAGCGCGCAATAGAAGGCAACGTTTTCGGGGAGGCCTTCCGTCCTAGTATTTGTTAGCCTACCTAGGTGTTTTTTAGCGTCTGTTGTAGACCGTCATGTTCCAGGAGTTTTCCCGCGCATCATTGCGCATTTCATTTCTGAGGGCGCGCATCTTTTTGAAAGGGAGGGCCTTTACATCGGAATTGCCGAACTTGGAAGAAGCGGTTTCTTTGAGAATGTCTTTGATTTCATCGGTCTCGGCATCGCTAAGTTCATTCAACGTGCAAATGGTCTGGCCTAGCATATAAGCCGAATCGGCACTGCCATTTTTTGAGATGCTATCGCAAGAGCCATTGCACCAGCCAATAAAGTCTTTGACATCTATCGGGATGGTGCTAAAAGTTCCGGAGGCAGAAGCGCTGTGGGAGCAGCTGAAAAAGGCCTGAATGTCGTTCGGGTCGGCGAGCTTGACTTCATTCATTGAGTATTCCTTTCCATCAAGAAACACACCTCATTATAAATACGCATTTTGATGACGATGGCTAGAGGGCGCCAACACCAGCGTGGTCTCAAAGAAGGAGAAAATCGGACGCTCGGAACGGTTAAAAATCGAGGTGGAATACTTTTCCCGAGAAGTGAACGAGCAAAATCTGACACCTCGATGCATCCACACTTTTAAGGCGCCGTTTCCTGCGGTTTCGTTGCTTGAATCCTGCGGTTTTGGCATCAAAAAGTGTGAATGCTTCGGGGGTCTCAAAATAGTCGTTCACTTCTCAGGAAAAGGATTGCACCTCGATAGCGGAGGATGTTGACCATGTAACAAATAGACGGCAAAGGCTGGCCCTGTCGTCAGTTTTCACGCGACCGGGGCATGGGGGTGGTCGATCACCTATACTGGTTGGGCTTAACTGGAGAGGTGATGGCTAGTTATGAAATCAATCAATGTTGCAGCGGCGATTATTCAGAAGGACGGGAAGATCCTGAGCTGCCAGCGCGGTTATGGCGAGTTTAAAGACGGCTGGGAGTTTCCGGGCGGAAAGCTCGAGCCGGGCGAGACCGGCGAGCAGGCAATCGTGCGCGAGATTCAAGAAGAGCTCGAGGTCACGATCGGTAACCTTGACTATCTTTGCACGGTCGAACACGATTACGAGACGTTCCATCTGTCGATGCAGTGCTACCTAGCTACCATCCTTTCGGGGGAGTTCAAAGAGCACGCTCACGAGGACATGAAGTGGCTCGATACCAATAACCTGTGGGATGTCGATTGGCTTCCGGCGGACGTTAAAGTCGTTGGGGAACTCGAAAAGAAACTCGGGCTTAAGTAAGAAAGGAGCGGGTACCACATGGTGCCTCGCTCCTTTTTGTTACTCGGCTTCGCTAAGATCGCTGAGCATAAACTCGTAAATGTCCTGACGCACGGGCGCATTGAGCTCATATTCGATTTCGACGGCGTTGTCACCGCTCTTAGTTTTAATAGCTTCGAACTCGCCGGTCGGATGCATTTCGCCTAAGAAATAGAACTCCCTACCGCCCTTATCGTCTTTGTTCTTACGCATAAACAAATACGTCTTCAGGCCGTTTCCTGGCCATGCCTGCAGTCGCTGAATCTCGGGGGAGTTGAGCGTGCGGTTGTTCTTAGAGATTGCAACTAGCTTACTCGGTGAAACAAAGCGGTCTTCATACTGAATGGACTCGCTAATGTCGGGGGCTTTGTCATAGTTAATAAACACGGGGAATGTATTGGTCTTCTCGTCGTAGAAGTAGCCGCCAAGATTTTGGCCGTTGATGTTCTTTTCCCAGTTCATCAAGCGGCAAACCTCTTCGTACGTGTACTTGGCGTTGAGAACGAAATTTGTGTTTTCGTACGTCTCGGCATAGTCGAGTCGGTTGCGCGCAATACCAAAATCCAGCACCTCGAGAATCTGACGCTTGAACTCTGCGTTGCGCAGGGCGGTCGCAAACGCTTCGGTCAGACGAGGTCCGGCTCCATCGTCAATAAGCAGGGAAACGAAATCCTTAGGAGTGGCAAAGTCGCCCTTAAGGACGGCGATTGCCGACCTAACGGCGCTGTCCTTAAGTTGTGCGCGGTAGTTCCTAAGCGCGGCCTCGCGCATATGTCGATAGCCCTCGTGTCCGGCTTCGACGAGCGTTTGAAGCAAATAGAGGTCTTCGAATCGCTTGCCCGCGGCGAGCTTTTGCGAAATAAATTTGAGAATCTTGGTTTGATCAGAGGAAAAATGGACTGTGTAGCCCGGCTCGTATTTGGAAAGAAATGCGTGGTAGGACCCCAGGCCGCTGTTCTTGAAGATAAGCAGCGGATCGATGGAGCCATTACGATCAAATTCGAGCAGCGATGGAATCTTGCCGAGTTTCTGGCGCAAGTCGAGATATTCGTTCTTCAAAAATCTGACGGAGGTAAAGTCGCCGCCGTCGATGGCCTTATAGATGCGAGCTTCGGAAATACGATCGAAGCTTACCGTTGAGCATCCGGGGATCGCCGAATCGCTCTCTTGGACGAGACGACGCAGACGGTCTTTGTTGTACGTCTTGTCACCCGAAAGCGCGATGGGCACCAAGAAGTTGCTCTGGTAATTGCCAATAAAATCTAGTACCAGTGCGTATTCCTTGCCATCATTCAGGCGCAAACCTCGTCCGAGCTGCCGAACAAAGATGATTGCGGAGTCGGTGCGTCGAAGCATGATGATCTGATTGAGCGAGGGGATGTCGACGCCCTCGTTCATGATATCGACCGAGAAAATGTACTCGAGCTCGCCGGCTTCAAGTTGGCTGATCGCGGCATCGCGGACTTCATCGGAATCTTGACCGCTAATCGCAGCCGTTCGATATCCGAGAACGTTGAATTTGCGCGACAGTTCTTCGGCCTCGGCGTTTCGATTGCAGAAAATTAAGCCCCTGCGGTTGCTTTTGGCGACGCTATATTCTTCGATCTTCTCGGTGATGTGACGCACGCGTTCATCGGACGTCAAACGCCCGAACAGAGCGGTATCTTCGACCGTCTCATCGTCAATCTCCAGATCGTGAATGCCAAAATAATGGAAGGGGGCTAGCATCTCTTCGGCCAAAGCATCCTGCAGCGTGATCTGGAACGCGATGACGTGATTGAAAAGGGCAAAGACGTCGTAGCCGTCGGTGCGATTAGGCGTAGCGGTCATGCCAAGATAAAACCGAGGCGTAAAGTGCGACATGATGGATTGGTAGCTCTGAGATCCCGTGCGGTGGGCCTCATCGATGACGATGTAGTCGAACTCATCGGGACGGAAATCGCTCAGATGTTTGGCGACCGAAGAACACATGGCAAACACGCAGGTGGCATTGCTTATATTCTTGCCAGTTTGATAGGTGCCGAACGTATGGGTACTACCTAAGAGCCGTTCATAGCTTACACGGGAGGCGTCTATAATGCGTCGGCGGTGCGCAAGAAAGAGGATGCGCCGGGGTTTAGTTGCGAGCACGTCGAACGCCGAAAGGAAGGTCTTGCCAGTGCCGGTTGCCGAGACCAGCAATGCACGGGTCTCGCCCTTGCGGTGGATTACGCCGAGCGCCTCAAGGGCGCGCTGCTGCATTTTATTGGGCTTGATTTCTTCGAGGTCGTTCGTGGTTGGGCTAACAGTTGCCTGGAACGTCGGTTTCGATTTGGGCTTTGAGGGATGTGCCGATCGATATGCGGCATAGTTCTCAATCCAGTCTTGGGAAAGCAAAACGGTTGAGGTGTCGTTCCACAACGAATTGAATTCGCCCCTCAGTTCGCCGAGTAGGCGGCTGTTCTCGACAGTCTGGTACAGCACGTTCCATTCTTTATTACAGGTGAGGGCGGTCTGCGTCATGTTCGAGCTGCCGACGATGACCGTGCTGGTTTCGCCCTTATCAAAAATGTATCCCTTGGCATGCAGATTACCCTGGAATACGCGAACTTCCATGTTGTCGTATTCCAGGAGCTTGCGAAAGGCATCGGGTGAGTTGAAGTTGAGATAGGTGGACGTGAGCAGCCTGCCCTTAATGCCACGCTGCTTGAGCTCCTGGAACGCCTCGACCAGGATTTGAAGGCCGCCGTCTGCAACAAAAGCTACGCAAAAGTCAAAAGAGCTGCAGGTTGAGAGCTGCTCCTTCATAACGGATAGTAGTGTTCCGCCTGTCGCCTTCGAGTTGGCGATGAGCTTGGGCGAATCGTTCTCGCGTGCAAGCGAGTCGAATTCAATATCAATCTGCTGCTGCGTAGTCATCCTGGCCAAACCTTTCGAAAGACTATGTTGGCGCCAGGATAACAGATCGATCGTTCGTGTTTTGGGCGTATGTGATTTTAAGACTATCGGCTACTCAAGTTTGTGGCTGCGGCCTTGGTGCCGTGTCTTGCTGGGCCTCTCTATCTATGTGTATGTGTTTTCGTCTTATTGGCTGCTGGGAGAAGTCCTGCCCCCAAGATTCCGCGCATGCCATGGCTCCGTGTCGGCCATGTGGCAAGCTGCTTGTCATGGCCTCGCCAGAATCCGACTGCAAATGGCCACGGACGGATATGCAGGTTCTTATCGCTACGTGAGAAGAACTTGCAGAATTCGCAAGTTCTTGTCATTCGATGAGAAAAACTTGCAGATTGGGACGAGCAATGGAGAACCAGATGGTTCCTAGAAATCAATATCTCGAATAGCTGGTAGCCTTTCGTGACGTCCAGTCGCAGAGTCGATTGACGAGGAGGCAACGCATAAGCGCGAGCTACGTCCATTCGAGCTCAGGTCGCTCGAGAAGATTATCGGTGGTTACGAGAAGATCATCGTCGTTCGTCAGGGGAGCCATCCGACCGACATCGACGGCATCAAAATCGTTTCTGCAGTCGATTTCTTAATGGGTAGGCTTGGGGCTTAGGGCGTTTGAAGCGCGTCTGTTTCCTATGCCTAGCGACATTGCCGCAGCTCGTGATGCCGCCGGCTCCTTCCTCTCCGTCAAGCGGCGCCAACTCAGCTGATCCGTTGGGGACGGAGGAAAGCGGATCATTTTCGGCGCGCCGCAGGTGATACGAATTCTGCGGCGCGCTGTTTTTTGCGCGAGGGCTTTCAGCTGTGTCCGCGTGGCGTGGGAGACTTAATTTGCCGTCTTGGTCTGCCGCGGCGGCGTGAATCAAAGCAACGGCCCTCTAAGGAGTTCGATATTGATGAGTGACAACACCAAGCACCTTGCAAAGAAGTGCGTCAAGGACGCGGGGCCGTGCCTCGCGCTGTGCCTTGCCGGCGCAGCGGTCGCGCTGCTGGCTGTTCTGGGGCCATTCGACGCGCTCCGAAGTGCCAGTTCTCTGCGCGTTTGCATGGCTCTTGCCGGCGCCATGATGACCGGCGGCGTGCTCGATCTGATCTTTTGGGTGTTTGACCCGTTTGGATGGAAGAGCGAGGGGTAGGTCCCAAAGGATGGAAGGGCTGGAACGGTTGGCTTAGTGATCGTGCAGAATGTGGGCTAGCGACTTACAGGGAAGTGGTGATCCGATGACGGTCTATGTGACGGGCGATATTCACGGCGGCGTCGACATGCAAAAGCTTCGCGACTGGGATCTTGGGGATGGTCTGACGAGTGACGACTATCTCATCATCGCGGGCGACTTTGGCTTTCCGTGGGATTTCTCTGCCGAGGAATGCGCCGACATCGCCTGGCTGGAGTCGCGCCCCTATACCGTGCTGTTTGTCGACGGCAACCACGAGCGTTTCGACCACTGGGCGGAGCGTCCCACGGAGCTGTGGCACGGCGGCCTGACGCAGCGTCTGTCGGACACCTCGCCCATACGGCGTCTGACGCGCGGCGAGGTTTTTGAGCTCGACGGCTCAACGGTCTTTACCATGGGCGGCGCCACGAGCGTGGACAAGGAATACCGCATTCCCTATTCCAGCTGGTGGCCGCAGGAGCTGCCGGACGAGCGCAACTTTGAGGAGGCGCGGGCAAAGCTCGACAGCATGGGCTGGAAGGTCGACTACGTGATCACCCACACCTGCTCCACGCGCATGCTTTCGCCCACGCTTTATCCGGCGCCCGGCTGGAATTGCCCCGCCGTTGATCGGCTTACGACATTTTTCGATGAGCTGGAAGACCGCTTGGACTACAAGCGCTGGTGCTACGGGCATTTTCATCGGGATACCAACCCGGCCGAGCGCCATACCGTGCTCTACGACTGCATCGTTCGCCTGGGCGACGAACTCCAGCCCTGGGATGTTGCGTAGAGGCGGGGTGGCTGGCTACTCGACCGTTACAGTGATGTTCTCCCGATGCGCGCGGATGACGTCCCAGCTAAAGTGCTCGACCAGCTGCTCGGCGGTACGCGGCGTGGTGTCCGGCGCGATGCCTGTTTGCCCGGCGAGCCATCCCAACAGTGCCTCGGGTGTGCCAAAGCGGGTGCGGAGCTCGCCCAGGTCCAGATCGCGATCGCGCTTGGAAAGGCGGCGGCCGTCCGGCGACATGAGCAGCGGAATGTGCGCGTAGTGCGGCGTGGGAAGTCCCAGCAGATGCTGCAGGTAGATTTGGCGCGGCGTGGAGCCCAGCAGGTCGCATCCGCGCACGACCTCGGTGACGCCCATGGCAGCGTCGTCGACCACCACGGCTAGCTGATAGGCAAACACGCCGTCGCTGCGGCGCACCAAAAAGTCGCCGCACTCGGTGGCGAGTGCTTCGCATTGGGCGCCGTACGTGCGGTCAACGAATTCGATCACGTCGCCGGCGAGGTCGTCGACGGCGGGCACACGCAGGCGCGTGGCCGGAGCGCGCAGAATGCTGCGGCGGGCAACCTCCTCGGCAGAAAGGCCTCGGCAGGCGCCGCGGTAGATGGGCGTGCCGTCGCTCGCGTGCGGCGCGCTTGCGGTGTGGAGCTCGGCGCGCGTGCAAAAGCAGGGATAGGTGAGGCCGGCGTCTTGCAGCTGGTGCAGGGCGTCCTCGTACAAGTCCAGGCGATCGTGCTGGTAGTAGGGGCCTTCGTCCCACTCAAGCCCCAGCCAGGCTAGGTCGTCAATCAATTGGGCGGCAAGTTCCGGGCGCTTGCAGCGATCGTCCAGGTCCTCGATGCGCAGCACGATGCTGCCGCCCTGGCTGCGGGCCGAAAGCCATGCGCACAGGCAGCTGAACACGTTGCCCAAATGCATGCGGCCCGAGGGCGACGGGGCAAAGCGGCCCACGACGGGGGTGGGCGCTGCCGTTGCTGGTACGTCCGCGGCGTGTGTTGCTATGTTGCGTGCGTTGATATCCATGCGGACGAGTATAGCGCGGGGTGAGGTGGGGGGCGTCGTCGATGCTCGCGAGTTGCCGAGGCTGCGTGTTGTGCGCGGCGGGCACCGACTCAACACCTCGATTACCGTTCCAAGCTCAGCCCCTTCAACCCCTCAAACGACAGAAACCCCGGCAGCTCTTCGCAACTGCCGGGGTTTCCGCGGAAAAGGGGGACATGATCCTCAAGCGAACGGCAAAGGGGCAAACCGTTTTCGCTCAACTGCTTTATGCCCCTCGCTCGCCGGCTTAATCGGGTCACGCCGCGCCCACACAAAGCCGCTACACCTGTGACGGAGCTATGAAGTGGTATCTATTGCCGGAGCGGGCTATGCCAAGGAGTGTCCCAGATTACCGGCAGATAAGGAACGTCCCCAGGTGCCGGCCGCGGGCGTGACTTTCGTCCCGTTTGATACTCCGCTGACCTAGATGTTCGTCACATGAACCCGCAAACGTGGGACAATGACGCTACTGGTATCACAGACAAAGGATGTGCCTATGAACGCCCCCGTTGCCAAGACCTGTCGGCAGCGCTGCCCGTTTGCGCGATTTGCTTCCATTTGCGCGCTCGTCGCGTGCGCGCTGCTGCTGTTGCCCGCCGTTGCACGTGCCGACGGGTATTCCATGACCCAAACCTATATCGGTGCCACGGTTGAAGCCGATGGATCGCTGACCGTTGTCGAGGGGCGCCAGTTTGATTTCGATGACGACATCAACGGCGTGTTTTGGGAGATCAATACGGGTACCAACCAGCAGGGCGGCACGGCGGGCGTCGATGTGCTGAGTGTCGAGGAAGAGGACACCGCGTTTAACAAAGTCGATAGCGCGAACAAGGGCGACTCTGGCGTCTACACGGTCGAGCAGACCGGTGACGGCGTAAGGATTAAGGTGTTCAGCCCTCACGAGAGCGGCGACAGTGCAATCTACTACGTGAGTTATTCCATGACCGGTGCGGTCATGAACTGGGCCGATACCGCCGAGCTCTACTGGAAGTTTGTGGGCGACGGCTGGTCCGCGGACTCCGACGATGTCGAGATGGAAGTGTACTTCGCAAATGCCGCTGCCGGGACGGCGGCCGTCAAGGGCGATAACTTCCGCGCATGGGGCCACGGTTCGCTGACGGGCGACGTATCGCTCGATGAGGACGAGCCCATGGTCACCTATACCATTCCCTGCGTGCACCAGGGCGAATTCGCCGAGGCACGCATCGCCTTCCCCAGCGACTGGGTGCCGCAGCTTGCCGCCTCGGGCGAAGAGCGCATGTCAACGATCCTGAGCGAAGAGAAGGAATGGGCCGACGAAGCTAACGCCCGCCGCGCTCACGCTCGCATGATTGCCAATGCACTTGCCGTGCTAAGTGTTGTTGCGGCGGTGGCCTTTACCGGCACAATCGTTATGCTCAAGCTGCGCAAGCGCAAGCCCAAGCCGCTTTTCCAGGACGAATATTTCCGCGATGTGCCTTCGGCCGACCATCCCGCCGTGCTTTCGGCCCTCATGAGCTGGAACGAGGTGCCCGATCAGGCATATATCGCCACGCTCATGAAGCTCACTGACGACCGTGTGATCAAGCTGGAGCAGGCGACCGTGACCAAGGCCAAGAAGGGTCTGTTGGGGCGTGAAAAAGAAGAGCAGACGTATCGCGTGATGGTGAGTGATGCGGGCTGGAAGTCGGCCAAGGGCATTGACCACATGGTGCTCAAGGTCTTCTTTGCCGGTGCTAAGCCTGACGAGAACGGTGACCGTTCGCGCACGTTCGACGAGCTACAGCACTACGTCAAGCAGCACGCTACGCCCGTGGGTGATAAGCTCGAGGACTATCAGAACACCGTTAAGGGCAAGCTGGCCGATAGCGAGTACGTTGCCTCGGACGGCATTGTTGCAATGGTGTTTTGCCTGGTTCTTGGTATTCTGATCGCCTTTGTTCCCGTGGGATCCATCTTCTTTACCGACGGCGCGCAGGCGAACATTATCGCCGCGGTTATCTCGGTGCCGATTGTGCTGGTGGGTATTGGCGTGGGCCTTACGTTCCGCCGCTTTACGCCGGAGGGCGCCGAGGTGGCGGCTCGCTGCAAGGCGCTTAAGCATTGGCTCGAGGACTTCACGCGCCTAAAGGAAGCCGTCCCCGGCGATCTGGTCCTGTGGAATAAACTTCTGGTGATGGGTGCGGCGCTGGGCGTTTCGAAGGAAGTCCTGCGTCAGCTTGCCGAGGCTGTTCCTCCCGAGGTGCGCGAGGCCGACGGCTTCTACGACAATTACCCCTGCTACTGGTGGTACTACCATCACTATGGAAACCAGTCCCCGCTCGATTCGTTCGATGACGTGTATCACGAGAGCATCCGTGAGCTGGCTTCGAGTTCCGATAGCTCGAGCGGCGGCAGCGGCGGCGGCTTTTCCGGTGGCGGCGGTGGCGGCGTCGGCGGAGGCGGCGGCGGAACGTTCTAGCGGTCCTAAATTGTGGGATGGGCTTTTCTCGACAGCCGTCGGGGGGAGCCCATCCCCTTTTTTATGCGCTACCTACGAAGACTGTCCCCAACGACTAGTCACGGGGGACGTTCCTAAATGACTAGGTGTCGCTGCCGGGTTTAGGCTGTTAAGTCGAGTTCGTAGAGGAAACTTTCGCGCGGCATGGCGTGGCGGCGTTCCTCGCGGTTGGCGCGGTGTGTGGCGGTGCGCTTAAAGCCGTGCAGCTCGTAGAACTTCCACGAACAGTTGGAGTCGGTATACAGGTGTGCGCTGGTCGCCCCGCACGAGGACAGATGCGAGATTGCGGCGTCGAGCAGCACCGATCCCACGCCCAGGCCGTGGACGTCAGGGTCGACGGCGAGCAGCGTGACCTCGTTGTCATGCGGCAGTGGGCTTTTCTCGAGCAGACGGTTGTTGGTTCGAATGGTGGCGCGCACAAACGAGAGATACTCGGCGCACGACTCGGGTTCTAGCTCACGCATCTGCGACAGCAGCGCACGCTCGGTATCCATCCAATGCTCCTTAACGGCGGTGCCGGAACTCTGTTCCGCACGCGCAAGCGAAATACCGCGCGCCTCGCCATCGATAACTGCAACCTGCGAAAACGTCGAGGAAGAAAGGCAGTAGGCAAGATCGCACGCGGCTTCGAGGCGGTTGTACTCATCGTTATCCGAGTTGTTGTGCCAAAGCTGCTGCAAGATCAGCGCGATGGCGTTGAAGTCTTCGGTATCAAACGGTCGGTAGAGAACCCGCGAGACCATGGTGCCTCTTTCTATTGCGGATACATATCGAGCACAGTTCTACCACGCCATTGGCATCTAATTATGGTGCCCCTGTGTTCCATCAACTCACCGTGCCCAGTGGCGCTCCTGCAACCCCCGCTCGCAAACTTTTTCTGCACAGCCGTACGTTGCGGGGTGCAACGTCGCGCTCGATGCGCTACATTGAATCAGTATTTTCAATGCCGCTGCGCGAGCGCTGCAGATCGACGT
>UMGZ01065688.1_pt1 | contig 17637 bp, 11 predicted proteins | sample 1965421 | NCBI WGS metagenome assembly UMGZ01 (sample SAMEA4836087, study PRJEB28245) | human gut metagenome | biome: gut microbiome; material: fecal sample | place: Denmark | collected 2008
TTTAGGTGCTGACAATATTGGAAGGTATAGTTATGCATCAGCTATGGTTACTTATTTTACTTTACTTGCCGCATTAGGTTCTACTATTTATGGACAGAGAAAGATTGCATACTATCGTGACAATAAAGAACAAATGAGCTTGGCTTTCTGGAATAATTTTGTTTTCCGGTGTGTGATGAGTGGTGTATCTTTACTTTTATATTATATATATATTTTCTTTGTTGAAGGATTAAATATAATCAACTTTATTATTGCTTTAAATATAATAAATGTAGCATTAGATATTTCATGGTTTTTTCAAGGTATAGAGGATTTTAAAAGAGTAGTTATTAGAAATTTGATTATTAGAATCATTTGCCTTGCAGGAATCTTTGTTTTTATAAAAAAATCGAGCGATATATGGAAATATGTATTGATTTTAGCAATGGCTCAATTATTAGGAAGCATTTCAATGTGGAAAATGATGCCTCAATATGTATCTTTTGTAAAAAAAACACATCCTTTTCAAGATTTTAAAGAAATTTTACTAATTTTTTTGCCATCTATTGCAATTCAAGTTTATACGGTACTTGATAAAAGCATGATTGGTTGGATCACAGAATCGAATTATGCTAATGGATGTTATGAACAATCTGAAAGAATTGCTCGATTAGCTATGACTGTTGTAGCTTCGATTGGAACTGTCGTACTACCTCGAGTAGCTAATCTATTTCAAAACGATAATCTTGGTGAAGCTAAAGAATATGTATATAAGGCGTTTCAGGTTGTATGGTTACTTGCGTTACCTATTATGTTTGGGTTGATGGGAGTTTCGTCCGTATTTATTCCATTATTTCTTGGCCCAGGATTTAACGATGCAATAGGATTATTAAGTATATTCTCTATATTAGTATTAGTTGTTAGTTTGGCAAATGTTGTTGGGATTTCTTATTTGATCCCTACTAAACAACAGAATGTATATACTATAGCAGTGACAATTTCTGCAATCATGAATTGTTGCATTAATCTTATATTAATTCCTAGAATGGGCGCATTTGGCGCTGCAATTGCATCTGTTGTTGCTGAAACAATTGGAACTTCTATTCAAATTACATATTGCTTAATAAAAAGACAGTTGATTGCTAAAAGAATTTTTGTGTCATCTTGGAGATACTTTTTATCTGGTTTTATAATGTTTTTAATAGTTGAAGTTCTAAAATTAAGGTTTTCTGAAGGTATAATTTCATTATTTATTTTGATTTGCATTGGCGTAATGAGTTATATTGTTTGTTTGTTCATCTTAAAAGATGAATTTTTTATTGGCAACGTTAAAAAGTATTTAAAATCTTTTCAAATTAAAAAAATTGAAAGTTAAAGTACTGATTTTTAGATCTAAACAATAAAATGAATATTTATTATTTTGAATACTGTATTAAATACTTAAAAATACAGTACGTTTTATTAGGTTGATACATTTAGGTTTAACAGATACATTGGTGACTTGTTAATAATTGACATTAATGATGTCTATTTAAGATTTATTGTATAGATGTAAATAAAAGAGAGACTACACTAATTACAAGAACTTCAAAATATTTAAACCAAGATACTAATGCTGCTTTACAATCTTTTCAAATCGAAAAGATTGATCGTGAAATCACTGATTACCTAGATACAAACTATAAAATGAATACGTATCATTTTGAATACTGTCCTAAATGCGGATGCTATCATCCTCGTTTAATTAAGAGCGTTTTTGCCAACTCTGGTAAGCAAATGCTTTGATGTAAAGAATGCGGAAAACATTTTGTTGTGGACCGCGGTCAACTTACTTTTTATTCTCACCAAGACCAATCCAAATGGAATGAACTTATCCTGAATACATTGAATGGTGTATCTCTTAAAGAAACAGCTGTAAAATCAATGTAAATGACCGTAATGCTTTTAATATGCTTCATAAACTATTGGTTATTCTAGGAACTGCGGAATATCCCAAATGAAATTGAAATGTATGAAAAGTGGACTCTATACAATTATAAAGAAACTAAGATTGATGAAGTAGAACCTAAACGTCGTGGAACACTTGTTACAAAAAGAGGATTGTCTAATCAGCAGGTATGTATCATCACTATAATTCAGAGATTTTAACATACAATTGCCAGAACATTAAATTATGGCAAGCCATCATCTATAGATCTATTAAGATTTGGTGAATGTCTTTAATCAAAATCTTTTGTAACACTTAACCTTAATTAGAAAAAAATATTTATTTGGGTAAATAAGCGAAAATATATTAATAAAAGGAAGGAGTAATTTTACTTGAATAATGCAGATAAAATATACGCGATATTACGATTTAAAAATAAAATTTATGAGAGTCAAGGACAAACGTTTGAAGATTTTTTTGTATTAATTATGACAAAAGTATATGAAAATTTTCAACCAGTTAGAGCATACGGAAGAATTGGTGACAAAAAAAATGATGGATTCGATAAAACAACTGGAGCATACTATCAAGTGTTTTCTCCAGAAGATATTACTAAAAACAGTACGATTCGAGAAGCAGTTTCAAAATTAGAAAATGATTTCAGAGAATTATATGAAAATTGGAATAATTGTTGTCCAATTAAAAAATACTATTTTGTTATCAATGATAAATATAAAGGAATTGATCCACTTATAACCCAAAAAGCTATAGATTTAGATAATGAGTTTACGAATGTAGATATAAATATTTTTTTAGTTAAAGATTTACAGAGAGAATTTGAAAAGTTAAATGATGTGGATGTAATGGAGATTATTGGATTTATACCAAGTGTTTCTCTACCTAATATTGAGTATGGAGCTCTTGGTGATGTTGTATCTTATCTAATGTCAATAGAATTACCTGAAAGTAAAAACGAAAAACTTGTAGTTCCTGATTTTGATGAAAAAATTCAGTTTAATGGATTAAGTGAAGAAATAAAAATAATCTTACAAAGAGGGAGTTATCAAGAAGGTATATTGAAAACATTTTTTAATGAGAATCCAGGATTAAAAGAAGAGCTACAAGAAAAATTTAATGCATTATATTTAAAGTCTTGTGAAGAAATATCAAACAGTGAAGAAATGGCATCGAATTTACGTTTTTTTTATATTCTTGATAAATCTTGTCCTAAACGAACTATTTCAATCAAATCTTGTATTGAAGTATTAATGGCCTACTATTTTTCAACTTGTGATATTTTCGAAGAGCCACAATAGTATTATAAATAAATTTTAAAAAAAATAGATAAAGTCTAAATCGATAATAGAAATTGACAAGTAATGTTGAAATGAGTTTCTTTTATATATAAGTAGGTTTGTTATCACCTAGGCGAATTAACATTAGTTGATTAATAAATATAAGTGTCAGACTATATGTAATAAATCATTAGTGTTTGAAATGAACAGAGCATCTTATAAAATATAGGTTAAGTTTACTGAGTTAAATCATAATTAACCCTACACTTGTATTGTCGTATATCAATTTACTTTTTTGTAATGTATAAAGTTTTAAAAAAAGAATTTATTAATAAATTACAAGCGTCTATACAACTGTACGCACGGAAAATGGAGGAAAATATGATTTTACCGAAAAAACAATTAGGAGTAGAAGAATCACTTTGGGGGTTTGGTGCTTTTTTGTTGGGACAAATGAAAAAGCCTATATCGGTAGATGAATTATGGAAATATTATAAAGAATGTTACTCAAAAAGTGATTACTCAGTAAGATTTTCATTTGATCAATTTATTATGACTTTAGATTTTTTGTATATTATTGGAGCGGTAAAATTGGATGAGAAAGGGAAATTAATTTATGAAATTGATTAGTTTAACAGCAAATAAAGAAACATTTCATCCTATATATTTTCATGATGGAATTAATATAATTGTAGGTAAGCAAATTACTCCTACAAATAAAAATGATGGTAACACTTATAATGGAGTAGGTAAATCATTGATATTACATTTAATTCATTTTTGTTTAGGAGCAAGAAAAATATCTTCCTTTGAGGAGAAAATACCTGATTGGGAATTCACATTGAATTTTATCATAGATAACAAAAATTATTCTTGTAAAAGATCTACGAGTAAACAAAATTCAATCGAATTTAATGGAGAATGCTTAAAACCTGCTATACTACAAGAAAAATTATTGAAACTCTGTTTTGGGCTAACACATACACCGCAGAACATGACGTGGAATACTTTATTTTCTAGATTTGTACGTAGATATCGTTCTAGTTACACTACGTTTGATACATATGTTCCAAAAGAAAGTGATTATAGTAAAATTTTAAATAATTGTTATTTGTTAGGCATAAATACACAATTCATTGTAGAAAAAAATGAATTGCGAGAACAGCAAACAAAAGCAACCATTACAGAAAAGGCTATTAAAGAAGATCCTTTATTTAGACAATATTATTTAGGAAAAAATGATGCCGAATTAGATAAAACAGATTTAGAATATCGTATCAAATTATTAGAAAAGAAAATGTCCGATTTTAAAGTATCAGAGAATTATCATGAAGTTAAAACTGAAGCAGATGAAAAAAGTTATGAAAAAAGACAACTAGAGAATAAACGTGTTCTTATAAATAATTATATAAGAAATATAGAAAATTCTGAAAGAGAAACTGAAGATATCAACTTAGAAAAAATGATAAAAGTATATCAAGCGGCTCAAGTTGAAATTCCGGAAATGGTTAAAAAAAGTTTAGTTGAAGTGACAAATTTTCATAAGGAATTGTTGGATTCAAGAAATGTTAGACTTAGTAAAGAATTATTTAGACAAAAGAAATTGTTAAAGGAAATAGACAATCAAATTCTAACTATAGGGGAACGAATGGATGTGCTCTTAGAATATTTGAATTCACATGGTGCATTAGAAGAATATGTTGCATTGACGAAAGAACTTAACGATTTAAAAAATGAAATAGCTAGAATTAATGAATATCAACATATATTAAAGACATATCATGATACTCAAATAGAGATAAAAATGTCAATGATGGACAAAGACAAAGAAGCGGATTTATATTTAGAAGAAAATAATAAATATTTAGATAATCTTAGGGAAAAATTTCAAGAATATGCGAAATGTTTTTATCCTAACAAGAAAAGTGGCCTTGTTATAAAAAATAAAACGGGAGATAATAAATTGCGTTATACTATTGAAGCAAGAATTGAAGATGATTCTTCGGATGGAGTTAACGAAGTGCGAATGTTTTGCTTTGATTGGCTTTTATTAAATTGCAAAGTTAGTAAAATAAGGTTTATAGCTCATGATAGTAGATTGTATGCTAATATGGATCCAAGGCAGAGAGAGGCATTGTTTGAAATAGTTCATGAAGGTTGTAAAAATGAAGATTTACAGTATATTTGTTCAATTAATGAAGATGCACTTTTATCATTTAAACCAATGATGAAAGAAGTAACATATAAAAAAATTATACAAGATAATATTATTATGGAACTTAATGATGATGATCCAGATAGTAAATTACTAGGCATACAAATAGATATTGATTTAGAAGATAAAAGAAAGTAATAAATGGACAAATTGAAACTTTAACAGATACATCGGTGACCTGTTAATATATTTGACATTAATGGTATCTCTTTAAAATTTATTGTATACGTGTAAACGAAGGGGGAGAATTAATTTATGAAATTAGTAAAAGTTTATTTAAAGAATTTTAGAGGATATGCAAATTATACTGAAATTGATTTTGATAATATAACTACTTTAGTTGGTGAAAATGATATTGGAAAATCAACTATATTAGAGGCTCTAGATATATTTTTTAATGATAATAATGGATTGATTAAAATTGATAAAAATGATATTAATGTCACATGTAAAAGGAACGGCGACTTAAAAACAGTTATTGGGTGTATTTTTAGTGACTTACCAAAAAAATTAGTAATTGATAGTTCAGTGAATACTGATTTAACAAGTGAATATATGGTTAATAAAGACGGTTATTTGGATATAAAAAAGATTTATGAAAACGGCAGTTCTAAATGCAAAGTTTTTATAAGAGCTTTTCATCCAACAAATCCAAGTTGTAGTGATTTACTTAATAAAAAACAGAAAGAGCTACAAACTTTAATTAAAAATGAAGGTATTGCTTGTGTCGATTGTACGTGTAACTCTATAATGAGAAAAGCTATTTGGAATCATTATTTTTTTGATTTAAAAAAAGATAATATTGATATAGATATAACAAAAGGTGACACTAAAGGCGTATGGGAACAATTAAAAATGTATATACCTATATACAATTTATTTCAAGCAGATCGTAAGAATTCTGACTCAGATAGTGAAATTCAAGATCCGTTGAAAATGGCTGTGAAAGAAGTTATGAATGAGCCTGATATAATGATCAAGTTAAATGAAATAGCAGAAACTGTTAGAGAACGATTAGATGATGTGTCTAAAAGAACAATTGATAAATTACAAGATATGAATCCATCTTTAAGTAATGAGCTAGTGCCTAATATTCCAGAAACTTCTTCTTTGAAATGGACAGATGTTTTTAAAAATGTATCAATTAGTGGCGATGAAGGCATTCCTATTAATAAAAGGGGAAGTGGATTTAAAAGATTAGTATTGCTTAGTTTTTTTAGAGCAGAGGCTGAAAGAAAAATACAATCGAATAACCATGCAAGTGTTATTTATGCTTTTGAAGAACCTGAATGTTCTCAGCATTGGGATAATCAAAGAATCTTAATAGAATCATTTAATAAGCTATCGTGTCTCAATAATGTGCAGGTGATTTTAACTACACATAGTCCTGATATCGTAAAACATTTAAAATATGAAAGTTTAAGGTTGATTACTGATAATGGATGTGTAAAAAAGTGCGAAAATGTATCAGACTGTGTATTGAAATATAAATCGTTGAATGAAATAAACTATATTGCATTTGGTATGCCTAGCGAAGGTTATCATGATGAATTATATTCTTATATTACGTTAGAAAATAGATTTAATGATTTTGCAAGTGGGAAACCAACATTAACATATAAACGTGATATAACCCGTAAAGGCAAAGTTGTTGAGTCGATAAAGGACTCAATCTTATCACAATATATAAGGGATCAGATACATCACCCTGAAAACACTAAGAATATTCGTTACTCAAATGAACAATTAAAAAAATCAATCGAAGTGATGCGTGAATTTATCAAAAATAATATGTAATTCTAACGTTTTATTTTTGTTTTTATTGTTGATAAAAGTACAGAGTCGAAAAGTAGAAGTAAATAAAAGAAAAGTCTTGGCGATAGATAAATGATAGCTTTATAAAGCTATGAATAGAAAGCAAGGCGCACTAAAAAAAGTGAAAAATCACTTATTTTTTAAAAATTCAATTATTAAATTTCTGCTTTCAAGCACGCATCAAGGTGTAGGTTGATTCCTGCAATGATAGCGAAGAATCAGTTCTTTGCACCATTGCGTAAATGCATCTTGTGTAATCCGTAAGTATTTAATACTGCATTGTTGATTCTTTCAGTGCAGGTACGATCTTTTTATATAGATTTTCATTTAAGTGAACCGAGGGTTTTATAACATATTAGAGGATTGTTGTCATTATAGTGTAGAGCATTTGGTGTATGCTTTTAGTTCGAGTGTGTATGGATCTAATAAAAAGGTTCCTTATAGTACAGATGATAAGGTGGATAATCCTGTAAGTTTATATACGGTTACTAAAAAAAGTAATGAATTAATGGCTCATGCTTATTCTAAGCTTTATAACATTTCCTAGTACAGGACTAAGATTCTTTACTGTATATAGTCCTGCTGGACATCCAGACACGGCCTATTTTGGATTTAAACCACACACTCCATTAAGAGAGGGTTTAAGAGAATTTGCGGAGTGGTATAAAGAATTTTATATGAAAGAAGACTAGTTCTTCTTTTTATTGAATGTAAATTGTTTGGCAGGATCAGTTTCTATTCAATAAAAAATATTTTAAAACTAGTGTAATATACAAGGCTTATTTATTATATAATAGGTATAGCACATGATTAGATATTTGGCTTGTGTTTCGCAAGCTTTGAAAAAAATGGTAGCAAGGTTAGCGATTATTCTTTACGCTTAATTACTCCTTATTTACTTTTATTGTCTTTATTTCAACGCATAATGAGTAGTCATGTGCTTTTTTTATAAGTGGTGATGAGATGAAAAAAAAGAATATTTTATATAATGTTATTAGTAAGCGTGCTTTGGCCACTGCCTTGAATGTACAATACAAAACATTAACTTATGTTTTGTATAGAAGAGGCGTCGATAGTTTCTATAATGAATTCGAAATTCAAAAAAAGACTGGGGGAACTAGAATAATTAATGCTCCGCAAGGAGAACTTAAAACGATTCAAAAGAATCTTGCTAAAATATTAGAGAAAAGCATAAATAATTCATCAAATATTTCACATGGTTTCATAAAAAATAAAAGCATCTATACGAACGCAGCAATACACAGAAATAAATGCTTTGTTTTAAATATGGATTTACAGAATTTTTTTGATTCTTTTCATTTTGGGAGAGTGCGGGGATTTTTTATGAAAAATAGAAATTTTAATTGTACAAATGAAATAGCTACAATGATTGCTCAGATAGTTTGTTATAAAGGAAAATTACCTCAAGGAGCTCCTTCATCACCTGTTATAACAAATTTGATTTGTGGAAGTCTTGATTATAGAATATCAAAACTATCTAAAAAATATAAACTTGATTATACTCGTTATGCAGATGATATAACATTTTCAACAAATAATCGTCATTTAATATGTGAATACGAAAATTTTTTAAATGAAATCACTGAGATTATAGAAAAGTCTGGATTTAAAATTAATGATAAGAAAACGCGATTGACATATTCACATAAGAGACAGACAGTAACTGGTGTTGTCGTTAACAAAAAATTAAGTGTTCCTAGAGAATATTATAAACAAACTCGTGCAATGGCATTTAATTTTTATAAAAATAGAATTGCTTATTTAGATGAATCAAATAAGACATTGAACCAGATAGAAGGTAGGTTTTCATATATTAATTCTTTTGATAAATTAAATAATATCCTTGAATCTGACAAAAATAACAAAAAAAAGAATTTAAAAGATTTAAACAATCGAGAAAAGGATTATGCGCGATTTATATTTTATAAATATTTTTATATGAATTCGAAGCCTTTAATTATAACAGAAGGAAAGACGGATATTTTATATATTAAAGCAGCTTTAAAAAATTTAGTTGGTTCATATAAAGACTTGTATAATGGAGAGTTTAAAATTAATTTTTTAAGACGTTCGAAAAGATTCGCTTTTCTATTGAAAATAAGTATGGATGGGGCAGATACAATAAAAAATTTTTATAAAAATTATTACGCAAAACCTGTAATTAAAGATTTATCTTTTGATTATTTTTTAGATTTTGGATATTATCCAGATTGTCCAATTATAATTTTATTAGATAATGAGCCTGATGGTAAACATCCATTGGGAAAATTTGTAAGCTCAGATAAATCTTCGGAACTTTTAGAACAACTTCGATTGAATGGATTTATCCGATTAAATAAAGCGCAAAATGTATACTTAAGTATTGTTCCGAAAAATCCAGATAAAAAATTAGATCGATATGAAATTGAAGACTTATTCGATGAAGAATTATTGAATATGGAATTAAATGGAAAAAAATTTAATCGTGAAGGACTTAAGGGATATTATACAAAAGATGATTTATCAAAATATGTATATTCTCATTATAAAGAAATAAATTTTAATAATTTTAATGCAATGTTTGAAAATTTTCAAAATATTATAGCTGACTATCAAAAATGGTATTTAGCTAATATAAATAATTGATTTAATAAATTTACAATATAGACATGTATAATGTGAAACATGAAGTTATTATTTTTATAATTATTTGAAGAACATTAATCTGAAAATAAAATTTATAAAAAAGAAGCATTAACTGAACGAGTGGCACTAAAGATTAACTAATAGTCAATGATTAATCTGCGGACTTGATGTCAACACTAATGTGTGCTTGAAATACTCGAACTTACACTGGTTTTTATGCTGATTTAAACTGAGCGAGATGCAGAAGTCTGCAACTCTTCTCACCGTGCTCTGTAGTGTACTTCTAACTTCAAGAACATGGTAACAAATAAAAGATAAAAAATAAAAGCAAAGCTCATTGCACATTTTAATTCTAATGTGTGCCTTGAACCGAAACGGAAAGAAATGGTTAATATGAAGTTGTTTCAATTTTTAAGAAAAAGAATATTGGCAATTAATACGACATTGGGTTCTGCCATTCTGACATTTATTGGAAATTTGATTTCTGAGGATACATCTTTATGTATAAATAATCCACTTGGGATTTGGCAAGCTATTTTTAATATGCAACGACTAATAAATATTATTATGGTCGTTATCTTAATTTTATTAGTTATTATTGACTTTATATATTTAGGTCTTTTGTTTTATTACAAAAAACAAAGTTTAAACAATGAATTTTCTTTATTGATGAAAGCCTATACGAGTGATAGTTTGAAGGATAATTTAAATAATGGTTGTTTATCCTGGGGTGAAGGAAAAACAGTTTTGTATTGCAATGATATTATTTATGGTTGGAAATCATCTAATGTGTTAATAGAGTCTTATGATGATAATTTATATTCGTTTTATAAAGAGAATGAGTTGGAAAATTATTATAATAGAAAGTCATCTTATCCAACTAATCAAGGTTTACTTGAATATGTGGAAACTGATTCATTTCAAAAAGTAATTCGAAATGGAAATAATCTTGATCGTTTTATGTTGACTGATCAAAAAACGAATTTTGATAAGAAGAATAGGAAGTTATTACTTTCTATAGGCCGTACTAAATGGTGTCAAACAAGTTATATATGGGATTTTTTTGGGAAGAAGAATGGATATGAATCAAATTCGAATAGCTTGATGAAAGAGTATGCAAAAGGGATATCAACTGGTAAATATGCAGAACCGTATTTACCTAATAGTTTATGTTTACATTTATTGATTGAAACAAGAGATAATAAAATTATTAAATCAAGAATCAGTGGTAATAAGCGAAATGATAATCCAGGAACGTGGGCTTTTAGTTTAGGGGAACAGTTGGATATAAATGATTTTGTAGATGGAAATAATTTTTATCCGGATTTTATGCAAAATTGGTTGAAAAGGGCATTTAAAGAAGAGTATCGATTTTCAGATGAAATGTATATAGATATTGTTGATACAGATTCATTTAGAATATTATCATTAGATTTTGAGTCTGATCGTTATAATTTTGCGTTATTATGTACAGTCCGATTGAATTATACATTTAAAGTCTTTATGGATAAAGTGCAACCATTATTAAGTATTGATGAAGCACTGGAATTAAAATCAGTTGAATTAAGCGATGTTCCAAATATATTAGCAACCTATAATGATATTAAAACGAGAAAAGAATACCATCCTTCTTCTTATTTGAGACTACTCGTTTTTTATATTCATAAAAGGGGATTTGGTAAAGCAGAAAATACTATTTTGGATTATTTGAAGAAACAGAAATAATGTGTTTTTAATCTATAGAATGGGAGAGTTTATGGATTATATTAAAGAAATTGCAGATGCTTTGAACAATAATCATGCTGTTGCAATGATTGGTGCAGGTTTTTCTAAAAATGCTGTTAAAACTACTTCATCTGATAAATATTTTAAAAATTGGAATGAATTATCGGATGAATTTTATAATTTGATATATAAAGATATAAAGAATGATGAATCTAAAAAATTTTATTATAGTTCAACTTTATTGGCGCAAGAAGTCGAGATTAGTTTTGGCAGAACAAAGTTAGATACTATTTTAAAAGACGCAATTCCAGATAAAGATTATAGTCCTTCTAATTTGCATAAGGATTTATTGAATTTATCTTGGAGGGACGTTTTTACTACGAATTATGATACTTTGTTAGAGCGTACTGCTGACATGGTAACAGATAGAAGGTATAATGTAGTTTTAAATCAGGAAGATTTGGTAAATAGTAATGATGCTCCAAGAATAATTAAGCTTCATGGTTCTTTTCCGTCTCAAAGACCTTTTATTATAACGGAAGAGGATTATAGAACGTATCCTAAAAGATTTGCTGCAATGGTAAATACGGTCCAACAAGCTTTATTAGAAAATGTATTCTGTATGATTGGTTTTTCTTGTGAGGATCCGAATTTTTTAAATTGGATTGGTTGGATACATGATAATTTAGGTAGAAGCAGTTCTCAAAAGCTTTATATGGTATCAGTAGATCCTGTTAATGAGGCAAGACAAAAGATGCTTTTCGATAAAAATATTATCGTTATCGATTTAGTAACTATGTATCCAGAAAAAAATGCAGAAGAAAGACTAACTCTATTTTTTAAAAAGTTAATGGAACTGACGTCGGAAAGTAAAAGAAAAAATGATTGGTTTGATTTGAAGAATATTCATATTGATGAAGATACTCCAATTGAGGAAAAAGCACATATTTTAAAGTCATTAAATAAAACGTATCCGGGGTGGCTTTTTTTACCATGGAAAATAAAGTTGAAAGCGAATGCAATTTTGAATCAGTTGTTAGAAGAATATTCTTTTCTGGATAAAGAAAAGTTAGAAAATCTTTCAATTGATAAACAAATTGACTATATGTATGAGTATTTATCATTTTTAGATATTGTTGGTAGGCCTATTATTTCTAATACGGCTTATAAATATTGGGAAATACTAAATAATAAGAACGGTTGTTTCGATCAAACTTCTAATCAGATTCAATATATATATTTGCAGTTATTACGAGCTTTCAGAGAACTAGCAGATTGGGAAAAATATGATGTATGTCGGACAATTATTAAAGAAGAAAGTCTAGAATATGAAAGAAAACAATTCTTGTATTCGAATGATTGGTGGATGCGGTTATATCGTTTTACAGATGATAATCTTGTAGAAACACTAAACAAATGGCAATTAGCTTCGGATGATTTATATTGGCCATCTATTCAAAGCTCTATGTATGCCATAGTTGGCGAAATAGATAAAAGTGAACAAATTTTATGTGAAATACTTCCTAAAATACGAAAAAAATTGACTTTGAATAGTAAAGATGTATTTTATTCTTCGTTGGAAGAAAGTGTTGTTTCTTTGTTAAATTTTATTAAAAAAGGTAGATGGCATGGTAATTCTCAACTTGAACGAACTTATCAAAATGAGACTTTAAATTGGGCGGATGAAAATCAGAATTTTTGTTATCAATTAAACGAACAAAGTACAAAAAGACATACTAATGAAAGACGAGTTAATTTTGATTTAAGTGTTACTTACGTTAGCTATGATGGATATGGAAATAAAAGATTTTATTATGCCTTAGATTATTTGAGATTTTTAGAAAAAACTGCGCATCCATTCCGAGTACAATTTGTTGTAAATAAGGATGGTTTTCATAATGCAATCAATAATTTATGCTTTTATTATCCGAATTGGTGTTTAATTCAGATGTTAATAGTTGGTGAGGATAAAGAATTGGATAGTTTATTTGCAAGAAAGACAATTTGCAAGTTTACTCAAGATGAAGTGGATGAGATCACTAAAGAGTATTTACGTATTTTGTTAAATGTAAGTAAAAATATAAAATCTTCAAGTCGATATAGGTATGAATCTTTATATGATACTGCAATAGACATTTTACCTGAAATAATATCAAGGTTATGTACTAAATGTTCAGTAACTATGTTAGATGAAATTCTTAATCAAGTTCTAATGATATGTAATAGTAATATAAGAACAAATTTCAAAAGAATAGATTTTTTAATTAAATCGTTGGTTCAAGCTTATAGTCTTGATGAATTAGAAAATAGAATCGAAAGGTTTTTAAAATTTCCAATCAATATTTTGAAAAATGAAGAATATCATGATCCGATTAGATATATTGAAATACCAGAAAGAAAATATAACATTAGTGTTGATTCTTACCAACGTCAAATGACGATGCTCTATCAATATATTGAACAAGGGACTGATCAAGACGAAACAGATGCTTTAAATCGATTTATTAAATTGTCGTATTTAATAGATTTACAAGAATTTGATCGAGAATATTTATATAATGCTTTGTCTGAGAATGGATCAGATGATTATCAAGAGATATTGTATTTTTTAGATAAAGAAAGATTTGCATCAAGCAAAAGAAAAATATTCGAAAATACAATACAATTAATTAAAAACGATAGTAAAAAAGACTGTTTTGCTTGTCATGTGATTACTTATTCGAGACTTATTAATATACTTTCAGAATGTATATTAACTAGCGCAGATTTTTTAGAGTTATTTACAGAAATGATTCAATTGTTAGAAAAAAATATTAAGTGGGAAACAAATCCAATATCAAAATTTGGCATAGAAGAGAGAACGTCTCAGAGTTTGCAAATTGCTGTTGGATTGTTGTTATTAAAAACTAAAAATGATCAAATGACAATAAGCTCAGAAGAATTAAATCTTGTAACGAAATATTTTGAAATGTTAAAAGAATATTATCAAAATTCTCATGTGATTGATTTTATAGCAAGTTTTCTTATTTCAATGGGTTATAGAAATAAAAAAAGTACAAACATGTTTACACAAAGAAATGATTGTCTGTGGGAACTTGACAATATAGATTTTAAACTTTTAAAGATTTTTTATGATGAATTGAAGCAATATCATATTTACTCAAATGATTTTGACGAGTTGAAAAAGTATTCAAATAAATTTTATCAGATGACTATTTACAGAATTGTTAATGTTGACTGCAATCATATGTTGCCAGCATTGAAATTGTTGGAAAGTTTATTATTAAATCATGTTATGCCTCAAGCAGAAACAAAAAGATTATTTTTTAATCTTCCTGGATTAATGAAATTAACAACCATTAATTCTACAGATTCAGAAAAAGATGCACGAAATAAATTGAATTGTCGAATTCAATTATGCAAGATCGTAAAATTGTATTACAAACATAATCCTAAACATAAAAATATTTTGGCTTGGAAAGATTTAACAAAAGATTCAAAAGAATTTTCTGAGATACGAAGGATAGATTTTGATGAGTAAATGTAATCGTATTTTGAAAAGTGGTGATTAGATTATGAGTGATGATACTTTTAAACCAGGTGTGAAATATGAGTTTAATAAGAAAGAAAAGGCAATTCGTGTTTCAGATGGAATGCGATTTATTGTGAGTGATAAGGCTAAAATGCCTTATAATATGTTTTTAGATAGAACTGTGCATAAGACTGTAGGGTCAATACAGTTTAATTGTGGGAATAAAAAGCTATTTAGTTAAAGGAAGGATGATGTTTTATGAAAATAGCAATTGCAGGAACAGGGTATGTAGGATTGAGTATTGCTTGTTTATTATCTCAACATAACGAGGTAAAGGCAGTGGATATTATTAAGGAGAAGGTCGATTTAATTAATGCTAAGAAATCACCTATTCAAGATGATTATATTGAGAAATATTTGGCTGAAAAGGATTTGAATTTAGAAGCAACATTAGATGCGGAGTATGCTTATAAAGATGCTGATTTTGTAGTTATTGCTGCACCAACTAATTATGATAGTAAAAAGAATTTCTTTGATACAAGTGCAGTAGAGAGTGTTATTGAACTTGTATTGAAGTATAATCCTTCAGCTATTATGGTTATTAAGTCAACTATTCCAGTTGGTTACACAGAGAGTGTTAGAAAGAAATTTAATACTAAGAATATTATTTTTAGTCCAGAATTCTTAAGAGAATCTAAGGCTTTATATGATAACTTATATCCTTCAAGAATTATTGTAAGTACAGATGTAAATGATTCTAGATTAGTTGAGAAGAGTCATGAATTTGCTGCTTTGCTTCAAAAAGGTGCCATTAAAGAAAATATTGATACTTTATTTATGGGCTTTACAGAGGCAGAGGCTGTTAAGTTATTCGCAAATACTTATTTAGCACTTCGTGTATCTTACTTTAATGAATTAGATACATATGCTGAAATGAAAGGTTTAAATACACAAGATATTATTAATGGTGTATGTTTAGATCCTAGAATTGGATCTCACTACAATAACCCTTCATTTGGATATGGTGGTTATTGTTTACCTAAAGATACAAAACAATTATTGGCTAACTATCAGGATGTGCCTGAAAACTTAATTGAAGCAATTGTAGAATCGAATCGTACTCGTAAAGATTTTATTGCGGATCGAGTATTAAATATGGCTGGTTATTATGGATATGATGATAATAACACATATTCAGAAAGTGAAGAGCATGAAGTAGTTATTGGTGTTTATCGTTTAACTATGAAATCAAATAGTGATAACTTTAGACAAAGTTCTATTCAGGGTGTTATGAAACGTATTAAGGCTAAGGGCGCTAAAGTTATTATTTATGAACCAACATTAAAGGATGGAGAAACATTCTTTGGTAGTAAGGTAGTAAATGATTTGGATGAATTCAAAGCTCAATCTCAAGCTATTATCGCAAATCGTTATGATAGCTGCTTAGATGATGTACAAGATAGAGTATATACACGTGATTTATTTAGAAGAGATTAATGTGATTTAGAGCAAGTTTAAGTTTATTATCGGTTTTAGGCTTAACAGACACATTGTTGACTTGTTGATAAAATTGATATTAATAGTGTCAATGTGGATGAACGTAATGTTTTTAACATATGTCATAGACTATTAGTTAGTCTAAATATTAAGGAATGACTTAAAAGATGTTGAAATTGATAAAAAGCATATTCCTTATAATCATAAGGAAACTAAGATTGATGGAATAGAACCTAAGTATCGTGGAATACTAGCTACAAAAAGTGGATTCTCTAATCAGTAGGTGTGTATCATTATTGCAACACAGAGATTACTCATACAAGTGTCAAAACATTAAATTACGGCAAGCTTTCATCTATGGATTTATAACGACTTGGCCAATGCTTTTAATCAGAATTTTTAAAAATACTAGTAGGAGTTTTATGTTTAATCGATCATTTAAATATAGTGAACAGTTTTAATAAATTGATTGAAGGAAAGCTGCAAAAATATAAAAGAGTAGCATCGAAATATATAAACCGATTCAATACTCTTTTTTCTCAAAATATCAGTTAAAGGAATAGACATCACATAAAACTACAATATGCATTGCTTCGGTTGATAAATATGTATTAGATTACAATAGTGTGGTCACTTAGTTAAGATATACACATTTGTAAAGGATATTTAAATTTAAGAACATTACTATTATTGGAGATTATAAAATATGAAATATTTAAATGCTAAGTCGTATTGTCTATTAAAAAATTCTGTGATGAATTTTCTTGGTTTGTCACATCAAGATTACAGTAAAATTATAGATATGATTTTATGTAGTAATGATGTTGATGAAGAGGTAAATAAGATTGTTGAAAAAAGAGTAAAAACAGAATTAGAACTCATACAAATGTTTCATTTGTCAAGAAGATTAAATAATTCTAATTTGTTTGAAAATGAAAATTTGAGAAATTTATTACTTAAAAAATCTGTTATAACTGAATTCTTTAAACAATACGATGTATCGTTT
>UMGZ01029771.1_pt1 | contig 17597 bp, 20 predicted proteins | sample 1965421 | NCBI WGS metagenome assembly UMGZ01 (sample SAMEA4836087, study PRJEB28245) | human gut metagenome | biome: gut microbiome; material: fecal sample | place: Denmark | collected 2008
CAACGAGGGATTTGTCCGAGCAATCGGGGAAGGTCGGTCGGGGTGACGACTTCCAGAAACTTGTCCGCCGCATTATCCTGAAGACGGCGGATGGCGGAAGCCGTGTCGTATAGGGCGATGCCTTTGTCGAGCAGGAACTCCACAATCATTTCTTTCTTGAAACATTTGGCCCGTTCATCTACAAACCAATTCCGGTCGCCATGGAAAATGTATCCCATGATGCGCCACATGTCGTTGATGAAGTTCGGGTAGTAGAAATCCATGCACCAGCGTTTTTTCTGGGGCGGGAAACTGCCCAGCATCAACAGGCGTGCGTGGGGCGGAAGGAACGGTTGCAAGGGATGCTCTTCGGTTGGAATGGGGGTGGGTGAATCTGTTGGTGTCATGTGTATCTATCTGTATGCTTTACGTTTATGAAAATTCAGTCCGATATATAAATTCAGTGTGCCGAATGTGTTGTTGATGGACAGGCGGTTGTGGCGGTAATTGTAGTTGTGCACGATTAAAGACAAGCCACCGAAATATTTGGTGTTGTTCCATACCAGTCCCGCACGCCCCGTGACGTCGAAATTCAGGTTTCTCAGATGAGAAGCCAAAGCCGAAGTCTCCGTCTCGTTTTCCGGTTGCACGGCGGCTGTATGTGTTTTTTTATAACCGATGGCCGGCACGATGGAAATGCAAAACAACCAGTTTTTCTTGAACACCCAGTTGTAGGCATAACCGCAACTCAGGCTGAAATCCGTGTATTTGACTTTATCAACCTGAAAATCCTGGCTGAGTTCGTGGTTCGGATTATGGGTGAGTACGGGCGGCAGGGCATTATAATCGAAATCCAGTTCGTGCCGGGTGTAGGCAAAACCGACTTTCCACGACCCGCAGCTTTTACGTTGCACGGTACTTTGTGCGAATGCGGCCGGATAGGAGAAGCGTTTATGGTTGAAAATGTAGTAGGCATTGATGCCGGTCACTTTCACGTTGATGCCATGATAATTCTCGCCTTCCACTTCTCGTGCCTCCTCGCCGAGGCCTTTTACTTTACGGAGCCGGAAATCGTCTCCTGTCCGCCGGTAAATAAGGTCGCAACCGAGCATGGAACTGTACAGGCTCAATTCGAATTCCGTTTTTTTCGACTGTTGGCCTTTACCTAAAGAAGAAACCTCGAAAGTGTATCCCAGAAAAATCCAACGCCAACCCAGATAAGGTCCTATTTTGATGGCCGGTCGGGGAGAGAACGACAGTTTTTGTCCCAATTCCCGGCTGTGTAACGTATAGGTTTCGAAGCTGTTCGTGTTTTGCAACATGAAGGCCCAGTTGTATTTGTTCGGGGTGATATAAGTCGTGTCCATGGCGTTGAATGCACGGAAAAACTGTTTGAAGATGTTTCCTTTCCGGTTTTGGGGCAAGTCGGACAGGATGGCGGTCCCTGCACTGTCGGTAAATTCCGTAACAGTAGTGTGGCTTTCGCCGCCAGGAGATTGTGCGAGAGCGGCCACACAGGAAAGACAGGCGTATATTGTCAGTGCGTTCCGTAACTTCATCTTACAGTTTGCCCAGGATTTGGTCCATAACCCAGTTTACCGGTGTGGCGCTCACGCTGTCACAGGTGCAAATCGCTTGTTTTTGCAGGTGTTCGACGATGTTATGAATCAAAGGAAGTTGCACGTGGTCGGGATTCGGAATGACGAGTTCTTCGCGGCCGCGTTCCGTATGCAGGGCAATGGGGTCGTAGGTGAATACCGAGAAACAAATCTGTCCTTTGTCGCCGATGATTTCGATACGGTCGGTTTTGGCCGATTCGTGGGCTACGAAACACCATGAACCGGAACCCGGCGTACCGTCCGGGAATTGGAAACAGGCACTGACGTTGTCTTCCGTGGCGTATAGTCCTTCCCGGTTGGAACAGTACCCCTGGGCTTTGATGATGGGCCCGAAAAATTCCTGAAGCAAATCCAACTGGTGCGGGGCGAGGTCGTAAAAATAACCTCCTCCTGCGATGTCGCGTTGCACACGCCAAGGCAGCTCCCGGCTGTTGTAGTCCAAATCACGCGGTGGGACGGCAAACCGGATCTGCACGTTGAGCACCCGTCCGATGGCTCCGCTTCGTATCAGTTCCTTTACTTTGGCAAAGTAAGGCAGGTAACGCCGGTAATAGGCCACGAAGCAAGGCACACCCGTTTGTTGGGAGACACGGTTGATGCGGCAGCATTCTTCGTAGCTTACCGCAAGGGGCTTTTCCACATATACCGGCTTGCCGGCCTTCATGGCCATGATGGCAAAAGTGGCATGTGAAGAAGGAGGCGTGGCGATATAGACGGCATTTACGTCGGGGTCGTCCACTAATTCCTGTGCGTCGGTGTACCATTTGGGGATACCGTGCCTTTCGGCGTACGAACGTGCTTTTTCTTTATTGCGGCTCATGACGGCTTCGATTTTAGAGCCGGGCACGAGACTGAAAGCCGGCCCGCTTTTCTTTTCCGTCACTTCCCCACATCCGATAAATCCCCATTTGATGATGATTTCCGCGTCCATATTCGTGCAATGAAAAATGTAATCTTTACGCAAATGTACAAAAAAGGCGGCATATTCCGGCGGATGGGCGGCAGAAAGTTTGGATAAAGCCGGTGGTGCCGTTTCCGACGAGGTATAAAAAATGTTATCTCGTCACGGTGGTATGGAAAAATATGGTATTTTTGTCCGACAAAAGAACATTAAAGTTTCAAATTCGATTATGGAAGAGAAGAAAGAAATGGATGAGGGCTTGTTCAAAAGCCGTAGTTATCTGAGCTGTCTGAATGAGGGACTGAAATTGCCTACACGTCATATCCTGTCTTTATTGAGGTTTTTGTATCCTTCGCTCATCGCGGGTGCGGTGGTAATGGGATTGTGGGGCGTGTTTTTCAATCAGATTACCGTGGCTTTGACACGTTGGATGGCAGCAAGCGAACCGGTCGTGCTTTCTTTTCCCTTGTTTACTCTTATCATATTAAGTGTGTTGTCCCTGTTGGCCGATAGCTTTTATATGGGGAACGTGATGACGGCTGTTTTCCGTTTTGCTACGGCCGGGGCGTGGCCTGCGTTGCGGTTCGGTGAAGCCAAGCGTGAGATATTCAATGCTTCTCTGCGAGCTTTAACGTGTACGTTGGTGGCCGTCGTGGTATTCTCTTTGCTTATCGTGCCTGTGACTTTGTGGTTGGGGGCGGGCAACGTCTGGGTGACTGTGGTGTCGTATGTCCTGCTGCTTGCGTTGGGAGTGCCTTACTGTATGGTGATTATGGACTATATGTTGGGCGAACGCCGCGACTTTTGGTGTAGCCTGAAGCGTATGAAAGATGGTTACCAGTACTGGGGAGCATTTTTCATTATCTTGTTTTGCGGAGGTCTTATCATGGGAGTGTTGGCAGCAGTGAGCTGGTTGCCGGCGGGGATTCTGGCATACGCCGGTCATGCTTCCCTGATGGGAGTGTTGGAAGGAGATGCAACGGATCTGCCTTCGTACGTTCCGGCTTTGGTCGTATTCTTCTTTATGTTGGCTTCGGTGATAGCGAATGTGTTCAGTTGGCTTACGCTTTTCCCGTTGTCTTACCTGTATGGTTCGGTCGAGGCACGGAAACAGGAGAAGGCTTCTTTTGAAGAGGAAGAACGCCGTTTGCAGGGTTTGCAATAGTCTTTGGTAAGAATAGAACCGTCATGCCCCGTATCAAATCATTTATTGATACGGGGCATGATGGTGTATGGAAAGGGAGTTGTTTGCTCGGGAAAGGTATTCGCCGTGCGGGCGAATGGATTTATAGAAGGTTTTGATGGTATTCTATGTTTTGCAGAAACTCCGCTACGTCACGCCCGTCCATGAGTCCGTGATGCACGGTGATGGAAAGAGGAAGATTATATCGTCCGTTTTCCTGTGTCAGCTTTCCCGTGGAAATACGGGGAACGGAGTCTCCGGTTCGGATAGAACCGGCATGTTTCATTTCGGAAAATGCGAACCAAGGCAATGCCGAATAGCGGATGACATCCGGTCGCCATGTGTTTTCGGTAACGGACAGACCGCACCCTTTTTTCACTCGCTTTATTTCTTTTTCCGCATTCCGGATAAAAATGTCGATGTCGGTATGATATTCGAAAAAGCCGAATCCGAAAGTACCGTCTTCTCGTCCGATGGTGGGAGATACATGTATGGTATCGTATTGTACGAGCTTCCCGTCTTCTGTTCGGAGCCGGAAGGCTTCCGTTTCATTGACGCATTTCAACAGGAAATGTACGGACGAGAGGAAGAAGGGACGTCGGTGTGCTTTGATATGTTCGTAGGCTTTAGTAAAGTCTACGAGTGTGGTGATTCCGAAAAAAGGATCGTCGAATCGGGAAAAGAATTCGAAATGCTCCCTGCGGTTCCAATGAGTGATGTCGATGGTTTGTTTCATGGATTGATATATTAGTGTTTTTTGCGCAAGGAGCTGCATAGAGGAATGAAACGTTTGCTGATGTGAATCAGCATCAGTGCGCTGCTTGTCAAACCTATGCGGTAATGCCACATGCCTATTCCAGAATTTGCGCCTTCCACGCCCAGCAGGACTATGCCGGTGGATGTGGCAAGGATGAAGGTCACGGTTGTCCAAAGTGTGATACGGCTTTTTTTCCCAAGGCCTTTCTGGAACAACCCTTTGTACCATGCGGCGTGCGAACGTATGTGCATGATACAAGCTGCGAGGAAGAGCAGGCTGGTAATGATATGGAATAAGGCAAAGTTGTGCCAGACTTCGTGAGAGGTGCCATGTCCGGCCACGTGTAACTTGATGCCGCTGTAGAAAGTCAGGACGAAGGTTGGCACTAAGGCTATATCCGTGAATATGACTGTTCTTTTCATTGTCTTTTATCAAGGATTAATTGAAGAAATTCCACGAGAGTCCGAAATGGATGTTCATCGGATTGATGGGATAGTGGGGGACGAGGAATGCGTTCTTGTTTCCCGTTCCGTTGTTTACATGGTTCACGTTCACATAAAAGCGGCAGTGCTTCAGGAAGAGGTTGACGTAGGCGTTGCAAATGGGATAGTTGCCTAACTTCATCCGCGTTTCCGGCGACTGCACCGTAAACTGTTGGATGATGGGGGCATAGTCCGGAGCATAGTATTCCGTGAAATAACGGACGTCGCCGCCCAACTGCACACGCAGTACCTTGGCAATGCGGAATACGATGTAGAGGTTGCTGTAGGCAGAGAGGTCCGGCAGGGGGAGGATGTCCTGATTACTAGTCTTCTGGTAAGCCACCTCGTTGTCCCAATGCAGGATACCGAATTTGAAGTTTTGGTTAAGCCGTGCGCTGAACACTTGTACGCTGCTCCCGTATTGTTTGACGGAAATACGGTTGCTGTAACCGGCGAATTGCCCCCCTTCATCGTTATAAGCTATTTTGTCTGTGGCGAAGTAGGCATAATTCTTGATGTTTTCCACTCCGACGGTGAGGGCTGTCCGTGTACGTTTCAAGGAAAGCGTTCCCTCTATCCGGGTGCGGAATTCTTTGTCAAGGTCGTTGTCCCACCAAGCAAACTGCGAATGGTAGTGGCGCATGTAGAAACTCGGATTCAGGTTCTTGACGAATGCACGGGCTGCCAACTGTACGGTATCTTTAAACAACCGGAAGTTCAGGTCTGCCCGGCCTTCCACATCGAATTGCCCGACGTCTTCTCCGAGCAACGTCACTTCGCCTGTCACATCGTAGTGCAGGGTTTTTCCTTCCCGTTTGCTCAGTTGTCCGCCTACCGAGATATTATTTTCCGAATAGCTTCGGATGATTTTGTTTCCGCCGTTCAGGTCCGGCATGGTATAATGCCGGTATTCATGGGATGCAAAGGCTGTGAGGCCGGCTTTCGCCCATTTGTTGAAACCTTCGCGAAGGGCTATGCCTAAAGTGTTTTGGATGGCGTAACCCCGCGTGCGGTCACTCATATTGTTGGGGTCGCCATAAAACAAGTCGGCATAATAGTGGTCGGGCGTATCGTAAGAATACACTGTGTGCTTGGCGTTGCGGATGCGCAGGGTATGGATGAAACTGGTGACCGGTACGAAATCCTGCGGATTGTCCTGTTTGGCCATGAAGTCGTTGCGCAACGAGTCCATGACGGCATGTTGGTATGCCGTGTCCGCCTTTTGGTATACGGTGAACAAGCTGTCGCGCAGTCCTTTCAGCAATACGGAATCGGCAGGCATCACCGGACGGAGCGAATCGGGCAGTTCGATGTCTTTGTAGAATCCTAAGTTATAACGGTGTGTGAGATAATACGTCTGGTCTTCGTTACGGTTCCAGTTTTCCGACAAGATGGTCGGGATATCCCTTGAACCGTAGGAGCGTGTGAAGTCTTCCGGATGGGTGATGTAGTCGTCATTCTCGATACCGCCGTTCTCGCCCATTCTCATGTGGTTCACGCTAATCCATGCATGCATGTTGTAGCGGTCGTCCAGATAGTAGCCGTATAGCGAACCGTTGAAAAGTGAAGTGGCTTGGTTGTTGTAATACCCGCGTCCGTATAAGTAGTCGAGCTTGAACCCGATACCGGAAATCTTATTGATGTTGCTGGCGAAATAAGCTCTCAGTCGGTCTTCTCCGTCCTGCTTGTTGCCGCAGGAGTGGTAAGACAAGTTGGTGATGGGACTTAGCGTGTTGGTGAATTGGAATTCGCTCACCGGAGTGTAGAAATAGTCGAACGGGTCGGCAAAGATGAAGTTGCTGTAAGGCTTGCGGTCCATGAAAAGGCGGGACAGGCGGGGAGAACCCAAATTGCCCAGAAAGTTGTACTGTCCCGTAGGCCCGGCCGTCAGGTTGAAGTTCTGGAAATTGTTCGGTAGCGTGTCCACGTCTACGGGAGTGATGTTGCCGAAACGTTCGTCGATATTCCAGGCGTATGAGCCGATAGGGATGATTTTGTCTTCGGCTTGTGTTGTGTCGCGCCCCCATGTGTACGCATCGTTACCGTAACCGTCGATGACAGGATTGCCGTTGGCATCAAGTTGGACGGGATTGCCGTTGGCATCCACCGGATTACCGTAGGCATCCGTGCCATAGATGGGGTTACCGACAGGCATTTGTGCCATGGCGGGCGGCACCATGCACAAACTGACATATAAGAAAAAAGTAAGTTTGAGTCTCATAACGGGTGCAAAGATAGCGAAAGGCGAGCGCAGAGGCAAACGAAAAACGAAGTTTTTCAAGTTTGGCTCTGCCGGGCCGCATCCTGTTTTGACGATAGTACAAGGTTATGGAAAAGAAAAAGGGATGTATTTCCCGATTTGGAAATATATCCCTTTAAGTTTTTTCAACCGGAGGTTTCCGTCAATCTGCCGGGTTGATGATTTCCATGCCTTTGCGTAAGGCTGCCTCGTTCATCGGGATGAGGTGGTGATGGCGTTCGGGCAACGTCTTGCGTAGTGCGTGGATTACATCTTCCACTTCTACCAACGGACGTACTTTCAACAGTCCTCCCAAGACAATCATATTGAATGCCTTGGCAGCTTTCATCTCTGCGGCCGCGTCCATGGCGTCGATACGATAGACCGTGATGTCCTTGCGAGAAGGCGGCGTGCTGATGCCGTATCCGTCGTAAATCAGTGTACCGCCCGGTTTGATGCGTTGTTCGAATTTTTCCAACGAAGGTTGGTTCAGGATAACGGCCGTATCATACATGCTCAGGATGGGAGAGGATATTTTGTCGTCGCTGACGATTACGGTGACATTGGCCGTACCGCCACGTTGTTCAGGGCCGTAAGAGGGCATCCAGGTTACTTCCTTGCCCTCCACCAAGGCAGCGTATGCCAATATTTTCCCCATGGAAAGCACGCCCTGGCCGCCGAAACCGGCTATGATGATTTCTTCTTTCATGACCATTAGTTCGTTTAATGTGAATCGTTTGCTGTTGCGGTGTCTTTCAGGTCACCGAGCGGATAGAATTTAAACATGTTGTCTTCCATCCATTGGTTGGCTTTTTCCGGAGAAAGCTTCCAACCGGCGTTGCAGGTGGATACCACTTCCACCAGACTGGCACCTTTGCCGTTCATGGAGTTTTCAAAAGCTTTCCGGATTGCCTTTTTTGTTTTCCGGATGGAAGCCACGGAATGGACGGATTGACGGGTAACGTAACATGTACCCTCCAAAGAGGCGGCGATTTCCGTGAACTTCAGGGGATAACCGTGCAGGGCTGCCTCCCGGCCGTAAGGGCACGTAGCGGTTTTCATTCCCATGAGCGTCGTGGGAGCCATTTGTCCGCCCGTCATGCCGTAAATGGCATTGTTGATGAAGATGATGGCGATATGTTCTCCCCGGTTCAGGGCATGTATGCTTTCGGCCGTACCGATGCACGCCAGGTCGCCGTCGCCTTGGTAAGTGAAAACCAAACGGTCGGGCCACAGGCGTTTGATGGCGCTAGCCACGGCAGGAGCACGCCCATGGGCGGCTTCCACCCAATCCACGTCTATGTAATTATAGGCAAAAACGGCACAGCCCACAGGAGAGATGGCTACGGTCTTGTTCTCCATACCCATTTCTTCGATGACTTCGGCCACTAATTTGTGTACTACTCCGTGGCTGCACCCCGGGCAGTAGTGCATCGGAGTGTCGTTGAGCAGCGTAGGTTTCTTATAGACCAGGTTCTCCGGTCGTATGATTTCTTCTTCAGTCATGGTTCAAACGGTTAAAACAAGAAACGCAAAAAGAATTCGATGATTTTGAAGCATAGACCGGCACCGATAACGGCCATGCCTGCCAACCGGTTGTCCGGCCGGGCAAAATAGAGGATAAGCCCCACCACGGCGCACAGTAAAAAAATCACGTTTAATATGCTGCGCACTTTTTCTACGGAAACTCCTTTTTTGGCGCGTTCTTTGCGTGCGGTTTCTTCTATCAGTTTTTCTATCTCCTCGCGGTTCATGATATTTTATTTAATGAGTTTTTCTTTCAGGGCTTGTATCACTTCATCCGGGGCGGGCACGACTCCCCCCATACGGCCATAGTGGGCTACCGGTGTCCGTCCGTTCGTGGCCAACAGGATGTCTTCCAACATCTGCCCGGCATTGATTTCAAAGCTTAGGATTCCTTTGACCTGTCGGCTCAAACGGGCAATTTCCGCAGACGGGAAGGGCCATAAGGTGATAGGGCGCAACAAGCCGACTTTAATTCCTTCGGCTCGGCACATTTCAATGACTTTTTGTCCGATACGGGCCGCAGAACCGAAAGCGACAATCAGATACTCTGCATCATCGCACAAGATGGATTCGAAGCGGACTTCTTTTTCCTTGATTTCTTTGTATTTGGCTTGCAAATGCAAGTTCTTTTGTTCCATGCTTGCGCTGTCGAGGTCGAGCGACGTAAGCACGTTAGGGCTTCCTCCACGCATCCGACCCATGGCGGCCCAAGGGCATTCCCGGCGTATTTCTTCCTCCGTACGGCGTGGCTTGAACGGGGGGAGCACCAGCTTTTCCATCATTTGCCCGATGACGCCGTCACTCAATATCATGGCCGGGTTACGGTATTTGAAAGAGAGTTCGAACGCCAAATCCACGAAGTCGGCCATTTCCTGTACCGAAGCCGGAGCTAGCACAATCACATTGTAGTCGCCGTTTCCGCCTCCGCGTGTGGCCTGGAAGTAGTCGGATTGGCTCGGTTGTATCGTGCCCAATCCCGGACCTCCCCGCTGCACGTTGACAATCAGTCCCGGTATTTCCGCTCCGGCCATATATGCGATGCCTTCCTGCATCAGGGCCACGCCGGGGCTTGAAGACGAGGTCATGCTGCGTTTGCCTGCCGCACCGGCACCATACACCATATTGATGGAAGCCACTTCGCTTTCGGCTTGCAATACGACCATCCCCGTCGTTTCCCACGGTTTTTCCAAAGCCAATGTTTCCAATACTTCCGACTGGGGAGTAATGGGGTAACCGAAATAGCCGTCGCAGCCGCAACGTATCGCTGCATGGGCGATGGCTTCATTACCTTTCATTAATACAACTTCTTTTTCTGCCATAGCTTTTATTCTTCTTTCTTTTTATACACGGTAATGCATCCGTCCGGGCACACCACGCCGCAAGATGCACATCCGTTGCACAAATCTTTCTGGACCTGTTCGGCATAATGATACCCTTTTTTGTTTACTTGTTTCTCCGTGAGCGCTAATATATGGAGCGGACAAGCCACCACACACAGGTTGCAACCTTTGCAGCGTTCGCGGTCTACTACAATCATACCTCTGAATTTCCCCATGATACTTTAATACTAAAAAATCTTTTTACGGGTTATAATAATCCTTGTGATAAAACTCTATGATATTCATCAACATCTGATGGGCTTCGACAGCCGGACTGTCCGGGTTAATGGCCATGGCCTCTAAATAACAGTTCAAGGCTTGTGCGAAATCTCCACGTTTGCGGTAGGCGTTGCCCAAAAGGTAGTAAAGCCGGTCGCAGGGGGTAGCTGTGGCCTGAATCTGTTTGTCCAACCGTAAGATAGCCTCATCAATTTGCCCTTTACGTAGCATTTTGTCGATTTCATTTTGTATGTCCATCTTTACTGATGTTTGCTGTCTTTACAAAGATAATCTATATTTATCAAAACTGCTAAAAAAGTTGCATTTTAAAATACTTTTAAATAATTAAAACAGCTATACATGATGCCGTGTTTTCTTTAAATTATTGTATATCAGTATAAGACATTTGTTGTTATGTATGGTTGTAAATGAAACGATGTATGCCGTTTGAAATACGTATTTTTTGCGCATATTTCTTCCTTTTGTGCCGTTTTTATGCAAATTGCACATCAAGGGGTAGAAGTGTGTAATCCTGTCTTTTATTTAGTAAAATCAGTTTTTTTTGCACTTTTTGTCAAACGGTATAATTCTGTATGAATGGGATGTTACAATTCCACCACGCGGTATCGGTTCCCGTAATGCGTGTGGACTTTCTGCACCCCTGCGGCCACGAGGGCTTGGGCAAGTTTTGGCAGCGTCACGCCTGCCATCGCCCCGGGTTCCAACCGTCGCAACCGTGCGAATATTTCGGGCAGCGAAAGCGGGCGTACCTTCTCGCCCGGCTGAGCCGCACGATAGTAGCGGCGCAACACCTCCCCGGCCGGGCAGATGCGGTAGAAAGCCGCGTTGTGCAACTGCAGGGTGTTCTCTTCCCCGTGGCTGAACCAGTACCGTTCCCCGTTTTCCAGTTCCGCTTTCAGTTGGGCGTAGATTTGCGCATGGTCGATACCCGTGCTGTCGATGGGATGCTCCACGAGCACGCAGATGAACCTGCGGCTTCCCGAAGGGTCGGAAAGCAGTTCGCGCGAGTTGGAGGTGCCGATGAAGGAGGCGATGCGCGGCAGGGCTTGGCCATGCCTTTGGTAGGCCTTGCGCAGGTTGAGTGCGGAGAGCTGCATGAGGTTTTTCAGGAGCGGGTGCTTCTTCTCGGGTATGCGGTCGAACTCGTCGAGGTTCAGCAGCCCCATCTCGGTGAGCTGCCGTTCCACCTTGTCGGGGCGTGCGAGGTCGACGCTGTCGGTGTAGTAGGCCTGCAGCTGCGGTGGCAGCAGGGCGCGGCAGAAAGTGGACTTCCCGAGTCCCTGTTCGTCGCTGACGAGCAGGGGCGCGGTGCTGTGTGCGTGCAGCCCGTCGGAGAGACCTGCCCATTGCGCGGCCAACCCGAGCATCCACCGGTGGAAGGCTTGTATCCACAAGGGGCTGTCCGACACGCGGGCGGCCAGGTCGTGCAGCCGGTCGCGCCCGTCCCATGCCGGTAGCCGTTGGAAATACTGCCGGAAGGGATGGTATTCCGGTATGTCTGCGGGGTGCACCATGCGTGCCACGTCGCGGTCCCAACAGTCGATGCCGTGCCGGTGCGCTTCGAGGCAGACGGCGTTCAGGTCCCGTTCCGTGACGGGCCGGAAGGTGCCGTTTTCCTTATCAGGCAGACAGCGGAATTCCGTGGCTCCGGTGAGCACGTTGAAGCGGAACCCGTATCGTCCGGCGAGGAAGCTGCCGAGGGCGGATTCGAGGTTGGCGGCTTTTAGGGATGCCGTCTCACGGACAGCGGGTGCGGTTTCCGGTACCCGGAGGATGGCCCCCGTTGTTTCGGGAAGGGTATTGTCCTGTGGGGCAGTGGAGTTTCCGTTTTCCGGTAAGTTGGTACGACGGGTGTCCGCCGTTTTGTCCGCATGCCGTTTTTCATTCCACCTGCAGACGGCGGCATGCGCGATTTTCTTGAAGTCCATTATGCTTTGTGTTTTCGGTGTTTTCTCGTTTGCAAATATACGAAATGGAAAAGCCCTTGTCAAGTCCTTCACTGTAACATGTTGAAAACCAATGTAACTGCAAATTTGTTAAAAACAGTTTCATGCGGACAATCGTTTTTCAGTGAAATTTCGGTGAAAGATTGGGAGGTAGAAAGTTCACCTTAAAACGTTGGTACAGAAGAGGTCTGAAGGAAGCGAACCTTTTCGGGCGAAAAACGGTTTGTAGGAGGTGGGGCAGGGCGTACGGTACGGCAAAGCCCGTAAAACAGATGTCGGCATACCTGAAAATCGTTCTCTGCAGATTGAAAAATCGTTTGGCTTAGAACGGAAAATCGTTTGGCGCAGAATGTACGAGGCCGGTTTGGGATATGGCTTTGCCCCAATATATAATAATGTGGCATTTGTAGCCGACATTTATATAAAGAACAAGAAAACATTGGATTATGACATCTATAAAACTAAAATTCAGGCCGTCAACGACTCCGGGCAAGGAAGGCTCAATTGTGTTTCAACTGATATACGGACGCACGGTGCGCAGGATAACGAGCAGGTATAAAATCTTTGCCGGGGAATGGAACGGCGAGGTTGGGAGGATAGCCCTGCCCACGCCGTCCTCGCCGCGTTACGCCCACCTTGTTTCGGTAGAATCGGCCCTACAGTGGGAACTGAACAGGTTACAGCGGATGGTACAGGAAAGCGTCCCGGTAAACCTTGACGAAATCGCTGCCAACTTTTCGTCCGGCATAGATGCGATGGACAGCGTGTTCAACTTCATCCGCAGGCAGATACATCACAAGGAACAGATAGGAAAGGTACGCTCATCCGAGACCTACCGTTCGATGCTTAACAGCTTCACGTGTTTCCGTAAGGGGGTTGACCTGACGTTCGATATGATGGACGGCATGCTTATGGAACTCTACGAGGCATGGATGCGGAAATGCGGATTGACACGCAACAGCACCTCTTTCTATATGCGTATCCTGCGCACCAACTACAAGTTGGCAGTAGAAAAGGGGTTGACACCCGACCGTCATCCGTTCAGGAACGTCTACTGCGGTATAGACAAGACTGTGAAAAGGAGCCTGCCGTTCAGCGAAATCAAGAAAATCAGCGCTCTGGACCTGTCGCGAAAGCCGAGTATGGATTTCGCGAGGGACATGTTCATGTTCAGCTTCTGCACGCGCGGAATGTCCTTCATAGATATGGCTTACCTGAAAAAGGCCGACCTGAACAACGGTTGCCTGGCATACCGCCGTAAGAAGACGGGACAGCTCATGATGATAGAATGGACCAAGCAGATGCAGGACATCATAGACAAATACAAGTCCGATGGCACAAGTTATCTCCTGCCAATCATTACCAGTGAGGATGGAAGCGAGCGCAGGCAGTACCAGAATCAGATGAGGAAAACCAACAGGCTCCTGAAAGACATAGCAAACCGGGCAGGACTGCCGTTTTCATTGTCAATGTATTATGCGCGCCACAGCTGGGCCACCATCGCACGTGGCAGGGACGTACCGTTGGCAGTCATAAGCGAAGGTCTTGGGCACGATTCGGAAACGACCACACAAATCTACCTCGACTCGATAAAGTCAAGCGAAGTGGACAAAGTAAACCGTATGATTTTGGAGGGGCTTTGACGCAAACGACTGTTTCGAAAAATGTTCCTCTCCTAATATGAGATGGATATTCAGCTGCAAAGGTAGTAAAAATAATTAAACATCAAGTGTTTTGACAAATTTATTTGCGCTTATTTTTCATGAAACGGCAACGGATTAAGCAATTTATTGACGGAATCTTTTTATGAAAACTTTGTAAGCTGTTGGGATTTAGCTGTTCTACAAGAATATCCGTCTCATATTAGGAGACGGACAAAAAACGTCATGAAAATCAATATCGACACAAACGCTATTATGAGTAGTGACAGCGATGGAACAATCTTATGGACTTAATAGAAGTCAATAGCTTGGTTTTTGTAACTGCTTGTTGCCGTGTGAATTACGATAGCTTGCAGGATTAGAAAAGATACCCATACCTGAAAAATGAACGACTTCCATACCCCTGTACAAGACCGTCTGCTATGGTTCGTCATGCGCGACCTTAAGCGGTGCAATGCTAAGCAGCCTGCATACAAACTGTTCAAGGATTTGGGGATGGAGGTGTTCACACCCATGGTGTGGAAACTTTCTGTGAAGCACGGGAGGCGTTGCCGGGAAGAAGTGCCCTTCATTCAGGACTTACTTTTTGTGAATGGCACGCGGTTGGCAGTTGACCCTATAGTCGAGAAATACAATACCGTGCAATATCGTTACTTGCGCGGTGGCTACAAAATCCCGATGACGGTCAGGGAAAGCGACATGCAACGCTTCATCCATGCTGTTCAGTCCTCCGAGAATCCGTGCTATTACACGCCCGAAGAAATATCCTCCGACATGATAGGTAGGAAAGTGCGCATCGTGGGCGGTCCGTTGGACGGATATGAAGGGAATTTGCAGAAAATCCAAGGCGCACATGTCAAGCGTCTGTTCGTAGAACTTCCCAATCTCCTTGCCGCTGCCGTGGAGGTACAGCCTGAATACATACAGCTTTTGTAGCTGACAGGCGGTGAGGAACATTCACCCGATGGATTATAAAATCAACCGATTTTAATCTTATTTTAGACGTATCCCTGTAAAGCAGAGGAAACGTCAAATTGGATGTTTGCAAATCTGCGAACATTTATAGGAACTGAATCATCAAACAAAAATAAAAGCAATGCAAGCAATCATTTTAGCAGCAGGGTTGGGCACAAGGTTGCGTCCGATTACAGATGAGGTGCCTAAGTGTATGGTGCCGGTTAATGGCATACGTATCATTGACAAACAAATCGACAATCTGCACAAGGCGGGTGTGAAAGATATCGTAATTGTCGGAGGTTACAAAGCCGATGTGTTGAAAAAGCACTTGGAGCGATATAATGGAATTACATTTGTCGAGAATTCCCGTTATGCGGAGACCAACAATATGTATTCTCTGTATTTGGCTTTGAAGCATACTGAAGGTTCTGGATTTCTACTGATGAATGCGGATGTGTATTTCGATGCAAATATAATAGCGGGGCTTTTAGGAAAAGACAAGGAAGGCAATAGCCTGATAGCATGCGACCGTAGTGGATATCTTGAAGAGTCCATGAAAATAGAAACGGACGAAAATGGTAAGATAAAGCATATCAGCAAACAGATTGCCGAGGATGAACATTATGCCGTTTCCATTGATGTCTATAAGTTGAATGCCGATGCAGCCGACATTCTGTCGAGAGAGATATACGACACGATAGAAGTGGAGAAAAGTGAGAATTTGTGGACAGAAGTGGCTTTGGATGCCATATTTGGTAAAACTGTATTTGCTCCTTACGAGATTTGCGGTCGATGGTTCGAGATAGACAACCACGATGACTTGCGCCGGGCAGAACAAATTTTCAAAGGAGATGTGATATGAAGAGGTTGAAAGAGAAAACACTTTTTCTTCTTGATATGGACGGCACCATCTATCATGAAAACGAGTTGATAGATGGTACATTGGATTTCTTCCAAACATTGGTCAGGCAGGGCAAGGATTATGCTTTTATGACAAACAATTCTTCAAAGAGTGCGAAGACATACGTGGAAAAACTTGCCGCTCTCGGAATAGAAGCTACGGAAGCCAACATCGTATCATCGGTCAATGCCACCGTTTTATATCTGAATGAGCAGAGGCCCAAAGGAAAACTCTATGTCATAGGCACTGATTCGTTCAAACAAGAACTGGCGGATAATGGCTTCGAAATAGTTCCTGCAAGTAGCAGGGATGCAGATGTTGATTTTGTAGTACTTGGATTTGATACGGAGTTGAACTACGAGAAGATTGTCGGGGGGTGTTATTATGTGAGCAGAGGGTATCCCTACATTGCCACTAATTGCGACATGAAATGTCCTGTCAAGGGAGACAGGTTCATTCCTGATTGCGGAGCCATCGCACAATTGATTGAGACAGCAACGAACAGAAGCCCTTTATTCTTGGGCAAGCCAAACCGGACTATTGTCGATGTTGCATCCCGACGTTTCAACACACCATTGGAACAGATGGTTTGCGTAGGTGACAGGCTTTATACGGACATTGCAGTAGGCATTAACGCTGGAGTAGATACGGTTTGCGTATTCACAGGTGAGGCAAAACCGGACGACATCACGAATTCCAATTATAAACCTACATATACGTTTGAAACTATACGTGGTTTGTATGAAGTTATAAAGAATTAGCAATACAATCATGTTTTACAATCTTGTTAGAACGCCTGCTATTGTCAAAACGGGGATAGGCATTTTGGGAAAGATAGATGAACTGCTGCATAAATCACATTTGCATTTTCCACAAAAGGTCTTGATTACCCAAAAGCATCTGTATGATATTTATCGGGAAAGTCTTCTTAGGAATGAGTTTTGTGATATTATTTTGGTGGAAGGAGGAAATACAGAAGAAGCTGCAGGAATTATAAGCCAAATAAAAGAAATTGATGGATTGTTAATTGCGTTTGGGGGCGGAAGCGTTCTGGATTTGGTGAAGTATTGCGCAGACAAGTCAGATAAACCATACATCAACATACCGTCGGCACTTTCAAACGATGCCGTATATTCTTGCGTCGCAAGATTGACACGAAACGGGAAGAAATATAGCTTTGGCGTGCAACCTCCTATAGGATTGATAGTTGACTTTGATGTAGTGCGCCATTCACCCGTAACATTGTTGTATGCGGGGGTGGCCGACTTGGTGAGCAACCTTTCAGCATTGCAAGACTGGAAACTGGCACACAAGAATATACATGAGCCAATCAATGAGATAGCTTACATGCTTTCCAAGCAAAGCGTAATACCACTTTTCAGGTATAAGGAATCAGATATGTTGACCGAAGATTTTTTGTTCGATTTGACGAATGGACTGATAACGTCCGGACTTTCGATGATTATCTGTGGGTCGACACGTGTCACAAGCGGAGCGGAACATCTGATTAGTCATGCGATAGACGAATATTTCCACAATCGGTCTTCCATTCATGGGCTGCAAGTGGGGTGGGCACACGAGATAATAAACCGTAAATACCGTACGGGGGCGAACGATGACTACGACATCACAGAATATTTCAACAGAATGGGGGTTTTGAAAGTCATTCACAACAACCTTGATTGGGAGGAAAGCGAGTTTGATGGTTTGATTCCTTATGCCAAAAAGATAAGAAACCGATATACGGTATTTAACACGATATAGGAAAAGTAAAAGTTGATAGTAAGCAGTCAAAAATTGGCTATTGATTGAAAACTCTATCTTCG
>UMGZ01061554.1_pt1 | contig 17507 bp, 11 predicted proteins | sample 1965421 | NCBI WGS metagenome assembly UMGZ01 (sample SAMEA4836087, study PRJEB28245) | human gut metagenome | biome: gut microbiome; material: fecal sample | place: Denmark | collected 2008
TTTTTTATCTGATCTCTTGTCTTGCGTGGGCCCGTCCCGCTTGCCGAGATAGGCCCCGAAAAGTGGTGGCTACCCCTCGGGGAGACCGCTTTCGACCTGCAAAAGTAGCAAGAAAATCCCACAAATGACCCGTGGGGGCAAAGTTTTTCGCCTTTGCCTTTGCCGTTTGGCCGAATTGGTGTAACTTTGTGGCAAAATACAAGTTTCATACACAAGAGTCAATCCCCGTGCAATCGGGGCAACCGTATTAAATAACTAAAAGAATTATGCCGGAAATCTCAGCACGTGGCCTTATTGTGCCCGAATCGCCTATCCGCAAGCTCGCACCCCTGGCCAATGCAGCCAAGGCGCGCGGCACGAAAGTTTATCACCTGAACATCGGCCAGCCCGACGTGCATACGCCGCAATGTGGTCTCGACGCTCTGAAGAAGGTCGATGCCAAAGTGTTGGCCTATTCGCCCAGCCAGGGCATTGAGAGCTATCGCAACAAGCTCGTGGGCTACTACGCCAAGCACAACATCAATCTGGTGCCCGACGACATCATCGTCACCACGGGTGGCTCCGAGGCCTTGCTCTTTGGCTTCATGGCCACCCTCAACCCTGGCGACGAGATCATCATCACCGAGCCCGCCTATGCCAACTACATGTCCTTTGCCCTGATGGTGGGTGCCAAGGTGCGCTCCATCCACACGAGCATCGACAATGGCTTCGCCCTCCCCGCCGTCGAGGAGTTTGAGAAACTCATCAACGCCAACACGCGCGCCATCCTGATCTGCAACCCCAACAACCCCACGGGCTATGTCTATACCCGCCAGGAGATGGAGCAGATCCGCGACATCGTGAAGAAGCACGACCTCTACCTCTTTGCCGACGAGGTCTATCGCGAGTATATCTATACCGACGAGCCCTACACCTCGGCCATGCACCTGGAGGGTATCGAGAACAACGTCATCCTCGTTGATTCCGTCTCCAAGCGCTACTCTGAGTGTGGCATCCGTATCGGCGCCATCATCACCAAGAATACCGAGGTGCGCAAGGCCGTGCTGAAGTTCTGCCAGGCCCGTCTCTCTCCCCCCTTGATGGGTCAGATCATCGCCGAGGCCTCGCTGGAGGCTCCCGAGAGCTATATCGAGGGCGTGCAGAAGGAGTATGTGGAGCGTCGCAACTGCCTCGTCAATGGTCTGAACCAGATCCCGGGCGTCTTCTCTCCGATGCCGAAGGGTGCGTTCTACACGGTCGCCAAGTTGCCCGTGGACAATGCCGAGAAGTTCTGCCGCTGGCTCCTGGAGGAGTTCTCCTACGAGGGCGAGACCGTCATGATGGCCCCCGCGAGCGGCTTCTACAGCACCAAGGGTGCCGGCCTCGACGAGGTGCGCCTGGCCTATGTGCTCTGCTGCGACGAGCTGCGCAAGGCCCTCGTCTGCCTGGAGAAGGGCCTGGAGGCTTATCCCGGCCGCGTGAAGTAAGTCTATCGCATTCCCCTTATAGGGAGCGGGGAGTCGCCCAAGGAGCGGCTCCCGGCTCCTTTCCCTTTATATGATGCCGGACGATTGTGGTCCGGTCTGCTACGCATTCATCTCAATAGAAACACTATGAATTTCCCCCTGTTTATCGCACGCCGTATCTACGGCAAGGGAGCTGGAAGTCAGAAGGTGGCCAAGCCTGCCATCCGCATCGCCACGGCAGGTGTGGCCATCGGTCTGGCCGTGATGATCGTCACGGTGAGCGTGATCCTCGGTTTCAAACATACGATCCGCGACAAGGTCGTGGGCTTCGGAAGCCATATCACCGTGGCCAATATCGCCAGCCTGATGTCCTCCGACCAGTATCCGATACAGATGGACGACTCCATGACGACCGTCCTCCGCGCCATACCGGGCGTGCGCCACGTGGAGCGCTACGCGATGACACAGGGCATCCTCAAGACCGACGACGACTTTCTGGGCGTGGCCCTCAAGGGCGTCGGTCCTGAATACGACACGACCTTCATCCACCAAAATATGGTGGAGGGGTCGATTCCCCATTTCTCCGACTCCTCCTCCACGCAGCGGCTGCTCATCTCGAAGACCATTGCCGACCAGTTGCGCGTGAAGTGTGGGGAGCGCATCTTCGCCTATTTCATCAACCACCAAGGGGTGCGCACGCGCCGCTTCACCATCACGGGCATCTACGAGACCAACCTCAAGCAGTATGACCAGCAGATGTGCTTCACCGACCTCTATACCGCCAACCGCCTCAACGGTTGGCAGGAGGACCAGTTTAGCGGGGCGGAGATGCTGGTCCACGACTTCGGCCAGATCGACGAGGTGGAGCACCAGGTCGTGAAGCGCGTCAACCGCACCACCGACCACTATGGCGAGACCTATTCCTCCGCCACGGTCACGGAGATGAATCCGCAGATCTTCTCCTGGCTGGAACTCATGGACCTCAACGTCTGGCTCATCCTCGGACTGATGATCGCCGTGGCGATTGTCACGATGGTCTCGGGCCTGCTCATCATCATCCTGGAGCGCACGCAGATGATTGGCGTACTCAAGGCCCTGGGAGCCAAAAACCAGCAAGTGCGCCACGTCTTCCTGTGGTTTGCCACGTTCGTCCTGGCCAAGGGCTTGCTTTGGGGCAACGCCTTGGGCCTGGGCCTCATCGCCCTCCAGCACCTCACGGGCTTCGTGCGCCTCGATCCCCAGACCTACTACGTCAGCACGGTTCCCGTGGAGATCTCCTGGCCCATCGTCCTGGCCCTCAACGTGGCCACGCTCCTGGTCTGCGTTGCCGCCCTCGTCGTCCCCTCCTTCCTCGTCTCCCGTATCCATCCCGCCAAGAGCATGCACTACGAGTAGGGCCTCTTGTCCTTACCATTTGCGGGTCTCCCGCATAGATTCCCCTCCCACGACAAAGGGCTGGATCCCGATTCGGAATCCAGCCCTTTGCCTTTATAGATGATCAGCTGCTATGGCAGCCGAGGGGAGTATTAATCGTCGCCCCAATTTTTGCTGTTCGATTGTCCCCACAAGTCTTTGTAATCGTCTTTGGACGTCTCCTCGCCGACCACATCAAATTTGCTGATGCACACATCGTTAAGACTGCCTCGGTAGACGCTGCCATGCAGAAAGCCTCCGCTGCAGAGGGAGTCGAGGATGATCACATCTATCTTGGGAGCGATATAAATCTTCTTCATTTTGTGTCGCTGTTATTGTCGTTTTGTTATTTGATAATGACTTTCTTTCCGTTTACTACATACATTCCCTTGGGCAAGCCCTCCAGGCTATTGTCGCGGCGCACCATCTGTCCGTGCATGTTGAATACGCCCACTATGCCGCGCTTATAGGAGGTGCTATTGCTGCTGCCGTGGATGTCGTCGATGCTCGTGGCGCTATCCTCCACGCCGTCGATCATGAGCGAGACCGAGCTTGCGGATGTGCCCGACAACTCAAACCAGCAGCGGAACGCCTTCAGTCCGTATTGATAGCGCTCGCCATTCTCCTTTGCGCCGCTCGGCACCTGGATGAGGTTGCCCTTGTACATGAAGAAGTCGCCATTGAGGTCGTCGCGGCCTGAGATGATCCCGTTGTTGTCGTATGTCTTTGCCATCGTGCCCTTGCAGACCATCTTGCCCGGGGTGCCGCTTCCCTCGAAGGTCTTTGTTGACACCCAGGTGTTGGGATTCATATGCTCCGTCAGTTTCTTTCTATCGAGCGACACCATCGTGATGTCGTAGTGGTCGCCTTTCAAGGTCTTCGTCAGTCGGTTGTACTCGTCCTTAGATTTCTCGTAGTTGGTGCCCAGCCATTCGCTGTTGTCCTCGCCCTCTGATGTATAGAAGCGGTCTACGGTGTACTCTGCCGACTTCACCTGTGTATATGGCGGGTACACGATATATGGCTCGAAGGCCTTGACCATCACCGAGTCGTCGTTTTGGGGCTCCACGGTCACAAACTGCACGCTATTCTCCGTCAGCGCCGCAAGTTTTGCCACTTTTACGGCGTCTCCGAACGTACGCTTCATCTGTCCCCATGTCAGGTCGACGGGCAGAATAAGCGAGTTCCACATATTGTCGTTCAGCTTGCGGTTCAGATGCAGCACGCTGTTCTTGTATTCGTCTGTCGCCATGGTCAGATAACGCAGGTCGGTAGACTCCTCGTCGAGAATCAGCTCCGGGTTGCGTCGCGGTCCGGCATAAAGCAGTTTGAAGTTGTCCACGGCAGTCAGCTCGTTGGCATCAGCCTCCGACTCGGTTGTAGAATCTACGTAGAAGCCTATGCGGAGAGTCACGGGATTGGCGCTTGATATTTTTTCCCCATTCGGGGCTTTGTCGAGACATATCTGCACCTGGTTCTCATACTCTCCTTCGAAGAAGGCATGTCCGATACCGGCTCCTTCGTATGTCTTGCCATTGTGTGTTTGGGCAAGCTGATAGGCATCAGCCTGACTGATACCGTCGAGGGATGCTGCTGAGTATATCTCTTTAATCGGATTGTTGTTGGCATCGAGCACTGTAATGAACAGGTTTGCAAGCGGTTTCTTATTCGTAGCGATGTTCTCCGAACTGTTCGCTGTGCTGAATCCGTTGCATCGCAGCAGGTACCATCCTCCCTTGTGTACCTTCACGTCCTGATAGAATGTGAAGCCGCGCAGGCCTTTGGTGTAGCAATAGAAAAGCTTGCCGTATTTTTGTTGATGGCCCTCAGTCCTACCTGTAAAACCACCATCTTGGGTGTTGCTAACTTTGTCATACGTCTTATACATCGTTTCATCTCCGAAACGCACGTGGCTGTTTACATCAGTAGTTGAGCTTACGCCTCCGATTTTCCAGTTTGCAGCACCGATATCATGTATTCTGAAATCAGGACATGTGATAAGGAAAGAGGCATCGACAGCCGACTCCATATATGCAGGGGCTGTGTTGAAGAGCAAGTAATACTCATTCTTTGTAATGACCTTCCATTCCTGGTTCTTGTATTCCGGGGTGTCCTCTGCTGCTAGGTTTGTCTCATAATCGCAGAATTTATTCTCGTCGTTGGGATAAGCAGTGAGATAACCTAAACGGGTAACTGGAAGGAATGAGTTGATTTCGACGAGATACACCTTGTTCTTATCTGAATAGTCCTTGGCTTGTACAAATCTGATAGCGCAATTTTCATTTCTATCCATAAATACCCCATTTACCCCATCTTTATCCTTGAAGATTCCCATATATTGGCCAGTTCCAGAACCTTCCACTTTGTTTTGCAGGAAATACGTTGATGAACCATTATTCCATCTCATATAAATGGAATATGGTGAAACATTTAGCGAGGCATGAGTACCCCACTTACCACCAATACTCAGAAACTTTTTTGCACCGACATTATACAGACACACAATCCTATCTCCGTCGGTTTCCTTCGTTCCATTGCTTGTACAATTTGCTGACGAAGGATCAATGCCATAAAGTTTGTCAACACCTCCAATAGTGTTTTCTGTTCCGTTGCTTGCAGTCGCTTTATTTTGTGCCGAAGCCTGCCCTATGGGGACAAGAATCCACACGAGTAGCATGGCTGCGAAAAGTTTCCAAAGGCTGGATGATGCCTTGGAAGATTGCAATGTTGTAGTTCTCATAAAAATTGATCCTGTGTATAAACTTGTTTTGATTTATTTCTCTGTCCGAAGGGCATGGCGCTGCAGAGTCGGCTCCTATGGTGATAGAAGCTACTCTGTTTGCTAAGTCCTTGTCGAATGGTAATAATGGGTGGTTGTGGTCAATCAAGCCACTGGCGTATCCTGAAGATATCCTTCCCTCCTTTGCGTCTCTATGGTGTGTGTGGCGCGAAGAGCTGCCTAAAAACGACCGATCCGGGCCTTGTCTCCATTTTGACGGCGCAAAATTAGTGTAATTTCTCTAAACTGCCAACTTTTTATCCGTTAATTTGTATTGTTTTCATTCCAAAAGCCTGTCTTACCCCCCCCCCGTTCTTGATCTGTGTCAACTCTTTAGTCTTGTTTGTTTGCCAGTCATGTAATAGTAATAACGCGCTTTTGGTGATGAAAGCTTCCTCCCTCCTGCCGTCTTCTCCTCGTGTCTTCTGCCCTCTTTTGTCCTCTTCTGTCTTATTCCCTTTCTTCGGTAAGCCTTCGGGATTTCTTCGGGGTAGCGCGTCTTATTACTGTAGCCGATCAGGCTACAAGCTCTTACACGAACGTTCTCCTGCTATTCTTTCTCGTCATGGCAAAACTCGAGCGATCTCGGTTTTACGCATGGCTTATCGAAAGCGTTGTTACTGAACTTTCGCATGTGATTCAACTACGGGCTGAAGGCCCAAAAGCTCCTAGCCCAGGGCATCGCCCTGGGTATGATGGCAATCAGCAAGACGCCCTGTAAGGTAGGGTGTTCAAAATCCGTTTAAAATCCGACGCATTTTTTCCCTAAGGTATTGATGTGTTTCACGGTCAAATTAGGAGAAAGGTTTTCATTAGTCCATTCTTTGATGTGACGATGTCTTCCTTTCTCCAAACGTTCTTTAAAATCAAAATCAACTCGCCTGTTTCTGTCAGCCAAAGCTATGCGCAGAGGCATTATAAGAATCATTGGGGTAACACCGGTAAGTTTGTCGTTAGACATTCTGGCCTTAGTCATTCCAAATGTTGATTCTATTGGGTCTGAACTTGCATTGTGTACATCTCCTTCATTTAAGAGAGAGAGCTCACGTTCTAAATATCCCAAGATATAAGAGCCAACTTTTCGCTGTCGCTCATGCTTCAACATCAAGCTTTCTGTCACGAGTTTTTTGCAACGAGCAACAGAGACTTGCGACCACCCGTTGTTTTTGATGTCTTTTTCAATCTTCGTTATACAGTCCATCGTTTCGGCCAATTCATCAACCAGAGAAGCATTCTGCGGAATAAAAGCATATATGCTCTTTATATCCTCTTGCAATGTATGATATACATACTGCATCCTGCTTATCCAGTCAATCCATTTTGACATGTTCATAAAACGTGCAATACTTCGTTGCGATGGAGGTTGTACATAAGCAACATCTTGCATGTTATATTTAAGACGCGTCATCTGAACATTACTTGAAAGCTCTTGAAAATCAGGATCATTCTTGTAAACTCTTTCGAGAAACATGCCAAGAGTATGACTAATATCATGGTGATGTTTATAGCCAGCATCTCTAATGGCCTTACATATACTGGAGCCATTGTCGCTGATAACATATTCTGGCTCATGCCCAATTTTAGCTGCGACTTTCTCCAATACTTCCTGAATAGTTTTTCCACTCCAACTCTTAGCGATAGATATGTCTACAATGGATATGTCTTTTTCTGTGATAGCCATTCCTTTATTATCTGCCGCAACAGCAAGTGTAAGCAGCATTTTCTCACTGCCTATCATCATGCTTTCATCGACTACCAAGGCATAACGCTTACCCTTGAAAAGAGTACACGATTCCTTATAGACACTAAGACCTAACTCTTGTGCCCAATAGCCAATTGTCGTATAAGCTGGTACTTCACCGAAAATATTGTCCATAAACTCATTCAGGATATTGAATATTTCAACAATCTGACGTGAACCTATAGACAGACGAGTATAAAAAGCCGTACTCAAAGCAACCATCAAGGATGAATAATGATGTCGTCTAATAGACTCATCATTTGTTCGTAGGTCTCCTTGTCCAATCCTACGTTCGGCTTTTCTTTTTTTTTAAGTTCGGAACGATACTTATTGGACTTATTCTGAGAGGTAGTCAATCTTCTCTTGAGATTACGTTTGTCCCTTTTTAGAGACTTATTTTCCATCTCTAGTTTTTCGACACGCTTTTGAAGCTCTTTTGATTCCTTATTTTTGACTGGATCTTTCATATCTTATATTCTTGTTTTTGTTTGCAAAGGTACTAAAAACCAGCGAGTTATGCAAATTTGCAAAGAGTTATTTTGTACGTTAAAGTGTTAAATATTAACAACTTAGACACACCTATATAACACCATTTTTTATACCAGATTTTGATTCGATTTTTGAACACCCTACCTGTAAGGGCAAAAGCCTTATGTTTTGCCTGGAGTTTTAAAGCTTTTGCCCTTATAGGGCGACAAGTTTGCGTCCGTAATAACCCAGGGCGATGCCCTGGGCTAGGGGCTTCTGCCCTTTACCTTTCCCTTCGGCCGGTGACCGTTGGTTCAGGGCGTGTGGAGCTTACATGCGATCCCCTTTTTCATGCGATCGTTTTTTGATGGTTTGCCCTTGGTTTTTCTTTTCAACATGCGTTTTTGTGAAAATGATACCCTCAAATCGTGGTGAAACCTTGATTTTGATGCAGCACTTTTGTAGTCAATTCTGCAGCCTAAAGACAGGAAAGTGAGGCTTGCGAGACCTATTTTACCCCATTTTCTTCGGCTTTTATCGGCTATCATATCGACTATGTTGTCGAATATAGTGGTGAAAGTAAAGTCGTAGAAAGGGATAATCTGTTGGTAATAAGCCTTTTAGAGAGAAAAGGGTGTGTGGGCTTTGTTCCAGTTCCAGTTGTTCCAGTTATTTTTTGAGGGTATGCAAAATCCTATTACCCCTATATATACTATATAACTAATTAGTTATTAAGTAGTTATAGATAATAAGAGGAAAATGGGGGTGTCTCGAAATTAATTGGAATACTGGAACAACTGGAACGCTCTTCTTTCTCCGAGGCTTCTCAAGTGCTGTGATGCCTCTTTCTCCATGGCCCTCCCCCTTCCAAGGATGTCCTCCTCTCTGAGGCCCTTCCTGTGATGGCCCTTCCCCTCGCTGGCCCCAGCCATTTGCTCGAAGCTTCGACAGAAGGGTACTTCCGTCTCATTGCGTCTCATTGCGTCTCCTTGCGTCTCATTCCACCCTCATCACCCGTTATCTCACTTTATCTCATCCAATCGCATCGTATCGCACTATTGGGTTGGCAGAAAGACTTAACTTTGCAGCATGAACACGATTCTTGGGTAGGCCCGCCTCCCGATTGGCCACGGCAGACGCCCGCCTCTCCTGCAGAATCCATGTCTCCACGGTCTTTGACATACTGACACACAAAGGGCGGGCCCAACCTGTGACAGGCCAGGCGCCCCCCTCAGCCCCAAAGAGAGAAGAGAAATCCCACTATGCCCCCTCGCGCAGGAAGTCGAGCGCCTGGCGAGCCTCCTCGTCGCCGACGGTCTGCTGCATCTTAGCGTGATAGGACGACGTGAAATCTGCATTTTAGCGTGATAGAAAGATCAAAAACCTGCATTTTAGCGTGATAGAACGAGACAAAATCTGCATTTTAGCGTGATAGAAAGGTCAGAAATCTGCATTTTAGCGAATTTTAAAGTCGCTAAATGGCTCGCTTTCAACATTTTAAGTATATTTGTGCTTGAATAGACAAATATGCTTACGTTTATAGTGGAAGAAAGAGTCATGCTTCAAGTATTGACAGAGTAAAAAGGAAACGGCATTTATTGACTATACCTACTGATGGCGGTTTTCCGAAAATGCGGTACTTGCGCGACAAACGCGGATATGTACAGAGGTCTCATGGAGGCCATCATCACAAAAGATATACAGCAACGTTTCAAAATCCGAAACACAGATGCCTTGCGGAAAAAGAGCATCCATGTATGCTCCGCAATAGAGTGGCTTCTGAAAATGGAGTGATTGGGTTGTTTGTGTTTCTCCACATTCAACATTTATACGCTATACTTGTTGTTTTGGTTGTGTTCCTTGTTCGGCAGGCCTTTTTGGAAACAACGCACACATCCCTGTCACTCCATTTTCTGTTTGAACCTAAAAATCCCCCTATGCCCCCTCGCGCAGGAAGTCGAGCGCCTCGCGAGCCTCCTCGTCGCCGACGGTCTGGTCGATGATGGGCCGGCCAAAACCACTCAGGAGCACGGAACGGATCTCTCCGTGGTGCGACTTCTTGTCGTGGTGCATGAGCGTGACGAGCTCGTCGTAGTCCTGGCAACTGATGGCCGGCGTGCCGTAGAACTCGCGTACGAAGCGCACGGTCTGCTGCATCTGCTCCGTGGGGAAGCCCGTGCGGAGCGTAGAGAGATAGAGTTCGCAGACCAGTCCGAAGGCCACGGCATGGCCATGGGGCAGCGCCTGGCGGCTGAGCGACCACTCCTCGATGGCATGGCCGAAGGTATGGCCGAGGTTGAGCGACTTGCGGATGTCCTTCTCCAGCGGGTCGCGCCTGACGTAGCGGAGCTTGATGTTGATGCTCGCCTCGATCATCTTGGCCAGCTCGTGCCAGTCGGGCTGCGAGAGGTCGAAGCCGACGAGTCGGGCCCATCGCTCCTGGCTGTCGAGGAGACCGTGCTTCAGCATCTCGGCATAGCCGCTGCGAAGGTCGTCCGTGTCGAGCGTCTTCAGCCAGTCGGTATTGATGATGACGCGGGAAGCATCCTGGAAGGTGCCGATCTCGTTCTTCATGCCCCCGAAGTTGATGCCCGTCTTGCCTCCCACGCTCGCATCGACCATGGCCAGCAGCGTGGTGGGGACGTTGATGAAACTGAGGCCCCGCTTGAAGGTCGCTGCCGCGAATCCGCCGAGGTCCGTCACCATGCCGCCGCCGAGGTTGATGACGAGCGAGTGGCGGTTGGCCCCGCCCTTCTGCAGCCGCTCCCAGACGCGCGTGAGCTGGCGCAGGTTCTTGTTGGCGTCGCCATCGACGATCGTGATCACCTCTGCCTGGCGCAGGGTGGGGAAGTGGGCCATCTCGCTCCAGCAGAAGCGATGAGAACTGGTGTCGCAGATGACGAAGATGCCATCGTGCTCACACTCGGAGATACACAGCGCGAGATCGCTCTCGAAACGATCTGATAGGATGATTCTCTGTTCCATATCTGTTTCCTTGTCTTTGTCTGTTCTTACTCTATACAAAATTATCATTTTTCGTCGTAACGACGGTCAAAAGCTGGTTGTTTTAACAATAATACACATTTCGGCTTCCGTTCTTGCGCATCCACCCGGCGTAGTGTGCAAGATTGTAAGGGCAGACCGAGACGACACGAGCCATGCTTCGCCAGGACATATAGACAACAACTGATACAATGCTTCGCCAGGACATGATAGAAAAACAACTTGAACAACTTTTACAACTATGAACAACGCTTCGCGGGGACATTGTCTCTTCGAGGTCCATGCTAACCAAGGCAGGATTGCAATATGCGCGAAGCGTGTAGGTTCCATTTCATGGTACCCTTTCTCGCCATGGCTAAACTCGAGCGAGCTCGGTTCTGCGCATGGCTTATCGAAAGCGTTGTTACTTGTTGTAAAAGTTGTATTTGTTGTTTTCCCAAATTCAGCAGGAATTATGTCCCCGCAAGCCTTGTGTTTTGGTGTTTACCTGGCAGCAGGACGTATTGGCAACTTTAGTTGTTTTTCCCCATCAGCAGGTCGCGTTTTCTGCGAGCCCATTTTAAACCATTGGGCCGCTGGCGCATCCTAAGACAGGACGAAGCGATAGATAGAAAGCAAGAACAAGAGCAAAAGCAAGAACAAGAGCAAAAAGAAGTAACTACACAAGAACAAGATGGATATAAGAAAGAGAGTCAGTATAGTCCTGGTGGCACTCCTGGCCCTGGTGGGCGTCTCGGCCCAGGCACAGACGGTCTCGGGCACGCTCATCGACGGCCAGCACAAGCAGCCCCTCGGCTACGCCGTCGTCCAGCTGCTGGGATCGGACAGCACCTACGTCTCGGGCACGACGAGCGACGACACAGGCCGCTTTGCGCTCGCCGCCCCGCGCGACGGCCGCTACATCCTCAAGGTCTCCTTCGTCGGCATGCGCACGCTCTGCCACGACATCGTGGTCGCTGGCGGCAAGGACAAGGAGGTCGGCGCCCTCACGCTCCGCGAGGACGAGCACGTGCTGCGCGAGGTGACGATCGCCGCCCAGGCCCCGAAGGTGGTGCTCAAGAACGACACCTTCCAGTATAACGCCTCCGCCTACCGCGTGGCAGAGGGATCGACCGTCGAGGCCCTGGTCAAGGTGCTGCCCGGAGCAGAGATTGGCGACGACGGGTCGATCAAGATCAACGGCAAGGAGGTGAAGAAGATCCTCGTCGATGGCAAGGAGTTTATGACCGGCGACACCAAGACGGCGCTGAAGAACCTCCCCGCCTCCATCATCGACAAGGTGAAGGCATACGACCAACAGAGCGACCTGGCCCGCGTCACGGGCATCGACGACGGCGAAGAGCAGACCGTGCTCGACTTCGGCATGAAGCAGGGCATGAACAAAGGATTCTTCACCAACATCAACCTCTCCATGGGCAACCACGGGTGCTATAGCGAGCGCGGCATGGCGGCCTACTTCAAGAACAACTTCCGCCTGATGGGTTTCCTCTCGGCCAATAACGTCGGCGACATGATGTTTGGCGGCGGCCGACGGGGCGGATTCGGACAGACCCGCCAGGGGCTCAACAACACCAAGATGGCGGGTATCAACATGAACTACGACAACGGCAAGACCTGGCAATGGGACGGATCCCTGCGCTGGAACCACAACAACGGCGACCTGCAGGCCAAGGTCTTCAGCGACAACTTCCTGGCCTCGCAGCACGCCTACACGCGCCGCATTAGCCAGCAGTACACGCGGTCCAACAGCTGGGACGGGCGCTTCCGCCTGGAGTGGACCCCCGACTCGATGTGGAACGTGATGTTCCGGCCAAGCCTGCAGCTCAGCAAGAGCGACGGCCTCGACGTGAGCACCTCGGCCACCTTCTCAGAAGATCCCTATGCCCAGGGCGACGACCCGCTCGCCGAAGACCTGCTCGCGACCATGCAGGCCCAGGGCACCCTGGTCAACCGCCAGCGCAACACGACCGTGACCTATGGCGACAACACCTCGGCACAGGCCTCGCTCCAGGTCAACCGCAAGCTCTCGGCCAACGGACGCAACGTCACGCTCCGCCTCCAGGGCAACTACAACGACGCCGACGCCAAGACCTTCTCCACCCAGGACCTGCAGTACTACCAGCTGCTCGACGCCATGGGCCAGGACTCCATCTACCGCGCCTACCGCTACAACCTCATGCCCACCAAGAGCCACGGCATCGGCGTGGAGGCCACCTATAGCGAGCCCATCGCCCGCCGCACCTACCTGCAGCTGGCCTACCAGTACAACTACGCCCTGAGCAAGAGCGACCGATCCACCTACGACTTCTCCTCGCTCGGCGGAGGTTACTTCGACGGCGTCGAGCCCGCCTACCGCTCCTGGGGCAGCTACCTCGCCCTGCTGCAGCAGCCCCTCGGCAGCTACTTCGACCAGTCGCTGAGCCGCTACTCGGAGTACAAGACCCACACGCAGAACATCCAGCTCATGATCCGCATGAACCAGGAGAAGTGGCGATTCAACGCCGGCGTGCAGCTCCAGCCGCAGCACAGCATCTACCAGCAGGACTACCTCGGCGTGCATGTCGATACCGTGCGCAACTCCTTCGACTGGAGTCCGGCCATAGACTTCCGCTATAAGTTCTCGCCACAGAGCAACCTCCGCCTCTTCTACCGCGGATCGGCCACGCAGCCCACGATGAGCCAGCTGCTCGACATCACGGACAATACCGACCCGCAGAACGTCAGTGTCGGCAACCCAGGTCTGCGACCCGCCTTCACCCATCGCATCCACGCGTTCTACAATGGCTACCGGCAGAGATACACGCAGTCGTGGATGACCTTCTTCCACTTCGCCTCCGTCCACAACGCCATCGGCAATAGCGCGACCTACGACGCCAGTTCGGGAGCCCGCGTGGTGAGGCCCGTCAACATCAATGGCAACTGGAACCTGAACGCGGGCGTGATGTTCAACACGAGCATCGACACCCTGGGCGTATGGAATGTCAACACCTTCACGACCATCGATCTCAACCGCTACGCCTCGCTCCTGCAGCAGTCGCGCCAGAGCCTCGTGGAGCGCAACATCACCAATCAGACCAACCTCAGCGAGCGACTGACCTTCAGCTATCGCAACAGTTGGCTGGAGGTGGCCCTCGACGGGTCGGTGGAGTACAACCACACGAAGAACCAGCTGCAGTCGGCGCAGAACCTCAACACCTGGCGGTTCGCCTACGGCGGATCCATCAACCTCACGGCGCCTTGGGGCACGAGCCTCTCCACGGACCTCCACATGAACAGTCGCCGAGGCTACAACGACGCCTCGCTCAATAGCAACGAACTGCTTTGGAACGCCCAGGTGGCGCAGAGCTTCCTGCGTGGCAAGCCGCTCACGATCTCGCTCCAGCTCTACGATATCCTCCACCAGCAGAGCAACCTCTCGCGCGTGGTCAACGCCATGGGCCGCACGGACACGGAGTATAACAGCATCAACAGCTACGCGCTCCTGACGATCTCCTATCGTTTCAACCTCTTCGGAGGCAAGCCGCAGCATCCAGCCGGCGTGCGCCGTGGAGACGACGGCCCGATGATGGGACCTCCGGGTGGACGCCCGCCTATGGGACCTCCGGGTGGCCGTCCGCCCATGGGTCATCCCGGAGGACGCCCCTTCTAACGCCCGTTAGCAAAACAGCGTGATGGTTTTCGACCTGTACGGTTGATACGGGCTGAAAGCCCAACAGACCATAGCCCAGGGCATCGCCCTGGGTATAATAGCAATCAACAATACGCCCTGTAAGGGCAAAAGCCTTATATATTGCCTGGGTTTTTAAAGCTTTTGCCCTTACAGGGCGACAGGTTTGCGTTCATAATTACCCAGGGCGATGCCCTGGGCTAGGAGCTACTGCCCTTTCAGGGCGTGTGGAGCTTACATGCGAAAGTTGAGTAACAACGCTTCGCCTTGGATATTTCCTGACATTTTGTCCTGGCGAAGCGTTCCATTTCATGGAACCCTTTGTTGTATTTGTTGTTTACCTTGCAGCAAGATTGCTCAAGGCGAAGCGTTGTTCATGATTGTATTGGTAGTATTGGTTGTTTTCCCTTATAAGCAGGACGTTTGTCCACGTCTTGTTGCTTGTCCTTTCCCTTTATAGGCAAAAAGAGAAAAATGAGCCCTGAATGTTTTGGCATTCAGGGTTTTTTCGTATTTTTGCATCGGAGATACGCTTTTTGCTTTTTGGCGGATGCGAATCTCGCTCCTTCCAAGGACCGAGAGGCTGAGGGAGACATCATTTAAAAAGTAGAAATAAAACAGAAAGAAAAGTATGTTGCTAAACGCTTTGTGGATCGTGGTGGGCGTGGTGCTCGTCCTTTGGGGCGCCGACCGGCTCACCGAGGGGGCGGTGGCCGTGGCCGAGCGGCTCCGCGTGCCCCAGATAGTCATCGGACTGACCATTGTCGCCCTGGGCACCTCCATGCCCGAGCTCTGCGTCAGCGTGGTCTCCGCCCTCAAGGGCACTCCAGACCTGGCCGTGGGCAATGTCGTGGGAAGCAATATCTTCAACGCCCTGCTCATCGTCGGCGTGGCCGCCCTCGTGGCCCCTATGACGATCCTGCGATCCACGGTCTTCAAGGACGTGCCCTGTGCCCTCGTGGCCTCGGTCGTCCTACTCATGATGTGTCAAAACGACTGGGTCATCACACGCCTCGACGGCGCCATCCTCTTCGTCTTCTTCCTCGTCTTCATGCGCCTCACGATCAAGGGCGCCACCTCGGCCCAGCCTGTCGCGCAGCCTGCCCAAGGAGAGACAACCCAAGGTCAGACAGCCCAGGAGGCCGCAGCCGACGAGGCTTCTGCCAAGCAACCCATGAAGGGCTGGCTGGCCGGCCTGTGGATGGTCGTGGGCCTGGCCGCCCTCATCGGCGGCAGCAACCTCTTTGTCGGCGGCGCTACCGAGGTGGCACGCGCGCTGAACGTGAGCGACGCCGTCATCGGACTGACCATCGTGGCGGGTGGCACCTCGCTGCCCGAACTGGCCACGAGCGTCGTGGCGGCCAAGAAGGGCAATAGCGGCATTGCCATCGGCAACGTCCTCGGCAGCAATGTCCTCAACATCCTCTTCATCCTGGGCCTCACGGGCATGATCTCGCCCATGCACATCGAGGGCATCACCAACGTGGATCTCTACATGATGCTCGTCTCGACCATCATGATCTGGTTTTTCTCCTTCACCAAATATACCATCGAGCGATGGGAGGGAGCCGTCCTCGTGCTCACCTTTGGCGGCTACATGTGGTACCTCCTCGCCTAAAGCGGGGGATGTCGTGGTCTCCGTTCGCCTAAGGGCGCTCCGCTCGCTACGCAGTATTCACCAATTTTTAAACTACTTACGATATGAACAAAATCAGACTATTACCATTGCTCGCTGCCTCCCTCCTCTCGCTGGGCACGGCGGCGCAAACGAGTTTTCCAGGTGCGGAGTCCATCCGCTACGAGGCGCCCGAGGGCACGATCCATGCCCACCAGGTGAGGAGCGCCACCAGTTTCTATGACCCGGGAGAGGGCGTGGCCTACCTCGACAGCGTGGAGTATTATACGGCCGACTATGTGGAGGCCGAGGACGGCAGCGTCTATTTGTCCAATCCCTTCGTCTTCTTTCCCACCGACACGTGGCTCAAACTCGACCGTGCCGAGGGCGACACCCTCGTGGCGCGTCTGCCCCAGGCGATGTTTGAGGGCGACGATGGGACCGTATTCTATGCGCGCCGCATGGTGCTCAGCGACCGGGGCGATGGGGAGCTCGACTGTCTGCCCGACGAGACCGAGACCGACGTCCGCTTCACCCTGCGCGGCGATACGCTCGCCCTGGTCGATGGAGGCCTCGACGAACAGGGCATGCCCCGCTACATCCTCGGACTGGCCACGGCCACGGGCGGCTGGAGCTGCTATGGCGAGGGACTGACCACGATCGTGCCGCTCCGCTATGAGCCCACGCGGAAGCCAGAGGGAAAGCCTGAGCAGACCATCCATTTCGTCCATTATAACCCCTTCATAGAGGATGACATGGACGAGGAGGTGCCTGCCGTCTGCGATGGCGACAAGATCTACTGGCAGTTGCCCTACAGTTCCAACAGCGGCGAGACCTACTGGGTGGTGGGCGAATGGCGTGACAAGCGCATCACCGTCCTTCCGCAGTACCTTGGTGTCGATACGTGGTCTTGTCTCCACCTCTTCGCCATGCCTGCAGACTATCTGCCCGAATCCTCCCAGCTCGACCCCTTCGACCTGAAGGATATGCTGGTTCTCAACTACAATCCCTCCACGGAGACCTACGAGACCGAGTACAAGACCCAGACCCTGCTCGTCAATGTGGGGCCCGACCGCGTCTATTACGCCGACTCCTATGTCACGCCCCGCTTGCAGTCGCTGCCTTCCACCTCCATCCTCTCCCGCCCGCGCCTCGACACCCCCGCCCCCTCGGTCTGCTACAGTCCTGACGGACGCAGGCTCCGCCAGCCCATGCGCCACGGCATCGTCCTCCGCCGTCAGGCCGATGGCACGGTCGTCAAGCAGGTGGCCCGGTAGTATCAAAATGGTCTGCTGAGTAGGGAAAACAACCAATACAACATTTACAAGGAGATAAAACGCTTCGTGTCGGTTGAAGCGGGCTGAAAGCCCAAAAAG
>UMGZ01069962.1_pt1 | contig 17444 bp, 16 predicted proteins | sample 1965421 | NCBI WGS metagenome assembly UMGZ01 (sample SAMEA4836087, study PRJEB28245) | human gut metagenome | biome: gut microbiome; material: fecal sample | place: Denmark | collected 2008
AATTGGCATACGCAGGAGACTTAAAATCTCTCGCCGCAAGGATTGTGGGTTCGAGTCCCACCGCCCCTACCATGTATTACTTACGAGCCCGTGTCCCCCAGGGATACGGGCTCGTTTCTTTTACACGCCGGTGGGGCTCGAACCCGCGAGGGGGCGAGCGTCAAGCGGACGCGCAGCGTCCGCAGCGAGCCGGCGAGGGCGTCGACAGGCGGCCGAAGCCGGTGCGGATTTGCGCAGCAAATACGCAGACGTCCCACCGCCCCTACCATGTATTACTTACGAGCCCGTGTCCCTTTGGGATGCGGGCTCGTTTCTTTTGAACGCCGGTGGGGCTCTAAGTTGCGGTGGAATAGATCCTGTTTATACCGTTTACCAGCTTATTTAGGAACTATTTCACCGCAACTCAGAGGGAGACGGTTAAAGGGCGCTCAGGCTCGGGGTCCAGCCGATGGTGGGGATGGCGCCGTCGAGGGTCTCGTTGATGGTGGCGGCCATGCCGGCGAGTAGGCTGTTCTCGCTTACGGTGAGTATCTTGTAGCCGCCGACTCGCATGAGCTCGCAGATCACTACGGCGCCAGCCAAGATCACGCCTGCACGTTTGGGCTGTACACCCGGTAGCGCGGCGATGCCTTCCGCGTCCAACACAGACATGCGCTCGATAGCGGCCGAGACCTGCTCCAGCGACAGTTCGCGTAGGTGCACAAAGCTCGAATCGTACGGTTCCAGCTCGTGGACCAGCGCCACGAGCGTGGTAACGGTGCCACCCACCGCGACCAGACGCTCTGCACGCTCAAAGTCGCTGGGTAGGCCCTCAAAATAGGCGGCAAACTGCTCGCCCGCCCAGTTGGCAGCGGCAGCAAGCTCGCCGTCCGCAGGCGGCAGCGCCGAGAAAAACCGCTCCGTCACACGGCGGCAGCCAATGTCCAGCGAGCGCGTCCCTTCTAGCGCAAAAACGCCACGCTCCGGCGCATAGACGCCCGTCGCGAGCTCCGTGGATCCGCCACCCGAATCGGCAACAATGATGCGCTCGCCGGCAAAGTCGTGCGCCACGCCAAAAAACGTCAGGCGTGCCTCGACCTCGCCCGGAATCACCTGTGGCTCAAGCCCCAGATCGCGCAGGCCGTCCAGCAGCAGCGCGGCATTGGACGCATCGCGCGCGGCGCTCGTGCAGGTGGTGCAGATGCACGCGGCCCCAAAGGCACGGGCCTCATCCACAAACATGCGACACGCAGCGAGCACACGCTCGACAGCCGCCTCGCAAAAGCGACCCGTCGCGTCCACACCCTCGCCCAGGTCGGTAATCTCGGTATGCTTGGACGATTCCACGATCGCCCCGCCCTCGACCTGGGCCAACACCAGTCGCGACGACACCGTTCCCAGATCGATCGCCGCCACCTTATATCGTTTGCAATCTGCCATTGCCGGCTCCCCTCCGGGCGCTATTTGCCGTTGGACACGACCGTCTGGCCCTCGACACCGTTAAACCCAAACAGCATGTCGAGCGCCTGGATGTACCACGGCGCGTCCTTACCGACTTCTTCGATTTCCTTGGCAACTTCGCTGGCCTTCTTGGCGTTCGACGACTTCCGGCTCGACGAGGCATCAGAATCGTCGTCCAGGCCCTGCACTTCAATCCTCTTCTCGCCGGGCATCACCAGGCCCAGATCCTCGGATGCCGCGTCCTTGATACCCTCCTCCGAGAGCAGCTTGTCGACGCTTTTTTGCAGGTCGTCGTTATATTGCTCGCGAATCTCGACTTGCTTGGCCAAGATGTCGCTCGAGCGTTTTGCCACATACAGGTCGCGCACGGGGAAGTACAGGCTCACGAGCGCCAGGGCGACGACAATGCCAACAAACAGCCCTCGCTGGGGACCGTGGGTAAAGTCGTAGATTGCCTTGACCACTGCGTTATCGTTGGCGTAATGCATGAAGTCCGAGCCCGAAAGACGGTTCGAGGGCCTACTCGGCTTTTCATGCGTTTGAGCCGAGGAACGCTGAGCATGCTCCGAATGCGGCGGGCGCACCGAACGTGGCGGACGGTCCGTCGGCGTATTCATTTGAGCACGGGAGTGTGAGGCGCTTGTCGATCGCTGCATGGAGCGGTCGGCACCGGCGTAATCGGACCCGCCGAGCTGCACCGTGCGCGCACGGCGAGGTGACGGCTCACGCGAACCGGCGGAATAGTACCTGTTGTCGTAAATCTGATCCATGTGCGCCTTGTGCGGTTGAGGTTTATTTGCGCTAAGTCTTTTAATTATAGCACGAGTGCGCGCACCGCCTTCGGCGGCCCTTGCTCGACATAAAAAAGGCGCTGAGCCATATGGCCCAGCGCCCAATGGGGTGCTCAACAGTGCCCAACGGGAGCGAGGCGAATCCGAGTCAGCCCCACCCCCGCACACGCCGCTTGCCTAGCGAATGTTGTAGAACGCGGCCTTTCCGGCGTAGCGCGCGCTGCCCTCGAGCTCGTCCTCGATGCGGATGAGCTGGTTGTATTTGGCAATACGGTCGCTGCGGCACGGGGCGCCCGACTTGATCTGGCCGGCGTTAACACCCACGACCAGGTCGGCGATCGTGGAGTCCTCGGTCTCGCCGGAGCGGTGACTCACGATGCAGGCGTAGCCGGCCTCCTTGGCGGTTTCGATGGCCTCGAGCGACTCGGTGAGCGTGCCGATCTGGTTGACCTTGACCAGAATCGCGTTGGCGGCGCCCAGCTCGATGCCCTTCTTGAGGCGCTCGGTGTTGGTGACGAACAGGTCGTCGCCCACCAGCTGCACCTTGTTGCCAATGCGACGGGTGAGCTCAACCCAGCCGTCCCAGTCCTCCTCGGCCATGCCGTCCTCGATGGAGATGATGGGATAGGTGTCGACGAGCTTCTCCCAGTAATCAACCATCTGAGCGCTCGTGTACTCCACGCCCTCGCCCTTGAGCTCGTACATACCGGTCTCGGCGTTGTAGAACTCGGTCGAGGCCGGATCCATGGCGTACATGAAGTCGACGCCGGGCTTAAAGCCGGCCTTCTCGACGGCCTTGGTGATGTACTCGAACGGCTCGGCATTGGTTGTGAGGTTGGGCGCGAAACCGCCCTCGTCGCCCACGCCGCCGCCCAGGCCGGCCTCGTGCAGCACGCCCTTGAGGGTGTGGTAGACCTCGGCGCACCAACGCAGGCCCTCGGCAAAGCTCGGGGCGCCCACCGGCATGATCATGAACTCCTGGAAGTCGACGTTGTTGTCGGCATGCACGCCACCGTTGAGGATGTTCATCATGGGCGTGGGCAGCAGATGGGCGTTGACGCCGCCCAGGTACTGGTACAGCGACAGGCCCGCCGACTCGGCTGCGGCGCGGGCAACGGCCAGCGACACGCCCAGAATGGCGTTGGCGCCGAACTTGGTCTTGTTGGTCGTACCGTCCGCGGCGATTAGCGCGGCATCGACGGCGCGCTGATCGAAGGCGTCGAGGCCCACGACGGCATCGGCACACTCGTTGTTGACGTGCTCGACGGCCTGCGAAACGCCCTTGCCCAGGTAGCGGCCCTTGTCGCCATCGCGCAGCTCGCAAGCCTCAAAGGCGCCGGTCGAAGCACCCGAAGGCACCATTGCGCGGCCAAAGCTGCCGTCCTCGAGCACGACCTCGACCTCGACGGTGGGATTGCCGCGGCTGTCGAGCACCTCGCGACCGTAGACGTCCAAAATGTCACTCATGTTGTCTCCCTCTCACTTGGAAACGTAGTTGATGCAAGCGACTGGCCGACTGTGCACCATCGGTGCGCCTCCGTAAGTTAGCCATGTCGCACTTTTTGCATTATGCCCTAAGTTAGCCGAGGGATACATATGAATTGGAGAAATCATTCTTTGGGGCGCTTGTTTTTCACCGAGCATTCATCTCTAGAGGTCGACCCCCCCCCATTAAATTCTTTTATCGGCATACCGTCTTTACCTGGCTTGCGAATGAAAGAGCCAATAATGTGCTTTTACATCGTGCAAAGTTCTGGATATCGTGCAATTCTAAGGGTCTGAAGTTCTGGATATCGTGCATAATCAGGTTATAAAAGTTCTGGATATCGTGTACGAGGTAGCCATGCTTAAACGAAAAGCCTATGACAAACTACTAAAGTGGAAGCATGAAAGCGCTGGTAAAACAGCACTTCTTATTGAAGGAGCCCGCCGCGTCGGAAAGAGCACGCTTGCCCGCACGTTTGGAGAAACCGAATACAAATCCTGCCTTGTCATTGATTTCTTTCAAGCACCTGCCGAAGTTAAGCAATATTTTGAGGACTATCGCACTGACTTCGACTCGCTCTTCCTCTATCTCTCGGTTTTCTATAACGTCAAACTCTATGAACACGAGACGCTTATCGTCTTTGACGAGGTCCAGATGTACCCGCAAGCACGCGGACTCATCAAGTATCTCGTTGCAGACGGACGTTACGACTACATCGAAACTGGATCCCTGCTCAGCATCAAGCAGAACATTAAAGATATCGTCATCCCATCCGAGGAAGAGTCTCTGGAACTTGAGCCCCTCGACTTTGAGGAGTTTCTTTGGGGCATGGACGAAAAGGGGCTGGCCGATCTCATTCGCATGAGTTTTAACAAGATGAAGCCGCTCCCCGATGCCCTACATCGCAGAGCACTCTCCCTTATGCGCGAATACATGCTCGTAGGCGGCATGCCTGAGCCGGTATCCATCTATGTTGAACAGCGCGCTTTTGCGCCCGTCGACGCTTCGAAGCGCCGAATCGTCCAGCTCTATCGCAACGATATCTCTCGTTTTGCAACCGGTTACGAATTCAAAGTCGTCTCCGTACTCGATGGCATCCCGGGTCAGCTCTCTAGGCACGAAAAACGATTCAAGCTTTCCTCACTTGATAAAAACGCACGCATGCGCACCTACGAAGAAGCCTTCTTTTGGCTGGCAGACGCGCGAATTGCCAATATCTGCTATGCCGCAAGCGAACCGAGCGTGGGCCTTTCACTCAGCATGGAGCAAACGGCCCTCAAGTGCTACATGGCAGACACCGGCCTGCTTGTAACGCTTGCCTTCTCTGACAACAACGATACCGATGAAGACGTTTACAGGGCCGTGCTTCGCGGCGACATCGGATTGAACGAAGGAATGCTTACCGAAAACTACGTTGCCCAATCTCTAAAGGCCAATGGACACAGGCTCTTCTTTTATTCCCAAAGCGGAAAGAAGGAGGGGGAGGAGCGCATGGAAATCGACTTCCTCGTTACCCGACCCTATGTCAATGCCGCCGGAAAGCCGCGCATCAGCCCCATCGAAGTTAAGTCGCCACGCAGATACGGAACCATCTCCCTCGACCGATTCCGCGCGCGCTTTAACAAGAAGATTGGAATGGCTTACGTGTTGCACCCTAAACAACTCGAGTGGGATGCCGAAGCGCAGCTGGCACATCTTCCGTTGTATATGGCTTTTTGCCTGTAGGGACCTCTCTGCGAACGGATGCCGTGAGAGACGCAGGCCTCACTCGCTTGCTTTTGCTTGGTCCCACAGGTCGTTGAGTTGAGCGGTTGAGCAGGCGGCGAGGTCATCGCCCGCCTCGTGCACGGCGGCCTCCATCGCAGCCCAGCGACGGCGAAACTTGGCCGTGCTCGCGCGCAGGGCGCTCTCGGCGTCGATACCCTCCTTGCGCGCAACGTTGACCAGGGCAAAGAGCAGGTCGCCAAACTCCATCTCGCGCTCGGGCGAGCCGGGAGCCTCGGCCTCAAACTCGGCACGCTCCTCGGCGACCTCGTCCCACACGTCCTGGACCGTCTCCCACTCAAAGCCCACGGCAGCCGCCTTGCGCGACACCTTCTGAGCCTGCATCAGCGCCGGCAGGTGCGTGGGCACGCCGTCGAGCAGACCCTCGGGCGCGGCCTTGCCTGCCGCCACGGCCTTGTCCTTGGCGGCCTTCTCGGCAAGCTTGACCTCGTCCCAAATCTTGAGCACCTCGTCAGAGTTATCGGCATCCACATCGCCAAACACGTGCGGGTGACGACGGATGAGCTTGGCGTCGATATCGCGCGCCACATCGGCCAGCGTAAACTCACCGGCGTCCGCCGCGATCTGCGCATGCAACACTACCTGCATGAGCACGTCGCCGAGCTCCTCGCGCAGATGCGCCGCGTCGTCGGTCTCGATGCAATCGAGCGCCTCGTAGGCTTCCTCGATCATGTTCTTGCCAATGCTCTGATGCGTCTGTTCGCGGTCCCACGGGCAGCCATCGGGCTGACGCAGGCGCCAGATGGTCTGCACCAGATGCTGCAGCTCAGCCGACGCGTCGACTAGCGTGGACAGATCGCGCGAGCCCTCGGCATTTTGCTGAGCCATATGCTCGGCCATGGTTAGTCCTCCTCCATGACCACGTGGCGGAACGCGCCGTTCTCGTAGACGCCGTAGCTGTGCGTGCCGTCCTTGGGAATGCTCACGCTGCCGGGGTTGAAGAGCCACAGGCCCGGGTGCGCGACGCTTTCCTCGTTAACCTTGACGTGCGTGTGGCCATAGACGAGCGCGGAACCCTCGGGCAGCGAGGGCGCGTGGTCGACGCTGTTGTGCATACCGACGCCAAAAACGTGGCCGTGCGTCAGGAACAGTTCACGGCCGGTCTCGTCAAACAACGTGGCGTAGTCGGCCATGACGGGGAAGTCGAGGACCATCTGGTCGACCTCGGCGTCGCAGTTGCCGCGGACGGCGATGATGCGGTCAGCCAGGGCGTTGAGCAGCGGAATCACGCGCTTGGGGGCGTAGTCGCGCGGCAGGTCGTTACGCGGGCCGTGGTAGAGCAGGTCGCCCAGCAGCACAATGCGGTCGGGCTGCTCGGATTCGATGGCAGTGCACAGGCGCTCGGCCCAGTATGCCGAGCCGTGGATGTCGGAAGCGATGAGGTATTTCATGGGGAGTCCTTTCGGAGTGGGGTTGATGGGAGCTGAATACGGGGTCCGGCGGTTGTGGAGCCCATCTACCGTGTTACTCGAATCGCAGCGCCGCGCTCTGAGCCGCCTGCATCACGCGTTGGAGCGGCACGTCATGTTCGCGGGCAAGACGGGCGCAATCCTCGTACTCGGGAGCCGCGCGCTCGCTGCCGTCGGGCAGGGTCGCCACCTTAACGGACACCTCGCCCCAAGGCGTTGTCACCTGCTCGAATCGGCGCGGCAGGCAAACGCGTTCCATCACCTGGCGGCGAACGGCGTTGGTCGTGGTCTCCAAAAAGATAATCGTCTGTAGACGCTCGATATCCTCGTGCGAGCAGATCACCTGCAGCTGCCATCCGGGGCGACCCTTTTTGCAGTAAAGCGGCAGCCAATGCACCTCGCGGGCGCCGGCCTCGCGCAGGCGGTCAGCGGCGTAGGCGAGCACCTCGGGCGACGCGTCGTCGATGTCGCACTCCAGCTTGACGATAGTTTCGGGCGCATCGGTCTCGCGAGACAGCGGGGATGTGCTATCGCATGGCATACGGTCCGGCTCCTTTCCGCATGGGCTCGTTTTGTTCACTCAAACGCTAGCACATCGGACGTGGCACAGGCGTGACTTTCGTCCGTCGCCGCCCTCGCCCCTATCCAAACATGTACATCAGCCTCCAAACATGTCATTTTTTGTCGGTTTTGGAGGCTGACGTACATGTTTTGAGAGCAAGCGAGGCCGCACCGCGCGCCGCACCGCCTTTCCAATCGATTTCGAGCTCCGGCGTGCGCGGCGTGTTGAGAGCTGCGCCATTACAATGAAGCGGATTCGCCAAATGCAAAGGAGTCGCCATGCCCGCCTGCCCGCTGGTCGATTGCCACACCCATACTTCGTTTTCGGACGGCCATGCCACGTTTGAGGACAACGTCCGCGCTGCTGCCGCCGCCGGCTGCCGCGTCATGGTCTCGACCGATCACCTCACCCTGCCCGCCAGCATCGACGCCAACTGCGAAGTGCAGGTTGTCGAGGGCGACCTGACGGCGCATCGTCTGGCCTTTGAGGACGCCCGCAAACTCGCCGCGCAGATTGCGCCTGAGCTCGAGCTTATCTATGGCTTTGAATGCGACTGGTACAAAGGTTGCGAGCCTTTGGTTGAGCGCTGGTCTGCGGGTGCCATAGTGCGCTTGGGCAGTGTGCACTGGATTGGCGATCCGGGCGATATCATGGCCGGCGCCGCGGGCACGGCGGGAACGGAAAATGTCGCTCGCCCCGATACGCCCGATTCGCGCTGCGGCTGGATCGACGACGACACCAACCTGCATGTTTGGGAAAACCTGGGCGTGCGCGGTGTGTGGGAGCGCTATGTCGATGACTGGTGCCGCGCCTGCGAGAGCCCGCTTAACTTTGATGTGATGGCCCACCCCGACCTGGTCATGCGCTTTTCGAAGGAAGGCTTTGCGCCCGATTTTGACCCGGCGCCGTTTTGGGAGCAGATGGCCGAATGTGCCCACGATACGGGTCACCGTGTCGAAGTCTCGACCGCCGCGCCGCGCAAGGGCCTCGACGACTATTACCCCTCGACGGGACTGTTGCGTTGCTTTGCCCATGCCGAGGTACCCATCACCTTTGGCTCGGACGCGCACCGCGCCTGCGATATCTGCTGGAACATCCGCGAGGCCCAGGCGCACGCCTACGACTGCGGCTACCGGGCCTTCGATATCCCCCACCCCACCGGCGAATGGCAACCCACACCCCTCGCCTAAGACTAGTCGTTGGGGACGTTCTTAAATGACTAGTGGCGGCGGGCGTTGAGTTCGCCGGCCAGCTCGTCGAGGGTGATGCCGTAGCGCTCGAGCGTCACGAGCAAGTGGTAGATCAGGTCGCCAGCCTCGTAACGAATGTGGTCGTGGTCGTTATCCTTGCAGGCCATGATCACCTCGCTCGCCTCCTCGGCAAGCTTCTTGAGCAGCTCATCCTCGACGTCGGTCAACAGACGCGCGGTATAGCTCTCCTGCGGCGACGCGTCGCGACGGCCATGAATCACCTCGGCCAGCCCCGTCAGTGTCTCACCGATATTTCCCGGCTGCACGTTAGCTGTTCTGACTCCCATGGTTATTTCCTCTCGTTACTGCAGCGTAAAGTAGGTACCGGTCTCATCGAACCGAGGCTTTGCGCCCTTTTTCTCAAAGAACTCGACGATGACGGCATGGGCCTCATCGAGCCTTTCCTTCTCGGCCTCGAGCCAAAGCGACTGCGCCCCGCAGGCATCAGTCAGGTGCACGTGGCATGGCACGCCCGCGCGGAGGAGCTCGGTGTTGCAGTCGGCGACCTCGAACGGCGTCACGACTTTCATCGCACACCCCCTTCCACGCGCTTAAAGAAGCAGGTACGGTTGCCGGTGTGGCAGGCCGGACCCGGCGAGTCGACCTTGACCAGTAGCGTATCGCTATCGCAATCGGCCCAGAGCTCCTTGACCTCCTGCATGTTGCCGCTCGTCGCACCCTTGTTCCAGAGCTCCTGGCGGCTGCGGCTCCAAAACCACGTGGTGCCGGTCTTGAGCGTCAGCCCCACCGACTCCTCGTTCATCCAAGCAACCATAAGCACCTCACCGGTGTCATACTGCTGAACCACACAAGGAATCAGCCCGCGGGCGTCGTATTTAAGATCAGACGCTTCTATTACCTCAGTCATCATTTCTCCCAAGTAATTACCGTAAACCCCACAGGTCGGCGAGGGTTGTCCAGGTGCCCGAGATTCCGAGCGACAAGCCCGACGACGCGTACTTAAGTACGCGAGAAGGGTTGGAGCCGGAAGGTCGGGTGCCTGGGCAAGCCGCAGCATTAGAAGTCCAGCCTCACAGGAATACCTTGAGAAGCCATATACTCTTTGACTTCGCGAATGCTGAAGGTTCCAAAGTGAAAGACGCTCGCCGCCAGCACGGCATCGGCCTCGCCCTCGATCACGCCCTCAGCGAAATGCTCGAGCGTGCCCACGCCACCGCTCGCGATGACGGGGATTGGCACCGCGCGCGCCACGGCGCGGGTGAGCGCCAGGTCAAAGCCAGCCTTGGTGCCGTCGCGATCCATGCTGGTCAGCAGGATCTCGCCGGCGCCGCGGCGAGCCGCCTCCTCGGCCCACGCCACCGCATCGATACCCGTGGCGTTGCGGCCTCCTGCGGTAAAGACCTCCCACTTGTCGGCACCGGATGCTCCGGGCAAGCCGACGCGCTTGGCATCGATCGCCACAACCACGGCCTGGCTGCCAAACGCCGCGGCAGCCTGGCTGATCAGCGACGGATCGCGCACAGCCGCCGAGTTGAGCGACACCTTGTCGGCACCGGCGGCAACCATGGTGCGCATGCCCGCCAGGTCGCGAAAGCCGCCGCCCACGGTATAGGGAATGGCCAGCTCCTCGGCCGCATGCGCCGCCATCTTGATAGTCGTCGCACGATTATCGCTCGTCGCGGTAATGTCCAAAAATACGACCTCGTCCGCACCCTCGCGGTCGTAGGCGCGGGCCAGCTCCACCGGATCGCCGGCATCGCGCAAGCTCACAAAGTTGACGCCCTTGACCACACGGCCGTCCTTGACGTCCAGGCAGGGAATTACGCGCTTGGTAAGCATGGGCTACTCCTCCCCTCGGGCGGCGGCCAGCGCCTGGGCCAGCGTAAAGTTGCCCTCGTAGAGCGCGCGGCCGGTAATGGCGCCTTCAATCGCGCCCTCACCCACCGCGGCCAGTGCGCGGATGTCGTCGAGCGTCGAGATGCCGCCCGAAGCCACGACGGGAAAGCCCGCGACCTGCGCCACATGGCGATATGCCGCCACGTCGATGCCCGTCTGCATGCCATCACGCGCGATGTCGGTATACACCAGATGCTTAAAGCCCAGCTCGGTAAGCTGCGCCACGGCATCGTCGAGCGCCACGCCCGCGCCGTCGCGCCAGCCGTTCACCTTAACCTGGCCGTCGCGTGCGGCAACGTCGGCGACCAGCAGCTCGCCAAAGCCTTGGGCTGCCACCTCAGCAAAACCCGGCTCGGTCACGAGCACCGTGCCCAGCGCAATGCGGCGAGCACCATAGCCTGCCAGCTCATCGATGCGTGCGAGTGAGCGAACGCCGCCGCCCACGTCCACGGACAGACCGTCGACGCCGCAGATGGCCTTAATCGCCGCCGAGTTGGCAGCGCATGTGTCCTCGTCCTCACCAAAGGCAGCGGACAGGTCGACGACATGTACCCAGCTTGCGCCCTGCTCGGCAAACGAGCGGGCGACGGCCACGGGGTCATCGGAATACACCTTGCAGCGGTTGCGGTCGCCGCGCTCCAGGCGCACAACCTTGCCGCCGATCAGATCGATTGCGGGAAACAGGATCATCGGCCAACCTCCTCGACGATGTTGACGAAGTTCTTAAGGATGCGCTGACCCAGCGCGGAGGATTTCTCGGGATGGAACTGGCAGCCCCACACATTGCCGTGGCGCACGATGCACGGGAAACTCCGTGTATAGTGCGTGCGCGCCAACACATCGGTGGCATCGACGTCGCCGGCCACCGCGTAGCTGTGGGTGAAGTACATATTGGCGCCCTCGGCAAAACCGGCGAGCAGCGGATCGGCCGCGCCGGCAGGCGTCATGTGCACCTGATCCCAGCCCACGTGCGGGACCTTCAGTCGGCTCGACTCCAAGCGCGTGCACGAGCCACGCATGATGCCCAGGCCATCGACCCAGGGACCACCGGCCTGCTCGGAGGCATCGTCGTCCGCGTCCGCACCCTCGTCCGCAGGCACGCCCTCGTTGCCGCGCTCAAAAAATAGCTGGAGGCCCAGGCAGATGCCGAGCAGCGGAGTTCCGGCGGCAACGGCATCGAGCACGGCCACCTCCTCGCCGCCCTGGCGCATAAAGGCGATCGCGTCATAGAACGCGCCCACGCCCGGGATGACCAGGCCGTCGGCGTTGCGGATCTGCTCCGGATCGTCCGACGTGCAGGCGGCGGCACCGGCGCGCGCAAGCCCGCGCACGACGCTCGACAAGTTGCCCTTGTGGTAGTCGACCACCACAATCTTCGGTTCGCCCACGCGACCCTCCACTTCTCATCATCCAAAACCACCGCAAAGGAGACAGGCACCTTCGTGGTGGTTTTACCCTTGTGACGGTTACAGCGAGCCCTTGGTGCTGGGGATGCCCTGCACGCGGGGATCGAGCTCGCAGGCGTGGCGCATCGTGCGGCCCACGGCCTTAAAGGCGGCCTCGATAATGTGATGCGAGTTGCCGCCCGCCAGCTCGCGCACGTGCAGCGTGAGCTTGGCGTCGCGCGCAAAGGCGTAGAAGAACTCGACGGCCAGCTCGGTATCGAAGCTGCCCACGCGCTCGGTCGGCACGGGCAGCTCGCAGTAGGCCTGCCCGCGGCCCGAAATATCAACAGCAGCCATCACAAGCGTCTCGTCCATGGCGATCGCCGCGTCGGCAAAGCGCGTAATGCCCGCCTTGTCGCCCAGCGCCTGGCAAAACGCCTCGCCCAGCACAATGCCCGTGTCCTCGACGGTATGATGCGCATCGACCCCCACGTCGCCCACCGCGTGCACCGTCAGATCGAACAGACCATGGCGGCCAAAAGCGTTGAGCATGTGATCGAAAAACGGCACGCCGGTCGAGATATCGCACACGCCGCTTCCGTCCAAGTCGAGCTTTACGACAATGTCGGTCTCGCCCGTCTTGCGGGTTACCTCGGCATAGCGGTCCATCTACATCTCCTCCTTCACCAGCGCGGCAAACGCAGCCAGCACCTCGTCGTTTTCCTGCGGGGTGCCCACGGTAATGCGTAGGCAGTCCGCGAGCCCCGGCGCGTAGCTAAAGTCGCGCACCAAAATCGAATACTCGTCGCGCAGACGCTCGCGCACGTGCGTGGCATGCGGCGTGCGCACGAGCACAAAGTTCGCCGCGCTCGGCCACGCCTCCACGGGCAGACCCTCGGCAGCCATTGCGTGCAGGGCACACAGTTCGCGCTCGCGCTCGGATGCAACCTGTGCCACCACGGGTGCGTACGCATCGCGGGCACGCACGCAGGCAAGCGCGGCGGCCTGGCTCAGCACGTTAACCGAGTAGATCTGACGAATCGCCGCAAACACATCGATGACCTCGGGCGCCGCGATCACATAGCCCAGACGCGTGCCGGCGGCGCCAAACGCCTTGGACAGCGTATGCAGAATCACCAGGTTGGGATGCTCGGCGATAAGCCCCTGCGCCGTGGTAGCCGCGCCAAACGAATCGTCCGCAAACTCAACGTAGGCCTCGTCGACCATGACCATGCCGGGGCACGCATCGCACAGCGCCGCGACAAATTCGAGCGGCGCCACGTCGCCCGTGGGATTGTTGGGCGAGGTCACGATGGCCAGGCTGCACTCGGGCGCCGCCGCAAGCACCGCCGCCTGGTCGAGCTCAAAGGTCGCCGGGTCGCGCCACACATCGCGCACCTCGGTCTGACAAAGCGACGCAAAGAACGCATACTCACTAAAGCACGGCGGGCAGTTGAGCAGGGTCCGTCCCGCGCCGCCAAACGCCAGCAGGTAGTTATAGAGCAGCTCGTCGCCGCCGTTTCCCACGCAGATGTTCTCACGCGCCACGCCATGCCAGGCAGCAAGCTCATCGCGCAGGTCGTTGGACATGGGGTCGGGATAGCGGTTGAGCGGCGTGGCAGCCAAAGCCGCGTCGATTGCCTCGCGCACGCCGACCGGCACGGGATAGGTGTTCTCGTTGGCCGAAAGGTTAATGCGCGTGGGCGTAAAGTTGGGATCGTAGGGCTCAATACCGGCCAAGTAGGGCTGGACGAGCCCCTTCATACGCGGCGTGAGTTCGGCCATGTTAGGCCTCCTCGCCGGTCGCGCCAGCGCCATCCGAGCCTGCAGCCGCCAGGTCCACGCCCTCGGTGACCGTCGCGGTCGTATCACCCGGCCAGGCGACCTTGGTCAGGTCGGCCGCGGCCAGAGACTCGGCACTCACGGCATCCTCGCCCTGCTCCAGCACGCGGCGGCGCAGTGCGGCCGAAAGTGCGTGCGCCCACAGGCCCTCGGCCTCAGCCAGACGCTGCGTAGCGGGAGCGTCGGAGAGCAGACCCTCGGGCGTATAGCAAATGACGCTCGAGCGCTTGACGAACTCTTCGACCGAAAGCGGGTTGGAGAACATGGCCGTGCCGCCGGTCGGCAGCGTGTGGTTGGGACCGGCAACATAATCGCCGAGCGGCTCGGAGCTCCAAGCGCCTACAAAGATGGCGCCAGCGTTGCGAATGCCGCCAAGCAGGCCCATCGCATCCTTGCAGTGCAGCTCCAGGTGCTCGGGCGCCACGGTGTTCACGGCCTCGACGGCGGCAGCCATATCGGCGGCCACCACGATGGTACCCTCGTTATCGAGTGAGGCGCGCGTGATCTCGGCACGTGGCGACTGCGCTACTAGAATGTCAATGCCCGCCTCGACCTCGCGCGCAAACTGCTCGTCGCAAGTCACCAGGTAGCAGGCAGCCAGCGGATCGTGCTCGGCCTGGGCCATCAGGTCTGCCGCGACCACCATGGGCTTGGCCGTGGCATCGGCCAGCACGCAGACCTCGGAAGGGCCAGCGACCATGTCGATTCCCACGTCGCCCGAGACAATCTGCTTGGCCGCAGCGACAAAGGCGTTGCCCGGGCCGGTGATCTTGTCGACACGCGGAATGGTCTCGGTGCCGTACGACAGCGCGGCCACGGCCTGAGCGCCGCCCACCATATAGATTTCGTCCACGCCGCCGAGCTTTGCCGCGGCGAGCGTGTAGGGGCTGATCAGGCCGTCTTTTTGCGGCGGGGTCACCATAACCACGCGCTTGACGCCGGCGACCTTGGCGGGAATGGCGTTCATGAGCACCGTGGAGGGATACTGCGCGCGACCGCCCGGCACGTAGATGCCGGCCGCCGCGAGCGGGGTCACCTTAACGCCGAGCATCGTGCCGTCCGCACGCGTGGTAAACCAGCTCTGCTCGACCTCGCGCTGGTGGAATTCGCGAATCTGACGCGCGGCCTTCTCGAGCGCAGCGACAAAGGCAGGGTCGAGACCTTCGAGCGCGGCATCGATCTGCTCCTGCGGCAGGCGAAAACTCTGCAGCTCGACACCGTCAAAACGCTGGCAGTAATCGCGCACTGCGGCATCGCCGTTGGCACGCACGTTGGCCACGATATCGCGGGCGGCGTCGACGATGTTTTGCGGCAGCACGCCCTTGCGGTTGAGCTGGTTGGTAACGAGGCGCTCACCGGGAGCAAGCTTGATGGTCTTCATTTCGGTATCCCCTATCGGTTGAGGTTGTGTTTGAAAAACGAGATGCCGGGCAGCGGCACCAATCGGTCCGCAGCCCGGATATGGGGGCGCCTGTGCGTGCTCGCGCTATTGTGCCGAGCCCGCAACGGGCTCAAAATGCTTGTCCTTCACGGCAGCAGCCAGGCGATCCGCCAGGTTGCGAACGCGCGGATCCAGGCGAGCGGCACCCGGGTTGACAAAGAAGCGGGCCGTGCAGTCCATAATGCGACCAGTAATAACCAGGTCGTTGTCGCGCAGCGTGGCGCCCGTGGCGGTAATATCCACGATGCGATCGGTCATGCCGACAATGGGGCCCAGCTCGATGTTACCGTGCAGCGAAACGATGTCGGCGTTCACGCCGCGCTCGGCATACCAGGCACTCGCGATGCGCGGGTACTTGGTTGCCACGCGAAGCGAACCGCGGCGGGCATAGTTGCGCTCGGCCTGACCGGCGCGCCACGCGGGCTCCGCCTCGATAAAGGTGCACAGGCCATAGCCCAGGTCTACCAGCTGCAGCAGGTTGAGGTCTGCCTCAATGAGCGAGTCCCAACCGCAGATGCCGCAATCGGCACCACCGCAGCCCACAAAGGCGGGCGCGTCGCTGGGGCGCACGATGACAAACTCGATATCGCCGACCGCGCCCTCGCCGGCACGCGTGTCGCGGCCGCGCACGATCAGGTGACGGCCGGGGTCACGCAGCTCAGAGACATCCAAGCCCGCGGACTCAAGCACGTCGAGCGTGTCGGCCTTGAGCGAGCCCTTGGGCACGGCAATGCGCAGCGGACCCTCGGCGCCACAGCCCGCGGCGTGATCGCCATCGGAAGCGGCATCCTCGGCCGAGGTGCGCGCGGCCTCCAGGCGCTCGAGCGAAAAGGCGAAACCCGCCGCCGGCACCTCGATGCCGTCGCCAAATGCGCCGGTGAAGATGGAGTCATAGCGTCCGCCCGAACCGACCGGATCGGGCAGTCCGCCCGCATAAGCCTTAAAGACCAGGCCCGTGTAGTAATCGAAAGAGTTCATGATAGAGAAGTCGAACGACAGCACCTGGGCGTCCTCGAGTGCCAGGCCCTCGACCAGGGCACGCAGCTCGCGCGTCAGCGGCGCGACGATACCGGCAGCCTCCAGCAGCGCGTCCACGCGGTCGAGCACCTCGGCACCGCCGTGCAGACGCGGCAGCTCGCTAATGGCGGCCTTGACGGCATCGGACTCGACGCTTACCGCCACGCGGGCATCGAGGCCCACAAAGTCGTTGGCGTGCACGCAGCGCAGGGCCTCGGCGGCCAGCTCGCGATCCTCGCACGCCGCAAGCAGCTCCTTAAACGGACGCACGCCACCTGCGATAATGCGCGCATCGGGCAGTGCCAGCTTACGCACCGCCTCGGCCACGAGCGAGACGATCTCGACATCGCCCGCGGTGTCGCCTACACCGATAAGCTCAAAGCCCAGCTGCGTAAACTGACGCGAGCCACCGGCATTGCGTTGGCACTCGCGGACCACCGGCGCCTCGTAGCGCAGGCGCAGGGGCAGGTCGGCCGCGCGCATGCGAGTCGAAACCAAGCGAACGATCGGCAGCGTGTTGTCGGGACGAACCACCAGCAGGCGGCCATCATCGTCAAAGAGCTTAAACGGCGTGTCCGCAATGCGGCCGCCCTCCTCGAGCGAACCCTTGTCCTCGAGCAACGGCGTTTCGACCGGCAGGTAATGATGCTCCCTGAAGCAGCCCTTCACCGTCAGCGCAATCTCCTCGCGCGCCTGAGCCTCCTCGGGCAATATGTCCCGGAATCCCCACGGTGTGGCCGTCATCTGGTGAGCCTCCTCATGCTGTGCTTCATGTAGAACAGAAGACCGGCATAGCTCCGCCGGTCTTCTGGGTACTTTAGCATACCAGAGTGTTTGCGGGGAGAATCGTCCTCCTCGGCTCATAGCGTATTCATTTGGAAACATAGGGGAAAGCGCGTCCCGCCCGCCAGCCAAAAACTGGGATGCGGTTTCCGGTTGAGGTCCTCAGCGGAAAGTGTGTCCCATTCTGAGCGCCTGTTCTGGGATGTGCTTTCCGCCAGAAGACTCAAGCGGAAAGCACGTCCCGTTTCTCAAAAAGCGTCAAACGCCAACTCGGCGCCCTGTCCCACCTAGACGCCAATCGCACGACGATACTCTGCCATTACCTGCGCATCGGCAGCTGCGGGGTCGGCGAAATAGCGCCCGTCATAGGTCTCGGCCGAAACAACTCCGCGATAG
>UMGZ01026797.1_pt1 | contig 17316 bp, 19 predicted proteins | sample 1965421 | NCBI WGS metagenome assembly UMGZ01 (sample SAMEA4836087, study PRJEB28245) | human gut metagenome | biome: gut microbiome; material: fecal sample | place: Denmark | collected 2008
AGTCATATCCTTATATTTACCAAAGCCAATCTTGTCATCAAGACCAAGAACTTTAACAGATTCTGTAGTCTTCTCACCTATGATGTCCAATAACATCCATGAGCCACACCCACAACATGGTATTGGTTGCGGTTCAGTATCATTCTTGGTGCACCAACTGTGTTCTGGGTCATTCTCGTAGGCATCAGCTCTTTCTCCATTACGATAATAAAAGCCGAATACATTTCCAAACTTACCGCCTCTCCCATGTGGTTCGACTCGTACCACCTCTACATATTGATTACGATACCAGTCTGAAACTCTTCCATCAGGAAATCTTTGGGCAGTAAATGGCAATGCTCTACCTATGTTGTAGTAAATCTCCGTCAGATTTTGATGTGGATATTTGCAATTTACCGCATCAATCAGCGTTTTCTTTTCTTCTTCAGTCATATTCTTTATTTGTTATTTTAGAATAGTAACATCTATCATCTTGTCTGCGGAAAGACTTTGTCAAGTTCTTTTTTGATGGCTTTATAAGCTAATTTTTGGTCTTGTGAAATAGACCAACCTATACCACTGGATTTTATAACTGCGATACTTTGATTTGTATCATAGTCATAAAAACTTATTGAAATATAAGTATGTCCACCATCCCATTTCTCTGTTTTTACATTTATTTTGGGGGATGCAACTTTTTCACCAAAAGCTATAAGCGTTTTCGCCTTTTCTGCAGACACCACCTGTAACTTTTCTGAAATTTCATTCTGAACCATCATCAACATATCTGCTAATTCAGCATCCCCCTCATCACCAGTTCCAAATACAACATACTTATATTTTGATATGTCTGTTCCACTTAATACTGTAGTTGTACTCTTGGAAGAAGCACACGACACAAAAACAGAGACGATGGCTATCAACATAAAATAGGAAAAGTACTTTTTCATAAATTGCAAATTATTATAAATCCTCACCGTTAGCATGATTGTATCCATTGTCATAGAACATTGTTATATAGTATTCTCCATAACTTTCACAAATTCTAAACCATACAGGTTTCATAAACATCATTTCCATGCCTATTTTTATTGCTGTATTTTGAATTTCCTTCGTTATTTCTTCTGACGGATTTTTTAATTCAGCCTCTGTGTATTTGCTTAACAACTCATTACGTACTTTCTTTTGTAAAGCCAAAGTGTCGACTTTCTCCATATTGGGAACTTGATAAAACAAAGCATCATAGTTCTTTTTGTTAACAGTCATTTCATACGAAATGTTTTCCTCATCAGACAAAGTGTATTTATCAAGCGAAGTGTACCGTTTGTTATTTTCAAATTGGCTCACAAGCTTATTGAAACGAATCTTTATATTCGCCTCATTTTGAGTGTTTGCATCACACAGCATGATTCTATACACTTTATTGTTGTTTGTTGCTATGTAAACATGAACATCAGTTCCATTGAATTCTCCTTCCAAGAACTCATTTGCACCTACTTTCTTTGGCACAAAACCTTTACTTACCAGTTTTTGTTTCATCTCAGATTTAAAACCATCTACTGGTATACCCAAAAATGTTGTCACGTCATTTTGCGCAGACATACTTATAGCCATAATAGCCATAATGTAAAATAAAAATATTCTTTTCATTGTTTCTTTTTTTATCTTGGTCCTAAAAACTTATCCCCCTTACATAGCATGTAACATATATTTTCCCCACATATCCAAGTTCATATAATTTTTGGACAACAGCCGCAGCAAGAATTCCTGTTCCTGCTCCTGCATCTAAAATTTCTCTTTTCTGTTTTGAGAGGTCAAAACAGAAAAGAGAAGCCATAAACTTAGCTGTGGTCGAATTCGTAAAGAATTGACCATACTTCTTACGCTTTGCCTTAGGGACAGAAGCGATAAAACGTTCTGTATTTTCTATTACTTCATTTAGCATTTTACTCTTCCATTGTTTTGTCAACGATTAAGTCTTTCAGTTCAACAGATAACAATTTTGCAATTTTGTATAAAGTGTCTAAGTTTGGCTGTTGTCTATTGCAACAATATGCATTAGTTGTACTAAAACTCTTGCCAAGTTGTTCTGCAAGCCATTTTTGTGACAAATCCTTTTCGACTAAAACCGTTTTTATTCTATTCAACTTCATTTTATATATTTTGTCTGCAAAGATACAAAATAATATTCTAAATATAGCATTATATGCTATAAATATTCAACATAGAGATAAAAATCTTGTCTTTTGCAGTTTTGAAGCATCAAAAATCTTAAGATTTTCTAAAAACAAGGGAAAAATATGCTTTTTTCGGAAATTAGATTTATCTTTGCACTTGAAATCAAAGCGTTCTTTGTATATTGCAAAGTTGGGAAAGAAAAAGAATAGAGCTCGTTTCTAAATCGTTAGCAGTTACATTCTTTAAAGAACCTAACATACTGACATTCAATCAATAAAAGATTTTGCTGTGACTCCTCATGTGGAACGTCAGGCTCGGGCGATGGTCGTCGTGGAAGGGGCAGAGGCTCTTGTGGCGCTCGACGCGGAGCCCCACCCGCTCCGCCACCTGCTCTATGGGCAGGTCGCGGAGCCGCTGGAGGGTCAGTCGGTCGAGCATGGCTTGCGGCTTTTGCGTGAGGCGGGCATGCCCGTCAGATACTCCTGCGTCTTGGTGTAGAGCCCCGTCTGGGCCGAGTAGGTGACGAAGCGGCGCGTTTTCCAAACACGAAGTTGGCGATTCGTGCCGTCCTTGTCCTTGCCCACGCTCAAGCGCAGGGCTTCCAGCTGCTGCTCGCTGAAGGTCTCGGGCAAGTCCTCCAGCATATTCTTCACGCCGCCCTGTCGCTCCTGCTCCGTGGGCATTCCGCCCTGTCCGAACATGTCGCCGAAGACTTTCACTTTGGACCACAGGTCGTAGTAGCAAAACCACTCCACCATCTCGCCGATAGACTTCGTCCAGGACTGGTCGTTGAGCACCCATAGCACGGCCCCCTTCTTCCAGGCCGAGAAGATGCTGCGGTGGGAGAGGTCCCAGAGCATGTCGTCGTCGGTCATGTCGCCCAACTTGGCCATTTCCTCGGCCAGCTGGTCGGCCAACTTGTTGAGCGGTCGGATCGTGAAGGACCCCTTGCAGTTGGTCAGCCTGAGCAGGCAGGCGTCGAGCTTCGTGAGAAACTCGTCGCTATAGGATCCTTGGCGCGGGATGCGTCCGCTGCGCTCGCCCCGCTCCTTGTAGGCGAAGGGGATGCGGCCGAAGAATCCGTTGGTCAGGTCCTTCTTGTAGAACTGGCGTGCCACCTCGGGCGTCGAGGTGAAGGTGATGTTGACGCGCAGCACGGGGTTGCCCGTCACGCCCTCTGCCGTGGCACGCAGCGCTCCCGCCCGCTGCTGGTCGTAGATGTTGCGCACCATTTGGCTCACCTGTCTGTGGCCTCCGAACATGCGGTCGGCCATCTCCACCTCGGGCAGGTTGACAAACTGCGTGCGCCCGCCCAGTTTCTCCAGCGCCATGGAGTTTTGGATGAAGGCCGCGTTGGTCATGTCGGCCGGCGGATACCAGAAGGCCACGTCGGGGCGCTCGGGCTTCTCCTTGTTGGCCCCCTTGGTCTTCATCTGTCGTTGCCAATCGACGAGCTTCTGAAACTCCGTCTCGTCGTGCTGGCGAAAGCTGCGCATCACGGCCTCTACGAGACGTGTGAATTGTGCCTTGCCGATGCCCGAGGGGCCTATCAGGTGGCCCATCTGCCCACAAGGCTCATAGAAGTGGTTGTCAGAGTACTTGAACCTAACGCCAGTTATCAGCGAGGCCATGACGGGAAGGATCATCGCGGCAATAGGTTCGCGTATCTCTGCCGACGTCTGCGACAGGGCCAAAGTGAGCGTGTGGGTCCCCTTGCCCAGTTTGGGCATCTTGGGGGCCGTGGGGCTGAAAATGTTATAACTCATTGATTCTTAATATTTTTTTGTTGTTCTATTCTTGTTGCTTCTTTCTCGTTGTTTCAGTGTTTCAATGTTTCAGTGGAAAAAACGAGGGGGTCTGTTTTTCGCGCCTCTCTTTTCTTTCTCTTATATCTTATTGATTATTAATTAGTTATATAGATATATATAGAGAGTGAGAGAGGATAGGGGTATCATTTTTTGCATTGAAACATTGAAACATTGAAACATTGAAGCGCTGCGAAGCCCATGTTTTCTCTTGGCGATACGCATGGGCCTTGGCAGGCGGAGGGCGAGAGAGGTTGCCTCAGCGGCCTGGCGTCCGCCCTCCGTTTGCCTGGGGCTTACTCCTCTGCGCAGTCCTCCTCCTCTCCAAGGCCTCTGCCCGAGGCGAAGACACTCATTCCTCCGCAGTCCTCCTCCTCTCCAAGGCCTCTGTCCGTGGCGAAGAGCTCGCTGAGGTCGAAGCCTTCAACCTCCGCCAGGGCCATAGCCGCCTCGTGCTTGCCCACGACCATCAGTAGCTCGCAGGTCGTATTGACGGCATAGTCGCCAAGTTTCCCGGCCCCGATGCCCTTCGTCCGTTTGAAGGTCGGATAGACCGTGCCGTCGGCTCTGCGCTTGACGTTGATCCATTGGCCCATGTAGATGCTCGGGTTGCGGCGTGTGGCCTTTCTCTGCTCCGTGGCATTCTCCACGAAGGTGAAGTGATCCTCGCCGTCGCGCGTAATCATCCCGTCGAGATACTCGCCCAGCTCCATGCGCCCCTGTTTCTGCGTGACGAGTTTCAGGTCCACGTCCAGCTCCGTGTTGGGGTAGAGGCCCGTCCACGTCCTGCCAGCGGCTGCGCTTTCCGTGCGCATGTTTTCCGTCCATGTGCTGCCTGCGCTTTCCGTGCCATGCTGGCCCGACCGTGTGCAGCCCGAGCAAGCGCTGCCTGCGCCCGCCTGGCCCGTCCATGCCCTGCCCGAGCGGTGGCGGCGGGCCCGTGCGAAGGGCGCCTGTCCGTTGAGGAGGTCGTTGATGATGTCGTTGATGAGCCGAGGCTCCTGAGTCCGTTCTGTCTGCTGCGTGACGCGCAGAATTCTTTTTTGTCTCATGTTTTAAATGAAATATGAAAAACCCTCTCTGGTACGAATGGCAGTCGAAGAGGTTTCCGTGCCACCCTGCTTTAGTACCATCATTCCCCGCCCCCTGCTTTCGAACGCAAGAGGGCGGGTAGCCGCGGGAGATCCCGAACGACGAGTGCAAAATTACGGTCTTTCTTTGGAGGGGCATTAGGGGTATAATATTTTACATGAATTATTCACCCGTGTTTATTCACCCAAAACACACGCAACGTATTGTCTGTGTTAGGGTTTCGTGGTATGTAAAAAAACGCAGGTGAATAATTCATTGCTGAATTATTCACCTGCAGATGGATAGGTTTTAGGTTAAACTGCTCTAGAAACAACAGATACGTTATACTACGACCATCGGAAATAGTTCATTACATTAAACAAGATTTTTCTGCTTCTTCAAATGCTTTTGAGTATTTGCAAGGCTTGTGATTGCAAGTTTTCAAGAATAGCCAGCTTTTTCCGCAATAAATAATGTATCTTTGCGCACAAGAAGTATCTCACCTTTAAATTTTCAAGAAGTCGTATGAATAATTTATCAGAAACAATCCTCAATTATGCCAAGGAGGTCAACCTTCATGGCAATAATCTTATCTATTATAGATATAGGAATAAAAATCCTGGTCAGTATGAAGGGGCAGCAATTTATTTTTCAATCGCTCATGGTGACTTGTATAACACTGTACATCAACATGGTGGCATGTCTCTTATCAATTGCCCTGATGAATCAAAGAAAGAAATAGGAATGGCATATATGAAAATAGCTCAGATATATAAGGCCAGTAAAGAAGATTGGTATGTTAATTCTGTTTCAGCAGAAAATGCGTTCTATTGTTTAGTTCGATATTATAAGAGTACAGGTGATAGTAGTTCTATACCTTTTTTGTTTATGCTATTGAAGGCGAACAAGAATCTTTTATCAGACAAGTTTAAAGCTAGCTGGGACAAGCTAAATCCAGAAGTATTTAATCTTCCTTTTGGCCCAGGCCTTGTGGAAGAAGCCATGTTGTCCGCATGCCTAAGGTATTATCATATATATGTCCTGCACTATATGCTCACAATATCTTATGATATAAAGCAGGGGAAGCCGTTTGTAGAGGATAAGGCATTTACTTTCTTATATCCGAATTTCAGTAATACGGTCAATTCGTTTATGGAGATGTATGCAGATTATGATAGAGACGAGTATGCCAAAGACAGAGAAGAATTGGGGAAGACCTACTTCGATACAATATATGATTTATGCGAGCAAGTCCTAAAAGATTTTTAAAAAACAGACTCCAGTCTTGACACTTCAGATGGGGGCCTTTTTATGAAACGGTTAATCCCGTTCTTAATCCTTAAAATATGTATAATTCTTCTCTTGTTGCGTGATTATTATGTAAAGGAAGGTTAAATATTGAGTCTCATTGCGTACTTTTTACACAAAAAGTTTGGAGCGAATTGGTGTTTTATTTTACCTTTGCGTTGGATTTACACAAAGTAGATTCGCAACAATAATTAAAAGACAATTATTATGGGTATTTTAAATTTTGGGAACAAGAAGAAAGAGAAAAGTTCTGCAATGATTGCTACATTGCCAGTTACGAATCAGTCAACGTCAGCTACAGAAGAAGTTGAGGCCACTCAGCCAACTCCTGATGCTACGAAAGAAAAGAAGCCTTTGACAGTATCTTATGCTACAGGATGGCCTATTGATGTGATCTATGGCTATCTGCAAAAGAACAACGAGGAGAAAGGCTTCAGCGATGCGCTGGTTAAGAGTGACCTTGCCTTCCGTGACATGAACATGAATATTATCCGAAACAAGATTCTTATGGTGTTCAGGGAGATTAACCTGAATTACGATGTGATGAAGTGTAAGCTGGAGATCAACATGGAAACATGTAGCGCTGCCGGACTACTCTCAACAGTGTATGAACTGGAAAAATCAATGTCAATCATCAAGGCTCACCAAGCAGAACTGCAAGAGCTGGAAGACAACTTCAGAAACAGCCAAAAAGAGGCATCCATTCCGCTTCAGTCCTACGAATGTGGTTTCCTTAGAGGAATTGCAACCATCGCATTGGGCAACCCTTCAAAAGCGACAACCATTCCGCAGATGACTATTCCAGAGAACGCCAACAAGGTAGCAACCGCTTAGTACTCTTTCTGAGAGAATAGGTAGCAATAAGTATCACGTTTAATACTATATGATTATGAATTGGTGGGTTTTATTTGGATGTAAACTGACAGGTTGGAATTCGGATGTATTGGCACAGTGTTCGGAGGCAAGCCGTTCCCAGTTGAGTAAATACACCTCAGCTTTAGTTATCCTCTTCTTGATCTGGGGTATAACCGGATTCTGCTTCGCCCAGAGGTATATTGGACTGCCTTGGTGGGCATGTCTTTTCGTCTCATTGTTCTTCATTACGATTGTAATCATGATAGAAAGGCAGATTATACTGGCCAGCGAGAAAACAGTCTCTATGGTATTGTTCAGAGGTATCATCGCTCTTATTATGGCAATTGTTGGATCAACAATCTTTGACCAGACCATGTTTGGAAAAGATATAGAAAAACAAATGACGAACACTATTGAAAAGCAAGTTGCTGAACTGACTCCCAAACGTGTTCGCATCATTGATGAGAAACTATTGGCTCTTCATGCAGATATCGATTCCCTTACAAGGGTTAACGAAGGACTGCAGGCAGAAGTCAACGCGAGTCCCTTTATTATCCAGAAGAGTGTCACAAGTACGCCAAACAAGATTGCTATGCCCGATGGAACAGTTAAAACAGAATACACAACTGCTGTAACAACCAACCAGGTCGAGAATCCGAAGCAAAAAATCATTGACACGAATAGTAAGACGCTAGACAATTTGGCTTCTCAGGAGCAGTTCTGGATAAAAAAGAAGCAGACGATAGAGGAAGATACTCGCAAGGATTGCAAGGCAAGTGTAGGCTTTTTGGAGGAGCTGGAGGCTATGTGGACTATTATTACAACGAGGAAATTAGCTGGAGGGTTCTATGCTCTGTTCTTCTTCCTCTTAATGAGCTTAGAGATGTTCGTAGTAGCTAGTAAGGTTGGTGACAAGGAGTGTGATTATGATATAGCCATCAAAGGAGCACAGCGTGTGAGAATCGCACAATTCAACAACACCTTTAATCGTATAGGCAATCAATAGAAAACTTACTAAGTACTTCATAATAATTGTTGATTAGTGCGTCTGCTGACGTGTTCGGCGGGCGCACTATTTACAAAAAAGAGGTCTTAGTGTAAAATCTACGCAATAAAATTTGCAAGAATAGAATATAATGTTTACCTTTGCAGCGTAAAAGGAACTATTTTACATAGACGATATGAAATTCAACGAAAAAAACAAGAAATGGGAATCTCCCTTCTGGCATCCTGCGGTGACCACAGATGCCGTGGTGTTCGGATTCGACAAAGAAGACCGATCGCTCCAGGTGCTCCTGATCAGGAGGGGTAATGCCAAGCCTGGCGAGGCGCCTGCTTTCGAAGGTTATTGGGCTCTCCCAGGCGGTTTTCTCCAAAAGGAGGAAACGACTGATGAATGCGTTCACAGAGAGTTGTTTGAAGAGTCGTCCATGAAATTGTTCAATAACGAAAGCGGCATTAGGCCGGAGTTTATAGAACAACTGAGAACATATTCCGCACGCGGAAGAGATCCCCGTGAATTCGTCATCACCGTCGCCTACTACGCACTTGTAAAAAAAGAAAAGTACGAAATCAAAGGAGGTGATGATGCCGTCGAAGCCAGATGGTTCCCGGTCGATGTTCTACCTGAACTGAAGATAGCATTCGACCATGCTCAGATCATTCAAGATGCAGTAGAAATGCTGCGTGAAAGGATCCACTTCGAACCAATCGGATTCCACCTGCTCGACAAGGAATTCACCATGCCTCAATTGCAGAATATATATATTGCGATATTGGATCCTTCCGAGGAAGACAAAAACTTGCGAGACAGAAGGAATTTCCCCAAGAAAATGCTGAAGCTCGGCTATATCAGGGAAACAGGCAAAAAGCTGACAGGCAACCCCTATCGTTCGCCCAAGTTATATACTTTTGACGAAGAGGCGTATGCTGCCGCAAAAAAGATTGGCATGAGACTGGAATTCTAATCATAGATCTGCGTGGACCTCTCTTATCCGGAGAGGTTTAAAAGGCGCCAGTTTTCAATGTGTACCCGTTACGCATTGGCTCTCGTAAAACAGAGTCATTTCTGTTGTCTATAACCAAAATTTCATTGCGTAAAACTTACGATAAGTAATTAACATTTAAAAAAAAGCAATTATGGAAAGATTTGATGACATTTGTCCGGAAAATGAGTTCGAGGACAAGAATTACAACGAGGAGTACGATCGGGAATACTCTTTCGATCAAGGCTACGAGTGGACCGAAGAAGATGCTTGGGATGCTCTGACCGACGGCATGTATGGTGATATGCCAAGCAATCCGTTGGAATACGATGCAATGATGGATGCCATGGGCTTTTAACATAATCCGTTCGAATATGAAAAAGACTATCACAAAATCAAAGCATAAGACTGCTCCAAAGGACAACCATGTCCAGCGCGTTTTCAATCTGATCATTCTCGACGAGAGTGGATCGATGTCAAGTATTGCAGGACAGGCGATAAGCGGACTCAACGAAGTCTTCCAGACCATCGGAAAGGCTCAAAAAGAACATCCGGGACAGCAGCATTTTATCTCGTTCGTGACTTTCAACAGCGCAAAGATCAGAACAGTCTTTGATCGCCAAGCGGTAAGATCCGACAAGGAAATCAAGTGGACTGACTATATGCCGAACAGTTGCACCCCGTTGTATGATGCGATGGGAGAATCTCTGAACAAATTGAAAAAGCACGTTGGTGATGATGATGTCGTTTTGGTGACAATCATTACTGATGGCTACGAGAATGCTTCAAGAGAATATAGCGGGCATGGTATCAAGAGACTTGTAGCAGAGCTGAAAGAGAAAGGTTGGGTCTTCGCTTATATCGGCACTAATCAGGACGTGGATGCGGTTGCTGACGACATGGGGATTGGTAGCAGAATGTGTTACCAATATTCCCCCGAAGGTGCAGCCCGGATGTTTGCACAAGAGCGCGTTAGTAGGAAAAGGTTCTTTGACAGGCTGGCAACTCAAGGTAAAAGTATTATAAAGGATAAGCGCTTTGACTATTTTGAGTCGGAAGAAGATTCAGAGAAAGAGCCAGAAACTGCTCGGGACAAGATTGGCGATACTGCTTCTCCCAGCGATAGCCAGGAAGCGGAAGGTAAGGATTGGCAGGAGGCCGGCCAGGAGCAAGTATCTTCAGAAGACAACGAAACGGCAGAAGGCCCCGAAAGGCCAAAGACCTTTTTGGGGAAAATAATGAATGGTATTAGGGCTATGATATGTCCTAAAAAATGATTTTTTAAAAGTATGGAAAAGGTAAAAATGTTAGGCGCTACGCCATGTGCCATTGCAGCCTGTATGTGTCCCATTCCTGGAGATATAGCAAAACGTTGCCATTCTCTCACTTTGGACAGAGAATCTCAGAGATGTCAAGGATAGATGGTGTGAATTAATAGAAGTGAGAACCGTATAAATTGTGAAAATCATGAATATTTGGATAATCGTTGCACTTTACTGGATCGTCTGTTGCGTTTTGGTATATGTGCTTGCACATATAAACGGACAAGTGGCTTATCGCAGAATGATGAAGCAAAAGACTACCTTTTGGGAGCATCTGCTCATCGTCCTATTTAGCCCATTGGCAGCTCCTATTATGCTATTTGCCACAGCGTATCATGGCTGCATCAATCTGTATTATAGAAACCGTCCAAGACCGCTGCCCAAAAAGATGAAAAAGTATATGAAGAAAGATTGCGTGTTGGACGAGAACAATCAGACCGTCTCATTGGCGGAGTACAACTACAGGCATAATACGGACTATACCTTGGATGATGTCTATGGCAAGGGTTATGTTGAATCGTTGACCGAAAAAGAGCGGGCTAGTATCGCCACAGAATTCAAGGAGCATGACGAACCGGAGGAGGTTCATGAGAGCATACCAGACTTACCAGATGTAGGAGAAATATGGTTGTGAGAAGATTTGCCCTTTGGGTACTTTCGTGGATTTTGAAAATCTTCCCGACTCAAATGCTGAGCATGCGTGGTTTGATCTAACAGCAAGAAGAGGAAGGAAAATTCATCTTATTAAGGTGTCATTGTGGCATATATTTCTGAAACATGTTGTAAATTTTGGCACCCAGAGAATTTCTCTGGGGCCTATCCTTATAGATTCTCAGGATTGTCAATATTAAGAATAAACTGAATAGGAATCATTCCTTTGATCATTACTTCCGACTGGTACTGCCAATAATCAGGGTCACTACTATCGCAATAGTTTTTTTGCGTTGCTTTTATGTCTACCTTTTGCAAATCTTCAAAAGCGGGACCGTGTTTGTGATCCTGTCGAGTGGCCTCTATATCCGTAAACAGGGTGTCGTACAATTCTGCGACCTCTGCACTTATCCTAAGAAGTACAAGATCTTTGTCTTCTTTTTTGCGTTCTTCTATTTTGGGTAGATACCTACAGAAGCTAACACGAACATAATCTTCAAGATTGAAGGCAGCATCTATATCTCTTGATTTGCTCATGTCAATGGTCTTTGGCATAACGATGCCACGAGTAAGACATTGGCGATATGACAACAAGCCTCCCTCCCTCTTAATGGAAGAAAGTTTGTCCCGTTCTGTAAAATGATAAAACCATTTCACTCCATTCTCTCTTAAATACTCTCTAATCCGAACCCTATCTTCTTTGTATTTAAGATCATGCTCGACCCAACGCACATCTTGTATATTATTCGGAATGGATAATATATTTTGAACCGTGTCCCAACTTAGGCAATATTTGCCTTTTGTGTAATTACAGTAAAGTTTCCAAGCAGTATCTTCACTTAGTTTCTTACCCGAGCCATATGTGTGGCTTATCATAGACTCGTCTTTGAAATATTGATCTTCTATCTCCCTTTTCTGTTTGACGTATACTGAGTTTGAACCAACGATGCCTTCGTTGTAAGCTATTTGATGCAAATCTTTCAAGTCTGCATATTTCATTCGTGCAATATCAACTTCTGATAGCCCCAGCTGGTAAAAAAAATGTGGAAAACAAGAAAGTAAATACGTCCTTGCTTCATAAAAATGAATCCGGTCTTGTATTCTTATTGGCATTTTCTTTGCATGGTGTGACGGACTATTCTGTGTCCCTTTATCATTCCAATATACGACACGTGATGCAAACAGATAACAAAGTTCAACCATGGATCCAAAAATCTCATTGGTTCCATCAGCATTTGAAGAAGGACTATTGTCATGGCATATCTTTACCACATCTTCCAAAGCTTCTGCACATCCATACACTCCTTCACTATTGTTCCAAAAAATATTTGGTGAAGAGAAAATATGATGGAAGACATGAGAATAGAAAACCATAGCAGTTGGATAGATCTTGTATTTAAGATATCTTCCACCTATTTCCGCATCAATATATGGATGCATACAGCCGATGTATTGGGACAGGAACTTTTGACAATCATCCACAGCAAGGTTTTTTCTGTAAAAATTTTCCTTTGCGTCATAGAAAAAATCTGTTAGCAATACTAAATCATTAATTTGTTTCTCGGTACTAACAAAATGAAGAGCTGCCTCATGCTTTTCCATTTTGTCTTGGAAGTATCTTTTTACAGAGTTGACAACAAGCGCCATAGCCTTGTCACTCTTTAGGGGTTTCTCATACTGCTCTTCAAATAAAGATATCACCTCTGTAAGATTGGGGTTCGAGAAATAGTCTTTAAGGAAAATGTCCAGTTGGGGCAAACGATGTATGAGGGAGTCGAGGTGTTCTCTTTCGTGTATGCTCATTATTTTTTCCCACGCAGGAATATCAAGACTTTCACTTTTATAGAAGGAAGCCTTTGTGTCTGGGGTATGGTTAGCTTCTAAAACTAATTTCTTGAATTTACTCCGTAATACATTAATGTTAGCTCCTATACCAAACGTGTATTTCTCGATGTCTTTAAGATGAGAAATATATGCAATCATGAGATCTTCAAAATCGTCTCTGATATGATCCCTGATAAACACAGCTAACCCCGGAAGTTTATTTATGATCTTCCCTAATTCGTCATTTTCAAGAACCCATGAGATGTCAGTCATATCAAAAACTATTTCTGTAGTTCTCTTTCATAAACTCTGATATATTGGGCTGAAAGAATTCCTTGAGAGAAGTGAAATCATCATTGGGAATCGCTGAGCAAACTTTTCCAGATACAGCCTCCAAAGCCTCTTTTGCAGATTTTCCTGCTAGAATATAAGCAATATAAAAAAGAACACAAGCATCATTTAGCTGTTCAAACACATAAATGAATTCAAGTTCACGCATGGCATCATCTTTGATTTCTGCTTCATATGCCAAGCGTTTGTAGAAATGGTAATTAACAGTTCCGACCATTTCGTCATTTGGCATATTACGTAACCAACCAATCAGATTGGGCGTGATATTTTCAGCCATACCCTTATAGAAAGCTTCTACATATTGAGTTGCTTCTTCTATGTCGTTGGAGTCTAACATCTCTCCCTTCTTAAACGCATCGTATATAAATTTAGCACAAAATGCGCGGAACATAATGTTAATCAGCAACTTCCAATGAACGTATGTCTTGCGTTCATAAGAGTGCTTCCATTTGCAAATATTGCTAATGGCAATATGAAAATCCGTCCGTATGTCAACCGTGTCCATACCGTAATAATTGATAGTTTATGTTGCAAAGATACCATTTTTTTAGCGAAAAGTGTAACGTCTATGGGTTAAAGTGTGTTAAATTATAATCTAAGCAGGCGGCTTAGGCATTATCAGAGAGGATGAGAGTTCTTTTTCTCATTTTTTATCCGTATATTTGCAGCATAAACGACAATATGGTGATACTAATTTCAGATTACAGCAAGCATGATCGATGTAGAATTTGATGACTTGTATTATGTTGATGAAGCAGGTTTTGATGATACCATTATCAATGATGACTCATTTGCGGAAGCATTTGGTACACCAGATATGTACCGGCCTGATACATCAAGAAGATATACTGATAAAGAACTTGACAGTATGACACTCAATGAGCGCCTTAAAGAAAGATTAAGGTGTTCAAAGGAGAAGAACGTTTTAGGACAAAGAGACATTTTTACCTATGAATTTAAGAAATATGGTGTTTCCGCGTCAGATACCATTCTACCCACAATTTCGTTCCTATATGCGAAAACAAACGCACTTCATGAACTTGAAAAATTATTAAAAGAGAACTCGTACATATTATTTGATTTGGATCCTGACAAATTGCCTATTTCCGAATTCTTCATCCAAATCGGCGCTAAGTATCCAAATCTAGATGAAGATGAACTGCGTCAATTAGAGGAATTCTATAATGACACAAAATTCTGCACTATTATAGACGAACTTCTATACGACAAAGAGAAACTGCCAAGAACAATAAAAGGGATTACACGTCATAAAATCAAAGATAAAAATGAAAGTTTCCCCAACTCTTTATTAGATCTTGTATACAATGCATTTGAATTGAACTCTTTAGTGGACGAGGATTGTGAAGATACTGTCTGGGCAGTATACAACAGAAGAAAAAATACGATCATCAGAAAAGCCTACAAACAGATAGGGATTGGTGAATGTGTGGCATCAGGTAGAATTAACACATACGTATTCTTCAATTTGATAGAAGAAAAGTATGGGGAAGAGTGCCTTAATTACTTTATTAAAAGAGTAATGGAACTCCATTCTTATTATAAGAATACAAATTCGTCCGATTTTAGAAAACTAAAGAATGTGCGGGTAAGCTATGGGTACTTATTTAGATATGCTCGTGTAAAAAGCGAATCTGAAAAGAACTTGCAAGATATACGACACATCATAGCACTCGCTTTCTTATTGGAAATGAACAATATTAACAATTAATTGCGTAAAATATGCCAGAATTAAGATTAGAGATGTACAAAAAGACCATTTCACCTTTGTACAAAATTACCCATCCTGACCAGTACAGGATGTACGAAGAAGTCCTCTCTTTTGAAGGAGGATATTCTTTTGCTTCAAAAGATGAACTTACCGTTCGCAAAACAGATGGTACGACATTCCGTACTTCACTTAGACATTATGAGTCTGACTTTTTGACAGAAAGCTATGTCGGTAGGTTGAGCAATGGTGAGCAGTTCCGCTTTATTATCGCCAGCGAAAACAATCCATTAACCTTAATAGATGGTCCGATGGTGACATTCGGAAGTATGTCTCCTTCAGGTTGGGCGGTTCACTACATGTTAAAACCATAAACAATGTAACTATGGGTTTTTTGATATATTCAAAAGTTCTTCTCCATCTTCGGAAATGTTTATAAAAAAGAATTTGGAAACAAGTTATTCATTACACTATATAGGCGCTCCGCTTTTGGATTACAACCATACCTGGTGTCATTCGCAGAATTAATCAGAAACCAATAAACGACCCACGTCTTTAAGTATTGGCCCCAGAGATATTCTCTGGGGCCTACATTTATAGCATGTGTTCAAATTATCTGCCAAATTGTGCTTGATTAATAACGCATTCAACATAATCAGGCTTTCTTGAAATTTTGTCAACTTTTAAGCCAAACACCTCCATTGAACCGCCTATTGTACTGTAATGGGCATCCAAAATCTCCCCATATATTCTCACATATTTTATCCATCCATCTTTGCCAAGGAAGTCAAAGTCATTAAAAAGCGCTCCGTATTCCTCTTGGTGAATTCTCATGCCACCATTTGGTAGTTTTTGAATAAACTGGTCTAATGGTGCATATATGTCACTCTGTCGCATTGTGCCAAATAATTGTCGCACCATCAGTTCACACAACTGATTCAATTTGTAATTAGACTCTGTTTTCACAGTGGTTTGAGGGTTGACCATTGAATAGGGCGGCGCTATCTTTGCTTCTCCATAAACGGCTCGTACAGGTCTTCCATAGAACCTGGTATCATCTACAACAACAATAGACTCACGGCCATCCTTGAATCGCAGGTTGAAAGCGGAATAATTGCTTTCATCCCTGGTGGAAGTCCAATATCTGCCGAGTTCTCCCACTCCTGCTATACGATATGAGCTACCAGCACCAGCAGCAGGAAGGAAGATCGAATTGCCGTTTTTGCCAGTCACCCTCCATCCCAGCTGACCATTCATACGTACCCAGGTCCATTTACATTCGCTTACCAGTTCTTCCATTTCTTCCTTCGTAGGAATTCTCCAACCTCCTCCTAATCTTAATGTCGCTATATCTTCTTGAGGCTCAAGAATCTTTTTGCCGTCATTTTGGGTGTACTTGAAAATGGAAGAATAAGAACCATGACATAAGCTATAGGTTTCCCAACCATAATTGTCTTTTGTTTCTTTCTCACCCCAAGCGAAATAATCACCTGCGTCTGCGGGAGACGAAGCACCTATATTGATTGTTGCCCATAATATACCCGAGGGCAATCCTAGATCCACTTTGTCATCCTTCATATTGTTTTTACCTCCAACAACTTTTGGCTTTGGCGTAGCAATGTTAAGTTTATGAACGCCATTAAAATAGCCTTTAAGGAAAATATGAAGTTCCGGATCTAGCTGAACATTTTTTTTATAAGCCAACTGCTTGTCTATAAAAGCATTTTTATTGAGATATAATCCATTACTGCCATATTTTATCATAAGAGGGAAAACCTGGTCTGCTACTTTAAAATCACCTGACGGAATTTTGTCCATCAGTCCCTTTGTCAAATAATCGAGTTCAAAATCAATTTTTCCTCCCTTACGCAAGTAAATATAAGAAGCTAGGTTTATAGCCTCTGCATCCAATTTTTCCAGGGTTATTTTACCGATACATTTTTCCAAATGTTCGATACTTTCTTTCACTACTTGATCAATAGACGATACTCCCTGGAGCGGTTCGTCTTTAGCTTTCCTAAACAAGAAATCAAAAAATCCCATATTTAATCTTTTTTATTTTTATTGCAGCTTTGCAAGAGAATATATCAACTTGCTTATAAATATACATGTTGCGTAGCGTGTAGGCAACAGAATTACTTTTGATGAAATCAGCCAGCAACTCTGTGGCATCTATAGAGTAACGCCCTGCAGCTTCCAGGGCGAAGTCCAAAATGATACCCCAGTTCGGGATAAAATAGCGATTAGTTGCATGTGAAGAC